>Ga0316227_1002810_pt1 | contig 14948 bp, 19 predicted proteins | sample TBH18019metaG_FD_206012 | JGI IMG/M metagenome (GOLD analysis project Ga0316227, IMG submission 206012) | Freshwater microbial communities from Trout Bog Lake, Wisconsin, USA - TBH18019 | ecosystem: Environmental > Aquatic > Freshwater > Lake > Hypolimnion/Profundal zone | place: USA: Wisconsin... | reverse complement strand
TCACTGGCGGAAATTTAGCAGTCGCAGGACCGATCACAGTCACTGGCGGAGGAGCGGTTCAAATTGGTGACAGCACTCTAACAGCCAATAGCCTGCTTGGTGGCACAGCCACCATAGGCCCTGGCAGTGTCACATCAACCAGAACAATGTCGGCCACTGGCAATATCACTGGTGGTAACCTTTTGTCCAGTGGTGCCATATCAGCCGCTGGAAATGTTTACGATGTCAATGGTCAAATTTTTAATGTTCCGGCCAGCTATGCCAAATACACACGAACCACACAGCAGACCGGCAGTCTTGTAGCCAACACAGTTATCGTATGTAATGTAAGCGAAAATACTTTTGGTTCAGGTATCAGTGTCAATACCGGCACCGGGCAAGTGACCCTACAGGCAGGCAAAACTTATAGATTGCGTGGCAGTGTTCCAGGATGGACAACCTCGGGTAGCAACGGTACCTTACAATGGTGCTGGTATAATGAAACCACTCCGGGTTGGTTAGGATCTAGCGGTGAAAACTATCCTGGATCAAGTGGGGCAAGTTATGGAGCAGCTGGTGGATCTGCCGAAGCGGTGTTTACTCCCGGAGTGACCACTGTGGTATCATTTAGAATTCTTTCGTCCAATAATATATCTGCCTTGGGCGGCAACGGAGACTTTAGCACAACAGCCAGCTATCCTTGGATTGATGTTCAGGTCATTGGTGGGCTAGCTCCTATCAGTGGCTACAGCACAACCGGCAATGTTACTGCATCCATATACAAAACAACGCCTCTCACAACCAGCACATTGCCCACCGCGGCTTCGGCCGGCAACGGTGCTAGGGCTTTTGTAACTGACGCTAACTCCAACGCTTTTGCGAACTTGCTAGTAGGCAGCGGAATCTACAGTGTGCCAGTGTTCTCAAATGGCACTAACTGGTATATAGGATAAAAGATGATCATTAAATTTAGTAAAATTGAACTGAAACCAGGCTAAATACTAGCAATAATTGAGGACACAGTAAATGACAAGTAAGTAACATCAACCCAAACAATATCGACGGCGCCTACCCAGTAGCTGGACAAGACAATAATTCAAGTACCAGCCGCAGAACTTGACGCTAATTTTGCCGCGGTTGGTGAGTATGCCAAAGACCTAGCTGATGGATACCTAAAAATGTACACTCAGGCCAGCTGGATTACGCTAAATACTACGAATAATTAACAGGTAATCCAATGACAGCCAATTCAGTTCCGTATACATTTGCCAACCAGAGTGGTTTAATTCCACTCAGTGAGTTAGATGCTAACTTTGACTATCTGGTTACCAGTGCGCCATATGCTAATTTAGCCGCACAGGTCAGCGGTAACATACAAAGTAACATTACACAAGTCGGAACTCTATCAACTCTAAGTGTCAGCGGAAATATCTACGGAAACTTAGTTGGGCAGGTAGCTCTAGCCAACACAGTTACTAATAATGCACAACCAAATATTACCAGCCTAGGTACACTCAGTTCCTTGGCAGTCACAGCTAATGTCACAGCTGGATCTTTTGTTGGTAACGGCGCAGGATTAACCAATGTCGTAGCTGCCAGCATGAATGCAGGTAATCTAACAGGAAATACCTTAAGTCCAAATATTGTTAATTCTACATTAACTTCAGTAGGTACACTATCAACACTGTCTGTGTCGGGCAATGTTAGAGCTGCCGCAGGATTTTATGGTAACCTAACAGGTAATGTCACAGGTATTGCTGCCGGAGCACAGGTGGCTTTTGGAGTTGCAGGAGCCAATGTTTCTGGTCCAGTGGCCATAGCTACATTTGCCAACACTGCCGGAGCCGCCAATACAGCTAATACAGCTACTACAGCCGTTATAGCCGGAACAGTAACTACGAATGCTCAACCAAATATCACCAGCGTTGGCACATTAACATCTCTTTCTTCCTCTGGCAATATTGCCGGTAATTATATTTTTGGTAATGGTAGTTTACTAACCGGACTGCCAGCCACTTACACCAATGCCAATGTGTCTGCTTTCTTACCAACCTATACTGGCAATATCACAGCAGGCAATATATTGACCAACAACTATTTGTATGCTAATGGTCAACCTATTTCATTCAACTTACAAATTACTTCTGGAAATGTTTCATACACAGCTCCATTTGGTGGCGGGATCCTACAGACTGGTACAACAAAATGGGCACAGTTTGTCAGTGTTTTAGATTTTGGTGCAGATCCTACTGGAGCCACTGACAGTCGTGGTGCATTTCAGGCCGCGCTAAACACTGCCAAACATGTTTACATTCCAACTGGTAACTATAAGATCAGCGATCGCTTGTTGATGCTGTATCCTGGACAGATGATGTCTGGGGACGGTCGTGGTGTTTCTGTGTTGCAAATTACCAGCGGATTCAATCTTAGTGCCACAGGTGTATTAGTATTCAATACCAGTTCTAGTGGAGAAGGTCCTATCTTAAGAGATTTTGGTATTAGTTTTGCACAACCAGATACTGCTACACGAGGCGCCCTTACATCATATCCTCCTGCAATTTACGCAGTAGCAACTCCTAGATTTACTGTAGAAAATATGCTGATCCAAGGTGCTATGGTTGGCATCAATATGACTGGCAACAGTGGCGGCGCTTTTATTAACCTGTTAGAAATGTCTGCCTTTACTACCGGAATTCAAATTGATGGAGCATTGGACACAGTTCGTATTGATCAATTCCATTTCTGGCCATTTAACTTGACTACTAATCAGCAGTCAATTTTCTATTCAACAGGCACTACTGCAATTACAGTTGGTCGTTGTGATGGACTAATGATTAATGAATTTTTAAACATCAGTAACCTGGGACTCTACATGTTTACCAGTGGTTTAGGACATGCTGAAGTTTATATTACAAACTCAGCATTTGATACTAATAACGGTATTGTGCAAACTGGTGGGTACCTAGAAGTTACTAATAGTTATATCACAGTTACTACTAATGCTAATCTTAACGGATATGTCATGGGTGGTGCTAACTGTTATGCTCAGTTTACTAACTGTTGGTTCTCGTCAGGATCCACTAATCAAAGTATGATCTTGATCGAAACTTCTAGTAATTCTACACTGAATATTTCACAGGGCATTTTCCAAGGCGGCATAGCTAACTATCCTTACATTTATGTAAACGGTTCTAGTGTGCCTAACTGTAGTGTTCAAGTTTCAGATTCAACATTTGCCTTAGGCTCTGCCAGTTCTAGTGTACTAACCGCTACAGCAACTTCAGGACCATTTGCCCTACACTTTGTTAACAATTTATTACAGACAGCAACTAACAATTCATACTCAAATGCTCAGTTTGCTATTGCCGCAGGATATCAAGTTTGTATGACCAATAATCGTGCTAATACCAAAGGTACTAGTGCGGCAACCTTTATTAGTATTGCGGCTGACAACTATAATGCAGTTAGTTTAAATGTAGCGCCAGGGTGGACCAACAGTTTCCCTACTCCTGTACACGGTTATTACAGTAATAACATTGTTTAATTTAATAAATTAACCGTGACTAAGGCGATAAATATCTTGTATTCCGCAATAGGACAATTTTAGGATAAACTATGACCAGTAATATTAACCCAAATAACATCGACGGTAGCTACCCAGTTGCCGGGCAAGATAATAATTCGCAAGGATTCCGCGATAATTTCACCAATACTAGTACTAACTTTCAGTACGCCGCAGAAGAAATTACCGATCTACAAAACAAAGCAGTATTAAAGGCTGCCTTAACAGGAACTACCTTAAACAACGACATGGGTGGTAGCGTACTATCCAATGCTCAAACGCAGATGATGAGTCAAACTGTAGTTAACCTTGGTACATTAACAGGTACAGTTCCTATTAACTATGCGGCTGGTTCATATCAGACAGTAACTACATCTGGTCCTATTACACTAGCTTTTAGTAACTTTACTGCGGCTGGTACACAAGATTTCCTAATCCTACAAGTTACAGTCAGCAACACAACTCATACAATGACCCTGCCATCAGCAGTTGGTGCTGGTGCAAGTGCTCAAAGTATTGTGGGTATTGAAGGTATCAGTGGTCAAGTAATTACATTTGCCAACACAGGCACATATCAATTCCAGTTCACCACAGCAGATGCTGGTGCAACAGTTTATCTAAGCGAGTTGACTCGTCCTCGTAATCTTTTTACCAATACAGTAGCTATCACAGCTAACACAGCCGCAGTCAGTACATCAACTGGTGCATTGATTGTTGGTGGCGGTGCTGGTATTGCTGGCGACTTGTATGTTGGTGGTAACATTTCAGGCAACATTCCAGGTGCTAATTATTCCAACGCCAATGTAGCCGCATACTTGTCAGGTGGAACAGTAACAACAGATTACAATACCAGTGGCAATGTTTCTGCTACCGGTAATATCACAGGTGGTAATATCAACACAGGTGGCGGAGTTTATGTAACCAGTGTAGTCAGCGCCACAGGAAATGTACGAGGTGGTAATGTAAACAGTGGCGGGTTAGTCAGTGCAGTAGGTAATGTAATTGCAGGTAATGTTACTACAGCAGGTGCTGTAAGTGCAGTAGGAAATGTTAGTGCGGCCAATTTTGGTGCTGTAAGTAATATCAGTGCAATTAACATGAACATTGGTGGCAGTAGTTTTGTACAAGGTAACGAACCTTTGGGCAATGCAGGTGTAGCCAGTTTGGCAGTTACTACCGAAGTTGTTACTACTGCTAGTGCTTCTACAGCTACACTGGCAGCCGGCAGTGCAGGCCAAATTAAAAACTTTGTTGCTAACAGTATTGCTGGCAATATGGTTGTAACTGTTACCAACGCAGGTTGGAAAGCTTCTGGTACAGGTACACTTACTCTTAGTGCAATTGGACAAGGTTGCCAATTGATCTACATTAATAGTAAATGGTATGTAATCGGTAACAATGGCGCTACCTTTGCTTGATCAAAAACCATTGACAAGCATGGGTAACCCATGTACAATTAGTATATGGAACATCCGTTAATACCTAATTTAGATTCACTAACAGCCGATCAGCTTCAACAAAAGATCAACGAATTACACAACAAACTAGGCATTGCTTATAGAACAGGCAATGCCTATTTGTGTGAGCAGATACGAATGGCTTTGGAAAGCTATCAAAACAAATACAACGAAAAACTTCAAGGCGGTGGTTCTACACCGTTTGACTCAGTGATTGATATCTCATGAATGTAAGATTAAAATTTAGCAGAAGCTTGTACGCAGGAACACATTTCAACGGTCGAATGATAATGAATCGTTATGACTTTACTGTACACATGGTTACTAACACTATGGATCCAGACGAACATACTGTAGCATTTGATCGACTCAAATACTTTATGCAGGCCATGGACAGTACTGTGTTCATTAATATTGATGAACAAGAAGCTTGCCAAAAGTATATTGCGGCCGGAGTAAACATTACGACTATGCCTGGAGAACCAGTGGATCAATTAGTTGGAATTATGTTGTATAATAAACTAAATGCTATCATGGAAGATCGAATCATAGTGTACGAAACAGAACTGTCTAGTCTTGTTGGTGACGACATGGTTTATATACACAGTGCTGAAGAAGTTACAGACGGCTTGGTTATACCAGACTGGTGGACTAGTCCAAATTTGATACACTGTGATTCAGATATTCTTAACAACCAAAATGTAGTTCCTATACACAAGGTTGATACCTGGAGAGATTTAATGTTGTCCTGGCCTACCGATGAAGAAACTCCTGCTGGTGGCAATACTATTGTGTTTGCAGACTTTGGTAAAGATGACTCAAGATAAGTTTGGACAAATGATTTTTAACGAGCAAGATATTTGTAACTTGCTCATGCAGGGTCGCGACCCTGGGTCAATCAACGGTATGCTAGTAGATGACTCTGTCAATATTGAATATGCTATTCAACAACTAGAAACATATCCTGAACTAATCAAATACACAGAACCCAATGACCCAAACATAAATGTATTTGATAAGAAACATCAAGCTCGTTGGCACATGCCCGAAGAGTATCGTCAGTTAGATATTGCCGAATATATATTGAGTCTTTGTAAAAATGAAGCTGAACTACAGCGAGTCGGAGAAGAACTACTGCTGTATCAAGAACGCGACCTGTTTAACTTGTTGCGCTATCTAAAGTATCTAGTAGATTTAATGGAAAAGAATCGAGTAATTTGGGGTGTAGGACGAGGATCTAGTGTTGCCAGTTATGTACTGTATAAATTAGGAGTACACCGAATTGACAGCATGTTTTACAAATTAAATATCAGTGAATTTCTTCGTTAAATACACATATAATTCAAGGAACAACTATGACCAGTAAAATGTACAAATCAGCGAGAGGCAAGCCTGTAGATATTGGTGCCTTGAGATTGCAAAACGAAAAAGTTCGTGCTGTGGGTAACAAGGGCGTTAATGCTCGCGGAGATCTTTTGGACAGCAACAACAATGTTATTGATCCAAAAAACCGTCAGGTACAACGGCAGTACAAAAGACAAGTCAGCAGTATGTCTACCGAACAGCCAGTTCAGTCGGCTAATGCTATAAGAGGATCTAAAGCCGCTCCTAGTCCACTAGTTCCTGATGTACTAGACGATCCAGGTGGCCCAATGGATCCTCCTGCGCCTGTTATTACAGAACCAGACCCGATCGTTTCTGCACCAGAACCGGACCCAGCTCCCGCAGAAACACCTGCACCTGTAGTAGAACCTGATCCTGTAGAGGAACCAGCGGCAATGGCACCTGTAGCAGAACCTGATCCTGTAGTGGAACCAGCGCCAGTTGTAGATCCAGCACCAGCAGATCCTGCGCCCAGTGATGCAGGTGGATTAGCGGCAGCCATTGCTCGCAGTCGAGTTATCAAGCAAGAAAAAGAAAAAACTGCCCGTGAACAGGCAAAACTAGGACCATTGAAAAAAATCTAACGAGGAAATATGAAGCATCAATTTGAGCCACACAAATTAAAGAAAAAAGAAATCAAAGCAATTCAAAACCATGTTATTGTAACAGACATGGCATTCGATGTAACTATTACTCGCGGCGGACTATGGATTCCAAATGACAATGGAACCGGCAATGGTATTCGCCCACGCTGGGGTCGTGTCTACGCAGTAGGCAAACAAGAAAAAGACATCCGTGTAGGACAATGGGTCTTGGTAGCACACGGTCGTTGGACTCGTGGATTAGACATCGAAGACGAATCTGGCAAGCGCACTATTCGCAGAATCGATCCTAAAGATATCCTTATGGTATCCGACGATGAAGAATGTCCGCAGTTAGAAGGCGTTTCGACTGCGGTGCATGTCGACAAGAAAACAATGGCAGAGTAATGGGTTTTCAAAAACCTAACTATGCAGTAATCAAAGATGCCCTAAGAAAAATTATGGGCGAAATACACAGTCCATACAACGACGGGTTTACCAGTTCCTATTGTAAACACGAATTGTATATGCTAAAATGTTGGTTAGAAGACGAATACAAAGATTTACCTACATTCGTCGGAGAGGAACTGTGGGAACAAGAAAGAATACTAGAATTACTGAAAAAATAGACTGCAAGACCTGCGGTCAAGAATACACGCCAGCCTGTGACTACCGGCAGGGTCGTTGTCCACATCATCCTCCATTATTTAAAGGGAATATTATGAATCACAGAAATGTCAGTTTAGTTAAGAGTGCGCTACGCATTGCCGCCTGCTATTTTTTAGCCTATTACGATTTGCAAATTGCCGCTATCTTGTTAGCGGCCGCAGAAGGTTTAGGTGTGCTAGAGGAGTTGGTCTAAATGATTCTGGTTTACATAGGGTTTGGTTTAACTGCCCTATTGTTTTTATCATTTGTTTGTGCTATAATCATAGCTAGTCTGATGGATTGGCACTACTATCATAAGAACAAACTATTCATTCGACTCAAACAAGATTACTCTAAACCAAGAAGGCCAGCGGCAAAATGAAAGAACTATGGACAGAAAAGTATAGACCCAACACACTAGATGGATATGTGTTTAAGGATCTAGCTCAACGAGAGCAAATTGAATCATGGGTTAAAGAAAAATCAATTCCACACTTGTTGTTAAGTGGATCACCTGGTGTAGGTAAAACTACACTGGCCAAGATTTTAATTAACTTGCTAGGTATTGAAGAATATGACATACTAGAAATCAACGCAAGTCGCGAAAACAGTGTGGATGTTATCAGAGACAAAATTACAAACTTTGTACAGACAATGCCTTTTGGAACTTTTAAGGTAGTACTATTAGATGAAGCAGACTATATTACGCCCAATGGGCAAGCGGCTCTACGCGGTGTTATGGAAACTTATTCTTCTACTGCTAGATTTATTCTCACTTGTAACTATCCCAACCGTGTTATACCTGCTTTACATTCACGCTGTCAAGGATTTCACATTGATCGAATCGATCTTACTGAGTTCACTGCTCGTATGGCAACAGTGCTGGTTACTGAAGAGATTGAATTTGATCTAGACACCTTAGACAGTTATGTTCGTGCAACTTATCCAGACCTGCGTAAGTGTTTGAACAAGTGCCAGATGAATTCCACTACCGGTCAGTTGTTGGCCACAGGTGGTGGCGAAGGTGCCGCACAGGATTGGAAACTGGATGCTATCAATCTGTTTAAAGCTGGCAAGATTAACGAAGCTCGTAAACTGATGTGTAGTCAAGTTCGCCCAGAAGAAATCGAAGATATGTATCGTTGGTTGTATAATAATCTTGAACTGTGGTCCACTGATGTACACAAACAGGATCAAGCAATCATTATTATTCGTCAAGGACTGGTTAATGTAAGTTTTGTAGCAGATCAAGAAATCAATCTTAGTGCTACCTTGGCGGAACTAGCCGCACTCTAATGCCTGCTTTTGAAACGCTCGAACCTGCAATCGATCCCAACAATCGAGTAAGTTTTTTATTGGATTGGGAAGTTACATTAAAGTGTAATTTGGATTGTACCTATTGTCCTAGCCCTGCTGAACTATACGGCGGGCATGACAATTCAATTCCACATCCTCCTGTAGCAGAATGTCTGCAGACTATAGATTTTATGTACGAGTATGTAGACTTGTACATGGCCAAAAAACCACGCAGACTTCGAGAAGTGGTGTTAAATGTCTACGGAGGAGAAAGTCTACACCATCCTGACATAATTGAAATCTTAGAACAAGTACATGCTCGTCATGTGCCTTATCAAGATCGTTGGAATTTAACTGTAACTACGACTACCAACGCTATCTTAAGTCCACGCAAATTTAAACAAATACTGCCGTTGATTGACGAGTTTACAGTCAGCTATCATACTGAAAATACACCAAAGCAAAAACAACAGTTTAAAGATAATCTGTTGGCGATCAAAGAGTATGGTCGTAGAATGAAATGCATTGTTCTCATGCATACTCAACCTGACTTGTTTGCTGACGCTGAAGCTATGATTGCCTGGCTTACTGCCAACGACATCAAACACTTGCCTAGACACCTAGATGATCCTACCGGCAATACTTGGAACTATGATACCAAACAGATTAAATGGTTTAACAACTTGTATCAAAGTCGTACGCATGGATCGGCAGATGCTATTCCTAACACCGGCGATGTTAATCTAAGCGACACAGGTCGTGCCTGTTGTGGTGGTCGTCAGGTATGCCAAGATCAAAATTATAAAGAACGCAAGTTCTATGTCATAGACAACAAGTTTACTGATTGGTCGTGTAGCGTCAACTGGTTCTTCTTGTATGTAAAACAAATTGGCGGCAACATGTATTTCAATAAGGACTGCCGAATGAACTTGGATGGTACACAAGATCCTATTGGTAATTTGTCTGACACTGACTCAGTGTTAAATACCTTGCGTGAACAACTTGACACAGCCACTATGCCTGTTATACAATGTAAAAAATATACCTGCTTCTGTGGACTGTGTACACCCAAAGCCAAAACAAGAGAACTGTACGATAAAATTATTACCAAATATCAAGAGGACTATACTAAATGAGATACTTATTTCTAACTTACTTTCAACGCCCAGATGGCAAGATTGACGAAGCCATGTCATTGGCCAACAAGATAAGAACCAAAGATCATCAAACAGTAAATGTAATTTTAGATTTTAAAAATCAAGAAGTAGTCAAGTGTTCCATGAATGGTGTAGTAGTTCCTAAGGATTGGGATCGTGTGGTTGGTTACTATTATCAACACTACTCAGCTACCATTGAACGACTGTTTCAAGAAAATGGGCACGAACCCCCTGTAGTTGCGGAGCCCGAACCCAATGTTAGTGCTGACTAACCTAAGTTGACAAAGAATTCATATTATTGTATAATAGTAATATGAAATCGAAATATAAAAACAAAAAACTTATCCTAACTGACTGCGATGGCGTATGTCTTGATTGGGAATGGGCCTTTAATGTCTGGATGCAGGAGCACGGGTTCGAAGAAGTACCTGGTAGCAAACTCAATTATGATATGAGTGTACGCTACGGCATACCCAGAGAACAAGTTGTTAAACTAATACGCATTTTCAATGAGTCAGCCGCTATCGGATTCCTACCGGCACAGCGAGATGCTATGTACTATATCAAACGCTTACACGAAGAACATGGATATCGTTTCCATGCTATTACCAGTGTAAGTCTAGATCCTAATGCTATCAAATTGCGTGAGATGAATATTCACAAATTGTTTGGAGATGCATTTGAGCGCATTGTTTGTTTAGACACTGGTGCTCACAAAGACGAAGCCCTAGAGGAATACGAGGGCACAGGACACTGGTGGATCGAAGATAAAATTGAAAATGCCGAAGCTGGGTATCGTGCAGGACTTAGATGCTTGCTAGTAGAACATGGACACAACATGCACTACTATCACGAAGATATACAGTTAGTTAAAAACTGGAAACACATATACGAAGTTATCACTGAGGGCAATGCCAAGTCCGTCCAAATTTAACAATTTCCTTGGGTGCTTCTACATACTGTAGATTATTGTCCCAAAGTTGATGATACACAGGCGGGCAAGTAATTCCTAACTGGCTGGCCAGGTGAAAACTACCACCGCGTTGGAATATATCTTCGTAGCGAACTGTTACTGTAGGTAGTGTGCTCAATTTAGGCGTAGCAATAAATTGTGCCTTGGCCAGCGATTCTTCAACAAGCATAGCTCTATTGTCATCAGTTACTGCTAGTCCACGATTTTTAAGATGTGCGTCTGTGGTATAAAATTCATTAGTGTGAAAAGCATGTTCTAATCTGTGATAACTCATAAAAGTTTTTACAGTATATTCCCAATTGAGTTTTTTGTAATCAACTGAATCAGTATCAAGCCTGATGATAGTGGTAGCCAGAAGATCATCCTTCTGCATGTTTTGTTCTAGTAAAAACCCGTGACTGCTGACAGCAAAATTTGTAGTACTATTGGGATCTAAATGAATGTCTCGATCGCCTAACAAGGTTTTAAGTGTTTGGGGACCGGTTGGATATAAATCGATATTTCTAATACAATTGGCTAGAGTAAAACTACGACCTGTTTCGACATCTATACGCCATTGACTATCGATAAAATTGGGCAAGGATCCCAACCAACCCGAAAGAAAATCGATTCGGGATCCTCCTACGCCCACAGCAATGAACAGTCTAGTGTTAATCATTGCTGTACTTAGCGACAGCCGCTAATCTGTGTAAAGTTTTAACACAGAATCAATAATCCTGTGTCGCTGTATGTCGCGATTATCTAATTCGCATACAGCTATTCCCTTTACACCCCCTTTTTGCAATCTTTGGCTAAGGTCCATCAGACCATTGTTGCCGCGGTTGCGATCCGCTTGTTCGACGTCGCCCGTGATTACTATTTTACTACCTTCGCCAATACGGGTCATTAGCATCTTACACTGTGCTGGTGTAGCGTTTTGCATTTCGTCAGCAATAATGTAAGCATTCTTGAAAGTACGGCCACGCATAAATGCTAATGGTGCAATTTCAATAGTTTGTTCTTCGAGCATGGCCTGGATATCCGGTTGTCGATAGTACTCACGCAGTATGTCGGTTAACGGGCGTACCCATGGATCCATTTTTTGATTTAGGTCTCCTGGTAAAAATCCATGTTTTTCGTCCTCTACACCTACTGCTGGTCTTGTTAATACTATACGGTCAACTTCTCCTTCTCTAAAGGCTTTGACAGCGGCCAACATTGCAAGATAAGTTTTACCTGTTCCTGCTGGACCTGCTGTTACTACAATATGCTGGTCACTATCTTGCAAAGCCAAAACTAGACTTTCTTGATTTCTTGTACGAGGTACAATATCAATGGGTTTTTGTTTTTGTGGTTTTACTTGATCGAAGCGTATTGTGTTTTCTTGTTGTGCCATTTGGCGTTTCTGTGATTTTACTGCTCTGTTACGACTCATGTAATCTCCATTTCGAGTTGAGTTCTTTGAAACTGACAGCACCCTGCTGTCCTAATTATTTAGGTCGTAAACAGCGAAAGTTTAGTGTGGGTACTAAATGATTGTAAATTGTCATAAGTATTAAGCTGTCCGGGAAACTTTGCAAACTACAATTACCTGCAATTCGACCATAAATACTACTATGGAAAATTCATTTCAAACTTCGGGCAAAGATCAAGAAATCTTTAAAAATGACGAGGACTATTGGCAAGTCGCCGAGAACATTCGCGACATTTATCTCAGTGAAGGCAGCCTATTAACTCTGTTGGATTTTGAGCGTGTGTTAGACGAGTTGGATCTATACGCTTTTAAAAATTGGCAGTTAGGCGAATTAGTACAGGGCCCAACAATTACCAAATATCGTGTAGGTTGCATTTTTATGTGGCCTGAAAAACTAATGCCGGACCCACGCGGTGCCCGCAGATTATTACCATTTAACTGTTCAGTCAAATTTAAGAAAACTTCAATGAAGGTACCTATCAAGATTTCAGATCCTAGCGATTTCAAACCTGGTACAAAGTTGGCTCGTTTAGCAGAACAAAAAATTTGGCTAGTAGAAATTGTTATGCCAAAGAATCTAATGAGCGATATCCGTACCGGCAGTATCGAACTAGAAGATGAAGAAATTGACTTGGCTGACTTAGATGATGCTTATGAGCAGGATCTAAATCAAGAAGAGTTCCAAAATGAAACACAGGCACAAAATGCACAGCAATCACTCCAACAACCCCAAATTTCCATTTGATGTATTAGCCGAAAGTCTAAACTACAAGGACCTAGAGGGCTTGTTAAAGCCTACGATCCATGTTGATGAGTTTAGTTCTAAAATGGGCGATGACGATGATATCATTGTTATTTCGTTCTTTGTACGCAATGCAGAAGCTGCCAAAGACCTAATGAACTGGTTTGAAAAGGGTTATGACTTTGTCTTAGATTCAGACAAGAGTCCCGGAGAGATCAAACCAAATCGTTATTTGGTTTATTTAGAAATTCGTCGACGCAGTACAGCTGGCGCCCAGGTAGAAGAATTGATTTCTGACTTAGGTACGCTAACTGAATTTACTCCTAAGGATTGGAGTATGCATTACCGTGGCAAAGATGTTCCATTTAGCCGCGAAGAATTTGAACGCTTGGTTCCTTTAAGTCCCAAGGCCTATCGCAAACAGTATGAGGATGAACTCAACGAAATGCGTTTGGCTGCCGGGGTAGCTTACAAGCCTGTTCATGACAAAAGCAGTCCAGAAATTCAAGCAATACAAAGTGCCGCTGGCATACTGTAATACCCGTTAACTAATGATTCTAAAAAGCTTCGGCTGTAGTTATATCTTTGGCGCAGAAATGCCCGATGATGGGCGTGGTGGTCCTCGTGCTACTCCGTCCCGTTTGACATGGCCTGCATTATTAGCAGAAGACCTAGGATTAGAATATGAGTGCTATGCTCGTTCAGGGTCGGGTAATTTACAAATAGCAGAACAGGTACTAAATCATCTAGCATCAACTGAACCTGCTGTCTATGTTATAGGATGGACTTGGCCTGATAGATATGATTATAAAAATCATGATCAATGGGAAACCATTAGAGCCTGTGACAATACTAAATTTTCAGATTCGTTTTTTATAAACTACTACAGTCAATATTGTAATCAACTACAGCTATTGTTGAATATTAAATTAGTTTCTGATATTTTAACAGCAAAGAAATATCCCTATATAATGACCTATATGGATAACGGACATGTATTTGAAGTAGGAACTCCTGCTGTTACAATGTTGCAGGGAATGGCCGATCAAGTGTTAACTCGTTTTGATGGCCAGGGTTTTAATGTATGGTGCGACCTTAATCGTTTTCCCAAAGGTCCAGGAGGGCATCCATTACAGGAAGCACACCTGGCCGCGGCGGAATATATTAAAGTTTTGTATAAACAAAGTATAAACGATTATTTGCATCCTGCTTAAAAGTATCTAAGTGCAGGTTATACTTTTCTGCAAATTCGTTTACAATTTCAAAAGACCATGGAAAGATATCCACATAAGGTCCAGTCTTGTGTGTAATACCTGGATTGGCTCGTAGATAAAACTTACCACCCTTTTCTAATAAATCAACACAGTGACTAAAGCGAGCTTCAATGTCTTCACGACTGTTGAAGTTAATCGAACCTAATGCAATAATATGGTCATGACTAGCTGGTTTGACTTTATATTCCAAAATATCAACTTGATAGTCAGCACAGTTGTTATAAGGGTCAATGCCCACAAGATTTGGAATACGGCCTTTGAATGGATGATATCCACAGCCCACATCAAGCACTGATTTAGGATTCTGTTCAGCAATAGTTGCCGCTAACTGCCATCCAGTGTAATCATAGTCATCAGTACGCGGTTTCCAAATTTCGCCAAAAAAGCGTTTGATATAGCGTTCGCTGATAGTATCAACTACAGTGCGTACAGTACCGTTAAAC
>Ga0316227_1002807_pt1 | contig 14959 bp, 35 predicted proteins | sample TBH18019metaG_FD_206012 | JGI IMG/M metagenome (GOLD analysis project Ga0316227, IMG submission 206012) | Freshwater microbial communities from Trout Bog Lake, Wisconsin, USA - TBH18019 | ecosystem: Environmental > Aquatic > Freshwater > Lake > Hypolimnion/Profundal zone | place: USA: Wisconsin... | reverse complement strand
TGGGCCTTGGCCCCAACTTCCTTGTCGTTCATTCCAGTGCCCCTATTGAGGCCGCCAGCAGCGCGCTGAGCGGGGTTCCGCGGATGGACAGGTGTTCGATATCCTTGCACGCCTCGATGGCCTTGGCGGCGTCCACAAGGGCTTTCCGGTAGCCGGCCTTGAAAGCGTCGCCGCCATCGAGCATGAGGATGATCGCATCCCTCACCGCCTCGGACGCCTTGCGCTGTTGAGCCAGCACCTTGATCTTCATGTAATAGTCCTCCGGCAGGTACACGGAGTACGGGATCATGCGGTCTCTCAAGATTCTCTCCAGGCATTGAACGATCGGCGCAGGGCGAGGAAAAGATCGCGGGCCTCTCGGTCGGACTTCAGTTCTCTACGGGATTCGATGTGAAGGTAATCGGTCAGCCATTCCGTGGCTGCCTCCTCATTCTTCTCCATGAGCCATTCCTTCTCATGCAGCCAATCCCAGAACTGAGGATCGCGGCACAGTATGCCGGCCAGCTTCACGGCGGTTTCACCTTCCGGGTCTCCGTCTCGAGCGATCGGCTGCTCATCGTCACCGAGCCGCACCATCACGACGACATACCGGGAGCCGACGAAGTCTCTCATCAGATCGCCAGGCAGGTCATCGGGATGAACAGCCAAGGAGAGAACGTACCCCTCCTTGGACTGCCGCAGTGCGGTCTTGACGGCCTCAAACTGGATGGGCTCGGGCTTCATCAGCGGCCAGACCACGCCTCGCGCAGCTTGGACTCAAGCCAAACATTCACGCTCAAGAGCGAGCGGTGCGTGCGTTTGAGTTCCTCTGCATTCTTTTTGAGGAATTCAACTTCAAGCTTGGTCATGTCGTGAGCGGCGACCTCCTTGTTCAGCGCACTTTGAAGGTTCGCGATCACCGTCTCATGCTTGATCTCGGGCTTCGCGACCTTTGCGACCGGCGCGACCTTGGGTTTGTTCTTCGACCCTTTCGGCCGGCCAGCGCGCTTGGTCGGGGCGAGTTCGGGGGTGGCCACGAGAATGGCCTCGGGGGGTTGCATGTCATTCATCCCATTCATCCTTCTTTTGTTGGGGCTTGGGCTGGAACGTGTCCACCTTCAAGCTCACCATTGGGTTGTCATTCTTGTCGCGACGGCGCCAGCCGCCAAGCTTGATCGTGACCTCGCCCGTGGTGGACTTGGCGATCAGATCCTCGAGGTAGGCAACGTCGATGTCGATGGAGCCGCCCATGTCGGGCGCCTTGTCGTGCTTCTTGGTGGTGTTGGTGAACAGCACACCGCTGTTGGGGTACTGGCTACTCATTGTCGGCAATCGCCTCAACGGTCACGCCGTGCTTCACCAGGTTAACCAGAGTTTCCTGATCGGCCACGAAGACTGTGTGGGTGGACTTGACCGCATGGGACAAGGCTTGTGCCGGGTGGCCAGCGCGAATGAGGCGCGGCTTGCCGTTTTCGTCGCGGACAACGTAGATGCGAGTGGTCATTCTTACTCCTTGGTGAGTTCGGTCTTGCGGGTTTTGAACAGCGTCAGGACGGTTTCGTAGGTTTCCTTGTTCTCCTCTTTCAGGCGGTCGAATATGACCTTGTTCTTGCGGTAGATGGTTTGCACATCGGCCGCATTGGTTGTGGTGGACAGCACCATCGTGACGGTGTCGAGCACGGCCTTCGACCAGTCAACGCCCGCGGGCGCTTCCACGATCAGTTGCCACTCTCCGCCCTGACCGGCAAGGTTGGTGTCGGCTTTGGGTTCGGGCTTGGGTTCGGGCTTGGGCTTGGGCGGCTCGGCCCCGGTGGTCGCATCGATCGCATCCCCTTCCACGATCTCCATGGCCATCGTCCACAGGTAGCGCCGGGTGTAGGTCTGCACCGCGCCCAGGTTCTGCACCGGGTGGCAGCCCTTCAACTCTGCGGTCGAGACCGGGCATGAGAACCCGATCCGATCGTCCGGCTTGTCAACATCGACAACCCAGAGTTGGGCGAACTCTTCGTTGAACGCGACCACACCGGCCAGTCTGAGGTCGAGGAAGATCGCCTGCGTAGCCGGCAGGAAGTCGCCGAGTTCAAAGTACTTGTACCCGGCGAACTTGTTGTGGCCGGACTTCTTCAGTTCGGTCTGGTTCAGGCGGACTCGAGCCTGCATCAGTTTCAGGTAGACGCTCATTGCTGCTCCTTGTAGGCGGCGTACTGCTCGCAGAACTGGGACACCGGGCAGAAGTTGGCGCAGCGCGTGCGCTCGCCCGGACGGTGTTCGATCTCATGCCCTTTGCCGGCCTCGGCGAGGCGATCCTGGGCCTCCTCAAGACTGCCGCATATCACCTTGGCCCTGACCCCGCCCGTCTTCTTCACGGCCCATACGGAGGGCTTCTCCCACATCTCTGCCGGAGTGCAGGGAGGAAGGGCGTCGCCCATGTCGGCGGCGAACTCGGCCTCGGCATGGAGGGCCAGCCGGTCAGCCAGGTATTCCTGCCGCTCGGACGTTGTCCACATCGGAATCGGAATGACCTTGATCGGCGCCTCGGGGTATCCTTCCTTGGCGATCGAGTCACGCCGGCTCCAGTCGCGAATGATGGCGACGATCTCGAGGCGCTTGACGGTGACGCCCTTCACCCGTTCGACAAGGTGGGCGTACATGTTGAGTTGCTGCGTCCACTCGATCTTCTCATTCATCACCGCCCACGCCGAGGTGGTCTTGTAGTCGCTGATGATGACGCCGTCTTCTTCGACGGTCTGAAGATCGATCGCGCCACTGATGTCCCAGCCATCGACGTTCAAGTGGATGCGCTCCTCGATGAGATGGTTGGAGTCCTTGCCGTGCTCGAGCAAACCATGCACGGCCGTCCCAAAGATCGACCAGACCATGTCTGCGACATCCTGCTCAATCTCGGCCTCATGCTTCTTGCGAAGCTGTACGATGCGAGGCGAGTTCATGATCTCTGTGATCGAGAGCTTGGACTTGCCCTTGGTGTACTGCGGCCGCTTGACCACATTGACTATGGTTTGCGGCAGATTGAACTTGTTGGTGATGATCACGTTTTCCCCTTGGTTGCCACAGATTGTACCTGCGGTTTGTCATGTAGTGCAAGAGGAGATTAGCATGGCAGTCACGACAACGCAACGATCACTTGCGTACATGAGGAAGAAGAATTATTACGCCGAAGTGGTTGAACGGTACAACGCCTTCACCCGGCGGAAGAACGATCTGTTCGGGTTCATTGACATCATCTGCTTGGGCGAGGGCCAGGTGATCGGCGTGCAGACGACAAGCTCAAGCAACATGGCCGCACGAGTGACGAAGATACGGGAGCACGAGAACTACGCCGCGGTGAAGGCGGCCGGCATAGTGATCATCGTTCACGGGTGGGTGAAGCGTGGCCGGTTCTGGGAAGTGCGAGAGGCCGTGCTATGATCGCCGCGTTTGTCTCCCCTCGGTTGAGCACACCAACCTTAGACCCCGTCCATAAGCGGGGTCTTTTTTTTCTCATGCGGAATTCCGCATCAACCTCATGACATCATCTGATGCAAGTCATGTGTTGATCCTCCGTGAGACAGGCTCTAACCTGCGGCTGTCCGTGAGAAAGAGCGGGCCGCGTCGGAAGCGCGAATGAAGGAAGGTAAGAACCCATACGCATGGGCTTCGTCTGTCGAGAGCTTGCCTTCCTTCGCTCACTTCCGTCGAGGTCTGAAGCCCAGCCGTATGGGTTTTCTTTTCCGCGGGCCGTACCGACCGCGTTAGTAGCGAGCCCGATCCGGGCTGCCGTCGAGAGAACGGATACAGTGCTAGGGGCCGAAGTCGGGTCGCCGGGGGCAGATCCTAAAAATGCACTGGGGCTGGTCGAAGGCGCAAGCCCGGGGGATACGGTAGCCAATCCGTACCATGCGCATGCCCTACGGGGCGGTGAAATGACCTCTTCCCTTTACCTCACGTTTGTGGGGTAGGGGGGGTCTTCGATGAAAATTAGAAGAAGCAACAGGAACGCGCGCGAGGGCAGGGATGGGAGCCAAGAATCGGCGATGGGGGTTCAGTTACGAACCGCGCAAGACACAGCGCGACCGCCTCGACATTCCGGTGATTGTGGTCGGCCGGCTCTACTCACCGAGCGACTGCAACTGCGGCCTTCCCGCATGGGAACTGTGCGAACCCAACTGCAAGCACGGTCTGCCCGGCACATGGGATCCGCTCGAGGACGCAAAGAGATTTAACAAAGATTTCCGTTGACACACCCCCGCCTCAAGGTCTAGCCTTGCGTCCAGGATGACATGACAAGTCATCCATAACTGACAAGAGGCGAACATGACTCCCTTCCAAGCAAAGCGCCGCGCCGCTCAAGCGTGGGCGTGCGTGCAAGACAAACCCACCCGCCGGCACTACCAGCACCAGTGGCTGCGCGCGGTCAACCTCCTCGGCGACAAGTACCTGCTGGCCATCCCGGTGGAGAAGAAGCAGTGAAAGTCCTGGTTGCCACGCCCATGTACGGCGGCATGTGCGCCGGCGAGTACTGCCGCTCAATGACGCACCTGCCGATCGCGCTCAACGTCTCCGGCCACGATGTGTCGTTCGTCTTCACGATGAACAACTCCGTCATCCAGATGGCCCGCAACCAGCTTGCCGGCATCTTCTACCGGCATGACTTCACCCACCTGATGTTCATCGACGCTGACATAGGCTTCGACGCCAACGACATCGTGAAGATGCTGGACGCGGGCAAGGAGATCATTGCCGGGGTCTACCCCAAGAAGCGCATCAACTGGAGCATGGTCAAGCAGCAGAGCGACGCCGGCGTCCCGGCAGAGCGCCTGGCCAAGGCCAGCGGCGACCTTGTCGTGAACCTTGTGGATGGCGCCAGGTATCAAGAGGTGGATGTCCGCGAGCCCGTCGAGGTCACGGCCGCCGGCACAGGCTTCATGCTGATCTCGAGATCGGTCTTCGACAAGGTCAAGGACGGCGTCCAGACCTACGTTGACGCCGACGACGAGGTCGAGGTGCATGAGTTCTTCTCGGTGGTCAAGGATCGCGCCAGCGAGCGCCTGCTGAGCGAGGACTACGCCTTCTGCCAACTGGCCCGCGACCACGGCATCCAGATCTTCATAGCCCCCTGGGCACGGCTCACCCACTACGGCAGCTACCTCTTTGAGGGCACGCTGATCCCGGTGCGACCATGACCTGGCCGTTCCCCGAGAAGCTGATCCCCGTGGGGCGCAAGTCGGCTCCACCCACGACACCCGACGCCGAGGAGGCACCGTTTTGAAACCAACCTATGTTGATGTGCTATGCGCACGGGTAGAGATGGCAGAGACTTTGAGCGAGATGTGGTATCACGTTTCAACGAACGGATTTGACCTCGCCATGTGGGCGCACTTTGAGTACCTGCTCGCCCGCGATGAGTACCGAGAGATGGCAAAACATCTCGATTTTGTGGAGGCGAACCGACTTACCGACGCTCACTTGATCGCGGACGGATTGGCAGAGGGGTTCAGGATGTGAAGCCGACATACATTGACCTGCTACGCGCACAGCGAAACGTGACCGCAGCGTTGTATTCGATGTGGAGCTTTGCCGAGGCTGGCCGGTTTGAAGTAGCCATGGCGATGCACTTTGAACTTCTGTCCGCCCTCGACGAACTGCACGAGATCGAGAAAAAACTCGATTGGTCAGAACGGTTTGCCGAAATCGATGCGTTCACGATCGCGCTCGGATGGGAAAAAAGATGAAACTTTTCATTGCGATTTGTTTTACGGTAGCCATCAGCGGAATTTGTGCCGCGCTCTGCTGGTACAGCTTGCAACCAACCAGCCATGTCCCCCGTTACCACGAGTTTCGGCTCGACGATGGCACACGCTGCGTGATGACGTACCGGGGAAACATTGATTGCGACTGGAGGAAGAAATGAGCCACACACCGGGGCCGTGGCTGCACCGCACGAAAAGCGACAGCGTACACAAGCCCCCTATTCAGGAGCCTTACAAGTTTGGTGATTTGATTTTCCGGTTTCACGACGAGCAAAACCCAAACGATGCGGACTTGGCGTTGATACTCGCAGCGCCTGAGTTGTTGGAGGCATTGAAAAGCTTGGTCGATCTTGAGGATGGGCACGTTGGCGTTTTTACGTTGGATGAAATAATGGATGCTGCCCGCGCAGCAATCGCAAAAGCGGAGGGGAAATCGTGATCAAAGAAACTGGTGGGCCGGCGTTTCCAGTGGTTGGGCATTGGTACGGAGACAAGCTCGGAGGGCAACTAACTCACGGCATGACCCTGCGAGATTACTTCGCGGCGAAGGCGATGCCGTGGGTCTTGCAAGAATGGCGCAGTGTAGGAATGGACGACTTGTACAAAACGGCCGCTACGGAATCCTACAAGATTGCCGACGCCATGCTGAAAGCAAGGGGAGAGGAATGAGCCGACGCAAGTTCAAGCATATTCAGGTCTACGCCCGCGACGGTGAGCGGTATGACTACGTCGAGGATGCCGAAACGGATTACCACGTTGAGTTCAACAAAGAAAAAGACGTGTTGGTGGTGACCGAAATGGACTTTGGCAACAAAGGGCCAGCCAAAAAAGAGATGGTTTACTTTCAACCCGTTCGCTATTACGTGGAGCTTCTTGATGACTGACCGCTACCTGCTGGCGGTGCCGGTGGAGAAAAAGAAATGATCAAAACGTGGCAGGAAAGATGCGAGGAACATCCCGATCATCAGACCGGAATGGTATCGAACACCATGATTCAAGCGCGGATGCAGGAGGAGATTGACGCCCTTCGCGCCGCGCTGGCCAAGCCGGAGCCAACTGTAAAGAAATCCTTACCTGTTGCGAGACGCGAGGAAACGTACGACATGAACGATCAAGAAATCCAAGCCAAGGAATTGACTGCGCCGCGCATCACGCCGCAGGACATCGAGGCAAACATTGTCAGCGAGCATTACTTCACGGCACGCGAAGGCCGCGCTGGCGCGATTGAGTCCGGCACTTATGTCGGCCGCGAAAACCCGGCGGCTGACAACTCGGACTTGCGTCCACTGGAGCTGCTGACTTTTTGTGTGCTGGTGTTGAAGAACGGCTTCACCGTCACCGGCGAGTCGGCCTGCGTCAGTCCGAAAAATTTCGACGCCAAAATAGGCCGCAAGATCGCTTGGCAGAACGCGGTGGCAAAGGTATGGCCGCTCATGGGCTACGAATTGCGCAGCAATTTGGCAAGGAACAATAATGACTGACCGCGAACTGTTGAAGCAGGCGCTGGAGGCGTTGGACAATCTGTACCTGCCCGGTGAACTTGAGCGCGTGAATGCAGCAATCACCGCCATCCGCGCCGCGCTGGCCAAGCCGGAGCCAACTGTAAAGAAATCCTTATATGTTGCGCGGCGCGAAGCCCTTCAGCTTGCTGATGTACCTCTTTATCAACGCGATATGAATTGGCAGTCTGAAGCGACAACTGAACTGCGCCGGTTGCATGATGAGATCGACGATCTTCGCGCCGCGCTGGCCGAGCCGGAGCAGGAGCCGGTGGCGTGGATGGTTTACACGCAAGATGGAAAGGCGGCATATGTGACCGACAACCCGAGCGATATTCAGCAAAGCCAGCGAGCACTGCCCCTTTACACCCACCCACAACCCTGCGAGTACATCCGCAGTAGTGGCACAACGCACTGGTGCGCGCTTGCGGAAGCAGGGCCAAAGGATAAGAATCAATGAACGAGGAGTCGAGATTCAAAACAGGGCAAGGGAAAATGTTCATCTCGGCGGGCTGGTACGACAAACAGACGCTGGCAACCTTTCACGACTACCTGACTGCTCATCCGTGGGGAGTGGTTACGCACAAAGATAAGCCGGTGGCGTGGATGCTGGTTGATTCAGTGGGCGACGCAGATGACATCTGCTACGAAGAGCCGGCGCAAGCAGAACTACCGGATGGGTGGAGTTACAAGCCGCTTTACACACATCCTGTGCGCCGAGAGTGGGTGGGGCTGACGGATGTAGAGAGAGACCGCATCGTCGCGCAAACGCCAATTTACTCGGGTCACGCATACGATGTTGCCCGTGCCATCGAAGCCAAGCTGAAGGAAAAAAACGATGCGTGACTTCCCCCCACTCGCCGCGCTGATGATCTGCCTTGTGGTTTTTGGAATGCTTTTGGTCTGGGCGCAAGACTTGGGCATATGGCAATGTATGTGGTGCCAGGAGAGATTGAAATGAACGAAGACGAATTCAACGAACTGGCGCGGCCCTATCTCAAACTGTGGTCATCCGTCATGAGCCAGGCGATCAAGGACGCCTGCGACAAACCTCAGGTGCCGCTGCGAATCGGCGCCACCGAACGGGAGATGACCGCGCTCGCTCGCAAGGCGATGGAGTGGCTGTTCGATTCCGAGCACTGCCGCTACATCTGCGACCTGCTCGACATCAACCCCGACGCACTCGAATACCGGCTCACACAGGAACTGACCAGCGATGCACCCGAAAGACGCTTTGGCTACGACATCACCGGCGAACAGCGCCGGAGCTTCCGATTCAACTACCGGCAGTACCAAGCCTCGCGCAGCCAGGCAACTCCAGCCAGACCGCCGCTGCGTAATGTGCGATCGGCTGATCCCGTGCAGGAAGACGGGCGGCGAGCCGTACCTGAAGGACTACTACGTCCGGCTTGATCACTGCTCGAGGAGGTGCAAGGTCATGGATCAGAAGAAACAGGACGCCACCAAGGTGACGGTTGATGACTTCAAACATCTTAGGACTTCGGCCGCCACGCCGGTCTATCATCAAGGACTGCGATGGGAGAACTCGGTGGCGCTCCTGCTGAATGAGGTGCCGCAAGAACTGGCGCGGTTGCAACTCATGAACAAGATTGACCACATGAACAAGGAAAAGAACGATGTCGCATGACCGAGCCGTTTCCATCCATGCCAAGATCGACCGCAATCAAGAGACCACGGCGGTCTTCCGCATCAAGGTCGAGGGCGGCTATGCGTTCCGTACCTCGAGGGCCGCGGGCGAGCTTTTCAACCGCGCCATGAAGACCGCCGGTACCTATCTGGTCGGCATCTACACCATCACCGCCACCCCAGAGATGATCGAGGAAGACCTGGCATTCGCAACCAAGGACGCAGCATGACCGACATGACCGACTACAGCGAGGCACTGCTCAGCATCCAGCGCCTGCACAAGGAACTGCACCAGCACCTGACCAAGCGGGATTGGTTGGCGGCCGAGGCCGCGGCGGACGATATCGCGGAAGCGGCGATGCGGATTTCCGTATTCTGTTTCGACCGGGTGGGGGAGGCATGACCAAGACCCTCGGCATCAAAGAGGTGCGCCTGGACGGCGGCACGCAGCCACGGGCGGCCATCAGCGAGGAGACGGTGTCCGACTATGCGGAAATCCTCAAGGACGGCTCCATGCCCCCGCTGGACGTGTTCTTCGACGGCGCCGCGTACTGGCTGGCCGATGGCTTCCACCGATACCACGCCCACCTTCGCAACAAGAGCCCGACCGTGCTCTGCGAGATCCATGCCGGCACCCGGCGGGACGCCATCCTCTTTAGCGTAGGGGCCAATGCCAAGCACGGCCTGCGCCGCACGCAGGAAGACCGCCGCCGCGCGATTCAGACCCTGCTCGAGGACATTGAGTGGTCGGAGTGGTCAGACCGCGACATTGCCCGCGCCTGCTCGGTTGACGGCAAGACCGTGGCCAAGGTGCGCAAGACCCTCGGCTTGGAGCAGGAGGAGCGCAAGCACCTGCGCAACGGTAAATTGGTGACGCGCACAGTCAAGGCACCCGATGAACCAGTCGAACCCGAAACCACCCTCGACTACGAACTCGCCGCCGAGGTGCAGTCACTTGCGGCCGAGAACACTCGACTGCATGACCTGCTGGCAGCCGGCAATCTTGACCCCACCCCGGAAGGAAAGCAGGCCGCCATGCAAACCATGGAAGCCTTGCGTGGACAGATCGCCGCGCTGGAGCGAGAAGTGGCAACATTGAGGACAAGCCGGGACGAGTACCAGGCGAAGTGTGCCGAGTTGATCAAGCAGGTTACCTACTGGAAACGCAAGGCGGAGAAGGCCGCTGCGTGACCCCGATGCCGGGCGGTATCCCGGCTGGAGAGACAGATGCTGGAACTAAGAGAGCACCAACAAGCGGTGGTGGACAAGCTACGCGCCGGGTTTGAGGCGGGGCACAGAGCGCAGTTGCTCTACGCCCCGACAGGATTCGGGAAGACTGAGGTGGCGATGTCGATCATGCAAGCCACGGCAGCCAACTTCAAGCGCGCCGCCATGGTCATGGACAGGGTTGTGCTGGTCGACCAGACGAGTCGCCGCTTGACGAAGTACGGGATCCCGCACGGGGTTCTACAAGCGCAGCACTGGCGCTTCCGCCCGGCAGAACGGATCCAGGTCTGCTCTGCCCAGACCCTCGAGAAGCGCGCTGAATTCCCTGACACGGATCTCCTCATCATTGACGAGTGCCATGTCCAGCGTCGCGGCGTGATCGAATACATCAAGGCGCACCCAAGCGTCCGCGTCATTGGCCTCACGGCCACGCCTTTCACGAAGGGACTGGGTGAAACGTACACCAACGTAGTCGGCGCCACCTCGACGGGCAGCCTGATCGAAAAGGGTTGGCTCACCCCGCTGAAGGTGTTCATTGCCCATGAGATCGACATGACCGGGGCGAAGAAGGTCGCCGGGGAATGGTCGCAAGACGTCGCAGCCGAGCGCGGTATGCAGATCACCGGTGACATCGTGGCCGAGTGGGTGAAGAAGACCCATGAGATTTTTGGCAAGCCGGTGAAGACCGTGGTGTTCTGCTCCAACGTCGCGCACGGGAAAGACCTTGAGAAGGGATTCAAGGCGGCCGGCTACAACTTCGTGTCGATCAGCTACAAGGAGGACGACGAGTTCAAGCGGGAGCAGATCGAGGAATTCGGCAAGCCCGACTCAAGCATCCAAGGCCTGATCGCGACCGACATCCTGACCCGCGGCTTCGATGTCACCGACGTCATGATCGGCGTCTCTGCCCGGCCATTCTCAAAGTCATTCTCTAGCCACGTCCAGCAGATGGGCCGCATCATGCGCCCGCACCCCGGCAAGGAGTTTGCGGTCTGGCTCGACCACGCCGGCAACTATCTGCGGTTCCGCGAGGACTGGGACTTGCTCTTCACCGAGGGCGTCACCGAACTTCAGAGCGGCGGCGAGAGGGCGAAGAAAGAGCCGACCGAGAAGGTGAAGAAGGACTCCAAGTGCCCGCGCTGCGAGGCTCTGTGGACGCGCGGCTCGCTCGCCTGCGTCGAGTGCGGTTACATCAGGCCGAACCTGTCCATGGTGGCCTCCGTCCCTGGCGAACTGAAGGAACTGCACGGCGCGAATCAGAAGGTCGCCCTCGCGAATCAGGAATTCTTCGCCCAGGTTCTGTGGTACGCCCGCGATCGCGGCTACAAGGAAGGCTGGGCCGCGCACAAGTACAAGGAAAAGTTTGGGGCGTTCCCGCCTCGCCAGTGGGGCGGCCTTGAGGGGAAGGCGCCGTCTCGCGAAACCATGTCGTGGATCAGATCGCGGGTCATTGCCTACGCGAAGGGAAGGGCGCGCGCATGAACTTCACGGACTTCGCCGCAGCATACGGGCTCATCATCACGCACCTCGAGACCGGCCGATGGGTGAGAGTGCCGACAGAGGATCACCCGCGGAAACAGAACGGGAGCTATCTGTTCCGGGGGGATCACGGGTTCGTGCAGAATCACGCGACGATGACAGACACCGTCCTGTGGAAGGATGACCGGCGTCTCGCGCCGTCGCGGTCAGACATGGCGGCGTCTCGCGCCGAAGCGACCCGAAGACGCGAGCGGGAGCAGGCAGCCGCGGCCCGAAAGGCAGCCGGCATCCTGAAGAGCGCCGACAAGGCGACGCATCCATACCTGGTCCGGAAGGGGTTCCCGGATGCGCGCGGCGCGGTTTGGCAGGGTCTGCTGGTAGTGCCGATGCGGATCGACCAGCGCCTGGTCGGGTGCCAGTTGATCGACGAAGCGGGCGGAAAGAAGTTCCTGCGCGGGCAGGCGACTCGAGGCGCGACTTACGTCATCGACAATCACGGCCCGGATATCCTCTGCGAGGGGCTCGCCACCGGCCTGTCGGTGCGGCGGGCGATGCAACACCTGCGCCAGCGATACCGGATCATCGTCTGCTTCAGCGCCGGAAACCTGGCGGCGGCGTCTCGCGCCGATGCGCTCATCGTGGCTGACCATGACCCCGCCGGCCAGACCGCGGCACGAGGCGCGGCCAGGGTTTGGGTGGGGGAGCCGGGCGCCGACTTCAACGATCACGAGCAGGCGCACGGGACCGCGGCGGCGGCGGCGTCTCTCGCCGAAGCATTCGGGCTGCCACCGAGCGAGCGTGATACGCCCGGCGGGTGCCCGGATACCAGGCGATGACGTCGCCCGGCCGAATGTCATAGCCCGTCTCAGGGCAGACACCCGGCCAGCGAGCCCGGATTAGGACGGGCTCATTCTTCATCTCGGTCTGCCAGCAGGGATTGCGTGCAGTCCTCGACAATTTCCTCGACGCAGTCCGATTCGAGCAGGAACGTCGCGTCCATCCACCCACCCTCATGCTCGGCCATGAGATAGCCGATTTCGCATTCGGGCGGGTCTTCCGGGTAGCAGTCCTCAGGCGGCCCGGACAGGCGCGCAGGGGCGCCCGGATACCAGTGGGTCACGGTGGCCTCGAGCGTGAGGCCCAGGCTGCGGAACGTATGGCGAAACGGTGTCATTCGGTGTCCCCTTCTTCATCAAACCAGTCGCGCGCCAGGTGGCGCAGGTCTGCCTCGCAATAGTCGGTCGGGTCGGAGTCACAGTACAGGTACTGTTGCAACGTCCAGCGCATTGCATGCGCCCACTGGCGCAGTTCATCGACCGTCGCGGTGTCAGGGTTGATCATGCTGCACCGCCGGCGTCTCGCGCCGTCACGAGCGAGCGAGCGTAGGCGATCGCATCCGCGCGCTTGCTGATCAGGCGGGCCACGGTGGCCAGGCCGGAGTCATCGTCGCGCAGGCGCACCAGGTAGCCGGCGACGTGCCGGTCCACGAGCGCGGTCACGTTGTCGATTGGGTCATGGAAAGAAGCAATCATGAGCGGGCTCCGAGTGTGGAAACAATGCGGCCCGAATAGCACTCGGGCACCAGGTAATCGCGCCCGGCTCGCGCCGCAGCCTCTCCGGCCTCGATGGCGGCCTCGCGACCGTCATAGCTGCCGATAGAGTCGACGCGCCGAATGGTGGCGCGCGTGTCGTCGAATTCGATCGTGCCGATAATGAGGGTGATCATGCCGCGGCCTCCTCAATGTCTCGCGCCGTCACGGTCAAGACGGTGACGACAAAGGGCCGGCCGGCGGGGTAGTCGGACGTCAGAGGGTGCTCGCGTCGGGTAACGGTCGCGACGTTATGCATGGTCAAGCGGGTCATGGTTAGGCTCCAGGTGGTTTGAAAAGGGCTGCAAAAGGGGTGTTGGCTGGCTAGCCCGCGCTCATGCGGCCACCAGCCGGGTCACGGCCACAACCTGGCCGTCGGCGTTTCGGACTGCCGTCGCGCCCGTATCGGGCGCATACTGGTCAGTCTCCAATGATGAGGATAACGAGGATCGCGAGCCCTGCGCCAGCGGCGCAGACGCTCGCAGGGTAGGGGTCGGTCCAGCCGATCACGACGGCAGCGGCCGCGAGGACGGCAGCGAAGATTGCGATGCAAGCGCGAGTCATAGCGGTACGGTAGGACATTCTCAATGCTCCAGTAGTGCCCCCCGCAGGGGGCAGGGTGATTAGTTGGTGCGCTGATGCGCCTTGATGAAAGCTTTGGCGCCCGAACGGGTCCGGCAGACGGCGATCAAGCTATCGTCGCGCCACACTTGCCAACCAGCGTCACGGGTAGGGTTCTGAAACCCAGCGAAAATGTTAACTATGCGATACATGGTGAGGTTCCTTTGTCATGAGTGATGAGTGCTACAGCCCGAACGGTAAAGGCTGCGGCGCCGACCGTCAACGGGATATTTGTTGCGAATTGTTGCGACCTGGCGCGTGCGTGCGGATGCGTGTATACGCGCCCAGGTTGCGCGCGCGCGAGCGCGTAGGGCACAATCGGGCGGTTCCCATCCCGTACCCGATCACCGATGCCTGCAAAACTGTCACGACGCGCCGCGCGCGATGCACTCTCGGCCATGCCGATAGAGACGGTGCTCGGGCTACCGCAAGGGGAGAGGCTCACGGGCAAACAGAGGGAATTCGCAAGGCAAGTAGCACTCGGCCAAACCAAAGCGGCAGCGTACCGGGCGGTGTATGACTGCGCCGGGAAGAAGATCACGGCAGCGAACAATGGCTCGCGCTTGAGTAGGGATAGCCGAATCGCAACGGAGATCGAAGCCTACAGGCTAGCCGTCGAAGCGGAAAAACATCGGACGCCCTCACAGCTACGGGCACTGGTGGTGCAGCAGCTGGTGCAACACTCGCTCGACGAAAATCTCCAGCCTAATCAACGGCTTAGAGCGCTGGAGCTATTGGGCAAAGTGACCGAGGTGGCGGCGTTTACAGAGCGCAGAGAGACAGTCACGCACCATACCGGCGACCTACGCGCGCGCCTTATGCGCACCCTGCAGACGATCGACGTAACGCCGCGGGAGCTAGGCGACGACGGCGCGGACCTGCTCGCTGAGATCGCGGGGGGGGAGCTCGAGACCCACCCACCCCCCGACCCCGAAGGTGGCCTCGCGCCCGCCCAGGCGCGTATGCATACTATTCCGCACACCCAATCCTCGCACTTTGAGATTCCGCACACCCAGCCTTCTGAAAATCTTAACGAAATCAACGATTTACCCACAGATTACCCGGAGGAGCTTCCACAGAAAGACCCCCCGGCATCGTTCTGAATTTGAAAGTGGGTGGGGGTATGTTGATGCGGAATTCCGCATGAAGCCTAAGAATCGAGAGCAGGCAT
>Ga0316227_1002806_pt1 | contig 14967 bp, 34 predicted proteins | sample TBH18019metaG_FD_206012 | JGI IMG/M metagenome (GOLD analysis project Ga0316227, IMG submission 206012) | Freshwater microbial communities from Trout Bog Lake, Wisconsin, USA - TBH18019 | ecosystem: Environmental > Aquatic > Freshwater > Lake > Hypolimnion/Profundal zone | place: USA: Wisconsin... | reverse complement strand
GCCTTCCGAAGTGATCGGCACGGTGTCCTTGAGGATGTACACGGGCAGCTTGCCCGGGTTCGCGGCCATGCCGGCCTCGTACGCGTCGTGTGCGGCATCGAGGCCACGCAGGAACGCCTTGGCGGTCGAAGCCAGTTCACGGACGTCGCCGCCGCAATCCTTCGTCAGCTTGACGAGGATACGGGCGCCTTGGCGGTGGTCAGCCGAGGGCTTCTCGGGCGCACGGTCACCGATGCGGGCGAGTGCGAAGTCGGGGGCGCCGCCGACCGGGAATGCGATGTGGCCGGTCTCGAGGTTTTCGAAGTCAAAGACGGCCTTGAACGAGCGCGTGATGTCGACCTGCTCATTGTCGCCGTTGACGCGGTCCCGGCGGAACATGCGGCCAGCCTTCGCGTCGTACTTGACGATGGGGATGATGTCGTCCGAACCGCCCGACTCGTAATTGATGCCAATAGCCATGGTACTCTTTCCTTATTTGCGGTGATCTAGCCCATCCGCTTGCTTCTCCCCGTCGTGGGGAAACTGGTTAGGCGCTTGTTACACGCCCCAAATTTGGTAGACCTCTTGCCGCGTCACAGCGTCCGCGTAATAGAAGCTGTCCACATCGGGAACCACGAGCGATGCAAGCTCAAGCGGGTCGTCGCTGAGGGACAGGAATTTCTGGATCGTGAGGCAGATCCGCTCGAGCGCGCTCAGGTGCTCCCGGTAGTTCTCGAGTTCGTACGTGGCGACCTTCTTGGGCGCGCAGTACGTGATGCGGGCAGAAAGGTGGTCGCCCCTGACGGCCTTGTACAGTGACACCTGACGGGCGTGCGGCAGCTTGATCTTGCTCGGCACCGTGTGCGACGTCTTGAGGTCGATCAAGACGTTCTTGTGGGCCCACTCAAAGTCGTAGTAGCCGATCAGCGGCACAGACAGGCCCTCCACCTCGTGGGAGACGTGGCCCTGTATCGAGGACGGGATACCGTACGGCCGCAATTCCACGAGGCCGGTCTTGACCATCTCCGGGATGGCCGAGCGTTCCTTGTCGGCCCGGCTGTCGATGCTCAGGGCGCACAGAGTGTTGAATTGCTCCAGCGCCTTGCTGATGCACTCCTCGACCGGCGCGTGGGGATACTGGAGTCCGTGCGCGATGCCGGTCTCTACAGACGTACCGCGGTGGGCGGCGGGCCCGACCGGATTCGAACGCTTCATGCACTTCTGGAGAATAAAGGCCGCAGGCGCCGCGGAAAACGTGTTGCAGGATGACGGGGAAAGGTGTGCAATCCCGTACCGCTCGAAGGGGCTCATGTGTCGCTTTCTGATAATGTCCCCACGGTGTGGACGAGGCCCGTGGGGCGGACAAGCATTGGTTTGAATTATTTTTGCATTTTCCCGCTTGCGCCCGAATTAAATCTGATGCAGTAAGTGGGTGCCGAGAGAGTCGGATATTTGCAGAGGAGCGATAAATGTACAAAGTTGTCAAGAACATCGGAATCCCAGCCCGACTGAATTCCGTGCAGTATATGTATCCCGTCGATGATCTGGAAATTGGTGACGGGTTTGACGTTCCCGATGACATGGGCGTCTACCCCGCGGGCGGCTCGAAGCGCATGTCGAGCATCCGCAATGCGTTTGTTCGCAAGGGCCGCGCGATTCCGGGCTGGAAGGGCAAGGTGCGCCTGATCCCCGGAACCCAAACCCTGCGCGCCGTGCGCGTCGCCTGACGGAGTGCCCCAGCGGCTGGAGTAACGCTATGACCGACGAACAGAAATCTGCAGACTGCGAAGTGCAGTGGCTGGTACTCACGCACCTGATTGAGGCCGGCGAAGCCACACTCAAGGAACTGAGGGCGAAGCGCCTTGCGATCAAGCCCGAGGTCATGCGTCGCCACGGCTGCTGGGGCCTCCGCGACGAGGCGGTCACCAAGATGGTGGGAGGCAAGTGAGGCCCAATCCGGTGGTGGAGGCAGTGATGGGTGAAGTCCAGAACTGGCCCGGTGTTGAGTGCATGCTCGAGGGCGGCAGGAAGCACGACAAGATGCGGATCGCCTACAATGGCGTGTCTCGCGTCATGCCCATGCCAAAGTCGCCCAGCGACCACCGGGCGCCCCTCAATCAAGTGACGTACCTGAGGAGGGTGCTTCGCGAAGTCGGCGCGAGCCGTATCAGCAAGGAAAAGTGAAATGAAAGACGACTACGTATACCCCGGACACCAGAAGGGCCCGGGAATGGAGGTACGCGACCTCTTTGCCGCGCACGCCCTGCAGGGCATCATGGCCAGTGAGGGGGTCTCCGGCAGCGCACTCCTTCACGCCTCGGCCGCTTGGACACTCGCGGACCTGATGATGGAAGTCCGCCCCATGACTCACGAAGTGCGTGAGGAGGCAATCGACCAATTCATAGACGCTATGGACGCCGAGGACGCCGAGGACGCGTACGGGTTGGACATGGAAGAGGTCATGCGCTTCTTCGAGAAGTTCAGCCAAATTATCCGCGCAGAAAAGGAAAAGGGCAATGACCATGCAGCAGAATGAAGCCACCGCCGACGAACGCCTCCGCCTCCTGATCGAGCGCATTGAGCGCCTCGAGGAGGAAAAGAAGGGCATCTCCGACGACATCAAGGACGTCTACCTCGAGGCGAAGTCCACCGGCTTCGACGTCAAGGCGATGAAGGCCATCGTGCGCCTCCGCAAGCTCGAGCGCAAGGAGCGCGAAGAGCAGGAGGCGATGATCGAGCTGTACAAGGAGCGCCTCGGCCTGTGACGGACCAGCCACGCACCGCGGCCGCCTTGGCAGTGGCGGCCAGACTTGCCCGCATTGCGCTGACTGGAGCGGTCGCGATGTGTGGCGGTATCCTTGGCGCATACATCGCCATATACCTGATAATCCGGTGGGGGTGACTATGCTGCACTTTCTACTGATCGCGCTCGTTCTGAGCATCCTCATCAAGATTTGGGAAGACTGATGGCAGGCGGACCCACCAAGAAGGAAAACGCGGCGGCGAAGAAGGCTCGCATCGAGCGCGAGCGCGCCGGCCAGTACCACGTCCTGTGGCAGTACTATGCCACGGGTGGTGGGTCCAATGTCCCCCCGGAACGCGTCGCGACGAACGTGGGGGTGGACTTGCACATCGCAATCTATAATCTGGGCAGGTACGGACGAAAGGATCTGCCGAAATGATTATCATGGGTATCGACCCGGGCCTGAGTGGCGCGGTGGCAATTTATGACCCCGGTACTGGCGACTTGACCCTCGTGGACATGCCCACCGTCGAGGTGGCCCGGGGCGGCAAGAAGAAGAACGAAATTTCGCCGCAGGCCCTGTCGCACCAGATTGCGGCCGGGTACGCGACGCAAGCCTTCCTCGAGCGCGTGGGCGCGATGCCCGGGCAGGGCGTGACCAGCATGTTCTCCTTCGGCCGCTCGGTCGGCATTGTGGAGGGCATTCTGGCCGCACTGGACGTGCCCGTGACCATTGTGACGCCTCAGGCGTGGCGGAAGAAGGTGGTCGTCCGGGAGGGCAAGGACGGATCGCGCGAGAGGGCGATGCAACTGTTTCCGCGTCAGGCTGCAATGTTTGCACGCAAAAAAGACGATGGAAGGGCTGACGCCGCACTTATTGCCTACTACGGCAGCCTCACATAAAAAGAGGGCCGGAGGAACGACCCCCCCGGCCCTCAATTTTGATCGCGTCCAACACGCAGGCGCAACATACCCACGCCAAAGCCAACATGGCAAGAGAAAATTATGCGCTTTGATGACGATTTTGCGGGCCCCAGCGAATACGCGCGGCTGTACAGGGACATCGGGTGGCAGGTTGTGCCGTCTCTGGCACCCACCGAGGACCGGGCATGGAAGCGGCCGGTTATCAAGTGGCGGGAGCACCTGAACGAGTTGGCCGACGCCGACACCTTCGATGGCTGGTACGGCGACCGGGGCGAGCACCGGAACCGGCACAACATGGGGATCATCACTGGCGCCTGCTCGTCGGGCGTGACGGTGGTCGACATCGACCTGCAGAAGTTCCCGCAGGCGCTCGAGTGGTGGCAGACGCTGCTTGAGGATCATAACGGCGGCTTCCCGCTTCAGGCGCCCACGCAGCGCACGGGCGGTGGCGGCCTGCAGGTGTTCGTGGTGTGGCCGGGTGACCGCACGCCGCCCACCGGAAAGACGTCGATTGGCGTCGATATTCGGGGACAGGGCGGCTTCGCCGTGATCCCCCCGTCCATGCACGAGAGCGGTAAAAGCTACACGTGGGTCGCCAACTTCGAGCCGTGGACTGTCACGCCTCCACTGGCCGGGGAGTGGCTGGTCGAGGCCGTGGAGGAAGTTCTTGCCAAGTACGGCGGCTCGACGCGCGACGGGCCCCGCGCGGCCACAAAGAGCCCGGACACGACAGTCAATGCCTTTGGCGCGATTGTAGATGGCCGTGAGGACTACATGGCGAAGCTGGTCTGGGCCAAGGTCACCGACCTGAAGCGCATGTATACGACGCTGACGACCATCCAGTCCGAGCAGCTCATGCTTGACGCGTTCAAGCAATACTCAAGCACGGTCAAGAGTCGCCTGTATGAGGTTGGCATATCGAACGACGACCTGCTCGAGCGTGAGGGCCGGGGCCTGAGCGAGTTCCGCAAGAAGTGGCTCAACGCGATGGGCAAGTGGACGACCGAAGTGGCCGAGGCCGCGACAATATCAAAGATCGCCTTCACCGTCGCCACGGCCCAATTCCCAATTGTCGAGGGCGAAGACGGCGTGGCGCGGCCAGACTTTGAGCCGTTCCCGATGATGTCGATCCCGGACATCCGGACCATGCCGGACCCGCGCTGGCTGATCGAGGGCATGAAGATCGAGAACAGCCTGAGCATGACAGCCGGGGCGCCGGGCTGCGGCAAGACATTCGTCGAGCTCAGTCAGGCCCTGTCGGTTGCTGCCGGCCTGAGCGAGTGGTGGGGCCGGAAGATCTACCAGAACGGGCCGGTCATCTACATATCGTCGGAAGGCGTGAGTGACCTGAAATTTCGCATCGCGGCGTGGGAGCGGGAGACCGGCATCAGTGTCGACAGCATCCCGTTCTACCTCATTCACGTCCCGGTCAATTTCATGGACAACGTCGACATCGAGCGCCTGATCATGACGATCCAGTACGATGACCGTCTGGCCGGCGAGAGCCCCGTGGCCGTGTGGGTCGACACGGTCAGCCGTGCCCTGCCGGGCGCGGACGAGAACCTGCAGAAGGACATGACGCTCTTCGTTCAGGCCTGCGACAAGATCCGCGTCTCGTTCGGCTGCACGGTGTCGTGTATCCACCACACCAACAAACAGGGCGGCATTCGCGGGTCGACCGTCTTGACCGGCGCGGCCGACTCCGTGTTCGAGATTGTCCGTGAGGAGGGGTCCCTGATCGGTGAGATGAAGGCCCGCAAGATCAAGGCCGCATCGGACGGCTGGTCAATCGCGTTCAAGTTGAAGGAAGTCCACCTCGGGGACATCTCCGGCAACACCAGCCTCTTCGCGGAGCCCGCGTCGAAGGACGAGCTGTCGCCAGCCCACGAACTGCCCAGCAAATTCAAGTGTCAGGAGATGCTTGACGCAATGTCGTCCGCGTGGGCCGAGGGCAAGCCGTGGTCCAATCACCCCAACACGCGCAGGGATGGCCGGTACGCGCCGATGCTCATGACGCGGTGGGACGTGACCGAGGACGCGGCCAGCAGCCTGATCGCGAGCTGGATCTTGAATGGCGTCGTCGAGATAGACTTCTGCGACAGGCACAACAAGGTCAAGGGAATCCGTGTAGTTGGTAGTCTCTACGGGTAGGAGTGAAGTATGGAAGAAATTCTCCACGTAATGGTTGGCGTCATGCTGGCGTGTCTTACGCTTTTCGTAATGGCGGAGTGCGCCTGCCTTATTAAGGTTTTGTATATGGGCTGGAAAAACGACTTCAGGAATTGGTGACATGAAGAGCAGGGCGTGGAACAAGCCGATATACCGCAAGTTCGACGGGACGCACACGGCGATCCCGGGCGACGGCCGGGAGTGGGTCGGGTACTTTAAAAAGTGCATGGGGGCCGTCGAGGTTGACGGCAACCACCACGCAGTCTGGCTTAGCTCTTGGCCCCAGTCCGGTGGCGCGGTGGTCAGCCTCGACGACAAGTCCACGGTCTTTGTCCCCGGGGCGGAGATACCCGACGACCAGAAAGGCGAGTAAATGGTTGCGCAGGCTTGGATAATTGCCGCGACTGCGTGGCTAATTTATTTTGTTTACATTGTGTTTCTGATGTTTTATGGACGCAAAGGAGAATGAATATGGCTGGATTGATTTACGATATGAATGCGCTGGCTTTCAAGGTTCGGGTCGGGTCCACCACGGTGGATGACGTGAAGGTCCTCGACTCGGCCACGGCCAACATCGCGGAAATGCGTGCCGTGATCGGCTTCCTGATGGGCGGCCTCGCCGCCATCTGCGCCGACCCGGACGTGTGCGTCTTCGCGAAGCGGATTGCGCAGCACACGCTGGGCGTGTCCAGTCTTGAGAAGATGGATAATGCTGGGAAGGATGGGGAATATGGAGTGGCCGGGCGAGAAGGTTGATCGCAATACCGCGATATGGCGTGACCGGAAAAATGGCAAGATGACACTTGCTGCTATAGGCGAGAAATACGGTATAAGCAAGGAAGCTGTAAGGCAAATAGTAGCCAAGCGCCAAAGAATCGCAAACATTTCCTTGTCAGACCTGTATCTTGACGGACACCTTTCCTGTCACCCCGTCGTGTATGGGGTCACGTTTGAATTCAGTTTTGAGGAATGTTACGGAGACCCAGTAGCAATGAATAGCTTCCAACGCCCTCAGTGCAGGGGCTTCTTCAAGAAGCTAAAGGACCATATCGACAACCTTGACGGAAGGCCGCTGCTGGTGGCGGCCGATAGCTCTGGGGAGAACGCTAATGAGTGAGCCCCTGCTGTTCGAGCCGGTCGACCCGGAGGTGTTGAAGGTGGCGCGCAAGCTGGCTCTGGCCAGCAAGATGTGGGGCCTGTCCCCGTACAAGGCCATCGAGGCCGGGCACTGGGACAATGGCTTCACTGTCCGGCAGTTTGTCCCGGAGGCCGAGCGCCAAGTGGCGCGGCGGCGGGCACTAAAAAGGGCCCCCTGATTTAGTTTTTCAACTGTATGTTATGGAAGGATATTTTATGAGCGACCTGCATAAATTTCTGCAAGACTGGCTTGATTACGCGACCGGCAAGGTTGCAAGGCCGGCATGGTACAGCGGCGCCGCAGGCCTTTGCACCTGCGCGTATTATTGGTGTCGGGAGCGGACCCGTTCGGGCGCGTACGAAGATCTTAGGCATCGCCTAGGGGAAGATTTCGGGGATGCCTGCAACTACCCGTTCGGCGGGATGGTTCGGTTCAACCGGGATGCTCGTAACGGAACCATGCACCTGAACAAGGAGCGCCTCGAGTGGGTCCGGAAGGTGCTGGCCGAGAAGGCCGAGAAGGCCGAGAAGGCCGAGAAGGCCGAGAAGGCCGAGACCGTGTGGGGCGCGGCAATCGATGTTGAGGCAGCTCGCGAGCAGCCCAACTGGCTGAAGGACACCGACGTCTGCGCGATCAAGGATCGTGATTCATGGGTAGGCGAGAGCTGCGTGCTCAATGCGGCAAACTGGTTCTGGCACAAGGACGTCACCCAGATCAAGTTGCTGGCCGACCACGCTTACTACACCGTGCAAAAGTACAACGAGGAGCACGGCACGTCCTACACGTACTGGGGCGGGCAGGGCGACAAGCCTGATGACTGGGACGGCAGCGACGTAGTGCTGCGTAATGGCAAAACGATCCCCAGCCCGGTCAGCTGGAGCCACCCTTGGACAGAGGGTCTTAGTGAATGCTTCGACGTCATCGGCTACACGCGCAAGACCGATGACCTCAAGGACTTCCTGACCGAGTGGCTCGAGTGTGCGACATCGGAGCGGACGAGGCCGCTGTGGTTCAATCGCGGGCTTGGTCTTTGCCACTGCGCAAGGGATTGGGACGCGGCGATGGGGCGTAATGCTCACGGACCGCTCACGAAAAAGCTCAAAGAGGAATTTACCGGCGCGAACCTTTATCCTTTCGGTGGTTTTGAACGCTACCTTGAGGAAGTAACGGACAAGTCAGCGCACCAGAACCCTGAGCGCCTCGCGTGGGTCCGCAAGACGCTGGGCCTGACGCCTCCGTCCGAGGATACCGTTGCCGCCGAGGATACTGGGGACGCCTATGGCGCGCTGCGGGGCATCCTCGACGAGGCGTACAACCAGTCCGCCAAGGGCAAGGGTCTGGAGCGTCACGGGAACGGCAAGGCGTGGACCGATCAGCCGATCCTTGCGATCACGCGCGACACCGGCATTGGCTTCCCCACCGGGCAGGCGATCAAGAAGATCACCGAGGCCGTGGGTATGCTGGGCCGGGGCGAGGGTGACGCGGCCGCGCGTGAGCTGCTGGGCGCCATTGTCTACACGGCGGCGGCGGTCAAATTCATCAGAGAGGACTGGGAGTGATCGCTCCGGGCCTCCGGCAATGGTTGTGGGTGAATTTCGGCTGGGACGTATACGACTGGGCCGATGAAGATCTGAGGTTTTGATATGGAAAATGATGCAATCCCTTATTGGGCGCTGAACGAGGCGCATAAGCGGCTGTCGGCTGAAGGGCGTTGGTTCGAGCCAACCAATCACTCGATCAAAGTACTCGCCCGCATGATCGCGAAGCATGAGAAGCCGCCAGTCGATCCTGACGAGGAAGCACTCGAACGGATATTGAATACTGTCGGTGTGCGAAGGGCATATGGCCGCGAAGAATGGTACGAAGCCCTCGCCCAGTACAAGAAGGAGATTGGCCGTGACTGTTGACCTTGAGGAGCACGCGAGTGCTATCCTTGATGCCGCGCACGATTGCCGATGGCGTCGAAGCTGCGCGACAGGATTTGCAATACTGGAATGAGGAATAGACCATGACCCCCACCACCCAATCGCCCGTTTATTTGGTCGAAACAACGCCAGCCACAAAACCCGACAACTGCCCGACTTGCGGCGATCCTGCTAACGTGTTTTGCAGCGATGGCTTTCATGCGCCGGGCAAGACGTACTGGCCTGCCGAAGCGCCGGACGCCGTGGAGCGGGTCGCGCGAGCCTTGGCGGAGATGGACGGTATCAAAATTTGCAGCTCCGCGCTGTATGCGTTTTCGTCATACGGGTCACGCGCCCGCGCCGCCATTGCCGCGATGCCCGGAGGCGGCCCCGGCGCTTGGGTACCAGCGGATCATCTGGCCGAGGCTAACCGTGAGATAGCGCTGCTGCGGGAGGCTCTGCAATTGGCAGATGCCGCCCTTAGCGGTGCCAACATGAATATGAATGTTGTTGAGCGCAAAGTGAAGGCAGCCCTGAAGGAGCACGCCGATGACCCTGCTTGAAATGCTGAAGCGTGAGCAGCCGATGGCCGCAAGCTATTTTCATGATGGAACCGTAACCCACTGGCATCCCCTTCCGGAGGGCCCTGCGTCATGACCATCACCGCATCATGCGGCCACGCCGTGCAGTCCGTCGATGACCTTGTCCCGGTCGAGTATGCGGACGAAGTTTGCGACGCCGTGGAGGGGTTTCTGCCTGTCACGGTGTACGCCGTCTTCTGCCCCGAATGCGCCAGCGCCCACAAGGAGTCGACAACATGATTGAGATTACAGACGCTGATCGTCAGGCGGCGAACGAGTTTTGTGCGCGTCCGCGCCATGAGCAAATTTATCTTGCCGAAGCCTTCGCCGCCCACCGTGAGGCGGCGGTGCGCGACATGCGCGAGCGTGCGGCGAAAGAGGCTGATGACTTTTGGGATTTGGACTCCGCAGCGGATCGCATCCGGGCGCTGCCATTGGGGGGCAAGTGATGGCCAGACTATCACAGCCCTGCCCCCTTATCGGGGTCGCGTGTGAGTACGTGCCGCTGGCGCACAGTGCGGAGAGGGCGGCATTGGACGAGCGGGCACGCATCGTCCAGTGGCTGCGGTCCCGCGACCCGCATGATCCTGTGGCGAGAAACACACTGGACTATTACGGCGACGCCATCGAGTGCGGCGAGCATTGGGAAGACAAGGCGTGACCTATATGCTACACGGGGTGACTATCCCGGAGAACAGTATGGCAAGGCCGCGGTACGAGACAGTCGAGGACCTCACCCGCGAGCAGCGGGTGGCAGTACGCATCGGTGAATTCCTTGGCCGGGACTTCGAGAAGATGGACGCCAATAGTGGCGGGGACTTCCTGTATACTGCCCCGGGCAAGCCCAGCGTCGTCGTGGAGATAAAGACGCGCACGAACGCCTGCGGCAAGTACCCGACCTATATGGTCAGCAAGAACAAGTATGACCGGCTGTGCAGCTGGCACGCCAAGGGCTACAAGGCCACCCTGTTCGTGCATTGGACCGACATGGTCGGGTACGTCATGGTGCCCTGCGACGGGATCACGTTCGGGAGGGGCGGGCGCACCGACCGCGACGACGCCCTCGACACCGGGACAATGGCGTACATCCCCACAAACAATTTCAAAAGTATCGGACCGAACGTATTCTAGGGGTAAAGTATTATGGCATACCTTGCGATCAAGTTGCTCGCCACCGCCTCGGTGGTCTTGCTCCCTACCACGAAATTTTACATTGACTATAATGTCCCCCTGTACACGAAGACTGAGGAGCGCATCGCCATCTCGCTGGCGGTCTCCACGATATTCTGCATGGTGGCGACCATCATCACGACAGTCTGGGCAATCCTGCCTTGAGCATCAACCGCGCCATAGCCGTCCACCTCACCAAGGCGGTCGGGACGATGTGGTGCGTGTACGCCTTCACTGTACTCTCTTTGTTCCCCATCGCCGTCCCGGCATCGACCGGGGCGATCCAGTACATTAGCAGCGGCGTCCTGCAATTGGTACTCCTCCCTGCTCTCATGGTGGGCAGTGCGATCCTCAACGAGGGGGCAGAGGACCGGGCACGGCAGGACCACGAGATACTGATCCAAGAGCTGCAAATGCTCCGGGACATCCTTGATGCCTTAAATCTGGCCACGCAGGGCCACACAGAGGAGAAGTAGACAATGAGCATCATGACACGCCTGTTTCCCCACAAGGCCCTGAGCGAGGCTCTGGGCCGCATCAAGGACCACGAGGCAACAATCCTCAGCCAGCACCGGCGTCTGTGTGAAAGGGAGCGCCTCATCCGGGAGCAAGAGGCAACCATCGCCAGCAAGGACTCGCGCATCCGCCTCCAGAAGGAGGAAATCATGCGCCTGACGAAGATCGTGGACAATGCGCACCCGAGGGACCCCAAGACTGGGCGCATCATGGGCAAGGGGTCGGCGCAGTGACCGGCCTCCACGTCCCCACGCCGGTCCTGTTGTCGGGCATCTCGACACTGCTAATCGGCGTCATCATTCTGGCCGTCACCCTCCAGACAATGCACCTCCTCAACGGCGGAAAAGAGGACGAGGCGGCGCCCAATGTCGAGTGGCTGGCCAATGCCCTGATGCCGCTGTGCCTGATGGCCGTAGTGGTCGCCATATTCAACTAAGTGCCTGAAAACAAACGATCTGCGAAAGTGACTGCGAAAGTGGACCATAATTGCGAAAGTGACTTTCGCGGATCGTTGAAAACAAAGGGTTTTTTTGCGAAAGTCGATTTTGCGGAAGTCCCCTACAGTTTTACAGTATTTTTGCCCTTCCGCAGGGTGCGGGGCGGGCGTATGTGGTGGGCCCTGTGGCACGCCTTAACGGAAGTGGAAGTCGCCCCTGCCGGGGCTTTGTTCCACCCGCTTCGCTTTCCGCTCGGCGTGGCGTTTTGGGTGTGTGGCGTTGGGCTTTGGGTGTGGGGGTCTTGGTGGGCAGGGTATCGGGCGGTGGCGCTGGTGAGCGTGTTGGCGTGTCGGCTGGCGGAGCCGCGATGGCCGGTCCGCACGGCCGCAGTCGGGCCCGGCCGGAGACGGTGCTGACGCGCAGGGTCGGGGGCAGGCTGTACACGAGGCACCCCGGTGAGGAGGTAGCTGGCCGGTGGCGCAGGTGGATACTGGTCCACGTGCCCAGCTGGTCCCGGGGTGGGTACCAGAGTTACAAGCTGTTTCTCGACAAGAAGAGTGAGAGGCGCAGGCTCTGGCACATCTCGGTCAGAAACGGATTGCCGTACGGGGGCGTGTTCATTGCGCACTTGGCGGCCAATCACCCGGACGCCCTAGAGTGGGCGGTTTATCAGATGGAGGTACATGAGCGTGAGCTACAATCCGAGGCAAAAGGGTAAGACCCACAATCCGCATCAGGTCCTGCCCGCCCCGACAAGGCCGGGCCCGGCGCCGTGGCAGTCGTCGTATGGACTGTTCCTTGCGGGGACCGAGGCCATTGAGGATGTCAAGATCGTCGCCAAGCAGTTTGAGGAAAAGTGGGGCCTCGGCTGCCTCCGGCTCAAGGTCGAAGCCGGGATGCGTGAGAAGTTTGACCGTCAGCGGTACCTGTACAATCAGGCGATCTGGAATGGCGACCTTGAGGAGCTGAGGAACGAGTGTCGGCGCATGTGCGTCGCGTACCGGGCGCTCGACAAGGCCGCAGAGGCCGGGGGCGGAGTGCCCAAGCCACACGTGCAGTGGGAGGCGGCTCTGGACGATGGCGTGGTTCTGGTCGTGGTGCAGGATGACGCGGCGGCCCGGCGCGTCGTGGATGACGGCAGGCGCAAGGTCGTGTGGACCATGCGTGAGGTCGCGTGCATGGTGGACGAGAACATGGCGATCATGATGGCTAAAGTACACTTCCCGGGGGCACGGATCGAGGCGTTCGACACGGCCACGCCGGACCCGCTGGGCAGGATACCGACGACGCTGGCGCAGCTTGACGATGATCTGAGTGACATGCTGGTGGACGATTGCCCATTCTGAGCCCTCAGGGGCACCGTACAGGCCGAAACGCAAAAAAGTGGGGCCAGAGTGCCACCGGCTCCCTGACCCCACTGTACGGGCTTTAAAATGGATTGTGTCCCCTAGGGGATTTTACGGTTGATCTTGGAGACCAGCCAGTCGAGGCTGATCAAGCCCTCGTCCACGGCCATGATGACGAGGGCGGGGGCGCCCGAGATGCCGTTGATGGCGTAGTAGGCGCCCATGCGGGCGGTGGCGTCCACCATCCACGCCCCGTCCGACTGGCGGAAATTGTGCCGGGCGAGGAATGACTGGTAGTCAGCCGCCGGCATGGTGACGGCGTCAGTGGACCGTTTTGGCATCGGCGTCCGGCTCCGCGTGGATCGTGGCGGGGACGGCCACGATGTCGCCTTCGTCGGCGGCCTCGGCCACCCTGTCGTAGGCCTTGGCATATTCCTCCTCGCCAATCTCCCGGGCGTACTCCGCCGTGGCGCGTGCCGCTTCGGCCAGATGCCCCGGCGCGTTATTCTTCATTTCCTCGCACCTGTTGATCAAGTAGTCGCGCAGTATCTGGCACGCGATGGTGCAGGCTGAGATGGAGGTGATCAGTTCCCCGTTGTTGGATTCTTTCGCGATTACGTCGAGGGCCATTGTCGCGGCAGTAACCGCGTACCCGGCGATGTCCTCGGCCATAGACTCCGGGTACCCGTTACTGACGTGTACCTCCGCAATACTGTCGAAAAACCGAACGAACGGGCCAGCCTCGACTGCGTCACGCTTTTCTTTTGAGATGGTCACTTGCATTTACTCCCTTGCTCTTGTGTTGCGTCGTCGATGGGCTTGAGGATCAGGGCCCCGACCCGGGCCCTGTTCTTGGACAGGCTCTTGATCATGGCGTGGGTCTTGGCGATGCCGGGGATTGTCACGCACCCGCCCTCGCGTTCGATCATGTCCAGCCACTCGTAGATGGCCCGGATCGTGGCGGCGGCATTGCGTGCCGCGCTGGACAGTGCGGCGTCTCGTTGCTCCGGCGTCATGATGCGGGCGCATCCCAGTCGATCCCGCCATTGCGGGCGATGATCGCGTTGACCCTTTCCACGGGGACGTAGCCGTAGACCGAGGATCTGCCGTCCCTCCACCGCGACAGGGTCCGGAGCGTCCGGCTGGGGTATCCCACCTCGACCTGAAACCACGGGCCCGCGTCCTCGCGGGGTGTGCAGTAGTGGTGCCTGCTCGCCTGCACTGACAGCGTCAGGCCGCTCTTGCATTGGAGGCGGGGCGCGATGCGGCGCGGGTACTTCCCCAGCCAGATGTTCACGTAGTCAAGCATTGATGTATCCCCTCTCGATAAGGTGCCGCGCGGTCCGGCCAAACCAGCCCTGCAGTCGGTAGGCGAGGCCAGTATCGTGCAAGTACTGCCACGCCTCGATCACCTGATCCTCGCTGTCTGCGTCAATGAAGCCCTCAGCGAGGCCAGTCGCGGTGTAGTCGTCCATCTTTGTCTCGGTGTCAGTCACGTCGGTTTCTCCTCGCCTCTTCACGTTGCTCTTCAAGTTCCCTGTTGAGACGCTCTACGTCTCCAGTCACGTACTTCTCTTCGTTTATGTTGAAGCACACCGTTCCTTTCTTCATGCACCTTTTCAGGAAGGCTTCTTGCTTCTTTTTGCTTTCGAACCCCTCGACTTGCTGGCCAGAATTATGCCACCATCGAGACCAAAACCCATCTTCGCCATCGAAGTTCTCAAAGGTGTAATGGTATTTCATGCGTCACTCCTTTGCGTTGTCGGCCAGCGCGGCCACGATATTGTCGGCAATTGCCGCAGTCTTCTCTGCGTCCTGCCCGTCGATGCCACGGGCGCCGGGGTTGTACTTGCGGCGCAGGATTTCCCAGTCGCCGCCGATGATGTACGTCCCATTGTCGCCGTTATCGTGGTCGAGTTCGGACACCAGTCCGATGCCGATGGACGTGGTGCCCCCGAAGTAGGTCCCAATGGCCTGCGTCAGGCGCGCCATCGCGTAGCTCTTGTCCATGCCGGGGCTGCGGTACCCGAGGCGCTTGCATGCCTGCAGGAAGCCCTCGA
>Ga0316227_1002803_pt1 | contig 14989 bp, 11 predicted proteins | sample TBH18019metaG_FD_206012 | JGI IMG/M metagenome (GOLD analysis project Ga0316227, IMG submission 206012) | Freshwater microbial communities from Trout Bog Lake, Wisconsin, USA - TBH18019 | ecosystem: Environmental > Aquatic > Freshwater > Lake > Hypolimnion/Profundal zone | place: USA: Wisconsin... | reverse complement strand
CAAACTACGCCGGCAGGGGCGATCCACCTCCCAGGCAATCACCAGGAGGCTACGCCGTTGCTCGGAAGGCAGTTCCTGGTATCCCTCTGCTTTCAGGCGTTCGCAGTCGACTGCTTGCGACAAGCCCTGCATGGTTTCCTGTCCCTGCTCACCATGCCTGGCGAAGCCGGAAGAAGCGGTTGCCGCTGGCCGCCGGGAGGTTGACGCTGACATTAACCGGGCCGATGACGGGCGGGTTGGTGAGGGCGATCCAGTTTGCCCCTGCCCCCAAAAAGTCGGACTGCTCGACGATGGCATCGGCCGCCGCAAGGGGCCACCGCACACTGACCGCTGAATAGGTGTTCCCAACCACCGCCACATTTGGCGGTGCGCTGACTACAATGACGCCCACGTTAGTCGCACTCGCGGCGCCCACCGTCGCCACCACTTTCCACGCGAATGTTCCCGGCGCGGTGAAAACGTGCTGTGCAAACTGGTTGGTGTTGGCGGGAGAAGCGTCGCTGAAGGACCAATTAAAGGTCACCGGGGCGGCGCTGTTTGTCACCGTCTGCACCGCCGCAAAAGCCACGGGCCAACCCGCGGGCGAATCGGTCGGCACACGCGAGACGACCCCCAGCGAAGAAGGCCCCTGCACAACACTGACGGTGCCGGTGGCCAGCGTGGAGTTCTTCGCGCCATCCCAAGCCGCGTAGGTGAACGTCTCAGTGCCCGCGAAGCCCGCATTCGGGAAATAGGTGAACACGTTGTTGCTCAGACCCAGCGACCCATTGGCTGGCTGCGAGATAATCCGAAGCGTCGCGGTCGTGGGCGTGAGCGTGACCGGCAAGTCTAACGGCGCGTTGTTGGGGGTGCTGCCGGAGACCACGTTCACGCTGGGGGGCGAGCTGTTGTTGAGGTTGTCGTTGCTGGGGCCGTTGTGGCAGGTGTAGCAGCCGATCAGCGCGCCGCGGAATAAGTTCAACGTGACCGTGCCGCCGTCAAAACTCGCCGTCAACGTGCGGTCGCCCTGAACCCGCGAAAGCACCGTGGCACGATTGTCGGTGCCATGGCAGGCCTGGCACGCCGCGAGGTTGCCGTTGATATAATCATGATGGCTGGAAACCCAGCCCTGTCCGATCGGGTGCATTCCGTGCGGACCATTGGCGGCGGTGCTGCTGCTCACCGGCATGGAGACATGGCAGGCGGCGCATTCTGCCATCACGCCCGCGTGCCCTTGCAGTTTGAGGTTCCGCACATTGTCGTTGACGTGGGTGCTGGGAAATTCGGCGTGGGTCGAGCCGTGGCAGGCTTCACATTGCAGCCCGCCGTGTCCGGCGGAAAACCGGAACAGCGACAATCCGCCCGCCGGGATGTCGACCTGAGTCGAGAACAGGCGATTCACCGGAACACGGACCGTGCCGTTGGTGTCCGTGAAAGCAGAGGCATAGCGGATCTGGCCGTTGTTGCTGGTGGCCGTGCCGGTGTGGCAGCTCGCACAGTTCGGTTCCGTGAACCAGCCCACGCGGTTGATCGATCCGACCGCGCTCATGTTACCGTGGCAGCTCTGGCATTGCATTTCCATCGAGCCGTCGGCCGCGATCGCGCCACCCATGGCCCCCCGCAGGCACTTGGTGGTGGAGCCGGGATGGCAGCGGTAGCACGCCGAACGATTGGCTGAGGTGTCGAGCGTAAGGCCGGAGAGGGGATCGATGACGTGGGCATGAAAACCGTGAATCGAGGCCGTGAGTGGGGGAATCGTGCCGTAGCTCGGCGCCCCGAGTGCTTCCGAGGCGTGACAGGCGGCGCACAAGACCGGCTTGTGGTCCGCCACCACACCGCGATAAAGGCCCTGGGGATTGAAGCCCCGCGCCGCCATCGCCGCCGCATACAACGCCGCATTAGTCGCGAATTGCTTTTCATCGTGCAAACGCAGGATATTCAGCCGGAAATCGCGTTCCTGAATGCCGTCCCAGACCCAGCCCGCGGCGGGCATCGCCGCCGCCTGCGTGCCCGAGGCGTGGCAGCCGCGACAATCCATTTCATCGGATACGGGCAACACGATGTCGTTCGTGGCGATCGGAGTTGCGCCGAGCTTGGCGATGAGCCGCATCATCGGGTAGGGATTCTTTTGGTGTGCATCGTCATAGGGCGTCAGCGGAATTCCTTCCGCGCGCCACCAGTTGACCGGGGTTAGCACTCCGGCAGCAGGCTGATTCGTCGCTTCGAACAGCATGGTCTGGGCCGTGTTATTCGTGCCGGGCATGTTCCAACCGGCAAGCCCCATGTCCGCACCGAGCGCCGCCCCATAGATCGCCTGAGCGTAAGTGAAATAATTCCCCTTTCCCATGGCGGTCGAATTGATTGAGCCGCTGGGATCGGCGACCGCCTGGTAGGTGACGGTGTAGCCCGTGCCGTTCGTCACCAGTTTGCCGTTTACAATCAGTTGCGCCTCGATGGTGTTGTAGGGCGGCAGGACGCTGAACACGGAGTAGTCGCTGTCCATGCAGTGCATGCCCAAGTTGTTCCAACCGAGCAGTTGGTTGTTCGCCGCAAACAGTGACACCGAGAAGGCGAGTGCTGCCGCGATGAGAATTTCGGCTTTCATATGGGATGATGCTGAGGCGTCCTCGGCTGGTTTACGGACGCACCAGCCGGAAATACCGCGACCCATTGGTCGTTCGCGCCGTGGCCTGATAATTGGTGTCCAGAACGCTGACCGTCTCGGCCGCAGCGGACCAGTTGGTCGGGTTCAGGTCCAGACTCTGTTGCAGGGTGAAGCCGGCGAAGTTGGTCGGCCAAGAAAGCAGCAACGCGTTCGGCTGAGGCGACGATACCAGCGTCGGTGCCGACACGAAATTGGCCACCAGCGATTGGTTGATCAGGTTGGTAAAGGTGAACTTCGCCGACGCGCTGACGACCGTGCGGTTTTCCATCCAGTTCAGGAACTTGAACCCAGCGGAGGGTGTGGCCAGTACGGTGGCCGTGGTGCCATTGGTATAGACCCCGTCGCCGGAGGTGGTGCCGCCGTTAGCGGGGGAAACACTCGTATCCACGACACTGTGTGGTGGTAGGACCGCTCCCGCCGCGACGATGAAGGGATAGTGTTTGACCAGGACCGGATTATTGCTGGCCGTGACCGTCACCGTGATCGTGAATAAGCCTGATTCGTAAGGTGTGCCATAGACCTGGCCGAAGGCGGGATCGAAAGCCATGCCGGCCGGCAAGCCCCCGGAACTGGTCGCGACGAAATTCGTGTCCCCGGCGATGACCACGCTGCGCGTGGGATAAGCCACACCGAGTTGGCCATCGGGGAGGTGATCGATGAGCCCGATGGGAGCCGCCGCCGCCATCGCGGACATTTGCGCGCCGAGGAACTTGCCAACGACGACGGTGCTTGAGTAAGTGCCCGTGCCATTGAGTCCATTCGCCGCAACGCTTTGTGCCAGCGCCTCATGCGTGTCCTGGTCGGCGTAGGGCCCTGCGTAGGCGTAATATTCATAGCGCCGGGTCACCACGTCATCGCTATGGCCCAAGTTCTGGCCCACGCCCGCCAGTTTCCCATTCGCGCCCCCCACGCCGTTGGTCGGATTGTAATCCGAGGACATGAAATCTGTCTGCAAGAGCTGCCACTCGGTTTCCACCTCATCGGGCTCGCCGTTCCGCCAATCTTTGGCGGTCGGGTTGTTGGTATCCGGGGTGACCAGGTCTCGCAACGCCACCGGGTTGTTGGTATGCGAGGTGGTGGTGATCACTTTGACCCAAGTGGCATCGCTAAACTCGTACGACGCTCCCGGCGGCGAGGGTGGCAACGGCAGCACGGGAGCAGGGATGACGGCGACGACTTGTGCCGGCGGCCCGGCTTGCTGGGGCGGGTTGTAGGTAAATACCGGGGTGGACACATTGACCTGCACCCCGCGGGTCAGCGCGTGACTGCCGTTATCCACCAGCCAATAATAATAGACCTTGCTGGGTTGGCGGCGGAATCCAACGCCGAAGTGCTCGCCACCGAAATTGAGCGAGGGGTTGGTGAAGGCATGGCCTTGCGTCGGCGGGATGTTGGTCGTGGGCACCGCCGTGTAGGCGGACCAACCGGTGTTTGTCCAGACGGCCTCGTAATCCACCAGCACGTTGGTATGCCAGACCAGGAGGCCGTCCTGGAAGGCATGTTCGGTTATTTTTGGCGTGCCGTAATGGTTGTAATCATAGGTGTAGCTGAGGTCGGCGCTGCCGAGGTCGTCCAGTTCGACCTCGAACCCATGGGCCGGCGAGCCGTTGTCGTTGACGGTGTCGAAGTTATTGATGCTCCCGTAGGCAATGCCGGCGCGGGCAGTGCCAATGCTCAACGCCAGCGAGGCCAGTGCCGCGAAGAGCACCGTGCTGCCGTGGAGCTTCCTGCGGCTTTGATCTTTGGTTGGTGTGGTCATAGATGTACGTGTTTCTTTTGGTTTGTTGGTGAAATTAGGATCAGAGGATCGCCACGCCCCCCCTGCTGCCGCGCGATTCAGCGCGGTCGGAGGCGTGTCAGCGGCCCGGCAAGGCGGCGCGAGGCCGCGAACCCGCCGGGCGGAAGAGGTCAGATCAGAAGAACAGTTGACCGCAGGGAGCGGACTGTCTCGCAGCGATCCGGCGGCGGATGCGAATTCGCAAGACGTTGTGCGATGAGGGAAAAAGAAAACCAGTCAATAGCCGTCACCACCGCGGCCGGTCGCTCGGTGCCTTGGGGCGACGGCAAGGCGAGTTTCGCATTCGAAGAGGAAGTATCAGCCGCGTCGAACTGAATCACGTGATCCGGATCGCTGGGACTGGGGGGCTGCGCGAACCAAGTCAGCGTGTGCGCTATAAGCCCATGCCGATGACCGTCGCAACTGTGACCGTGATGCAACACCAGTGCCAAGCCCGATTTCCCGGGACGCACTTGAATCTGGTGATGCTCATCGAATGACCCCATCAACGCGGCTAGTCCCAAACCGGCCGAAGAATAGATCACCAGGTAAAGCGCAAGCACAGTCCAGCCGACGGCCAAGCCAAAAGCCCGGCTCCACGCCGCCGCTTTCGCTGCAAAAGCCAGCCTGCTTACTGATCGCGTTGTTATCACGCTTGTCTGGTTTTTTTCCGGCACACGAATAGCGTTGAGCCTGGCCAACCTCTCGCCACATCAACTGCGCCTCATGCCCCAAGTTACCGGACTTTATCTCCAAAATTGCCGTTTGTCAAATCCAGTCCCAGGGGCCCGGAATCCAAAATGAGATTTGCCGCCTCGGTCTGGGCATGGTAAACAGAGGGCATGGCAGAAAAGCTAACCATTGGATTCATCGGCGCGGGCAAGATGGCCACAGCGCTGGCCAAGGGGTTCCTTCGGGCCGGTTTGGTAGCGCCGGCGGACGTCATCGGTGCGGATTCCAGCCCTGAGGCGCGAGCCGCGTTTGCCAAAGAGACCGGGGCACGAACCCTGGAGCAGAATCTCGAGGTGGCACGGTCGGCGACGGTGTTGATCCTCGCGGTGAAGCCCGATCAGGTCAACCACGTGCTGGATGAAGTCGGCGGATCTCTGACCGGGGAGCATCTCCTAATCTCCATCGCCGCGGGAGTGACGCTGTCCCGCCTCGAGGCCCGGTTGGGCCTGGAGGTCCGGGTGATCCGCGTGATGCCCAACACTCCCGCCCTGGTGGGCGCCTCAGCCACGGGCTTCGCGGTGGGCAAATCCGCGCTGCCGGCCGATGCGGCCCTGGCCCAGCGACTCTTTGCGTCCGTCGGGGTGGCGATTCAGGTCAAAGAATCGCTGTTGGACGCGGTCACCGGCCTGAGCGGCAGCGGGCCGGCCTATGTCTATCTCTTTATCGAAGCGCTGAGCGATGGCGGCGTGGCGGCGGGTTTGCCGCGCGAGGTCGCCACGCGCCTGGCCGCCCAGACCCTGCTCGGTGGCGCCCGGATGGTCCTCGAAACCGGTCTGCACCCCGGTGCGCTCAAGGACATGGTGACCAGTCCCGGTGGGACGACCATCGAGGGCATCCATGAGCTGGAACTTGGTGGGTTGCGCGGGACCGTGATGAGCGCCGTGCGCGCCGCCGCGGACAAGTCCCGAAAATTGGGGCAAGCATAAGCGGCCACAGATCCATGAGTTTCCCTCCTCCAACCGAGCGGCAGGCCCGCCTCATCTGGCTGGCCCTGGGTGGCTTGGCGCTGGCGGTGCTGGTCGGTTTGGTCGTGGGGTTGGTCTGGGCGCTCGGCCGTGTCATCGGGCTATTCTCGCCCGTGATCTGGCCGCTGGCCGTGGCCGCCATCCTCGCTTGCCTCCTCAACCCGTTGGTGGACTTTATCGAGCGTAAGACCCGGTCCCGTCCGCGGGCCATCGTCGCGGTCTTCGGCCTCGCGCTGGTGGTCGTCCTGGGTTTGGGCGCCAGCATCGTCCCCCAGTTGCTCCGGGAGGGCGAGGATCTCGCCATCCGCATCCCCGCCTATGCAACCCGCTTGGAGGCCCGCGTCACCGAGTGGATGAAGCACCCGCCGGCGCTGGTCGGCCAGGTCCGCAACCTGCTTGCCAATAGCCGGAGCGCGCGCCGTCTGGACGGAGAGCCGGCGGGAACCAATGAGATCAAGAACCCGAGCGGCACCAACACCCTCGGCGTCAGCGTGAACGGGACGGTGGCCGGCTCGGGTCCGGCGGGCAACGGGATCGGCCAGGACCAATATCGGGCCGCCGCGGGCTGGCTGGCGAAGGCCTTGCCGGATGTGGGCGCCTGGCTGCTCGATCAGCTCAAGCGGGTGGCTTCGTGGTTTGGCGTGCTCGCCGGCCTGGGTCTCATCCCCGTCTACACCTTCTACTTCCTGCTCGAAAAAGAGGGCATTGCCGCCCGTTGGACCGATTACCTGCCGGTGAAGGATTCCAGCTTCAAGCAGGAGATGATCTTCGTGCTGAACGCCATCAACACTCGCCTGATCGCCTTTTTTCGCGGCCAACTGTTGGTGGCGATTTGCGACGGCACCCTTTACGGCCTGGGTTTTCTGCTGATCGGCCTGCCCTACGCGGTGCTGATCGGCGTGGTCGCGATGGTGGTCACCATCATCCCCTATGTGGGCGCCATTCTGGTGGCCACCACGGCGCTCCTCATTGCCCTGGTGCAATTTGGCGATTGGCTGCATCCCTTGCTCGTGCTGGCCGTCTTCGGCGCCGTCCAGGTCCTCGAATCCCTCTTTATCTCCCCCCGCATCATGGGCAACCGGGTCGGCCTCCATCCCGTGACCATCATCGTCGCCGTCATGGTGGGCACCACGCTGCTCGGCGGCCTCTTGGGCGGCATCCTCGCCATCCCCCTCACCGCCGCCTTGCGCGTGCTCATGTTCCGCTACATCTGGAAAAAACCCGACGAGGGGAAGCCAGCCCCCGGCTAACCCCGCGACTGTAATCTCATTCTGCTCCTGGCGGTAACACCTTGTTCCCGCCCTCTCGGGCTCAAGATTGAACGGACAACCACACCGATTCGTCCCGAACGAAATCGAGCTCCCTGCGCTTCCAGCCGGCAATTAAAACTGGATAGCCAGGCCGACATCGTAAGCCACAAGCAGCCGCGCATATCCCTATCGCAAGGGACACTGTTTAAACCGCTTCCCCAGCAACCGCCGGCCAAGATATGATGCAGCTTTGCGTCCGATGAAATTCGAAGACAAACTCCGTTCCGACGTGGCAACCCACAAGCTCCAACGTCCGCCCGCCACCCTGCAAGGCGTTAGCAAAGACCGGATAACTGAGGTCCTTCAGGCCCTCGACCGCGCCTCCAGAGACAAGGTGGACGCCGTCTTCGCACTCCTCGACGACATAAACTTCAGCTTTTTCTTGGAGGCCGCCGAGAAGGGGCTTAAGTTTTCCGCCGGCGCATCCACCGCTCACATTGCCTGCCACATCGGCGTGCTTCAGCGCAACGCCGGGAAGCTCGACCGCGAAGGGCGGGACTATTGGCTCAAGCCTCTCTGGGAGATTGACGCCCTCGAAAAACTCTACTTCGACCCAGAAACAGCCGAGTTTCTACCCGGCCACCCAGTGCCGAAGTCCCCAAACTCCGCCTATCGCATCGCTCCGGCGTTCGTGCGAATTCTCCAAGCCCCCGACGCCGAGCGCAAAGCCCTCTTGGAAGCGTGGTCAACCCAAGACGCCGCCCGCGCCCGGCTGCAGGTCCAAGCCGAACTCGCCGCTGGCACCCGGGCAAAGATCGGTAGCCCCCACCAAGATCTGATCACCGCAGCGGGGCGAGTTTATGTGCCTAACTTCCTCCCCGGCTTTGAAATAATCTACATCGACGCAACGGACGGCCAGCGAGTCACCATCGAGCAAGAGCGGGCTCTCAAGAAGGCCGGAATCGTCATCGGTCTCGGCGATTCGATGCCCGACATCCTGCTCTGGAACCCCGAGACTGACGTCTTGTGGGTCGTTGAGGCCGTTACCAGCGACGGTGAAGTGGACTTGCACAAAGTCCAGAGCCTCACAGCGTTGGCTGCGCGCTCCGGCAAGAAAAACATTGGCTTCACCACCGCTTACGCCACCTGGAAGGAGGCCGCCGCCAGACAGGGAAAACACAAGAATATAGCTGCCGGTACGCAGATCTGGATTCGAGAAGACGGCGCCAAACAACTCACGGTCGAGACGTTCGAATCATCGCGTCAACGGCTGCATCAATAGCCCCCTGGTCCCGCGTTCCGACGGCCCCGCTCTCCGCCAGCTTGCAAAGCTGCCCCCTCGACGGGTACCGTAGCCCGCGCAAGTCAGTGGCATTCACTTGAGTATGGCCGCTGAACTGGCGGAAATACGAATCCACCACCGTCGAGTTCAAATACACGGCTAACCCATCGGCCAGCATCCCATCCAGCCCCTTTCCCCCATCGTGAAAGTAATTCAGGTGATTCTCAAACCCCACCGACTTAAACCCGGCCAGGCTCCCCTCGGGCCGAAACACGGTCGCCACAACCCTTCTTCGCTCCTCCTTGGCTGTGAACCGCTTCACAAGCACGTAGATCCCGTTAGGCACCACCAGTTCCTGAGTCTCTGGCAGGGCCTGCAACGCATTCGCCTTGCGCGATCCCGGACACGGCCAGTGGACACAACCACCATTAAAGTGCAGCGGGTAGATCAACGGAACCGTGCCGGCTTCCGGATCCTGGCGCAAAAACCTGCGAGCCCGGAACTCCACCACCCGTCCGGTCGAAACACCTACCCCCAAATCGCTCAGCTTCGCGGGCAACCCCATGACGGCACGGCGCGCATCATCGTCAGCCGCGTCCAGCGCGAGATGGATCACCCGCCCAGCGTCCGCTGGGTCGAAAACCCGAGAGTAAGGGACAGTCCGCACCCGGCCATTTCCCGCAGGCCACCCATTACTGCTGCTCAGCACCACGAAGGCGCGTCGCTTGGTGTCACACCGCGCATGCATGATCACATTCTCCTGGAGCACATCATCCCCGGAAAAGAGCGCATCTCGCTTGTCAAACACGTGCAACCGCTCGAGCGCCATAAGCCGAAAGAACCGTTCTCGGAACGGCAGGAAATAGGGTCCATTACAGAAGCTTCGCGGCGTAATCGCCACCATCTGGCCGCTCGGCTCAAGGAGTCGCGCAGCCAGCCAAAGAAATCCCGTGTACAGGTTCGAGGTTTCCAACCCGGCCCGCCGCAGCAGCAACCTCGCCTCCGAATCCGCATTGATCTTCCGGTAGGGTGGATTCATGATCGCATGTGTAAAGCCGCGCCCCTGGCGCGGGCGGGTGAAGAGGTCCTCCTCTTGTAACAAATCCACCCCACCCCTCAGTGCATCGCCATGGTTGACCACGTAGCTCGTCGGCACTCCCGCCGATCGGCCCGCCTCAACGCACTCCTCTAGCACTCGCTCCAGTGGACTGATGAAAGCCGCCTCCGCTTCCCAGACGGTCAGATGCAGCGATCGGGGCTTTCGCTCCTCCCCAAGGACACGCGCCGCGAAAGCGGCGGTAAGCATCCCAACGCCGGCACCCAGGTCCAGCAGCCTGACATCCGCTTCAATCACCTCAAACATCCCCGCCAGCAGGCCCGCCACACCCGGTGGCGTCAGGAATTGGCCCATTCCACTACGGAACTTGGCTTCCAACCCGGCGCATGCTTCCAGACCTAGGCGTGCGGCCAGCGCCAGCGGCGACGCCGCTGCTACGCACAAACTCTGTTCGGCCTGTCTCATGCTCAACACTGCTCACAACACTATCGTATACGAGACCGTTTTCTCAAGTCCCACTTCCCCGGGGCCTTCCGCCCTTTGGCCCGCTCAGGCGCCCATTCCGTTTGAACCGATCTACTTCTCGATCCTCAAGCAGGTGGTCCCGCCCGCGCTTCTCCGCAACCAGGCGCCTGTCCTTTATCAACTGCCTCACCCGCACTGGTGTTACCCCCAGGATCTGAGCGGCTTCTTTCGTCGTCATAAGGCTCATTTCGCCACCTTTCTAAACGCCGCCCGGTCGTTAATCAACTTCAATCCGCAAGCCGTCGGTCGTGCCCGTACCATCGAATTGAGCGTTGCCGTTAGGCGGGATTGGGAGTAGACTGATCGCTATGAGGATTACCAATCTCAATCCCGACCACGACATCGGCGCCTCCGGCTGGTTTGTTGAAATCGAAGGTCACCGTCTCTTGATGGACGCCGGCATCCACCCCAAGCGGGAGGGTCTCGACAGCCTGCCGCTCTACGACAAAGTGAAGGGCCAGGAGGTCGACGCGGTGGCCATTTCCCACTGCCACCACGACCATGTCGGCTCGCTCCCCATCGCGATGCGGCACTTTCCCCAGGCCTACGTGCTGATGACCGAGTTGAGCTATTTCCTCGTCGAACGCGTCCTGCATAACTCGGTCAACGTCATGAAACGCCAGCGCGAAGAGCTCGGCATCCGCGAATACCCGCTCTTCACCCATGACGAACTCGACGACCTGGCCCCGCGCTTCCAGGGCTTCAAATACAACCGGGAAATCGATTGGGCCGCCTTCCACAAGACCCGCGCCGGGTCCCTCTCGCCCACCCTTGAGTTCTACGATGCCGGCCACACGATCGGTTCGGCGGGGATCATGGTGCGGGGACGGCGCGAGACTTTGTTTTACACCGGCGACGCCTGTTTCCAGGATCAAACCATCCTGAAAAGCGCCCGCTTCGAGGATGTCCAGGCCGACGTGCTGATCATGGAAACCACGCGCGGAAACCGCGGCGTCAAACCCGGCACCAGCCGCGAGACCGAGATCGTCCGCCTCCGCGCCGCCATCCGCGAGGCCCTCCAGCACAAGGGCGCCATCCTTATCCCCACCTTCGCCCTGGGCCGGACCCAGGAAGTCCTGGCCCTGCTCGCCCTGATGACCCAAGAGGGGGAACTCAAACCCCAACCCATCTACATCGGAGGTTTGGGCCGCGTCTTCACCGAGATTTACGACCTCGAGGCCCACCGCACCCACCGCCAATACCCCAGCCTGCAGTTGCATGAGGCCCTCGAGCTGACCGTGCTCGAACCCAAGCAGGCCCAGACTATGCGCCTCTCCAAAGGCCGCATCTTCGTCATCACCGCCGGCATGATGAGCGAAAACACCGGAGCCCATGACCTCGCGGCGCGCATGATCGGCGACGAAAACCAGCACATCTTCTTCGTGGGCTATACGGATCCCGAGACTCCCGGCGGCCGGCTGCGCGCCGCCAAACATGGCGAGACCTTCCTCTTCAGTCCCAGCGCCGGCGAGGTCACCCGCCGCTGCCATATCGAGAACTTCGACCTCACCGCGCACGCCGACCGCGAGGAAATGCTCGAGTTTGCCTGCCAGGTCGACCCGCGCGCCATCCTGCTGGTCCATGGCGATGCCGACTCGCGCGCCTGGTACGAGCAGCAATTCCGCGCCCGCCGCCCCAAGACCAAGATCTTCCAGCCGGGCCCGGGCCAGACCATCGAGGTTTAGCCGCTGGACAATCCGGCGCCGCCCCGGCAATCTGCGCGCGCATGTTTACTGGCATTGTCGAAGAAACCGGCACGGTCGAGCGGATCAAACCCTCGGCCAAGGCCATCGAGCTGACCGTGCGCGCCCAGGTTTGCGGGCGCGGGCTCAAATTGGGCGCCAGCCTCGCCATCAACGGTTGCTGCCTCACGGTCGTCAAGCTGGCCACCCGGGGCAAATTCAAGCTGGCGAGTTTTGATTTGCTCAAGGAAACCTGGGAGCGCACCAACCTCCAATTCGCCCGAAAAGGTTCACTGGTCAATCTCGAGCGGCCCCTGCGCACCGATGGCAACCTCGGCGGCCATTTCGTCACCGGCCACATCGATGGCGTGGGCACCATCACCCGCTGGGAGCGCCTCGGTCAGGACCACGTCCTCGATATCGCCGCCCCGCCGGAAGTGATGCGCTACGTCGTCCACAAAGGGTCCATTGCGGTCGATGGCATCAGCCTGACCGTGGCCGGCGTACAGGACCAGGGCTTCCGCATTTGGATTATCCCCCACACCTTCGAGGTCACCGCCCTGCGCGACCGCAAGGTCGGCGACGCCTTGAACCTGGAAGCCGACTTAATCGGCAAATACGTCGAGAAGTTTGTTACCGCAAGGTCTCCGGGTTGAATGGCCCCTTCTCCTTTTTGGCCATGGACGCCGGTTCGATCAAGGCCACCGAGCCGTCCGACACCCGTTTGACTTCGCCATTGGGATACTTGATGAAATAGCTGTGGCCTTTGTGTTCCGGTTTGCCCTTCACCACGATCTGGTTGCCGTTGTTGAATTTGACAATGTAATGGCGCGCGCAGCCGCAGAGGCTCAACATCGCGGCCAGCCCGATTAATGCCAGTTTCTTCATAACCAATCGTTTCCTTTTGCTTGGGGGGCGGCCGCAGCCGGACCGCGCCGCCTTGCTCCCTCATCATCCAACAACATTCACTCCCGGGGCGCAAACCTCTTTCTCGGTTATTTTGTTGATCGCCCTTCCGCGCGGGGTGTAGCCTTGCCCCATCGATCATGATGGGCTGCTGCCTGAGGACAACCGGTTGGGAGCGGCCGCGACGGCTGGCGCCGGCGGCACCGGGGAAGATTGCGTCCCGGCGGTCCATCGGCGGGAGGTGGTCTTCGGCTGGTGCCGGGCTCGGTCTTCAAAACCGTTGTGGGGCTCAACAAAGTCCCAGGTGGGTTCGATTCCCATCCTCCTCCGCCATCGCTTAAGGGGTTCATGCTCGACGCCAACTATCTCTTCGCCTCCCTCATGTGGGGTTCCGTCGGCGTGGCCTACTTCGTCTACGGCAAGAAACAGATGTGCCTGAGCGCGCTGGTCGGCGGCATCGTCATGGTGGTGGTCTCCTATTTGATCGGGTCGGCCCTCTGGATGTCCTTGGCCTGCCTCGGCATTATCGCCGGTGTCTATTGGCTGGCCAGGCGCGGGTATTGAGGGACGAACGGCTCGGCGTCAATCAAGCGCTGGTGAACGGGGAACTGGTCGCCGACCGATCCTCGGTGGAGGGGACGTCACGTTCCACAAAGGCGGCGAGAAGAGTTTCCTCCCGGAGGATCCCCGGGGGGCAACTCGGCTCAGTCGGCCTTCGCTTTGCGCAAATCCACGCACACCAATTGGTCCTTGCTGCGCGCATAAAAGCAGCCGTCGGCCAGGGCCGGAAAGGCGCGCACGGCCGAGGCGAGGATGGCGGCGCGGCCCCGGGGCTGGAAGCCCTCGGGCGTGGCGGCGGCATCCACCAGTTCACCCTTTTCGGCGAGGATGAGCAAGCGGCCGGCCGCGAGGGTGACCGTGGCGGCCCCGATCGACTCCGTTTCCCAGCGAACCGTTCGAGTGTTCACGTCCACACACCGCAACTTCGGGCGCGGGCTATACCCCGGATCGGTACGGCCGTGGATGCCATAGAGAAAGCCGTGATGTTCCACGCTCGTGGCGTAGTGGTTGGACAGGAGATCGTCCCCGGACCAGAGCGGCTCGACTTGGTGCTCCCGCAGGCGCAGGAAGATCGCCCCCGTCCCGTAACAAGCCGAGAGGAAGATGGTGTCCCCCAAGACCAGCGGGGTGGCAGCGTTGACCGAGGTGCCGCTGCGTGAGCGCCAGGGATATTGGAACCGGATCTCCCCCGAGGCGGGGTCGGCGGCCACGAAACCGGCGCGCGTCAGAAAGAGGGCGTAACGATGGCCGTTGAGGGTGGCGGCCACGGGGGAAGAATAACTGGCTTCGTCGTTCGTCGCTTGCCACCGCACCTTGCCGGTCATGGTGTCGAAGGCCACGATGCCCGCGCCTTTGGCGCCCCCGAGGTTCAGGAGCACCGCATCGCCTTCCACCAGGGGTGAGCAGGCCATCCCAAAGAAACCGTTGGCCGATTGGAAGTCGTGTTTCACGTCCACGCTCCAGAGCTTCTTGCCGGTCTGGAAATCCAGACAATGCAACTGGCCTTCCGCGCCGAAGGTATACACCTTTCCCCCGGTGATGCTGGGGGCTGCCCGGGGACCGTCATCGAAACCGAAATCGTCCTGGTAACCGGTGGGATAGGCAAAGCTCCAGACCGGGCTGCCCGTGCGGGCATCGAGGCACTCCACCGTCTCCTGGTCGAGCCGGCGATGGAACAGGATCAGCTTGTGGTCCGCGACCACAGGCCCGCTGAACCCATGGCCCACCGGTTTTTGCCAAACCACCGCTGGCCCGCCGGCTGGCCAGCCTTCGACCAGATCGGTGCCGCCATAGACCCCATTGCGTGTGGGGCCCAGGAACTGGGGCCAATCATTCGTCGCGCCGGCCGCGGAGACCACAGTTCCCGCCGCCAAAAAGAACGCCAATATGCCGTGCATCCCCTAACCTACACCATGGCAGGCACGGCCGAAACCTCTCATAGCCCTGCACACGGGCGGATTGTCTCGCACGGCCAGCGGGCCGGAATGCCCGCGATACGGCAGACAAGAATGTCAATGGCGGTCAAGCTAAGGAATGAGCCGCTCCGGCCGGTGGGCTCCTTCGGCTTCCTCTTCCCGCCGGGCACGGTCGTCGCGAAAATAATGTGAA
>Ga0316227_1002786_pt1 | contig 15045 bp, 20 predicted proteins | sample TBH18019metaG_FD_206012 | JGI IMG/M metagenome (GOLD analysis project Ga0316227, IMG submission 206012) | Freshwater microbial communities from Trout Bog Lake, Wisconsin, USA - TBH18019 | ecosystem: Environmental > Aquatic > Freshwater > Lake > Hypolimnion/Profundal zone | place: USA: Wisconsin... | reverse complement strand
ACACACTCCTTGGTTGCTTTTAACAGGGCAAAGGAATGGTTGCGATTGCTGATGACGCACCCCACCAGCGGCGGTTCAAACTCAAGCATGGTGTGCCAGGACATGGCCATGATGTCGGAGTGCCCATTGCGGCAGTCGTAACCAGTACAACCGGCCCTGGTTCGAGCAAGCCATAGACCTTAGACAGAGGATAGGATCTCCGCGTCTTTTTCATGCGTTAGTTTTGTCGATGACGCGCTGAATGTCCAGCGATGCTCCATCTCCATGCATGTTCCTTTATGGAATATTCCTCTGCCCCTCACCCAAACCCCCACTTGGATATCAAAAATATTCCTCACAACGAGAAATACCATAATATATCTCCCCTGTCCGTGGTTGCCCTTGCGAGGAAGAGGCACTAATATTCCACATTAAAGTCCTATGTCCCCTTTGAAATTGCCTCAGGCCGAAGGTGAAACAATCCTCGTGGTTGATGACGAGGCTCACATGGTCATGCTGCCATCGATGGTGCTCGAACTGGCAGGATACAAAGTCATTTCCGCCAATGAAGGAGTTGCAGCGCTGGCCCTTTATAGGGAGCACGCAGACGAGATTACCGCCGTGCTCACTGATGTCGTGATGCCGGGAATGGATGGCGTGAACCTCTCCTGTGCGCTGAAGGAAATCAACCCGGAGGTTAAAATTGTCGTAGCTACAGGGATGGCTACGGACGCCCATTACGAGCAACTCCTGAAACTTGGAGTCCAGACAATCCTTCACAAACCCTACACCGCCAGGGAACTGCTGGACGCCATGCAAACCGCAATCCATGCAGACTGTGGGTAGATTGGGTATTATGAGCCCAATCCTGAAAACCATATCGGCAGGAACGCTTCTCGTTTTATTTTCGGGGTTTTTGCAAGCCAGCATCGTTGTCAATGGTGGTTTTGAAAATACCCAACCACAAGGCAGTGGAAATAATCCGAAAGGAGTTAACCTCGGGGCAGATGCCGCTTACCCCAACAGCGTCTCCGTGGCCTCTTTGAATGAATGGACAGGTTATACAGCCCCCGTCACCAACGACGATGTGCCACCACATTACATTTGACGGGGGGAGCCTTCATCGATCAATGTGCTGACAATTCTGAGTTTGGTTGTGTTTGGGCCTGTGATCGCCAATAGGCTCAAACGCTCTATTCTAAAGATTCTGTCCTAACTGGAAGTGTTGCGTTGAGCGCGGCAATCGTGCGCCGGAGACGAATCCACCGCCGCTTTGTCTTGGTCATGGACTTGTCCAAGTGATGGCCCCTGCATCCAGTCCCGCCTCATCATATCACCAGATGAGCAAAGCCAAAAAAACAAGGAGAGCACAAACAAGGAGGAATATGTAAGCGATGGGCGTAAATGTTGGGAGCAAAGGTTTGCCGCACCCTTTGCATTTTTTGGAATCATTGGGCATCAACGCACGACAATGTTCGCATAGAATGAGTGCCATAGATCGCCCGTTTATCCCCATTCTCTTAGCAATATTTTTGAGCAACCTTTTACTCCGACTATCGCGGATTTCATTTTCTGACATTGGCCTGAATTTTGAGAATGCCATGGTGCATCGTCAACGGGAAAATATTTCCGGTAACTCCAAACTCATCTCCGCTGTCTTCACCGTCCCCACAGATCAGAAAATCCTACAGGCATCTTGGAGCGACTATGAGGTGGATTAAGGATTCCTTCCCATCCCCGTTAAAGCACGTCATTCTCTCTAATAGATGAGCAATCTATTTCAAATTTACCCAACCACCAATGTCGAGGTGATCGAAGACCGGCTTCAACTGGATGGTGTAAAAATAGAGCGCATCATATCCAATGGCCAACCAAGCCCAGCAAATGTTTGGTATGATCAGGAACAGGATGAATGGGTGCTACTGGCTCAGGGAACGGCCACCCTGGAATTCAAACACGGGGAAAAGAAGGAGATGCAGGCTGGTGATTATTTGCTCATTCCGTCCCACTTGAAACACCGGGTGTCTGAAGTTTCACGGGATGCGGTGTGGTTGGCGGTTCACTGTCGGTGATGGTACCGACGCACCATTTATATTCCTGTCTTGATCTCCATCCCTATTTTGGACAAGGGTGTAGCAGAGCATTATGACTTCACGAGAGCGCATGCTGATTGCCCTGGAAAACGGACGCCCTGACCGTCTTCCCTGTCAGGTGCATGGATGGATGGGATACTATTTGAAGCATTATCTGGGTGGAATGGACTGGTATGAAGCCTGCGCAAAGTTTGACATGGACTACGCCATCTATGTCTCGCCCGATTATCACTACGCCGAAAGGGACTTAGCAAACTGGCGTTCCGACAAGCGGGCCTTGGGGCGTGACCTCGACGGCAATCAATGTTGGGTGGAAACCATCACGACACCCAAGGGGACGTTACGCCAGGTCACCGCATGGAACGAAATTACCGACTGGAAGACAGAGCATCTCATTAAAAACGAAGCTGATTTTGCTCTGTGGGACGAGTTCTATCCCGTCCCTATCTCGACTGATTTTAAGAAAATCCAAGCGGCTCGTGACAAGCTTGGTGACAAAGGAATCGTGCGCAGTCATCCGTTCAGCCCTGGACAGGGCAGCCCGTGGCAGAGTTTTTGCATGATGGTGGATGTCGAACCTGCGATCATGATGGCGATGGATGAACCGTCCTTTGTGCATCATGCGTTAAAGTCGATTTTACAGAAGACACTTCGTGTCACTGAGATGTGGAAAGGAACGCCTGCCGACATGGTTGAAACCGGTGGTGGCGCAGGTTCCAACACGGTGATTAGTCCTCAGATGTTCGAGGAATTCTGTCTTCCTTATGATCAATTACAACATGCCGCTCTGCGGGAAACCGGTGTGAAGATTGTCTATCACCTGTGCGGTGGGCTCATGCACATGCTCGATCTCGTAGTGAAGAACGGCGCTCACGGATTGGAAACCATGACTCCACCCTCAATGGGAGGCGACTGCGACCTTAGGGCAGCTTCCCGACGTGTTGGCGACCGGCTTTTCTTTATCGGTGGGTTTGACCAGAACGCTGGATTTGAGAATGGAACACCGGCAATGGCGCGGCAACTTGTCTTCGATTGTTTTGAGGCAACCAAAGATCATGCAGGCTACATCCTCGCACCCTCAGATCATTTTTTCGGTGGCGCACCTGAGAATATCCAAGCCTTTGTCGATGCTGCGCGTGAGTGCCGATACTAGACGGGTCAAAAGAGTGGAATAAGAACAATCTATTATGGGTCTCGGCACAAAAAATCGGCAGAAGCAGACGGCGGACCTCTGCAAGGAGCATCTGCGCATCACGTATCCTGAGCATTTGGTTCTGATCGATGATTTCATTCAGGAAATCGAGGGCGTGGGCAAAGAGCAGGATGTCTCCAGTTGGGGACAGTTCACTGATCTATCCAGAAACACGGACGCGATGCTCAAATGCTTGGATGAAGTATTCATGAAGTGGCTACTCGGGGGCGATGTTGTTTTTCGCGTGGCTTCTACCATCCATTCCTCCCACCCGCCGCTACGCGTTCCACGGTTTCCAGAGTAACCATAAAAAACATACCCTTGAATTAACTCTCCCTGTGGCTCGAAAAGGTGAACTCCATCATTGGATAAGAATTTTCTATGCAAAAACTGCTCCTCGCCTTGCTTTCGCTAAACCTCCTGTTCGTCAGTGCCCGTGCAGATCAAAACAGGTTTGATTTGAAGGAAACCAAAGGGCAATACCTCCACATCACCCACCAAGGCAAGCTCGTGGGACAGTATCTGATAAGCTGCAACTCGGCTCTGGCAAAGAGACACGAAATCTTGAAACCCTTCCTTGACCTCTACGATGCACAGGGAATCGACCCGATCACCGAAGGCCCGCCTCACCCCGGCATCTTCATCGGCTACGAGAAGTTGAGGGTCAATGGCAAAACCTACGATCTCTGGCACATGAAGGACGGTGACCAGATTCACCAGAATTTTTCGTCGATGAAGGCAACCTCGGAAAACGCCAGCTTTACCTCCCTCGTCAACTGGAACGATTCGAATAATACTTCTCTTCTGGCAGAATACCGCACCTTCACCTTCCTGACCCCACCCGCCTACGCTTACATCGAAGTCGATATGATTTCCAAATTGACGGCACTCGTCGGGGACACACAGCTTGATGGTCAGGTCAAAAAGGGCGGGATCCATTTTTATGCCGGCAATGGAATGCACATCACCCAGACGGTTTATGTCTTTCCCAAAAAACAGGCCGATCCGCACACGGATGTCGATTACCCTTGGGTGGGCGAGTCGTTCACCCTGAACGGCAAAGAATACAGCGTGGTCTATTTGAATGATCCGTCCAATCCCCGGAATACGCTTTTTCCCGACTACAGCGACAACGGTCGCGTTGGCTTTTTTTACAAGACGACCATAGCCAAGGGCCAGACTTTGACCTTGCATGTCCGGTTTTTGATTTGCGAGGGTGCAATGCCCTCTGCCGAGCTGATCCAGAAAGCCTACAACGACTTTGCCGGACGCTCCGACCCAGTTCCCGAAGTGACGATCCTGAAAGGGCAGAGGAATCCGCCCGCTGCCGCCCTGACCACGCCAACAGCACCTACCCCGACGACTTCCACCATTGACAGGACTCATTAATTCGAGCCGCAGGGAGAGTTAGTCACGGGGTTGCTGACATGCTCTCCAAACTATTACTTCACCAAGCCCGAAAAAACAAAGATCGCCATTGTCGCAAACTTTCTTGGCCTAATCATACGTAGTCGAGCATCCTATGAGCATTCTCAAACAACCCGATGAGATACAACCCATGACTCCTACTCGTCGATCTGACATGGAACTGTGGGCAAAGATTCGCCAGCGAGGCAAACTGCGACACATTCTCAAAGCAGGCGTTTTTGGTTGGGGATTGTTTATGGGCCTCGGTTTATCCATCTTTCACTTCTACGGTATTTTCAGAGCACCAGACCACTCCATTCCAAGTGCGGCGTTTACGATGGTGTTTTATATGCTGGCTGGGATTCCTTATGGGATGTGGCATTGGAAATATTCCGAGAATCGATATCAAGAATACCTAAAACAGCAGAGCACCAAGCCGTTGACACCGGATCCTGTTGGCTGGATCTGCCCCAATTGTGGAGAAGAGGTGCCGAAGAATTTTGCTCAGTGCTGGAACTGTGAAACCAACAAACCTAAAGTTTACTAACCTAAGCAGCATCGAACCCAATGTGGATACATCGCACGCCAACCGAAATTGCCTGTCAAGAGCGACAGCACCGGCTTTCATGGTTTGATTTAACTCTACCCATACTCGGGGCTTTCGCCTACACAGCCATTGATTATATCGCCCGATGAGAGTGGTCCAAGCATCCGCCTCACCAGCCTTCCTTGTTTCTCCCAGAAAATGAATACCAAACACCTCCTTCTTCCTACCTCGCCCCTGTGGCGCTTCCAAATATGGGGGATCATCGGTGTCGGGATTCTACTGCTTTGCGGTGCTGCGGTTGTGCATGGTGCCGACTGGCCGGAATGGGGCGGGCATCCGTCCCGCAACATGGTTTCCACAACGGAAAAAGGACTGCCGGACTCATGGGTTCTTGGAAAAGAGCAGTCGGATGCCGGACTTGATCTTTCTTTCGCGAAAAATGTCAAATGGATGGTCTCGGTGGGTTCCAACACTTGCAGCAGTCCCGTGGTGAGCCGTGGGAAAGTCTTTATCGGCACCAAATTGCTGTCCGTAAATTCATCTGCCAAGGACACATCGAATGCAGCATGCCTTCTCTGCGTCGATGAACAAACGGGAGTGGAATTGGGACGCTTCGTTTGTCCGAGGCCCCCAAAAGAAAATGGCGTGGTCCGTTGTGAGGAGAATTGGGGGATCTGCTCCACACCCACAGTCGATGAGGATTACCTCTACTTTGTGAGTCCTTATCAGGAAGTATATTGCCTGGACCTGAAAGCCTGGCTCGATTCGGCGCAAGCTACTACTGCACACAAACTGGCGTCGCCCGAATCGGAAAATCAACCCGCTTTTCTAACGGCGGACGATTCGGAAAAGTGCATCCTATGGAAGTATGATTTGGCCAAAGAACTCCATGCAGTCCAGCATCACACCGCTAGTTGCTCTCCTTTGGTTTATGGCAATTTTGTGTATGTCTGCACCGGGAATGGACGATGGCAGCAAGATTCACCCAATTATTTCCCATTGACCCCCAGTTTGGTAGTTTTTAACAAGAAAACTGGTCAATTAGTGGCGCGAGACGATGAACAAATTGGCGAACGTCTTTGGCGGGGACAATGGTCGTCGCCTTCGATGGGAGTGGTGAATGGAAAGGCGCAAATCTATTTTGGCGCGGGAGACGGGGTTTGCTATGCGTTTGAACCGGTTGATCCCAAAGTCCAGGTACCGCCAAACCGTTGGACGACCACGACATTACGTGGCCCGATTGTGCAGTTCATGGACGTTGATCCGGCAGAAACGAGTGGGACCGCCCTTGCTCAACCCGTCCCAGTAGTTTCTGGTTCGGTGGATACGCGCACTTCGATCCATTTGCCGGTCTGTACGCCCGTTGATTCCATCCCTTCGGCGCAGGTTCCGGATGTGCCAATCCTGAAGAAAATCTGGTCGTTTGATTGCATCCCTCTGGAATACAAAACAAACCCTTTTTATGCGCGGGATGCCAAAGGAGACGGGAAAGGCAGACCCTGCGAGATTATGGCCACCCCCGTATGCTATCGGAACCGGGTCTACATTGCCATTGGTGGAGACCCGCAGCACGGCGGGCGGGATAGCAAAGGAAACCTGGTTTGCATTGATGCGACCAGAACGGGCGACATCACGCGAACCGGCCGAGTCTGGAATTGTGAGCAACTCAACCAAAGCATATCGACGGTGGCGATTGCCGATGGTTTGGTGTTTGCGCCGGATGACGCCAACACGGTTCATTGTTTGAATGCCGATACCGGGTATTGCTATTGGACATACGCTGCTGGTCACAAAGGCAGCACGGGTTACAATTCGCCTCTGGTGGCCGACGGCAAACTCTTTGTTGGCAACGCCATCTTGTCGGCGGGCAGGGAATTGAAGGTACTGAATTCCAAAATGAGTTTCGGCACTTACAGCACACCGTGTGTCGCGAATAGAGTTTTGTTCTATGCCCAGGGACATTGGCTGACGGCCGTTTGTGATAAAGGTGGCAAACGATGAAAGTTAATGGTTCTGAATAAAACGTGAATCCTTTTTCCCATCCGCCATGTGTAAAGGGCGGTCGAACAGTGCGGCACCTTCAATCTAAAGATGGAGGATGTTCACAGATGTGGACCAATGGGCCGAAATACGCCGACGGGTAAAAGTGGAGAGGTAAGCAAAAGACGTCTCCTTGACCTGCACCACACTCCCATCAGCATATTATACCCAATTTTTTGGTATAATTCATTGAGAGGATCGCCTCGCTTCCAGACTTCGTCTTTCAGCGTTTCGATGCTCTTGAACACGTTCTTCAACGTGTAAACCTGCCACCCCAAAGCGGCTTCATCAAACAATTGGTGGTGCCGCACAGGGCGGAGCTTTGCCTTCATCCGGCGCACCACCTTTCCCAAGAAAGGAAAACCCAAATGAGTCCGCATGCAGGATTTGTTTTGATTGATCAGATTGTCCCCCGGCTACGTTCTGCAATCCCCCATTGCGTTCGTCCCGTAGGCGGAGAGGATGCAGAGGAGTTGGTGCAGGATGCAATCGTCGTCGCAGCTCAAATGCTGGACCGGCTTGAACAAACAGGAAAAAAGGTCACGCCAGGCAACATCGCCTACTACACGATTCTGCACATGAAGTCGGGTAGAAGGAGCACATCGGCAGGAAGAACGGATGTCATGTCCTCTGGTGGTCAACTTGATGGCAAGAGTTGTGTCCTGTCGTTGGAAATGGAAGTGGGCTTCGATGAGGAAATCAATGAGCCGGTGAGGTTGGGTGAATTCCTCTCCTGCTCTCAAGACGATCCATCGATGGCAGCAGGCAGAAATATGGATTGGGAAGAGTTCATCGACACCCATGATGAACGCTACCGCCACATCCTGCAGGACATTGGTGAAGGCAGGACAGTGAAGGACACGGCCAAGACATGCGGAGCCGGATATTCCCGCATCTATCAGCTCAAACAAAAGCTGGCAAAGGAAGTGAGGGAGTTTTTGGGAGAGGAAGCCATTGCTGATGCTGTTCATGTGCCGCAATGGAGAGGAAATATCCGGGCAGACTTCGAAAAGGCCGCTTGTCAGGCAGATAGAAGGAAGAATTAGCCACATCAACCGCTAGAGAGGCCAGTTCACGGTAAGCGGTGCGCCGAGCACCTCTATCCAAGCCGGATGAAGCCGGGCAGGATGGCGGGATGCAGAGCGAAGCGATTCGAGACGAGTTGTTGAAAGTGGATGCGCTGGGCCGGGTGCGGGTGTCCCCGGAGCGGCGGGAGGCGTTGTTGGATGTGTTTGAGAGTTGCGGGGTGAGCGTGATGGAGTTCGCGGCGCACGTGGGCGTGAAGTATCAGACATTTGCGACGTGGCGGCAGAAGCGAAATCGTCAGCGTCTGACGAGCGTTGCACCGGCTCTCAGTCCACCGTCTTCAGTGCCGTCATTGCCAAGCGGGGTGCAATGGCTGGAGGCCGTTGTTGAAAACTCCGATTCGCAGGCAACGGGCAAGACGAGCGACAGGGCCAAGGCCGATTGTGTGTTGAGCATTGCTTTGCCGGGCGGGGCGCGACTGGAGATCGGCAACGCCGCTCAGGCGAAGTTGGCCGCCATGTTGTTGCGGGAGTTGGACGGCAGGGAGCGCGAGGCATGCTGAGTTTCCCTGGCAGTTTGAAGGTGCTGGTGGCGTTGGAGCCGTGCGACATGCGCAAGGGCTTCAACGGTCTGCACGCGCTGGTGAGCGAGCGTCTGGGGGAAGATTTGCGAGCCGGGGCGCTTTTCGTGTTCAACCCACAGGTGTGTCAGATTGAAATGTATTATTTCTCCCACATTCTGTATCTTCGTTTTTTGATGTTTGAAGGCAAGCCCTAAAAAGGAGGGATGTTGAATCTTGGCAACAGGATAGACTCATCTGCCCAATCTGACATACATATTTTGCGCCGATCAGAGGTTGCGGTTGCCTGTAGTTATTCTATCCCGTTTTGCTTCAACGACAACCTGGATTTGTAACTACCTCAACCGGCACCCCGCACCCGACCCCGCTAAAATGCCCCACAAAAGGCGATCTCCTGGCCGGTGGCACTGGGAGAGGGGCAAAAGCAGCTGATTTCTTCGACTATGAGCTGGAATGAGGCTGAACCAGAATAATTACGAGGGTATCAGGCAGAATGGAGAGGCGGTTTTGGTGGTCGAAGGAGGTGTCAGCGATGAGGTGGACGCTTACTTGCAGCCTTACTCCGACCTAAACCAGTCGCCGCGGTCTCACTCTATTGCTCCAACCGACTGCCAATAACTGACAAAAGAATGGGGTTTTATTGGCCAAAACGCGATACAATGAGCAGGAATGGAAAAATCAGGCAAATCGAACGAATTGTCCGCTGAGCCTTTATCTATGGGCTTTACAGAGAAGAAAGGGATTACCGGCGATAGGGGTCGAACCTACACGTCTTTAAAGGACAACGGATTTTGAGTCCGTCGCGTCTGCCAATTCCGCCACGCCGGCGCGTTTTAGAGAGGGGAGAAAATAGAGAGGGATTCTGTGGATTGCAAGCCCTTTGGCACGCCTAAAATTTCTTTCAGCAAAACTGCCCGGCGCAGGGAGGCTGGATCCCGGAGTTGTTCCCGCAACACTCCCGCAATACCTACTGGCTCAGGCTTCTGGGACGCAGAGGTGGCGGGACGCGACTTCGGCGCGGAGGCAACGGCAGCTTGCGGGGCAAAGGTCATTTGCGGGATGGATGCCACTTCCATTGATGGAGCTGTCTCGGTCATGGAAGCCATCTTGGGAAGAACAGGAAGTGGTCCTCCTGTATCCAAGGGTGGCGCGATTTTGGGGCGAGCGGGCGACCGTGGCTTTGCTGTAAAAACAGGACGCTCGGAGGGAGGGGCAGCAGGGCGCTTCATCGTCGGGTTGGGGGCCGTTTTCCTTACAACAGGTGGGGCGCTTCCCTGGGGAAGCCCCAGTGCTTCCATGAACCGCCGCATCTTTTCTTCTTCGCTTTCGATCCGGGGATCTGATTCCGCCCCCGGACGCAAGGAACGTGGCGTATTCGGACGGGACGGCCTCGTGTCCGCAGCATCGTCTGATCCCCCGCCCTGCAAGACGTTGGTGTACTCGAAGAGCCATTTACCAATCGCCGCCACCACGATGACGATCCAGACAATGAGTTGGGTTTTGTCCATATGGAGAAATTCCCCAATAAAAATGTCTGCTGGCTTACTGCTGGACCGGGCGGCCTTCGTCGCCAGACCGTTCGCCTCCGGCGATGGCCGTGCGCATCTGGGTGTCGCTCTGGACGTTCTTCATGCGGATGTAATCCATGATGCCGAGATTTCCGGCGCGAAACGCCTCTGCCATCGCCTGCGGCACTTGCGCCTCGGCTTCGACGACCTTCGCGCGCATCTCCTGGGTGCGGGCGCGCATTTCCTGCTCGGACGCCACGGCGGCGGCGCGGCGGACTTCGGCACGCGCCTGGGCTACGCGCTTGTCGGCCTCGGCCTGCTCGGCCTGGAGTTTCGCGCCGATGTTGTCGCCCACGTCCACGTCGGCGATGTCGATGGAAAGAATTTCGAAGGCTGTGTTGCTGTCGAGTCCCTTAGCGAGAACCGCCTTGGAGATGCGATCCGGGTTTTCGAGCACTTCTTTATAGGAATCCGCCGAGCCGATGGCGCTCACGATCCCCTCACCCACGCGGGCGATGATCGTCTCTTCCGTCGCGCCGCCCACGAAGCGGTCGAGGTGGGAGCGGACCGTCACGCGCGCCTTGGCTTTCACGCCGATGCCGTCTTTGGCCACGCCGTCGATGCTGGTGCGCCCCATGGCGGCGTTGGGACAATCGATCACCTTCGGGTTGACGCTGGTCTGCACGGCTTCGAGCACCGTCTTGCCGGTTCCCTTGGTAGCGAGGTCAATGGCGCACGTCCGGTTGTAATCGAGCACGATTCCGGCGCGGTCGGCCATGATGAGCGCGAGAATCACCTGGGGGACGTTGCCGCCGGATTGGTAGTGAAGCTGCAGCGACTTGAGGTCGATCTCCATCCCGGCCTTGAGCGCCATGATGCGCGCATCCACAATGAGTGCCACCGGGATGCCTTGGAGTCGCATTCCCACCATATCGAGTATGCCAACATCGGCTCCGTTGGACCAGGCTCGAATCCAGATGCCAAAGAAGTTGAAGAGGACCGCCGCGAAGACGAGCAGAAGAATTCCGCCCACAGCCACCAAGAGAAACACGATGCTTGGATTCATAGATCCGAGAGTAGCCCGCGATTGGAAATGCACAAGCTTGGAAATCGGGATACCAATCGCGCACTGGCCATTAGCCTCCAACTTGCCGCACGTCCATGAAGCGGCACTCCAATGCTGAAGTTCGAGCTGTCAGACAAGCGTAAACACTTTGCAAACCTGCTGAAAGCGGGGTGCGCGATTTCGCTCCGTAAAGAACGACATCCGCAAAGTTCTTCGCCAGGTTGGCGTCGCCGCCGAAATGATTGCCCCCTGTGTCAAACGTCGTAACATCGCTACATGGCTCATAATGGCGGGTGAACTTCAGCCGCGACTGGCTCCAGTCAAATGCAACGGTTCCCAATCGCCCGCTGACCGTTGCTCCGCGTGCCGAAGCATCGCGCCGCGTGTAAAACACCTGGGTGTAGACGCCTTGTGCGCCGCTTGAAAACTCCAGCAACGCACTGGAGGAATCCTCATTCATTCCGGTTTCAACGCTGCCGATGCTGTCGTAAAAAAGAGCCGACTGGTCGTTCTGTCCTCTTTTTAAAGAACTATCCTTGTAGATGCGTCCGCGCGAAAGCATGGCTCCCACGCGCACAATCGTTGCCCCCGCCAGATAGCTGAGATAATCCAGATCGTGCGTCGCCTTCTGCAGGAACAAGCCCTGTGTGATTTGGTAATCGCGGTACCAAGAATTGAAATAGACGTCGCCATACGGCACGTAATTGACTCCCAAAAGATGATCGGGCTCACCCACCACCCCGTCCTCCAACAGCTTCCTCGCGTGCATACATATCGACGTCAAGCGCAACGGAAAGCTAACCACCGTTTCCGCACGCGCTTGCTCCATTGCCGTCTCCAATTCCAAGGCTTGTTCCATCGACGTTGCCACCGGCTTTTCCAAAAAAAGAGGAAGCCCTTCCCGCAAGACTTGCACCGCGTAGGTCGCGTGCAAGTTGCACCGCGTCCCAATGGCAACGGCATCCGGGCGCGTCTTTTTGATGAGCTCGGAGACGCTCTCGCAAAACGTCACATCCTGCTGCTCATCGGGTTCCAACACTTGGCGGGCCGCTTCTTCATTGGGATCAATCACGCCGACGATCGCCAATCCCGGGATCTCTTTGCGAAAGGAATTCTTTATAAGAGATCCCATTCGATTTCCTAGTCCGATAACAGCTAATCTCATAATTCTCCTTACACTAATTTCAAAAATAGAAACGAGTTAAGTTTCTAATCACCCTTGTCACGTTACGATAATATCACCTCTCTACGATCTTCAATAGAACGTATTTCCGCCAGGACGGTGCGCAGACTTTCCAGTGCCTGAGCTCCGGTGGCAATTGCTGGTTTCTTCTTCGCGTCCACGCATTCCATAAAATAGGACAGCTCATTATAGTAACCGCCCAAGCTGGAGATATTCCCTCCCGCATTGGCGCTACTCTTAAACTGTGGATTTTCATACGGCAGCGGTTCTTTGGGCTTGCCGCCTTCGGTCACGTAAAGCGACGAAGAATTCAGCGAATCGAATTCGACCACGGCCTTTTCGAAAACTGCCTGAAAGGCCATTTGGAATCCCCATTTTTCCGGCAGATCCCAGCCGCCCTCGGCCACAACCGCGACATCCGGATAAATATAATGCGTGAATATATGCGAGATTGATCCCTGTTCACTGCGCCCCACTGAATAAACGGCTTGCGGTTTGCCGAGCAGATGCAAAATAAAATCGGTATCGTGAATATGAAGATCGAGGGCGGCTCCTTTCGAGCGAGCACCATTCTGCAGCCAATTCTCGCGGCTATAGGCTGGACGGCTGGCGCGGCGTTGCAGCGACAGGCTCACAAGTTTGCCGCCGCAGCCGGACTTGATGAATTTTTCCAAGGCCTGATATTCCGGCCAGAATCGAATACATTGACCCACTTGGAATAGCACTCCGCTTTTCTCCACCGCAGCGAGGGCTGCCCCTGCTTCCTCCACCGTCAGCGCAAGCGGCTTCTCGCAAAAAATGTGCTTGCCGGCGTATGCCGCCTCAATGACGGCCGCCGCATGCAGATCCGTCGGAAGGCAGATATCCACGCAATCGACCGGCGTCGATCCCAATAAGGATTCAAGCGAAGAATGGATGGGTACGGCAAGGCCGAGCTTTTCCGCTTGGGCTTTAGCGTCAGGAAATGTCTCAACGATCCCGACAATCTTCACACCGGGAAGAGCTAGGTACACCTGCGCATGCATTTGACCCATGAAACCAAACCCTGCGATGGCAACGCGAATTTCCATGAATTGAAGTATCGCATTGGTAAGAATAATCAGCCATGGTCAAACCGATTTTAGTTTTAACACTTTCGGTTATGGCCATACCTATCCCCGCGAAAACCTTGGCAAGGCTCAAGTCAATCCGGCCTCCTGTGGACTATTTCGGCGACGTACGCCCCAGTAATAATCTATGGCCGCACGATCTCCTCTGCTTTACCCGAAATAGCCGCGCCGAAATATCCGCCGAACCGCTGGCGAGGCATCATCACCATCGTTATGTTTTGATCATTCCCTGCCATGGAAATGGAACGGTCTACGTCGACGACCTCCAATTCTCGCTCAAATGCTCCCAAGCCTTGCTGATCTTCCCGTTTCAATATCATCACGGCTTTCATTTTGACCACCCACGGGCATTGTGGCTGTTCATCACTTTTGAATTGTCAGGCAGCGATGCTCTCGAATCCTTGCGGCTCCAACCCAATCGGAAACTGAAGAAAGAAGATTTCTCGCTGGCGTGGAATTTCGTGGAAGCCTGGACAGCCAAGGAAAAGCAAGACGAACCAGCCTATTGGATCGGCCTTCTCCTAACCCGCATGCTGAAGCTTTCCACCAGCACCAGCGTGGGAAAAAGAACCAAAGACTCCGCCGATCAAACCTCGCCGCTACTAGTCCGTATTAATCATTATTGCATGCAGCATTTGCAGCGCGCTATCGGGCTCAAGGAATTGTCCATGCGGCTCGGGATTTCCGAAAGCTATTTGCGCGCCCGCTTTCGCGCTGAGACCAGAATCAGCCTAGGGCAACATCTCCGCAGACTGCGGTTACAAAAAGCGATGGGGCTGCTGCTGCAATCGGAGCTTTCCATCAGCCAAATCGCCGAACGCTGCGGATTTGGTTCCATCTACGCGTTCAGCAGGGCATTCCGGAAATTTACGGGCATGATGGCTACGGAATACCGTCGCCGATTCAGCAAAAAACTGCATCTTTAGTTTGCGGACAATGGTGAAGTCGAAACTGTTAAAACTATCACCGTTCTGGCCATTTAAATCACGCCAGGTTGCGATTACGCTTTTGCTCATCAACATTTTCTCAAAGGCATTATTCCTATGAAAAAATCCCTCAACATCTGGTCTTTCTACACCACGGGCGATTTGAATTCCAAACTGGCCTTGGCCAAAGAAGCCGGTTTTGAAGGCTTGGAACTGAATCTGGACGAAGAAGGTCCCGTAGATTTCAAGTGTACACCGGATGATCTCTCCGCCATTCGCAAACAAGCCGATTCGCTCGGCATCGCATTAACCGGCCTAAGCACCGGCCTCTATTGGGGAGCCAACGCCGCGAGCGCCAATAGAGAAACCCGGGAAAAAGCATCGGAACC
>Ga0316227_1002782_pt1 | contig 15055 bp, 7 predicted proteins | sample TBH18019metaG_FD_206012 | JGI IMG/M metagenome (GOLD analysis project Ga0316227, IMG submission 206012) | Freshwater microbial communities from Trout Bog Lake, Wisconsin, USA - TBH18019 | ecosystem: Environmental > Aquatic > Freshwater > Lake > Hypolimnion/Profundal zone | place: USA: Wisconsin... | reverse complement strand
GCACGGCGGCCCGGCTTTCCGCCAGCTTCTCGCAGGTCTGAAACATGGCCGGCAGCACGCGCCGGGCAATATCTGCATTTTCCAGCAGTTTATGCGGCGACCCTTTTTCCAGTTTGCCTTCCCAGCCCGGCTCGTCAAGAACGGCGGTAAGATCCGCCAGTTTATGGCTGACCAGCACCCGAACGGGCGTGGGCGGCAGAAAGCGATCCGTGTGCAGGTGTGGCGGGGCGACGGCTTCCAGCACAAAAATCAATTCCAGCAACAGGGTGCGGTCATTCGGCGTGGGCCGCACGGCAAAGGCGCAGTTCCCGGTTTCGGCGCCGAGCAGCAAATCCATGGCTCCCGAAACCAGCGGATGATCCCAGGTCAAAAAGCCCACCTCTTCCCGGCTCAGCGCGCGGCGGCGGTCGCAGGTGGCGATCATGCCTTCGGCGGGCAGGGCCGGGAATGAATCGGTGGTGATGCCTTGGGGATTCAATTCCCACGTGTGCGGCGCCAGTTCCTCAAGGTGAACGCCGAAATGGTCAAACACATCCAGCAGATAGTCCTCCAAATCCGGCTGGCGGTCTTGTTCCTGAATCTGGCGGATGATTTTCTGGGCCGTGGCAGGACGGAAAGAATTGAGTTCCAACAGCCGGTCCCGCCCTTGTTCGAGGCGGTGGCGAATTTCCTGCCGCGCGGTCTTGGTGTTGTTCAACAGGCCGGTCAGTTCCTGTTCCGCGGCGGCGCGCTCCGCCACCGGATACTCGAGCGCGAGATCGTGGACAGCCCGGCCAAACTGGCGCAGCAGCTCATTGCCGCCTTCGAGGTTGCTTGCAAAGGCGTTCAAGCCTTCGTGATACCAGCGCGCCAACACCTCCTGCGGACTGTGCGCGAGAAACGGCACATGGATCTGAATGTCCTCCCGCTGACCAATGCGATCCAGCCGTCCGATGCGCTGTTCGAGCAGTTCCGGATTCAGCGGCAGGTCAAACAGGACGAGGTGATGCGCGAATTGGAAATTGCGTCCCTCGCTGCCGATCTCGGAACAGATTAGCAACCGCGCCCCGTCCAGCTCGGCAAACCAGGCGGCATTGCGATCGCGTTGCACCAAGGTGAGCCCTTCGTGAAAAATGCCCGTCTTGATGGTCAGATGCCGGCGCAGGGCTTCATCCAGGGCTTCGGCTTTTTCGATGGTGCGACCGATCACCAGCACTTGTTGCGGCTCCAATTTCTGCAACAGTCCAACCAGCCAAAGGACGCGCGGGTCGCGGCCCAGATCGGCGGCGGACGGCAACTCAATGTCCCCGGCATCGCTGGCAAATTCAGTGGATACCTGATCCAGCCAATGTTCCGCTTCCGGGCCGGGTTCCAGCCGGGCCAGCCGCACGGTGCGTTTGGGAAACCCCTTCATGCCGACTCGCGTGTTGCGAAACAGCACCCGGCCCGGACCGTGCAAATCCAACAAATCTTCCAGCAAGGACTGCCGCGCTTCCGCACCGCCTTGATTCAGTTCCGGCGGTTGGTGAGCCGCAACGGAGCGCCGGGCACCACCCCGGCTCGTTGCGACGTTGTCTTGATCCAATTCCGCCAGCCGTTGATCCAGCCGCGGATCATGCGCCAGTAAATGGCGCAGCGTAGCCACATCCTTTTTGGCCAAGGTGGTTCCGGCGTGGAGTTTTTCGGCCAGCGCGGCGGTGGCCTGGTAATCCTTGGACTCAGCCTGAAAAGTTGCCAGGTCGCGGTACCGATCCGGGTCCAGCAGGCGCAACCGGGCAAAGTGACTTTCCATCCCGAGCTGTTCCGGAGTGGCCGTCAGCAACAACAGCCCCGCCGATTTCCGGCTCAGTTCCTCCACCACCTGATACTCCCGGCTGGGCGAGGCTTCAGACCATTCGAGGTGGTGCGCTTCATCCACCACCAGCACATCCCAACCGGCCGCTACCGCCTGGGCCACCCGGCGCGGATCACCGGCCAGGAAATTAATGCTGGTCAGGATGAGTTGGTCATCCAGAAATGGATTGGCGCCTGGTTCGCCAGCCTCGATGGCGGCGCAGCGTTCCGCGTCAAAGATATGCAGCCACACGTTGAAGCGGCGGAGCATTTCCACGAACCACTGATGCACGAGCGACTCCGGCACCAGCACGAGGATGCGCTGGGCGCGCCCGCTCAACAGCAGCCGATGCAGTATCAGGCAGGCCTCGATGGTTTTCCCCAGTCCCACTTCATCGGAGAGCATGACGCGCGGCGCGTGCCGGCTGGCGACTTCCTGGGCGATGTAAAGCTGATGCGGAATCAGATCAATACGGCCTCCCACGAATCCGCGCACCGGCGACCGGCGTAAGCGGTGGAGTAATTCCAAGGTGCGCCGCCGCAGGGCAAACGCCGGCAGGGCATCAAACCGGCCGGCCAACAAACGCTCCCACGGCCCTTGCAGACTGATGCGTTCATTTAATTGCGCTTCGGGCAGTTCCAAACCCTCACCGACGTAAACCAGCAAGCCTTGCTGCTCAATCACCTGCTTGACGACGAGCACCCGCTCCGATTGCGTCGTTATTTTGTCGCCCGCGCGGAACCGAACGCGCTTGAGCGGTGCCTGCTCCACGGCATACGTGCGCGTTTCGCCGGCCGCTTTGAACTCGAGCTGCACGCGACCGTATTCAAGCTGCACGACCGTGCCCAGCCCGAGCTCCGGCTCCGACTCGCTGATCCACCGCTGACCTGGAATGAATGGGCTCATGAAATGCGGAACTATTCAGCTCAACCACAGATGGACGCAGATGAACACAGATATCCGGCCAATTCCTTGCGCACTGAAAGCGCCATAACATGGCGGCCCAGGGCAACGCCCTCGGTTTGGGTTCGCAAGCGTTTCATAAGCCCTGAACGGGCGGAACAAAAAGCGCCATTGCCCATCGAACGAGCGTAAAATAAGGGATTGGGCTGCCCTTTCCGGGCTGGGAACTTTCACGGGCGATTGACCCAGGGGGTCGCTCGCGGATTCGCTGTGGGCTTTCATATTCCGGGCCTTCAGCCTGCGGGTTGGCGAAGTGATACCACTTCCTGTTTGATCTTGCATAATGCCGGCTGCGGAGCTGGGAATGGCCGCTCAAAGTGGGTTTCAAACTGGAAGTGGTAGGATTCGTGATGCGTCATGCGTGATGCAGGCGCCGCTTTAACGCTTCACGTCTTAACGCTTCAACGGGGTCACAGAGTTGAAGCTTGGCGGGGCGCGTGATGCCTTCTACCAATCCACCAATCCACGGATCCACCAGTCCGCTGATCCCTCTTCCTGTCACTGGTACACCCCTGTTTCGCGAATGGCACTGGCGACGGAGGCGGGAACCAGATGGTCAATCGGCCGGCCCGCCTTTACCCGGGCGCGGATTTCCGAGGACGAAACGCCGAAAGGGAAGCCTTGCAAGACCCGCCCGCGAAACGGCGGGGGAAACACCGCCGTCGCGCCGCCGGGCCTGGGCACGACCACAAACTCCGCCAGGGCGGCCAAGGCAGCCGGCTCGCGCCACTCGTTCAGCTTCGCTGCATTGTCGGCGCCGAGGAGATAAAATAATCTTGCGCCGGGAAACTTTTCGGCGCAGCCGCGCAGCGTGTCCACCGTGTAGGAAATGCCGCCGCGCCGGATTTCCCCGTCATCCACCTCGCAATTGGTTTTGCCCGCAAGGGCCAGCCGGAGGAATCGCAGCCGCACGTCCGCGGGCGCGGGGCAATGGTCCGGCTTGAACGGCGATTGCGCCGCCGGAACAAAGCACAGCCGGTCCAGTTCCAGTTCCTCCAGCGCCGCCTGCGCCACCAAGAGGTGGCCGAGATGCACCGGGTCGAAGGAACCGCCATAAATGCCGAGGCGTTGCATGGGGGGAGTTTATTTAGACGAGGGCAGCTTTGCGATTGTTTTCGGGGTTAGCAGCACCGCCGGACACCATTGAATCTCGCTTCGGTGACCTGCACGAAGACTTTCTGGTCGGGGTGCTGTTCACAGGCACTGGTTTGCTGCCGGGCGCGCTCGAACTGCGTTTCGCCGGACAGCTCTCGCGCCAGGCCAATGGCAATGGCGGCGGCGCCCGCCACGGTGCGCAGGTTGGGACCGGATTCCTTCAGCGCGTACCCTGGCAGCCAGACTGGCTCGGTTTCGTGCAACACGGCTGGCTTGCGCCGGGTCAGCAGCAGGATCCATTCGCGAACACTCAAGCCCACGATGGCGGCGGCCAGGAGGAGAAAAGCCCCGGCCACGCAGGCATCCAGCCGGTTGTTGAACTGCTGGGTTTCATTTGCGGCAACAGCTTTCCAGGTTTCATCAACCGCATTTTGCAGGGCGGCAGCATTGCTTCCAGCGTGCTTGACTGCATTGTCCAAGAAGTCAAAGCGAGCCTGGGTGTGGGCGCGTTGCAGTTCGTGATTCTTTTCCCGAAGTGATTTTGCCTGCGCCAAAAATCCGATGAGCGGATCGGGATGGAAGATCTTCTCCAAACCGGCGGTGAACGTCACCGCCAGCAGCCAGAGGAGCGGGAGCAAGGTGACGAGGGCAAACCATGGTGAACGCCGCGGGGCGCCAGCCGCCGGCACAGCCAATTGCGGATTTTCACGCCGAGCCGAGGCGGTGCCCGGCGCTCCGAGCGCCATTTTCAAGATAATCGTGGTGCCCAGACAGAGGGCGATGGCGGCAAGTATTTGATTGGCAATGCCGAACAGTGGCCAGAGCGAGTTGATGCCGCCGAGCGGGTCGCGTACGCCTTGAATCAAAAAGTAACCCCAACCGCCTACCATCAACGCGGCGGCCACCGGGACGGCGACCGGATTTTTCGGATTGCCGAGCGGCCGCCACACGCGTCCCAGCACCCCCTGCACTAAATAGCGGCCCACGCGCGTGCCGGCGTCGAGGGTTGTCAAAATAAAGAGCGCCTCGAACATGACCGCGAAGTGGTACCACAGGTCGAGCCAGCGGCCATGGACGGCCTTGGAAAAAATGTGCGCCATGCCCACCGCCAAAGTCGCCGCGCCGCCCGTGCGGCCAAACAGGGTTTTTTCACCCAGCCCGGCCGCCAGCGAGTTCATCTCCGCCACGGTGACCGGATAATGGAGGGCGTTGATTTTGGCGACGGTGGCGGCTGGATCGCCTTTGACGTTGATGCTGAAATACTGGCCCGGCTCCAGGGTACAGGCGGCAATGAGAGCCATGATGGCGACGAAGGATTCACAACACATGGCTCCGTAGCCAATCGCGCGCGCGTAGTTTTCGCGCGTCATCATTTTCGGCGTGGTGCCGCTGGCAATGAGCGCATGGAAACCGGAGATGGCGCCGCAGGCGATGGTGATAAAACAGAATGGGAACAGCTTGCCAGCGACCACCAGACCGGAGCCGTCGAGGAAAGGCGTCAGCGCGGCCATGCGCAGCGGCGGCAGCGTGCCAAGAATACCCAGCGCGAGCAGCAGGATCGTGCCCAGCTTCATGAAGGTGCTTAAGTAATCGCGCGGGGCGAGCAGGAGCCACACCGGCAGGCTGCTCGAAATGACGCCGTAGCCGATGATGATGCAGGCCAGAGGCAGGTCGTGAAGCCCGAACACCTGCGACCAATGCGGGTCTTGATAGACCACTTTGCCGCCCCAGACCGCCAACAACAGCAGGGTGACGCCAAACGCGGTCGCTTCCAGAACTTTGCCCGGGCGAAAAAATCGCAGGTAGCCACCCATGAACAGGGCAATGGGAATGGTCGCCCCGACGGTGAAAACGCCCCAGGGACTTTCGGCCAGGGCACGCACCACGACCAGCGCCAGGACGGCCAGCAGAATCACCAGAATGGCCAGGATGGCCAGCACGGCCAAGGCGCCGGCGCCCGAGTTCAGTTCTTCCTTGACCATGACCCCGAGCGATTTTCCCTGGCGGCGCATGGAGCAAAATAGGACCACAAAATCCTGCACCGCGCCGCCGAGGACCACGCCGATCAGAATCCAGAGCGCGCCGGGCAAATATCCGAATTGCGCCGCCAACACCGGACCCACAAGCGGCCCCGGACCGGCAATAGCCGCAAAATGGTGGCCGAACAGGATGAATTTGTTGGTGCGAACAAAGTCCTTGCCGTCGTCGTGGACGACACAGGGCGTGGCGCGGCGGTTATCGAGGCCGAGCACGCGCCAGGCGATCCACCGGGAGTAAAACCGGTAGCCTATGGCGCAGGTACACACGGCGGCGATGAGCAGGCAGGCGGAATTGACCGGCTCACCGCGCCAGCCAGCGAGCCGGGCGTAGCCCCACGCGCCAGCCAGCGCCACGAGGAGCCAACCGAAGATGCCAAGGAGTTTCTTCACAGGGAGCACGGCTTGAGGAGCCGCGGCAATGCACAAGTGCCAAGGCACTTCCGCTTTGATGCAAGCGCTTCCCAGTGGCAAAGCTGCTGCGGGTCACAAACCCGTCCACCCTCCGCAGTACTGCTACGGAGGACGGGCGCTCCGTCCACAATTTGAAAACGTGACATGGCAGAAATTATTCTTGGATATGCGAGGATGACCGTCAATGGAAGAATACCGCGCCTCACGGTTTGCTCCCGGCTGGCTGGCTGTTGGTCATCCGAAACGATTCGCGCCAAGGCCGCTGTCTTTGATAAAGCTTCAGGCGCTGTTGGATATCCCCGGCTGCTTTCGGCTTGGATGGCGGGAGAAATTCCAAGGCGTTTTGCGCGCAAATGACGGCGTTGCTAAAATCACCGGTCGCCGCGAAGGTCATCCCGAGCGCATCAAAGACCTCCGGCTGCCGGTTTTGGGATAACTCGCCGGCCCTGAGCGCCAGGGCCAGGGCGCCGGGGGCGTCGCGGGTGGCATCATCGGCAGTGGCCGCCAGATAGCGCGCCGCGGTGGCGAGCGTGTGCCAATCATCCGGTTCCGCCCGCACGGCAGCCCGCAATTCATCCACGGCCTGGCGGTCCAAGCCCTGCTGGAAAGAGCTTTTTGCCATTTCCAGATGCGGCTGGGCGTAATGCGGATCGAGCTTTGCCGCGGCGGTGAATTCCAACCGGGCGGTGGCCTGCTTCCCGAGCGCCGCCAGCGCGAGTCCAGCAGCATTGTGGAGAACCGGAAATTGCGGGAACCGGCTGAGGCACTGTTGGTATTCGACCAGCGCCGCCTCCGGCTGGCCCATTTTGACGAGCAAATTGCCGATTTCAAAGCGAGTGCGATAGTGGGAGGGGCTGATGCGCGCCGCCTCGCGGTATTCGCTTAGCGCCTCGGGCAACCGGTCTTGCCGTTCGAGTGCGACGGCCAGATTCAGACAGGCATGTTCATTGTTCCCGGTGACGGCGATGGAGTGGCGGAACAGGGTTTCGCTGTTCTGCCAGCAGCTCAGTTGCCGCTCCGTTGAAACCACGCAGGCAAGGAGCGGCAACGCCGCCAACGGGAAAAACCTTCTCGCCCCAACCAGCCCGTACAAACCGAAGGCCACCGCCATGAAGATGCCAATGGATGGGATGTAGGTGTAACGGTCGGCGCCGGCGGTGACGCCGACATGCACCAGACCGATGACCGGCACCAGGGTGCCGAGAAACCAAAGCCAACCGACCAGCCAGCACGGGCTGCGATGGCGTGCCAGCCAGACGGTGGCGGAAACCATGATCAACACCGTGCCGGCCAGCGCCAGGATTGCGCACGAGATGGGCGCGGCGGGATAAATGATCGCCAAATCGGCCGGCCATAGCAATTTCAACAAGTATCGCGCGCTCGCGATCACCGCGCTTTCCAGTCGGTAACGCATCGAAACCGTTTCCAGCGAGGCCACGGCCTGGCCGGCCTGCTGGGCCATCACCGTAACCACGCACGAACCAAGTGAGAGCAGAAAAAACGGCCATTTTTCCGCCGCCAGCCGCCAAATGGTTGAGGGCTGAGAGTGGCGGGTTGAGATTTCCAAGCGGCGCAGCGGCCAGAAGTCCAGCAGTAGCAGAACGAATGGGAGGGTGACGAGCATCGGTTTGGCGAGCAGGCTGAGCGCGAAGCAGGACAGGGACAGAAAATAGCAAGGAGACCACGGACCATGGACCACGGACCACGGACATCCGCCTGCCGCCCTGGTCAAGTCTTCCGCCCCCGGCCTTCCACTCTCCACTCTCCGCTCTCCGCTCTCCACGTATTTGGTGTAAGCCAGCAAGGCCAGCAATCCAAATAGCGTGCTCAGGACATCCTTGCGTTCGGCCGCCCAAGCGACGGATTCCACATGGAGCGGATGCCAGGCAAAAAGCGCCGCCACCACCGCAGCCGGCGGGAGTTGGCGGGTGAGCCGCCATAGCAAGATAAACACCAAGGCGCTGTTGGCTGCGTGCAGCAGGGCATTTACGAAATGATGGGCACCGGAGTTGAGCTGGAAAAACTCACAATCAGCCATGTGCGAAAGCCAGGTGAGCGGGTGCCAGTTGGCGGCATGAAAGGTGGTGAAGGCCCAGACAACGCCGGCCAAGGTCAGGCCTTGCTGAACCATGTCGTTGCCGGTGATGTAGTCGTCGTCGTCATAGTTCAAGAATTCGTGGCTAGTGACCGGCAGATAAACCACCAAGGTGGCCAAAGCGAGCAATAACGCGAGGAGTCGCGGACGTGACACGGCGGTTCTTTTACGCGATTTCAGCATACAGGCAAAGTCTTTTCATTGCGCGGGGAACGTGGAACGTGGAACGGGATGGATTCGAAATAGAGGCGGGGATAGCTTGTCCCCGGCGTCAGGTGCCCACAGCCAAATCATGGGGATGAGCCCGTCCCCACCTCCTGTTCTTGCACGTTCTTGATTCGGCCCTGGCTGGAGAATGTGAATAACTTTTTGCGACATGCGTGAAATTCACGCAGTATGCGTGAAAATTTCACGCATCAGGTCGTTGCGCAAGGGATTGCGGGATTTTGATAGGGTGATTCATTGGTTTTTTAGGCTTTTTTATTTTTTTGTGGTTGGCACCGGCATTGCTAAAAGGAATTCAGATATCCGTTTGACATCCGTGGCGAATCCGTTGAACACTGCGCCGCCTGTCACTGGATAAAAAACAACAAAACAAACGAATTAGTATCAAATAATTATGAAACAACAAAAAAAGGCGTTTACGCTGATTGAATTGCTGGTCGTCATCGCGATCATAGCGATTCTGGCGGCCATGCTCTTGCCGGCCTTGGCGGCCGCCAAGCGGAAAGCTCAAAAGATCAGTTGCACCAACAACCTCAAACAGGTCGGTCTGGCCTTCCGTATCTGGGAAGGTGATAATAATGACAAATATGCCATGGCGGTCTCCACCAGCACTGGCGGGGCGAGTTCGTATTTGTCGCATTCCAGCAGTGCTACCGCTGGTTCTGTTCCCACCGCGCAAGGTGGCAGTTACTGTCCCGGCATGACGTTCATGGTCATGTCCAACGAATTGTCCAGCGCCAAAATCCTTTGGTGCCCGTCGGACAATATCCACACCGTAAACAACGGCTACGCGACCAACTTTTCTTATTGGGACCTGCTGGGCATCCAAACCCCGGGTCCCGCTCCCGCCATAGCTGCCGCCCAAGTAGGGGAGAATATGTCTGCCAGTCCTCCCTATGATTCAAAGATTAGCTATTTCGTGAATGCTGACGCCACGGAAGCCAACCCCCAGGACATCATGACCGGGGATGACAACATCGGCAGCGCTGGCGCCACGTCAGCCAGCGCGGTCGCCACCTATCGTTTTGGTGGGAGTACATCTGCGGAAACCTTGGGTACCGCCGGTTCGACCATTGTTGCACCGATCAACCAATCTGCTTGGGGCTCGACGGGTGGAAATCAATACTGGTCTTGGACGGCCAACGATTTCCACCAGAAGTCCGGCAACTTGGGCATGGCCGACGGCAGTTGCCAAGGGGCGACCATCGGCACGCTCCACAGTTACTTGGGCAACAGCACCAACAGTGCTGCTTACGAAACGCTGAATTTCATGCCGTAATTTTGGATTAACACACAAAGGCGCCCGCAAGGGCGCCTTTTTTTTGTTTTGGAAAGAGGCGAAGGGCCACGCGCTCCGAATTTACGCCCGAGCTCCGGAGGTTCGTCGGACATCGCGGGTTCACCCAACCTGCTGCGCGCCGGGACGGCGCGCGGTCCGACCGCACCGGACCGCGACCGGTCCCCGGTCGCAGCACTCGGGATTCACGCACAAGCTCCAGAGGTTCGCCGCACGTCGATGATGCTTCCAGCCGCTGCGCGCCGAGACGGCGCGCGGTCCGTGGTCTTCGGACCGCGACCGGTCCTCGATCGGAGCGGTTCGAATTCGCGCACGCGGGAGACAGGCTTATTCGCGTCAGGGTCTTGGAGTGCGGCAGCCCTATGGCGCTGCGGGCAGCGAGTTGGTAAAACTCTCGCGGCAGGGAAGGCCGGCCTGATATAGTTGGAGATGCTGACGGATGCCCGTCACCATCTCGGGCAGCTTGGCTGCGGCTGCAAGTTCCAGCGCCGTGCCTGCAGTCTGTTGCGCTTCATGGAAACGGCCCGCCTCGGCGTAGGCCATGGCAAGCACATCGAGAATCAATGGCTGGGTTCCATCCGCCAAAGCGTTGGCTTTTTCCGCCAGTGCCACGGCCGCCGGGCCGTCACGATGGCCGGGATTCTCGTCGGTGGCGAGGATGCGCGCCAGAAAGGCCAGCGAGGGCAAATCGTTGGGGGCCAGTTCCAAGGCGTGACGGAACCGGCTGATAGCTTCGGCGCTCTGACCCCGCCGCAGCCAGGCTTTGCCCATGAGGTAATACGGATGCGGATCCGCCGGCTGCAGCCACGCGGCTTCCTGATATTGCCGCAGGGCCTCGTCAAAGCGGCCCAGCTTGGCGAGCAGGGTGCCGAAATTGCAATGGGCGAATGCCGCATTGGGATTCAAACGGAGCGCCGCTTGGTAATGTAACAGCGCCTCGTTGGTCTGGCCGGCGGCATCGAGTAAATTTGCCAGATTGTTGTGCGCCTCGGGACTATCCGGCGCGAGGCGCAACGCCGCTTGGTAATTTTCCATCGCCTCGGCGGGATGGTTTTGCTGCTCGAGCGCGAGGCCCAAATTAATGTGGGCAATGGGGTTGTCCCCGGTCACGGCCAGCGCGTGGGCAAAGAGAGTTTCGTCGTCGCGCCAATAATTCAGTTGCCGCTCCGTCCGCCATAGGGTGGCGGCCAGCACCAAGGTGGCGCCGATGGCCAGCGTCCGGGCCGGGACCTGGAACCGCGCGGCCAGGTCTTTCCCCAGCCAAACCAGGGCGAGGAAAACGCCGATCAGCGGGAAATAAGTGTAACGGTCCGCCCTGGCTTGTTCGCCGGCCTGCACGAGGCCAATCACCGGAACCAGTGCGCCAAGGTACCACAGCCAGCCCGCCAATAAATACGGTTGCGCGCGGCGCGCGCGCCAGACCAGCCATGAAATGACTGTCAGTCCAGCGCCCGCCGCTGCCACCAGCAGCCAGGAAAGATGCTCTGGGAGTGGATAGAGGACGGCCAGATCCGCGGGCCAAGCGGTCTTCAGCAAATACCAAGCGTAGGACAGCGAGGCGTTGCCCAGTCGCAGTGGCCAGGAATACTGTCCGAGTGAAAGGACGGCGGCGGCCCGTTGGGCCAGAAAGGTCACCACGCACGATCCAATGGAGAGCAGAAAAAAGGGCCATTTTTCCACGACCAACCACAAAATGGTTGAAGGTTGTCCACCCTCCGCAGTGCTGCTACGGCGGACGGGAGAGTTGGGGGTTGAGAGTTCAAAGCGGCGCAGCGGCCAGAAATCCAGCAGCAAGCAGAGGAATGGGAAGGTGACGAGCATCGGTTTACTCATCAAGCCCAAGGCGAAACAGCACAGGGACAGCAGATAGAAGAGGGAAGAGGGAAGAGGGAAAAGAGACCGCGGACCAAACCACTCTCTTCTCCGTTCATTGGATGTTGGACGTTGGATGTTGTTGCGAGGCCGACGTTCGGCTGTCGGATGTTCGCTGGCGCCCTGCCGTTCTCCGCTCTCCGCTCTCCGACCCGCCTCGCGGCAGCTTCCGAGCGAAGGCAAGTCTCCGCTCTCCACGTATTTTGCATAAGCCAACAAGGCCAGCAGTTCCAGGCAGGTGCTTAACACGTCCTTTCGTTCCGCCGCCCAAGCGACCGATTCAACATGCAGGGGATGCCAGGCGAACAACGCGGCGGCCATGGCCGCCGCCCAGTTGGCCCCCGTCATGCGAAACAACAGCCCCAAAAGCAGCACGGCATTGAGAGCATGGAACAGTACATTGACAAGATGATGCGCGCCGGGGTCCAAGCCAAATAATTCACAGTCCAGCATGTGCGAGAGCCAGGTCAGTGGATGCCAATTGCTGGCGTACCAGGTGGTAAATGCCCACTTTGTCCCCGCCCAAGTCAGTCCATTTTGGACGATATGGTTCTGCGTAATATAATCGCCATCGTCATAGACGCTGAAGCCATGCTGTCGCACCGGCAGATAAAGCACCAGCGTCACCAACGCCAGCAACAGGCCGGTCAGACGCGGGCAGGACAACGCTCCGGCCAGCGCCAACCGTGGTTTTACTGACGGTTCCTTACGCATAGACCTCCATCGGCAGCCTCGTATTGGGGAGCCGTTTGTGGAAGGTGGCGTGGTAGCCTGCGATCATACGGTCAGTTTTCATTTTTTCTCCCCGGCCAGCAAGCTTTTCGGCGCCGGAGCCAGTTTGGTTTGCCTGGATATTTACACTACCAGGGCGCCGCGTGGGAGCACGCGGCCTGCAAATGAAGGAGCGCGGTCATGTAGGCCGCGTCCCCTCCCGCGGCGCTTGGTGCGCTATTCGATCACAGCCTGAAACATCCAGGCCGGGAAGTTTCTTGGTCTTTGGCCTTGGCGTATCTGGGTCCATCAGTGTCCATCTATGGCTCAACTTTCCTCGGATTTCGCGTTTTGAACTTTGGGATTCCTGTTTATGCTGTGGCGAAACATGACGGGGTCCACCGACGCTCTGCTCCAGGCCACCGCACGCTCATTTTACCTGACGCTGTGCGTGTTGCCGGCGCGGGTGCGAGCGCAAATTGGCTTGGCCTATTTGCTGGCGCGCACGACCGACACCATCGCCGACACCGAGATCGTGCCGCTGGCGCAACGGCTGGCCGCGCTGCAACAACTCCGCGAGCGCATTCTGGGCCAGACGGAGGCGCCGCTGGCTTTCGGAGAGCTGGCGCGGCAGCAGGGTTCGCCCGCCGAAAAAATGCTGCTCGAACGCGTGGAAGAAGGTCTGGCCGCGCTGCGAAATTTTTCCGCTGAGGATCAGCAATTGATTCAAGAAGTACTCGCAACCATCACCGGCGGTCAGGAGCTGGATTTGCAGCGATTTGCCGGTTTGGCGAAGGGCGCACAAAGCTCCAGTCCGGTCCATGGGTCATCCTCATCCTCGCCCATTAACCGCCTGGAGAATTCCGGGGGACAAGGTGGCGAGGATGATCCCCGGTGCCTCATCCCCAAAAAACCGATCTGCGCGCTGCAAACCGTTGCCGAACTGGACGATTACACCTACCGCGTGGCCGGCTGCGTGGGCGAATTTTGGACGAAGCTGTGCCGGGCGCATTTGTTTCCCACGGCAAAATTGGATGAAAAACAGTTGGTGGCCGACGGAATCCGGTTTGGCCAAGGACTGCAACTGGTGAATATACTGCGGGACTTGCCGGCGGACTTGGATCAGGGCCGCTGCTATCTGCCGCTGGAACTCTTGACGCCGGCAAGGTTAACGCCGGGAAATCTGCTGGAGCCGGAACAGGAAGCGGCGTTCTTGAAAGTGTATCGCGCGCAGCTTGAGCTGGCAGAGGCCCGGCTGGCGGCGGGCTGGCGCTACACCAACCGGCTGCCGTTTGGACAATTCCGGGTACGCCTGGCCTGTGCCTGGCCGGTTCTGCTGGGGGCAAAGACCATTACCAAATTGCGCGCGGCCAAGGTGGCCGGGCTGCGTCGCCGCGTGAAGGTTTCGCGCGGCGAGGTTTACGCCCTGGTGGCGCGTTCTCTGTTGGCGTGTCCCTTTCCGTTTTGGTGGCGCAGATTGTTTCCGCTCCACGCGGCGAAACCGGATCCGCGCTGAGCTCCCGCAGCCAATGAAAGCAGCCCTCAAACCGCAGCTCCGGTATCTTTTGGCTCTGGCCGGTATTTTTCTGGTGGGCGCCGGCCTGCGGCTCTATTTGCTCTCATCACAGATTCTGTTGGACGACGAATGGCATAGTCTTAAGGTGGTGCCGGGGGCGCACTATGCGGAGCTGCTGACCCGATTCAACCCCTGGGACAATACCAGCCCGCTGTTTAATCTCTACGATCTGGCGCTCTATCAAAATTTTGGCTGGTCTGAATTCAGCTTGCGCCTGCCGGTGATTCTGGCTGGCCTCGCCAGCCTCATCCTGCTGCCAATTTGGGTGCGGAAAATCCTGGGCGGGAGGGTTGCTTTGATTTTTGCCGGTTTATTGGCCATCTCCCCATTCCTAATCTTTTACAGCCGCTATGTTCGCGCATACGGACTGGTGGCCTTACTGGGCTTTTCGGCCTTGCTGTCAGCCAGTCAATGGCTGAAGACTGGGTGGCTGCGTTACGCCGCCGGCTATGTGTTCATGGGCGCGCTGGCCGTGTATGCGCACCTCTTTGCGCTGGTGGCAGTACTCCTACCGCTGGCGCTGGGTTTTGGCTTTGCTTGTTTTCGCCGTAGTCAGTCCACCTCCGCCGCTGGGCGGCGGATTGCCGTGTCGAGCGGGACCCTTGGCTTGGTGGCCGGCGTGATGCTTGCCCTGCTGCTGCCCCTATTGTGGCCGGTGTGGCTGCAAAGCGCCGGGCTGCCCTGGCAAAAAGGCCACCTGACTCTGCCAGGCATTCTCACTGCCGGCAGCCTCCTGGCTGGCACTGTGAATGGCCCCTTGTTGGGGCTGTTTTTCCTTTCGGTCCTGGGCGGTTTGGGACTCCTTTTCCGCCGCGATCCGCTGCTTGGCTGGATGTTCCTGACCACCCCCTGCGCCTATCTCCTGGTGTTGCTGGCCAGCCGGCCCATTGGTCTGGACGACGGGGCCGTCATGCTGCGCTATATGATCGTGGTGGTGCCCATGTCCTTGACCTTGGTG
>Ga0316227_1002777_pt1 | contig 15088 bp, 11 predicted proteins | sample TBH18019metaG_FD_206012 | JGI IMG/M metagenome (GOLD analysis project Ga0316227, IMG submission 206012) | Freshwater microbial communities from Trout Bog Lake, Wisconsin, USA - TBH18019 | ecosystem: Environmental > Aquatic > Freshwater > Lake > Hypolimnion/Profundal zone | place: USA: Wisconsin... | reverse complement strand
TGTCCGTGCCGACCGAGAACCGGCAACCCTTCTCCCGGGCCAGGTGGAGCATCGGCGTGATTTCGTTCTTCAGCACCACCTCGCCGACGTAGCAGGTGGGCTCCAGCCTCGAGACGTCGAAGGGCAGCGGGTCATCGAGATTCATGCCCAGCGGGGTCGCGTTCACGACCAGGTCATAACCCGCGGGGTCCGACGTCGTGATCTTCACTTCGAGGCCGGGGTAGTGGGCCTTCAGGCGGCCGGCGAGGCCCGTGGAGGATTTTTCGTTCGTGTCGCACAGGGAGATGGACGCGACGTTTTCCGCCGCGAGGGAAGCGGCGATGGCGCTGCCGACCCCGCCCGAGCCGACCACCAGGCACTTGGCGCCGGGCAGGGTGAAGCCGTGCCGCTTGACGCCGCGGGTGAAGCCCGCGCCATCGAACATGTCCGCCAGAAGGGTGCCGTCAGCGCGCTTGATCACGGCGTTGGCCGCCCCGGCGATCTTGGCGGTGATGGTGCACTCGTCGACCAGTCCGACCGTGGTCACCTTGTGCGGCATCGTGATGAGCGCGCCGAGGACATTGGTGAACTTGAAAATGGTCCGCAGCGCGTTGGGGTAGTCCTCGGCCTTCACGCCCATCGGCATGACGACGGCATCGATCTCGTACTTCTCGAACCAGGGATTGTAGATCATCGGCGCCTTGAAGGTGGTCGTCGGATAGCCGATGTGGGCGATGAGGGTGGTCTTGCCGCTTATCATTGAAACCTCCTGAAGTGACGGTTTGGGGTTAGGAAAGGGATCCGGTCAGGTGACGGCCGCTCACGTTCGCCTTCACGTAGGCCTTGGTCGTTTCCAGGCAGCGGAAGGCATGCTCCGCGTAGCCCTTTTCCCGGACATATTCCAGGTTCGGCAGTTCGATCGAGTAGACCATCTCGGGCATGTGGTTCAGGATGCTGGCCACATCGATCCCGCCTTCGCCGAGGTAGAGCCGTCCCTCCCTCATGATGCGGATCAGTTCTTCCCGCTCGGCGGGAATCTCCGCGGGGGCATCGCACAAGTGCGCGAAGTGGAACCATTCCCGCGGCAGGACGTCGAGCGCCTCGACCCGATCGCCGGCGCGCTGGAAGTGGTGGCTGTCCACCATCAGCCCGGCATTGTCCCGGTTGACGGCCTTGAGGACCTGGACCGCTTCCGCCAGGGACCGGACGCCGGCGATGGGCACGTACTCGAGATCGACGGTCAGCCCGAAACCCTTGGCCAGGTCACACACCTCGCCGAACTTCTCGATGGCGTATTCCCGGTTGTTGGTCCAGATGCTCGAGAGCACGGCGCGGCCGCCCAGTTCGGCCGCCACTTCCATGGCGGGCAGATACTTGGTGGGGTGCATGTCATCGTAGATCCGCGCCAACTCGATGTCGTGCAGCTTGACCCCGGTATCGGCCAGCGCCCGCTTGGTCTGCCTCATCATCGTGGGATTGTCGGCCAGCCCGTAGTTCGGCTCGCCGGCCAGCCCCATGACGATGGGGCGGATGCTGACGAAGTCGTAGCCGGCCCGGGCCGCGATGTAGGTCATCTCCGGCGGCGGGCAGCCAAGAACTGTCAGATGGGCGAGTGAATACTGGGTAGCCATGGCCGTACCCTCCGTAGGATGAGTTGTGATCCAGCGTTCTGCGGCCCCAGCCTCCGCTGTGCCGTATCTATAGCAACCAGAAAACTTATTTATCAGTCGGTGGCCACGTGATGCACTTTTTTGCCGGGGGAGTAGATGTCCATGATGTTCCAGTGACCGGCGGTGGGGGTCGGGATGTTCTTCATGTACACGTCGATCACGACGGGCTTGTTCAGCCGGATCGCCCGCTCGATGGCGGGCCGCAGTTCCGCGGCCGATTCGATCCGCACCCCTTCGATGCCATAGGCCCTGGCGATGGCGGCGAAGTCCGGAGAGCTGCTCTCGCCGTCCTTCTCGAACACGGTGCCGAAGGTCGTCCCGTAGTGGGCGAGTTCCAGACCCGCGATGGTGCCGAAGGCATGGTTGTTCATGATCACCCAGATCACCGGGATATCATCGATGAAGGCGGTGGCAAGGGCGGCCGGATTCTGGCCGAAGCCTCCGTCCCCGACCAGGGCGACCACCACCCGGTCCGGCAGGGCCAGCTTGGCGCCCAACGCGGCCGGCGAGCCGAAGCCCATGGTCGCGAATCCGCCCGGCGTGAAGATGGTGCCAGGCTCATAGACCGGGTACTGCTGGGCGAGCCCGTTCTTGTTCCAGCCGACGTCCGTGCAGATGACCGAGTTGCGCGGCAGCGCCAGGCGCAGGTCGGCCAGGATGCGCTCGGGATTCATCGGCCAGGCGTCGCTTTCCATGTTCTCCCGCCGGCTCGAAACGAAGTCCGCGCGGTTGGCGGCCATCTCAGCCAGGAGTTCCGGTCGCTTGACCCCGTGCGGGCAGATCCGGCGCGCGGCCTGCAGCAGGGTGCCAAGCGCCGACTTCAGGTCGGCGACCGCGCCCAGGGCGACCGGATAGTTCCGGCCCATCTCCGACGGGTCGATATCGATCTGCATCAGCTGGGTCGGCGGGAAGTTGAAGGTGTACTCAGGCTCCCAGGAGCTGCAGTCGGCCTCCGCGAAGCGGGTCCCCAGCGCCAGGATCCAATCGGCCCCCTTGCACTTGTCGTTGATGAACTTGGTGCCCCAGAACCCGGTCATGCCCAGGGCCAGCGGGTGGTCATCCGGAAGGGCACCCTTCCCCATCAGGGTATGGGCGATGGGCAGCTGCAGGTGCTCGGCGAACTCGCGCAGTTCGGTCTCGGCGTCGGCGATCATGATCCCGCCGCCGACGTAGAGGAGCGGAGTCCTGGCCTCCAGCAGCGTCTTGACCATCCGCTCGGCGGTCGCCTCGTCCAGAGCCGGCTTGGCGATCTGCCGCTTGTTCGCCAGCACGCGCTCGAAAAGCGCCGTGTCGATCTTCTTGGAGAAAATGTCCATGGGCACATCGATCAGCACCGGTCCGGGCCGCCCGCTTTCAGCGAGGATGAACGCCTTTTCGAGGATCTCCGGGAAGAGATGGGCCGAATCCACGCGCCAGGCGCGCTTGACGAAGGGCCGGTAGATGTCCAGCTGCGAAGCATCCGCGTGCAGGTTGACTTCCTGATGCGGGTGCTTGCCGAAGAAGTGGGTCGGCACATCGCCGGCGATCACCACCATGGGGATGGAGTCCAGGGAAGCGTTGGCCACGCCGGTGGCGGCGTTGGTCAGGCCGGGGCTCAGGTGGGTCAGCAGCACCGAGGCCTTGCGGGTCGCGCGGGCGTAGCCGTCGGCGGCATGGGCGGCGATCTGCTCGTGCCGGGTGTTGACGAACTTGATCTTCTTGCTCTTGGCCAGTTCCGACAGCACGGCGATGTTGGTATGCCCGCACAGGCCGAACACGTGTTCAACCCCGCGCGCCTCGAGGTACTTCACCAATTGAGTGGAAATAAGTTCTTCCATTGCGTCGCTCCTCACGCTTCCAGGGCGGGGTCGTAGAAGGTGCCGAACAGTTCCTGGTCCGACGGCTTGTCCTCCTTGATCGGCACGGAGACCCAGGTGGTGTTCATGTAGTGTTTGAGGCAGACGTTCTCGGAAATGATGTTGCCGCCCCAGGTGCCGCATCCCAGGCTGGACGTCATGGGCATGCCGTTGTTGAAGGCGCCGGCATTGGCCTTGGACTGCGGCTGGCGGACCATGATCCGGGACACCGGCGCGGCGAGCCCCAGGCGGTGGATGTGGTCGGCGTCGAAGGAGTAGATGCCGCAGGAATGACCTTTCCCACCCACTTCATAGATGGCCTGCATCATCTGCAGGGCCTGGTCGAAGCCCTTGTACCGGTACAACGCCAGCAGGGTGGTGAGCTTCTCGCTGGAGAACAGGTGCTGCTTGCCGATGCCGTCACCGTGAACCATGATGAACTTTCGGTCGGCAGGGATGGAGAACCCGGCGATTTTGGCCAACTGCTGCGGAGCGATGGCGACGGTATCGGGCGTCCGGTGCTTTTCCTCGTCCCACATGGCTTTGCGCAGGAGTTCCTTTTCCTCGGGGGAGGCAAGGTAGCCGCCCTCGGCCTGCAGTTGGGCGACCAGCTTGTCGAAGACGCTTTCCTCAATGATCAGGTTGCCGTCCGCCGAGCAGCCGGAACCGAAGTCCGAGGTCTTGGAGAGCCGGGTGTTGCGCGCCGCTTCTTCAATGTTGGCGGTCTCATCGATGATCATCGTCGAGTTGCCTGAGCCCACCCCGTACGCCGGGGTGCCGGAGCTGTAGGCGGCCCGGACCATCGGCTGCCCGCCGGTGGCGACGATCACGTCCGCGCGTGCCATCAGCGCCTGCGACATGGGGATGTTCACCTTGGTCAGGCACTGCAGGATGTCGGCCGGAGCCCCTTCGCGTTCCAGGGCTTCCCGCATCAGCCGCACGGTTTCGAAGGAGGTCTTCTTGGACCGCGGATGCGGGGAAAAGATGACGACGTCACGCGCCTTGATGCCATAGATGGCGTTGCCGGCGGGGGTCAGATCGGGGTTGGTGGTCGGGACGATGCAGGCCACGATTCCCGCGGGCTTGCCGTACTTGACGATGCCCTTCTCCGGGAGTTCCTCGATGACGCCCACGCTCTTCTGGCGCAGCGCGTCGCGCAGAACGCCACGGATCTTCATGCGCTTGCCCATCCGGCTTTCGGGATCTCCGAGACGGCTCTCGTCGATGCCCATCTCCACCAGCCGGGTGAAGGTCTTCTTGTTGGACACGGCCCAGGCCACCGCCTGGCAGAGACGATCCACCTGCGCCTGGTCATAGGTCTCGATGATTGCCAGCGCCTTTGCTGCGCGCTCGAACACCTCATCCAGTTCCTGCTGTTGCTCGGCAGTGAGCGGCTTCTGCGTTTCGGTTGCGGCCATTCTGATCACTCCTTGTTGTGAGCATCCAAGACCTTTCAGAGGTCCTTCATGGATGCGCGTCTAATAAGCTTGAGAAAAATGCATCGACTTCCGGTCCTCCAGGCCAAGGCAAGGACGAAAAGGCGGAGCATGTCAGTCTGAACCATCCTGGAGGCACCAGCCTACGATCCAAGACCCAAACGGACGTTAGATTAACACTGGCCCAAAATCCGTAGAAATACCGTTTATGTATGCAATGTATACATGCCCGGTATGTTGGATGGATCCTGCTGGAGAACCGGTATCCCCGAGCCTGGCATCGACGGGGAGGCAGCCTTTTCGGGCGTCCCTCCGCCGTCGATACCGAGCGTTGCCTTCCTATTTTCCGAGGTCTTCCATCGCCACGTTATACGTCTCACGGAAGGTCATGGCGGCGATCGCCGAGATGATCGCGGTCGCGCTGGCGAAGACGGCCACATAGGTCCAGCCGCCGGTCTTCATGAGGGTCCCCGCGATGGCCGGGGCGAACCCGCCCAGGGCGAAGCCGATCTGGGTCCCGATCGCCGTGCCGGAGAGCCGGTAGCGCGTATCGAACTGCTCGTTGAACATCGCCGGCCAGATGCCGTTGTTGGCACTGTAGACGACGCCCGACAGGAGCAGGCCGAGCACGAAGATGAGCGGGATGTTCATGTTCTGGATGCTCCAGAGGTACGGCCAGACCATCACGGCGCAGCCGAGCGTCCCGAAGATGAAGACCGGCTTGCGTCCGACCCGGTCGGCAAGCATGGCCCAGAGCGGGATCGCGGCGAGCGCGATGACGTTGGCCAGGACGACGACGGTCAGCATCGTCGACTTGGCGATGTGCATCTGGTTCACGCCGTAGGAAAGCGTGTAGACCGCGAAGACCGTGCTGATCACAGAGTAGAAGCAGGCGAAGATGATCCGGACGACGCCCCAGGGGTTCTCGCTGAACAGCACGACGACGGGCAGCTTGACCTTCTTGGGCGCGGTCTTCTGCGCCGCCTTGAACGCCGGCGTTTCTTCCAGCGTCTTCCGGATCCAGATGCCTACGCCGACGACCACGACGCTGAAGAAGAAGGGGATGCGCCAGCCCCAGCTGAGGAGCTGAGCTTCCGGCATCGAGCCGATGGGGATGAACACCAGGGTCGCCAGGATGAGCCCGCCCTGGGTGCCGCTGAGGGTGAAGCTGGTGAAGAAGGCGCGGCGATGCGCAGGAGCGTGTTCGAGCGACATGGAGTTCGCGCCCGCCTGCTCACCGGCGGCGGAGAGGCCCTGCAGGAGGCGACAGACGACGAGCAGGATCGGCGCGAGGATGCCCACGCTTTGGTAGGTCGGGAGGCAGCCCACCAGGAAGGTTGAGATGCCCATCAGGATGAGGGTGAGGATGAGGACCTTCTTGCGGCCGTACTTGTCGCCCAGGTGGCCGAGGAAGAACGAGCCGATGGGGCGGGCGACGTAGCCGACGCCGAAGGTCGCCAGGGCGGCGATCGTGCCCACCATGGGATCCTTCGAGGGGAAGAACAGCTTGCCGAAAATGAGCGCGGCGGCGGTGCCGTATACGAAGAAGTCGTAATATTCCAGCGCGCTGCCGATCCACGCGGCCATCGCCGCCTTTCTCGGGGTGCTGACATTCTGAGGCTCCTGCCCGCTCGCGGCTGGAGACGTGACTGACTCGGTGAGCATGTGTCCTCCTTTTGTGGTCTCGACGGACCGAATGGCGTTCTGGTGCGACCTGAAAAAAACAGAACAGGGCGTTAATGCGGTATACGAGTCGTAAAAGCGGACTAGGGACATCCGCATTCGGTCCTGCAGGCAATGCCACGGACTGAAAGGCCAGATTTGCAGCTATGAACAATCCCGGAGACAGCAACCAACGATCCAGGACTCTGACAAAGTGGAATTGTAAATTTATACACCATCGGCTGATTGCCCATAAAATACCATTTATGTATATTTGACATACCAACGCGGTATGGATGGCGGCTCGGCAGGGAGCGCCAAAATACCGCGAACGGCGACCTGCGCCTGAGCCGGGCAGGGCCAGGTGGTTGAAGATCCCGCCGGTGTCGCGCAAGTGGGTCTGGAACAGGATTCCGGAAACAGGACGCAAAAAATCATGGAATAGTGGAGTTGTACTCCTGAGCCAGGGATTGCTGAAATACCATCTTAGGGATGCTGAGTATACCGAGCCGGTATATTTGATGAAATGGCCATAGCGGCTGTCAGGTCAGCCGATGTTTGGCTGAACCCTTCCGCAGACGACCTCCCGCATCACTTCCTGGGTTGCGGGCGTCAGACAGCGGTCCGGAAGGTGGATGATGGCCGGCTGGATGCCGTCCAGGATGCCTTCGAGCTTGCGCACCTGGTAGCGCTCCCGGAAACTCCTGGAGACCTGGTTCAGCGGGAGAATGGCCGCCGCTTGCACCCCGTCGTCCAGGGCGCCCAGGATCACGCTGACGTTCGGGCTGTCCAGCAGGATCCGCGGCGCGATTCCAAGCCTCTGGAATTCCCTGCGCAGCTGGTCGTACGTCCTCCCCCCGTGCCAAAGCCTCAGCAGCATCAGCGGGATGTCCTGCAGAAGCTTGACTCCGAAGGTCCCATCGACCGGCTCCAGGATCAGACCGTCCGGATAAACGACGCAGAAATGATCCATCGAGAGCGGTTGAACTTCGAAGATTTCTTTTCTCGTGGGCAATAGAACGATCGCGAAGTCGAGTTTCCTGGACTCCACGAGTTCCTCGAGCGTTGTGCTGTCAGAAACGAAAATGCGGAACTCCAGCAGTGCGAACTTGGAGGATAGCCTCGGCACAACCTCTGTGAAGTAGGAGGTGAAGGACATCGAGACCCCCACCGATATTCGGCCGGTGAAACCGCCCGCGGCATTCCGGACCTCCCTGGGGATCTCCGTGAGCAGGTTCAGCGCCTGGCGCGCCCGCTCGTAAAGTGCCTTCCCGGCTTCCGTGACCTCCCAGACGTGGCCCTTGCGGATGATGAGTTCCATGCCGAGTTCATCCTCCAGCTCTTTGAGGCGCAGGCTCAAGGGCGGCTGGGAGATGTTCAGGATTTTCGCGGCGCGGCTGATCTGTCCCTGCTCGACGATCGTGCAGAAATACATTAGCCGTTTCATATCCAAGTTCGCACCCCGCTTTTAGGGCAAGGATAATACCTCGGGCCAGGAACGTCGCGGAGATTTATGGACGGACCGGCTCCGCATCTCCTGCTTGCCGGACCCGCCGCCCGGCATAAATTGGGGGCGCGGGTAACCGGAAGGGTCCCGTATTTTGCCAAGGAGAAGCCATGCTGACGCTCGTCCTGACGACCATGATGACTGCCATGCCAGGGGCCGGAGGTCTGAACCATCCCGGCGCCAGCGCGGTGCCGAATTTCGCGCGCCACAACCCGCCGAACCGGTCCGATCCCTGGGTGTTCCCGGACAAGCAATCGAATTCAGTCGAGAATCCCAACAATCCGGACCGCTAGCCTTTTTCTGTCCAAACCTGCACGATCTGCAGGCAGCATTCCACCGAGGCGGCCATCCATTCAAGGCTGACCCATTCGTGGACCGAATGATAGCTCTGGGCGCCGCCGAAAAGATTGGGCGTGAGCAGGCCCATGTGCGAGAGGCGCGAGCCGTCGGTGCCGCCGCGGATGGGCCGGCGGACCGGCTGGATGGCCTGGCGCCGCATGGCCTCGAGGGCGTAATCCAGCACCTTGGGGTCCTCGGCGATCTTCGGCCCCATGTTCCGGTAGGAGGGCTGGATGTCGATCCGCAACCCGCTCCCGGGAAAGCGTCCCGCAACCGTTTCGGCGACCCGGCGCAGATCCGCTTCCCGCCCGGCCAGTTCCGCTTCGGTGAAGGCCCGCACCAGGAGCTTGAGTTCGGCCTTGGCCACGCCGCCGGAAAGGCTGACCGGGTGCAGGAAGGACTCCCGGCCCTCGGTGGTTTCCGGCAGGTTCTCCTGCGGCAGCCCTTCGGTGATCGCCGCGGCGATGCGGACGGCGTTGACCATCACCCCCTTGGCGTAGCCCGGGTGCACGTCGTGGCCGGTTACCGTGATGACGGCGGTGTCCGCGCAGAACGATTCGTCTTCGATTTCCCCCAGTTCGGCGCCGTCCACCGTGTAGGCGTAGTTCGCCCCGAAGGCCTCCAGATCGAAGTGCTCCGTGCCCCGGCCGACCTCCTCGTCAGTGGTGAAGGCGATGCGCAGGGCGCCGTGCGGCAGGCCGGGGTGGGCCCGCAGCCAGTCGATCATGGTCAGGATCACCGCGATCCCGTCCTTGTCGTCGGCGCCCAGCAGGGTGGTGCCATCCGAGGTCACCAGGGTATGCCCCTGGCAGCGCTGCAGGTTGGGATTGCTGGACAGCCGGATGGGGTGGTCCGGAGTGCCAGGAAGGGCGATGTCGCCGCCGGGGTAGGCCCGGATGACCTGGGGGCGCACCCCTCCGCCCGGGGTGGCGTGGTAGGTGTCCATATGGGCCAGGAATCCCACCACCGGCACTTCGGGATGACCCGCGGGGAGACGGGCGGGGACGGTCGCCGTGACGTAGCCCCAGCCGTCCATGGCCGCGTCCGCGCAGCCCAGGGCCTGGAGCTCCTGCACCAGGAGCCGTGCCAGATCCTTCTGCTTTTCGGTCGACGGGCTGCAGACGGCCGCCTCATCACTCTGGGTGTCGATCTGCACGTAGCGCAGGAACCGTTCCAGCAAGGTCTGTTTTTCCAGGGCTTCCAGCATGAAAAAGGTCATTTTTACTCCATCGGGGCCGTGGCTTCCACCCGGAAGGTCCCGGGCGCGGGCAGCCTCAGGCTGGTAGAACTGATTGTTGATTAATTAAATACCAGTGAATGGCGCAGAAGCCAACTGAATGTCTTCCCGCCCTCCCGGTTCGGCCGGCAGGAAAAGCCGGCCGGGGTGCCGCTATACTGGTGGGATGAATTCCCAGGAAAATGCGGTCAGGCGCGCATGGCAAGGCCTCTGCGGCTCTTTCGAATCGGGAGCCTGGACCAGGGTCTACTTCGGCGTGCTCGCCCTTCTGGCCCTGGTCATGTTCTACAAGGCGATCCTCTCGCCCCAGGTCGCCTATGCGGACGACCGGATCGCCCTGCTGAACCTGCGGGAGTCCTGGGGCCAGGCGGCGGCGGGTTTCGGCCTGCGCTCCAGCGCCAACCCCCGGGTGGACTTCGAGACCGCCTACCAGCGGTTCCGCGCCAGGCCTTCGGTCCAGAAGCTGCTCAAGGACGACCCGGAGTTCGCCGCGATCTCGGGCAAGGCCAACGCGGCCTATTCCAGGATGGAGACCTCGGAACTGCGGGCCGAGCGGGAGGCCCTGCAGTATGCCGCCGAGTTCGATTCGAACCTCTATCTCATGGAGGCCAGGGTCGACAGCTACGCCAGGACCCAGGCCCAGACCTACCGGGTGGTCTTCCTGGTCATGGGCGCCAGCCTGCTGGTGGCGGTCGTGGGCTTTTCCATCATGCAGGTCAATTTGCGGGCTTCCAGCGCCGGCGCCGCCAAGAACCGGGCCTTCTCGCGCGCCCTGATCGCCGCCCAGGAGGGCGAGCGCCTGCGCATCTCCTACGAACTGCATGACGCGGTCGCGCAGGACCTGGCCACCGCCAAGATCTACTGCGGCCTTTGCGAAGACCCGTATTCCAAGCAGGCCACCCTCATGCTGGACCGGGCCATCGAGGAGGTGCGCGGCATCTGCCACGGCCTTCGGCCCGCGGAGCTGGACCGCCTGGGGATCATCGAGGCGGTTTCCCAGCTCTGCACCCAGATGACCCGGGAATCCGGGATCGAGGTGAAGCTAACGGTGGAAGGTCTGGACAATCTGCTCCTGGAGCAGGAGACGGAGATCAATCTGTTCCGGATCCTCCAGGAGGCGCTCACCAACGTGCGCCGGCATGCCGAAGCGAAGTTCGTCCGGGTGGTGCTGTTCGGTTTCGGCGACTTCATCGAGCTCACCGTGGACGACGACGGCCGCGGTCCGCGCGGCGCCGAGCCCGGGCTCGGGCGAACCGGCATGGAAGAACGGGCGCGGATGATCGGCGGGCGGTTTCATTTCGGTTATGGACCATGGGGCGGGGCATGCCTGCGGGTGACGCTGCCCACGCGCCGCAAGGAGGCCACTTGAAGAATGTCTATATCGTCGACGACCACAGCGCGATCCGTGAAGGGTTCAAGGTCATCCTCGAACGCACTGGCCACTATGCCTGCACCGGCGAAGCGGGCTCGGCGGAAGCCGCGCTCGAATTCCTCCAGTCGGGCGGCGCGCCGCCGGACCTGCTCATCGTCGACATCAGCCTGCCGGGAGCCAGCGGCATCGACCTGACTGCCAAGCTGCGCCGCACCCTGCCCGGAGCGCCGGTGGTCGTGGTCAGCATGCACCGCTCGTTCGATTACATCGCCGGCGCCTTCCGGGCCGGGTCCCTGGCCTACGTTGCCAAGGATTCGGGTCAGGAGTGCCTGATCGCGGCCCTCGACGCCGCCGGCGAGGGCAGGTACTACCTGGACCCGGCCTCCCTGAAACTGCTGGTGGAGTCGGCCTGCCTGCATCCGTCCAGGTCCTCGGGCGCCCGCCCGGAAATCTCCGGGCTTTCCGATCGTGAGATCGAGGTCCTCCGGCTGCTGTCCGGGGGCAAACGGGCCGAGGAGATCGCCTCGGTGCTCGAGGTGAGCCAGAAGACCATCGAGAACCATCTCACCAACATCACCAACAAGCTTGGCGCCAAGGACCGGTTTGAGCTTTACCGGCTTGCGGCCAGGCTGGAAAAAATCTAGCTCGGCAGCTTTTCGACCGAAGTTGGGAATCATGGGTAGGTAAAGTTCCTGCGAATAATGGGAAATATTCCTTGTTCAATTCCCGGAAATCAGGTACAAAATCTCATCCCTTGAAAAATTCCCAGACCTAGGAGGTCAAATGAAAAAGTTGATCGGTCTTGCCTTGGCCCTCACTGCGGCGATGGCCGCGGGTGCCCAGGACTTCGTCATGAACAACGGCAGCGAGCCCCAGTCGCTGGATCCCGCCCTGACTTCGGGTGTTCCCGAAAGCCGCCTGGCCTACTCCCTGTTCGAAGGTCTGGTGGTCAATGACGCCAAGACCTCCCTGCCGGTGCCCGGGCTTTCCGACAAGTGGGAAGTGAGCGCCGACCACAAGACCTACACCTTCCACATCCGGCCCGCCAAATGGTCGGACGGCAATCCCATCACCGCCCAGGACTTCGTGAATTCCTGGCTGCGGGTGCTGGAGCCCAAGACCGCCTCCCCCTACGCCTACCTGCTCGGGGACAACATCGAGGGGGCCAAGGCCTTCAATTCCGGCAAGGGCTCCGCCCAGGACGTCAAGATCAAGGCCGTTGATGCCCAGGACCTGCAGGTGACCTTCGTCGGCCCCCTGCCTTACGCCCTGAGCATGCTCACCCATTCGTCCTTCTCCGCCACCCCCACCCAGGTGATCGCCAAGAACGGCGCCAGCTGGGTCAAGCCGGAGCACTTCGTGGGCAGCGGCCCGTTCGTGCTGAAGTCCTGGCGGCCCCAGGACCGGATCGTGGTGGAAAAGAACCCGAACTACTGGGACGCCAAGAACGTCTCGCTCAAGAGCATCACCTACCTGCCCATCGAGGATCAGAACGTCGCCTATGACAAGTACAAGGCCGGCGAGATCGACTACCTGCCGGACGATTCCGTGCCGGTCGGCAAGATCGACGAGATCAAGCTGCGCAAGGACTACCAGCACCTGGCCGGCTCTTCGGTCTACTACTTCATCTTCAACACCACCAAGGCGCCGTTCAACGACGTGCGGGTGCGCAAGGCCCTGTCCATGGCCGTCAACCGCCAGGATCTGGTGGACAAGGTGCTGAAGGCCGGCGACGTGGCCTCCGCGGGCCTGGTCCCCGCCATCCAGGGCTACAGCACCGCCAAGGGCAACGCCTTCAATGCCGAGGCGGCCAGGAAACTGCTGGCCCAGGCCGGCTTCCCCGCCGGCAAGGGCTTCCCCAAGGTGCCCCTGATCTACAACACCAGCGCCCGGCACAAGCTGATCTGCGAATACATCCAGCAGGCCTGGAAGGCCAACCTGGGCATCGACGTGGAACTGCAGAACCTGGAATGGAACACTTTCCTGGACACCCGGCAGAAGACCCACAACTTCATGGTCGCCCGGGCCGGCTGGCTCGCCGACTATCCGGATGCCGGCAACTACCTCGACATGTTCAAGACCGGCGCCGGCAACAATGACGGCCTCTACACCAACGGGAAATACGACAACCTGCTGGCCAAGGCCGCCAAGATGGCCGGCGGCGATCCCCGCAACAAGGTCCTGGAGCAGGCCGAGGAGATCCTGATCAGCCAGGACCAGGCGGTCTCCCCCTGGTTCTTCTACGTGAACAAGAGCCTGATCAACACCAGCAAGTGGACCGGCCTCTACGCCAACGCCATGGACATCCACCCCACCAAGTGGATCCACAAGAAATAGACTTCACCCACCGCAAGGCCATCCGGGCCGGGAGGGGCCGCACCGCCCCTCCCGCCCGAAGTGGAATCCTCTCCGGCCCCGCCGCGCGGCCCTTCCCGAGCCGCGCCGGCGCCCGCCGGCGGGAACCGCGAATTCCCACCCACAGAAGGCATCCATGATCAGGTTCACGATTCGGCGTTTCCTCAGCCTCATCCCCACCATCTTCATCATCATCACGTTCGCGTTCATCATCGTCCGGTCGGCGCCGGGCGGCCCCTTTTCCAGCGAACACAACACGACTCCGGAAATCCTGGAAAACCTCCAGAAGAAGTACCACATGGACGAGTCCATGCCTCGGCAGTACGTGCGCTACATGAGCCAGGTCGTCCAGGGCGATCTGGGCCCCTCCTTCCGCTACAAGGACTACACCGTCAACCAGCTGGTGAAGCAGGCGCTGCCCACCTCCATGCTGCTCGGCTTCATGGCCCTGGCCGTGGCCGTGCTGTTCGGCATCAGCATCGGGATCATCTCGGCCCTGAAGCAGAACACCTGGGTGGACTACTCCAGCATGTCCCTGGCGGTGATCGGCATCTCGGTGCCGCTGTTCGTGATCGGGCCGCTGCTGAAGCTCTACCTGTCGCTCAAGCATGACTGGCTGCCCACCTCGGGCTGGCTCGGCGAGCGCAACGGCTGGCTGGTGCTGATCATGCCGGTGGCGACCTTGTGCCTGCCCTATCTCGCCAGCATCGCCCGCCTGACCCGGGCCTCGGTCCTGGACGTCCTGCGCGCGGACTTCATCCGCACCGCCCGGGCCAAGGGCCTGTCGGAGCCGGTGGTGATGCTCAAGCACGTGCTGAAAGGCGCCATGCTGCCGGTGGTGTCCTACCTCGGCCCAACCTTCGCCCTGATCCTCACCGGCACGGTGGTGGTGGAGACCATCTTCACCATTCCGGGCATGGGCCGGTTCTACATCCAGGCTGCCTTCAACCGCGACTACACGCTGATCCTGGGCGACGTCATCGTCCTGAGCATCCTGATGCTGTTTATGAACTTCCTTGTTGACATCATTTACGGATTCCTGGATCCGCGCATCTCCTACAAGTGAGCAACGCCATGGCCAAACCCACCGCACCCAAGCGCGACTCGCTGACCAACGAATTCGACCAGACCATGAAGCCGGTGTCGCTCTGGACCGACGCCTGGCGCCGGCTCAGGAAGAACAAGATGGCCTTCGGCGGCCTGATCATCATCGTCTTCTATTTCGTCGCCTGCCTGGCCTCGCCGGTCCTGCCCATCTACCCCTACCAGGAGCAGGTGGTCTCGCACCAGAACCTGCCCCCTTCGTTGCATTCCGCCGGCAAGGTCATGCTGTTCACCCGCACCGCCTACATGAAGCAGACCATGGAGGCCGACGGCCGCAGCGAGTTCAATGCGGACGAAAAGGCCCAGCTCGAGGCCATGCGCATCGACGCCCAGGTCAATCCGGAGAACAACCGGGTCTACCTCCTGGGCACGGACAACCTGGGCCGCGACCTGCTGTCGCGCATCCTCTACGGCGGCCGCATCTCGATCATGATCGGGCTCACCGGCACCCTCACCGCGGTGTTCGTGGGGATCGTCCTGGGCAGCATCTCCGGCTATGTGGGCGGACGCCTGGACAACCTGATGATGCGCTTCGTGGACATCATGTACAGCCTGCCGTACATGCTCCTGGTGATCATCATGATGGCCCTGT
>Ga0316227_1002772_pt1 | contig 15099 bp, 12 predicted proteins | sample TBH18019metaG_FD_206012 | JGI IMG/M metagenome (GOLD analysis project Ga0316227, IMG submission 206012) | Freshwater microbial communities from Trout Bog Lake, Wisconsin, USA - TBH18019 | ecosystem: Environmental > Aquatic > Freshwater > Lake > Hypolimnion/Profundal zone | place: USA: Wisconsin... | reverse complement strand
TCGCCTGCTACTCTTCAAAAGATCTGGTGCACTGGCGGTTTCGCCGTCAGGTGGTGGCGCTTGCTGATCCGGAACACCTCGGCCCCCACTGGGTGCTCGAGCGCCCCAAAGTCTTTGCTAGTCCGCGTACCGGCAAGTTTGTCCTCTATGCGCATCTTGACGATGCGCACTACAAGGTGGCCCGCGTAATGGTCGCGGTTAGCGACCGCATTGACGGCGACTACAAGTTCATCAAGAGCTTTCGCCCCCTCGATCAGGAGAGCCGCGACATTGGCCAATTCGTAGACGACGACGGGGCCGCCTACTTGATCTTTGAGTCGCGCCCCACCAAAGGCTTCTTTATCGCAAAACTCTCAGACGACCTCATGAGCGTCGAGCAGACCGCCTTCATCAAGGCTCCGCTCGAAGGGGGCGCGCTCGTTCACGTGGACGGCCTCTACTACGTCGTCGGCTCCCACATGACCGGCTGGAGTCCCAACCCCAACGTCTACGCCACCGCGCCTTCCATCACCGGCCCCTGGACTGAGTTCAAAAATCTCGCCCCGCCCGAAGCCAAAAACTACGACTCGCAATCCACCATGCTGGTGAAGGTTGCCGGAACCCAAAAAACCGCAGTCATCTTCATGGGCGATATCTGGAAGCCCAAAGCCCTATGGGACTCGCGCTACCTGTGGATGCCCCTGGAACTGAACTCAGGCGCCATGCACCTGCCTCCGCCCGCACCTTGGCAGTTGAATATCAAAACTGGAGAAACTTCGGTAAAGCCTTGACGAGACAGCAGTGAAAGAGCAACGGTACACCACGGCATGCAAGGGGATTTGGGCGGGGAGGTACGCTTTGGCCGGTCGTCCTGACTCCTTGGTTCCTTTCGATCGAAATCCACCACTATACGTCCGCTGCAGCGTGAATGGCACACAGGCTCGACCGTTTGAGCGCTAATTCATTCGGCGCTTTATACTGTCTTCATTTAGGGTTGCGGGCTGGTGGACACGAGTATTGTAAAGTCGGAAGTAGATACCTTAGGGGCATACAGCCTTGGGTATCACGTTTAGGTCTCACTTAAAATCGAACATTCCAGAGGAAATCATAATTGAAACGACTAAGCTATCGACGAGAGATAGACGGGCTGCGTGCGCTCGCGGTGGTCCCCGTTATCCTGTACCACGCTGGGTTTAATACTTTTAGCGGTGGCTATGTAGGCGTTGACGTCTTCTTTGTTATCAGTGGCTACCTCATCACGTCACTCATTATTTCCGAAAAGGACTCTGGTTCTTTCTCGATCAGGGCTTTCTATGAGCGGCGGGCAAGGCGCATATTACCTGCGCTATTCTTCATCCTGCTTATCTGCGTCCCATTCGCATGGCTCTGGCTGCTGCCCGAGGATCTGGTGCGCTTTTCACAAAGTCTGCTTGCAGTTTCCGGCTTCTCTTCGAACATCCTCTTCTGGAGAACGAGCGACTATTTTGATATTGCGGCGGAGTTGAAACCGCTCCTGCATACCTGGAGCTTGGCAGTAGAAGAGCAGTTTTACCTATTCTTTCCTCCTTTCCTGATACTTGCCTGGCGACTAGGTAAGCGGTGGATGCTAACCCTGCTTGCAGTGGTGGCTGTTATCAGTCTGGCATTCGCGCAGTTGAACTCCGTCACACACCCCTCAGCAGCCTATTACCTGCTCCCAACGCGCAGTTGGGAGTTATTGATCGGCGCTATTGCCGCATTCTATCTCTCGGATGACACGGCATATAAGCTCTCTCGGCCAGTATGCGAAGTCTGCAGCTGGTCAGGTCTGGTGATGCTGCTTTATGCGGTCTTTGCGTTTGACAAGCAGACGCCATTTCCAGGGATATATGCACTGGTGCCGACTATTGGAGCAGTTCTGATAGTGTTGTGCGCGACAAGCGGTACATCAGTGGGCAAGTTCCTCGGCAACCGCCTTTTCGTTGGAGTCGGTCTGATTAGTTACAGCGCATATTTGTGGCATCAGCCGCTGCTTGCATTTGCCCGGCACAGGACACTGGATAAGCCAAGCAAGCTCCTTCTGGGTGCGCTTGTAATGGCATCCCTGGCGCTTGCGTATGGAAGTTGGAAATATGTCGAAGCGCCATTCAGAAACAGACGAAACTTCAGCCGTAAGCAAATCTTCGCGTACAGTGCTGCAGGAAGCATATTCATTGCATTAATTGGTCTTGCAGGAATTACCGGCAAGGGTTTTCCTGGCCGGATGCCGCGGGTTGTTCCGCCCGCGGAGACGCAGTTAGCTGAGATAAATAATGGCTGGTGCTTCTATAGTGTCGATGACTTGGGGAACCTCCCTACAGGTGCCAAGGGCGTAGACTGCTGGCTTGGAGAAAAGTCTTCAACCAAGGCAGGCATTCTCTTTGGCGATTCCTATGCAGCACAATATGAGCCCCTCTGGGACGTGGTGGGGCATGATGCTGATCTCAAAATTAACGCAATAACAACGAATTGGTGCTTCCCGAGTTTGGATCAAGAGTTTACGGGGCCAAAGTCGAGCCGGTCCCTGGAACAATGTCTCTACGATAGAAAATTCGTGCGCGACAATTTATCTAAATACGACTTTGCTGTTTTAAGCGGAATGTGGGGAGACGTACTAACGAAGAACAAGATGCAGAGCGTCTTCGATTTGATTCACGTTGCGTCATCCAGCACGCGGGTTGTTGTTATCATGGCCAGCCCGAAGCAGTTTGATTCAGACATCATGGTCCTGTACAAGGAGAGTCTGTTGTATCGGACCATGTTTGATCTTACGAAGGTGACTACCATCAAAGACAAAAAGGCGCTGGAAGCAAACAGTATGCTCCAGGCCGCGTCCGCGATCTACAGCAATGTTATTTTTGTTGATCGGGATTCACTCTTTACGATCAATGGACGCATGTCTGACGTTACGAAGGATGGCATTCCCTTCAGCCTGGACGGGGGCCACCTCAGTATTTACGGTTCAGAGTCCGCTGGCACACTCTTTTTGCAATCGCAAAAGTACAAGGAGTTTAGGCACGCGATACAGTGATCGACGACGCGAGCACTGTGCCAGGTCTCCGATTGCCGAAGTGCTGCATCCATCTTCTGTGCATCAATTGAACCGGGGCGCCGATTTGGTGGGCGCCCCAGTTTACAGGGTTCTAGAGTCCAGCACTTAGAGCGTGCTCATATCAATCACGAACCGGTACTTCACGTCCTGCTTCAACATGCGCTCGAATGCCTCGTTGATCTTCTGCATCGGAATCACTTCCACATCGGCGGTAATGTTGTGCTTGCCGCAGAAGTCCAGCATCTCCTGTGTCTCCGGCATGCCGCCAATCATCGAGCCGGCAATGGAGATGCGCTTGCTGATAAGCGAGAACACGTTGACTGAGGGAGGCACTTCAGGCAACCCCACAAGCGTCATGGTCGCGTCTTGCTTCAGCAGTGCCAGGTAAGGCTCCAGCGCGTGCGGCGCTGAAACGGCGTTGAGGATAAAGTCGAACGTCGCTGCGTGAGCCTTCATCGCCTCTGGATCGGTCGAGACAACAACTTCATCCGCGCCCAATCGCATCGCGTCTTCCCTCTTCTTTGCCGACGTTGTGAACTGCACAACGTGCGCGCCAAAAGCATGGGCAAACTTCAGCGCCATGTGTCCCAGGCCGCCAAGACCAACAATGCCTACCTTCATCCCCGGACCCACCTTCCAGTGGCGCAGAGGTGAATAGGTGGTAATGCCCGCGCAAAGCAGCGGCGCAACACCGGCGAGGTCAAGGTTCGCGGGCACGGAGTGGGCAAAGCGCTCGTCCACAACATAGTTGTTTGAATAGCCACCCTGCGTGATGGTGCCGTCTACACGGTCCGTGGCCGCGTAGGTCAGCGTCGCGCCCTCGTCGCAAAAGTGCTCTTCTCCGCGAGTACATGGATTGCAGTGGCGGCATGAGTCCACAATCACGCCAATGGCAGCAATCTCCCCAGCCTTGAACTTGGTTACATCCTTGCCCACGCTGGTCACGCGGCCAACAATCTCGTGGCCCGGCACCATGGGGTAAATTGACTGGCCCCACTCATTCCGCGCCATGTGCAGATCGGAGTGGCAAACACCGCAGAAAAGTGTCTCGATCGCGATCTCGGTGGGACCGGGCTCGCGGCGAGAGAAGGTGAAGGGAGCAAGTGGCGACTGCTTGTCGTGTGTTGCGTAACCTTTTGACGAAGGCATGAGGTGGTTCCTTTCAGTGGTGAAGTCTACAACTGGTGCGCATTGAGATAGATGCTTTCAGCACGCACAAGATGCGCGTATCTACGCGTGCCGTTTTTGAACAGCCTGTGAACGTCTATGGCCGCAAGGCAGTAACCACACGGTCAATGCCCTGCAGGTCAGCCGTGAATTCAATGTGCCTAAAGCCGCAGTCAGTAAGCAACCCGGCCACAGCATCGGCCTGGCTGCAACCAACTTCGAGAATGATAAATCCCCCTGACACAAGCACGGCCTGAGCCCCGGGAATCAGGCGTCGATATATCTCCAGGCCATCGTCGCCGGCAAACAGGGCCAGCGATGGCTCGTAATCCCTCACCTCGACAGACAGCGTCGCGCGGTCCCCAGTAGATACATACGGCGGGTTTGAGGCAACAATCTCAAACTGCTCGGCGGCCACGGGCGTCAGCAGGTCGCCATGCAGAAAGCGGATGCGCTCCGCCACCCCATTCTGCTCGGCGTTCCCGCGCGCAATCTCCAGCGCTGCTATGGAGAGATCGATGGCGGTAACCTGCGCGCCGGGCAACTTGTGCGCCAGGGCAACAGAGATCGCGCCGGAGCCGGTGCCAATGTCCACCATCCGCGGGCGCTCAAACTGCGCTGCCACTGAGAGAGCCTTCTCCACCAGGTGCTCGGTCTCCGGGCGGGGAATAAGCACCTCGCGGCTTACGCGAAACGGCAGCCCGTAGAACTCCACCTCACCGGTAATGTATTGAATAGGCTCCCCGGCCACCCGCCGATCAATCAGCGCGTAATAGCGGACGGCTCCCTCGGCTGAAAGAACCTCCAGCGGATGCGCAATCAGGAAAGCGCGGTCGCGGTGGATAAGGTGCATCAGCAGCACCTCGGCGTCGCGGCGGGCGCGCTCCGGGTGAGGCCCGCCGCGCAATCGGGCCTCGCCATTCAGGAGCCAGCTCTGCAGGGTCACGGCGTTACGCGGCCTGGCTATCGGCCTTCAACAACTCGGCCTGGTAGTGCGTAATCAGCGCATCCACAATCGGCTGCAGGCGGCCTTCCATCACCAGATCCAACTGGTGCAGAGTCAGCCCAATGCGATGGTCCGTCAGGCGGTTCTGCGGAAAGTTGTAGGTGCGAATCTTCTCGCTGCGGTCCCCGGTGCCTACCTGCTGCTTCCGCTCCTTGGCCAACTCTGCGTTTTGCCGGTCCATCTCCTGCTCGTAGAGGCGCGAGCGGAGAACGCGCATGCCCTTCTCGCGGTTCTTGATCTGCGACTTCTCGTCCTGGCAGCTGACCACGGTATTGGTGGGCAGGTGCGTAATGCGGACGGCGGAGTACGTGGTGTTCACTGATTGCCCGCCGGGCCCCGACGAGCAGAAGGTGTCAATGCGGATATCCTTGGCCTCGATCTTTACGTCTACTTCCTCCGCTTCCGGTAACACGGCAACGGTGATGGCAGAGGTGTGGACGCGCCCTTGCGTCTCAGTGGCGGGAACGCGCTGTACCCGATGAACTCCGCTCTCCCACTTCATCTGCGAGTAGACGCGGTCGCCTTCAATGATCGCGATTACTTCCTTGTAGCCGCCCACGCCCGACTCCGACATTGAAAGCAGTTCAATCTTCCACTTGTGCTGCTCGGCAAAGCGCGTATACATGCGGAACACCTCGGCAGCAAACAGCGAGGCTTCGTCTCCGCCCGTGCCCGCGCGGATTTCGAGAATCACGTTCTTGTCGTCGTTGGGGTCCTTGGGCAGCAGCAGCACCTTGATCTCATCTTCAAGCGCCGGCTCGCGCGGGGCCAGCGAGGCAATCTCCTCCTCGGCCATGGCGCGCATCTCGGGGTCGCTCTCAGCTAGCATCGCGCGTGCCTCGGCCAGCGACTGGCGAACCTGCTTCAGCTCGCGGAACTTCATCACCGGAGTCTCCAGATCGCTCAGAGCCTTGCCGGCCTGCTGGTATTTCTCACGGTCGTTCACGATTTCGGGTAGCGAGAGCTGCGCGGAGAGCTCCTCGTAACGCTGGTCCATCTGTTCCAAACGATCAATCACGGCAAAACCTCCACTGCGTGGGGCAAAGTTCTCAACTATTCAATTGCAAAGGGAAAAATGAGCGAAAAACAAGTATCTGCGGCGGGCGCCGCTAGAGGAGGGCCGGAATGGGCTGGTGCAGGGCCACTTCATCTTCTATTTTAGCGCGAAACGGCGCTCTGGATCACTTGCCGTATCCTTCCGGCCTCATCACAGGCACCTGCAGGTTCGACGCCTGCCCCGGCCCTGAGTAAACCGTAATCGTCGCAGGTTTATAGTCGCGGCGCTTTGCTTTCATGATGTTAGGCACAAACGTCTGCGGATTGCGATCGTAGAGCGGAAACCATGTACTCTGGATCTCTACCATCACCGTATGCCCGGCCTTGAAGACGTGGTCAACATCGTGCAGCGAGAACTTGTACTCCCGCACCGCGCCGGCGCGCAGCGGCTCAGCCTTCACAAACGAGCCAAGATAGCGGCCGCGGAGGATCTCGGCGTTGGTGATCAGTTGATACCCGCGCATCTTCGCATCAGCATCGTCCTCGGGATACTGGTCAATCAGCTTCACCACCAGGTCGTTGTCCGTGCCGCTGGTGGCGGCATAGATGTCCGCCACCACTTCACCGGTCAGGGTCAGGTCTTTGCTCAGGGTCGGGAGCTTCCACACCGCCACATCGCTGCGGCTGCTCACAAACCGCTGATCCTCAGTGAGCCAGTTGAACCACTGAGAGCCATCGCTATACGTGGGCTGGATGGGCCGATTGCGATAGGGAACCGGGTTGGCGGGGTCGCTGATGTAGCTGGTGGTCGCCTCGGTGGTCGAGCCGGTCCAGCTCAGCAGGCTGCCGCCTTGCAGGTAGAGGCTGGTGGGCCTCGACTCCTGCGGGGGAAAATGCGCGTACCGCTTCCATCTGTTGGAACCGGTCTGGAAGCTGGTCGTATCCTCCAGGTCAAAACCCGCTTGATTCTGACCTGGCTCGTCCTTCAAATAGTGGGCAAAGAACTTGGCCTCAATCTGCTCGCGGAACTCCTTGCCGATGGGCTCCGTGTACTCCAGGTTGCCCAGGTGGCGCGTGGACGTGGCCCAATAGCCATGACGCCAGGGACCAAGCACGAGGAAGTTCTGGTGATGGGTGTCGTGCGGCTCCAGCCGCGCGTATTCCTCCTGCGGGCCATACATATCTTCCTGGTCGTAGTAGCCGCCCACGGTCAGGGTGGGCACCGTAACCGCATTCAGCGCATGCTCAACGCCGCGGGAACTCCAGTAGCTGTCATAGGCAGGGTGATCGAGGAAGAGCTTCCAGGTGGGCAAAACTCTGGAGCCGGATTCCTTGACGTCCCTGGCAAAAGAGCCCCGCTTCAGAAAGTAGTCAAAGCCATCCACGGCCTTCCCGTCTTTGCTCTTGCCATAGTCAACCGGCGTATCTTCCTTGCTTGACTCCATCGAGAGCACGTAGTCGTAGCCGTAGCTCTGCCTGAAGGCCCCGTTGTGGAAGAAGTCGTCCCCCATCCACACGTCGATCATCGGCGCTTGCGGCGAGATGGCCTTCACAGCCGGATGCGGATCGATGCCGGCCATCATGGCCAGAAAGCCGGGATAGCTGGTGCCCACAAAACCTGCGCGCCCATTGTTGCCGGGGACGTTGGCAAGCAGCCAGGCCACGGTGTCGTAGGTGTCTGTGCTCTCGTCCACTGCCTTGGGGTTGCCATGGTCGGCAAGGGGACGGCTCATTACAAACTCGCCCTCGCTCTTGTAGCGTCCGCGTATATCCTGGTTCACGCAGATATAACCATCGCGGGCCAACTCGGGGCGGCTGCCATACAGCGAAGCGCGGTCAGTACCGTCCACGCCATACGGGGTCCGCTGAATAAGGAAAGGCAGCGGCCCGGCCATGTCTGCAGGCTTCAGTAGGACGGCGTGCAGCTTGATGCCGTCCCGCATGGGAATCATCACTTCACTGCGCACGTAGTCGTGAAAGACGTGATGCGCCGCGTTGCCGATGCGGCGGTGCTCATGTTCCTGTGGGTTGCTTGGCAGCGCCACCGTCTCGCCGCGCCCGCTGGCATCCAGGGTAAAGCGGAAGACGATCTCGGCGCGGCCAAAGCTGAACTCCGTGGCGGAGACGGCCATCAGCTTTCTGGGCAGGCTGCGCTCGGACTCGACAAACAAATTGCCGTTTCGCGCATAAAAACTGAGCGGCGTGTCTGGTTCCACCGGGTCGGCATATTCGCCTGCCAGGGCCTCAAGCTGCTGCGCTGAGAGCACAACCGCTTTCGCGTCTTGAGGGGCCATCTGGGCCAGACCGGGCAAAGCTGAAATCAGGGCAAAACAGAGAATTGCGAACGCGGCACGGGGGCGGAACAAGCGAAAGAACCTCCTGAAATCGGCTTAATGCGAGTGGCCGTGATGGTGGCCATGTTCGTGGTCGGCGGATAGTTCTTCTATCGGCACCACGCAGCCTTCAAGCTCTCCACAACCAATGTGCTCAAACTGGATCGTCGTGTGGCTGATGTGGAAATGATCCTTCAGAACATGATTCAGTCTCAACAGGATGCAGGCACTCTCTGAAGGGGGAATGTCGGCGATGGTCACATGGCAGGCCAGCGCCCGCGACTGCGAGCCCAGGCTCCATACGTGCAGATCGTGCACGTTGACGACGCCCTCAACCTCCTCCATGCCAGAGCGAATCAGGGTCAGCGAAACGCCGCGCGGAGTCCCCTCAAGCAGGATGTTCAAGGTCTCGCGCACAATCCCGAAACTTGACCAGAGAATCAGTGCCGAGATCACCAGGGAGAGTACAGGGTCAATCCAGTTATGCCCGGTCAGCAGAATGCCCGCGCCCCCGGCGATCACCGCCCCGGTTGAAAGAGTGTCGCCCGCCATGTGGATGAAGGCGGAGCGCAGGTTCACATCGCGGGCCACGCCCCACAGCAGGGCAGCGATTACGCCGTTCATCAGCACGCCTGCGGCGGCCACAACCATCATCAGTCGGGGTTGCACAATCACGGGGCTTGAAAGCCGGTGTACCGCTTCCACGGCTATCCACAGCGCAATCAGGATCAGCGTCCCTGCGTTGATAAAAGCGGCCAGCACCCCTGCCCGCTGGTAGCCAAAGGTCTTTGAGTCGTCGGCGGGCCGCGTCTGGAAGTACACAGCGGCAAAGCTGAGCAAAAGCGCCAGAAAGTCTGACACGTTGTGCCCAGACTCTGAAAGCAGCGCCAGCGAGTGCGCGCGCAGCCCTGCTACAAACGTGACCACGACATAAACAAGCGTCGCCGCCAGCGAAAAACGCAATACGGATTTTGTCCTGTTTGCGCCCGGACCTGAGGGCGCCGCATGCACATGCATAAAGGCAGTGTAACCGGGGCGAGGGCAGAACGCGCCAGCTCCGGCAGCGAGCCTAACCTCGGCCGCGGCGCAGGTGGCTCAAATCGAGGGGGTCAGGGTCGTCAAAGGCAGGCAGTGTGGGGAGTCCGGCGCGCAGGCCCGTCCACTCCTCTTCAATCACAATGCTGTTATGCGGATTACCGGGCTGGTAGCGCACCGTGCAGGGAAACCCCGCCCGCACCTGTGCCGCATCCACCACGTCCCGCATGTCTGTAATGTCCTGGGAGCACTCGTAGTCCACGCCAGCAATCCGATAGCTGAACAGCAGCATCGTCAAAGTGCGGCCGTCTTCTGCCTCCACCTCGCAAATATCAAGCAGCATGCCATCCACAAGCCGCCCGGACTGCGCCAAAAATCGGCGTCGGGCCCGCTCAATCTCTTCGGCGGTCAGCCGCTTGTGCAGCACCAGCCAGCAGGCAATAGCCCCTAGCACGGCAATCAATGCCGCGCCAGCGATAACTTGCCATTCGCTTATAGTGAGGAAGTTCATTCCAGGCGGGACACTGCTCCAGGGGTCCTAACAAGAGCATACCGCAGGCAAAGGGGGCAAACGCCGGGGTTTTCGCTCCTTTGCCTCAAACAGTCCAGCGAATTCAAAAGTCAGCCTGGCTGAGCGCTGGAATACTATAAGAGTGCCCTTTCAGAACGGCATTTTGGCTGGATAAATCATGGTCTTCCTGGCACGCGTAGAGGCAATCCAAGACACCGACTCGGCCAGCGAGGCAGTTGCTCCTCGCCGGATTCTCTACGCCCTTGGCCCCGGCGACGTGGTCCGCCAGTTCCGCGACCAGCTCGAGGGTCGCGAGCCGCCTTTCCAAATGGCCATGGCCTTCTCCCAGCAGTTTCTTGAGGGCTGCAAGGCTTCCGGCCTCGTGGCCCACCTCATGTCCTGGCACCCTCGTCGGGACACCCTCAAAATAGGCCCCCATCGGATAGAAAATCGCCCTAAGAGCCCCCTCTACTACGCTGGCGGATGGCGTCATCACTTGGGCGTTCTGCTCTATGGGCTTACGGTTGTGGGGCAGGCCTTGCGTCACCGGGCAACGGTCGTTATCGCAGACTCGGGCACCACGCACTGGATTGTGCTCTCGCTCCTCTCCCTCTTCCGCATCCCGGTCATCGCGGTGCTCCATAACGCCTTGTGGCCCATGGGATTTCCGCCCCAGCGCCGTGTAGACCGTCTCCTCCGCCGTCTTGACGGCTGGTTCTTCCGCCACATCGCGGCAGCCACGGTCTGTGTATCGCCAGAGTGCGAGCGCCAGGTGCGCATGCTGGCCGGCAAACTCAAGGGACCCGCTTACCAGTGCCGCGCCCAGTACCGCGAAAACTTCCTGAGCCGTGTGCAGCCGGTGCCTGACCACTCCGTCCGCCCCTTCCGAGTGCTCTTCATGGGCCGGGTAGAGCAGTTCAAGGGCGTGTTTCTCATTCTTGCCGCCGCCGAGCGCCTGCAGGCAGAGCTGCCAGGGCATTTCATCTGGAAGATCGTTGGCTCCGGCGCGGCATCTGAGGCCGTTGAGCGCCACATTCAGCAGCGGAATCTGGGCCAGGTTGTCGACCTGCCCGGCACCCTCCCCAATCAAGAAAAGGCGCTTGAGACCCTCGGCTGGGCACATGCAATGGTGGTACCCACCACCTCGGAGTTTATTGAGGGGCTGGCTATGACCGCGGCCGAGTCCGTGCTGGCCGGCAGGCCAGTGGTTGTCAGTAGCGTAGTCCCCGCTTGGGAGGTCCTTGGCCGCGCCGCAATCAAGGTCCAGGCCGACGATGTAGAGAGCCTCGTTGATGCCCTTCGCAGCCTTGAGCAGGACGCCGGCCTCTACTGCGAGTGCCAGCGCGCAACAGCCGCCGCCCAGCTTCAGTTTTATGACCGCGACCAGGGCCTCGGAGCCGTGCTCGTACGCGCCATCGCTGCCCTCCGCTAAGTCCTCGTGCCTGGGCGGCACCCTGACATCTATCCCACGTAAAAGCGCACATGGTCACCGGGCCTTAGCCGCTGAAGTTAGCTTCTCCGTCCCTTCCTTCGCACACTCTTTCATTCAACCGCTTTGCAAGCTACTGAGGGTAGCCTTCCTTGAACCCCCGGCCTGTTCCAGACTTCAACCCAGGGCTAAATGGCCTATACTCTAGGTTGCGTCGCGCCAGATTGTTCGGCCTGCCAGACGCTGTTTGCGGAGGTTTTAAGTGGCTTCGGAGAAGAGTAGCGCTCGAGCAAAGCATTCCCGGATTCGCTCCACCACCGTTATCTGTGTCCGCCGCAACGGCATGGTGGTCATGGCCGCTGACGGACAGGTAACCCTGGGTGATCACGTCCTGAAGCACTCCGCCAAGAAGATTCGCCGCCTCTATCAGGAGAAAATTCTCGCCGGATTCGCCGGTTCCACCGCCGATGCCTTTTCGCTCTTCGCGCGCTTCGAGTCCAAGCTGGAGCAGTACGCCGGCAACCTCAACCGCGCAGCCGTCGAGCTGGCCAAGGACTGGCGCACGGACAAGATGCTGCGCAATCTTGAGGCCCTCTTGCTCGTGGCTGATGTGGGCCAAACCTTCCTCATCTCCGGCTCTGGCGATGTAATTGACCCGGATGAAGCGCTGGCTGCCATCGGCTCCGGCGGAAGCTATGCCACTGCCGCCGCCCGCGCCCTGATGGAAAATACTGACTTGAGCGCCCGCGAGATCGCCGAGAAAGCAATGAAGATCGCCGGTGAAATCTGCATCTACACCAATGACCGCATAACCATCGAGGAGTTGAAGGGTTAGCCGAGAGATCCGCTGGCCCCTTTATTCATGGCAATTTATCTCCCAGCATCCGCCGAAGAACAAGACCTCGCGCTCGACGAGTTGACGCCGCGCGAGATCGTCACGGAACTCGACAAACATGTGGTTGGCCAAAAGGCCGCCAAGCGCGCCGTTGCCATTGCGCTCAGGAACCGTCAGCGCCGCCAAAAGCTGCCCCCTGACCTTGCCGACGACATCATGCCCAAGAACATCATCATGATTGGACCCACGGGCGTGGGCAAAACTGAGATTGCGCGCAGGCTCGCCAAGCTTACCAACTCCCCTTTCCTCAAAGTCGAGGCCTCCAAGTTCACTGAGGTGGGCTACGTGGGCCGCGACGTCGAGTCCATGATCCGCGACCTGGTTGAGATCGCCATTGACATGGTGCGCGAAGAGCGCCTTGAAGAAGTGGAAGACCGTGCCGAGATGAACGCTGAAGAGCGCCTGCTCGACGTGCTCCTGCCTCCCCCTCCGCCTCCTCCGCCTGCCGCCGAGGGCCAGCTTGTTCTCCCCGGCGCGGAAAGCTATCAGCGGTCACGCGAAAAAATGAGGCAGCAGTTCCGCGAGGGCAAGCTCGACGATCGCATGGTCGAGCTCGACGTCCGCGACCGCGGCACACCGCAGTTTGGCATTATCAGCAACCAGAACCTTGAGGACATGGAAATGAACCTCAAGGACATGCTGCCCAATATCTTTGGCGGCAGCTCAAAGAAACGCAAAATGAAAGTCGCAGACGCCTTCGACTACCTGGTGCAGGAAGAAGAAGGCCGCCTCATTGATATGGATTCCGTGAACCGCGCCGCCGTCGAGCGCGTCGAGTCCAACGGCATCATCTTCCTCGACGAAATCGACAAGATTGCCGGGCGCGAGGGCGGTCACGGACCCGATGTATCCCGTGAGGGTGTGCAGCGCGACATTCTCCCTATCGTTGAGGGAACTACTGTCAACACCCGCTACGGCATGGTGCGCACTGACCACATTCTCTTCATCGCTGCCGGAGCGTTCCATGTCTCCAAGCCCAGCGATCTGATTCCAGAACTGCAGGGCCGCTTCCCCATCCGCGTTGAGCTGCAATCCCTCACCGTGGACGACTTCCTTCGTATTCTTACCGAGCCAAAAGCCTCGCTCACAAAACAATATTCAGCGCTCCTCGAAACCGAGGGCGTCCGTCTGGAGTTCGCTCCTGAAGCCCTCCGCGAGATGGCGGAGTTCGCCTTCAAAGTCAACGAGCAGACTGAGAACATCGGCGCGCGCCGCCTCCATACCATCATGGAGCGCGTGCTTGAAGATGTAAGCTTCCTCGCTCCCGACGTAGCCCGCAAGGCTCCCGATGAGGAGTCCGCGGCGGTCCTGGCTGAGGCCATCAAGAGCGAGTCATCCACGCCCCTGCCCTACCTGGAACGCGCTACCCCTTCCGGTACGGAGAAGGTCTTCCTCATCGATGACGCGTATGTAAAGCAGATGGTCGCTTCCATCGTCCGCGATCAGGACCTGTCGCGCTACATCCTCTAATATCCCCGCGAGCCTAAGGAGAACAGCCATGAGCAATCCAGAAAATCACCACAAGATCAACTACGTCGAGTTCACCACCACCAGCATTGAAAAGACCAAGCATTTCTACGCCACTGTCTTCGGCTGGACCTTCAAGGAATGGGGCACAGATTACATCGACTGCAACGCAGCCACCTCCGGCATCGCCATCGGCTTTGCCAAAGGCGAGGCTTCGCAGTCTCTGCCCAAGTGCGCGCCCTTGGCCGTTCTCTACTCCTCTGACCTGGCGGCTACTGAGGCTGCAATCGTGGCCGCGGGCGGCGTCATCGTTGTGCCCACCTTCGAGTTTCCCGGCGGTCGGCGCTTCCACTTTGCCGACGGCGCGGGCAATGTAATGGGTGTCTGGTCAGAGTAGCTTCCTAGTTCACCCCTGGCGGCAGCAGCCGGTCCTTATTCAGGCACAGCTCTTCCCGTACCAGCGTCAGCCCCAGTATGCAGCGCTCAAAACTGTCAGAGAGGCGCGCGAACAACGGCGCCTCCTCCTCATACTCAAAAAGGTTGAACTGGCTCACAATGTAATAGCTCTCCTTGCCCGCCAGAATCAGTTCATCAAGACTCGGCTGGCGGCTGCGTCGGCGGTTGGCGCCCATTGCCTCCGGATACATCCCTGCTACAAAAAGCGCGTAGTCGCCAATGTGCTTCCGCAACGCACGCTCTGCGTCAAAAGAAGGCGCTGTGCCGTGAACCGGGTCCGCGGCAATCATCATCTCCGTCAGTTCCTCAATCGGACGGCCTGCCTCATCGCGCACCTTGTAGAGATTCTCGGCATCTGAAAATTCGCAAAGCATATGCGCCACATAGCCGGTCACGTCAGGATCGTGCAACCCCAGCTTGCCCTCGTAACTGTTGCGAACCGCCTGGTGGAAAAACGGCTCCAGTGGATGATTCTGAGTCTGCATATACCCCTCCTGCCCCGCGTGCGTCGCCGGTTTGCTCAATGCGATTGAGCGTTTAGCCAATTCAAGTTGCCGTGCCGGGGCCATCCATGGCGCCAGCTCAAGAATGCGGATATTTAATAACTCTTGTCACAAGCGTTCGTTGCGGAAAGACAAGTGCCCAAAAGTCACTCGGGAACCGTAACATTCGCCTGAATTGACGAGAGACTATCAGCAATCTTCCTGGAATCGCCTAAAGATGCCCAACTTTGTTGGCAGTGTCCAAGCCCGATT
>Ga0316227_1002769_pt1 | contig 15101 bp, 9 predicted proteins | sample TBH18019metaG_FD_206012 | JGI IMG/M metagenome (GOLD analysis project Ga0316227, IMG submission 206012) | Freshwater microbial communities from Trout Bog Lake, Wisconsin, USA - TBH18019 | ecosystem: Environmental > Aquatic > Freshwater > Lake > Hypolimnion/Profundal zone | place: USA: Wisconsin... | reverse complement strand
TGTGCTTTTGGAGGTCGAGCAGGAGGCTGGAGCCTCCGGGAATACTGCATTCCCAGGCAGGAGCCTGGGAACGAGGGCGCGTGCGCTCCCCGGAAGCTGGCACGACGCAAAAATAGCGAGCAAAAAAAATCTGCGAAAATCTGCGTAATCTGCGGACCATCTTCTTCTTTGCGGATGCCGTCCGGGGGTCAGGGGGCGGGCTTGAGCATCGTCTGGTCTCGAACCGGCGAATTGGCCTTGTAGCGCTGAAGCTGTGCGCGCAGTTCGGCAACGGCACTTGGCTCCGCACCGGCCGCGCCAATTGCCCGCTCGGCGGTCTCAATCGCCTTCGAAAACTGCCCGGTTTCGGCAAGTGCAGCCGCAAGGGACCGGAGATAAGCCGGGGACGCGCCGCCGAGCTCGACAGCCTGTCGGGCAAGTTCGAGAGCCTTGCTTCCGTCGCGCAGGGAGGCATCCGGACAAGCGGCTTTCACCCACGCAAGATTTCTTAGGGCACCCGCAAGGCGGGGTTGAAGCTCCAGCGCCTTTTCCAGATGCGGAACCGCTTCCCGCGCCAGGCCTGACTGAATCAGCGCCATTCCAAGATTGGCGTGCGCCCGGGCGTAAGCCGGGCGAATATCGATCGCCAGCTTGTATTGCGTGATTGCTTCCCGGACCCGCCCCACTTGCATCAACGCGTTGCCGAGATTTGCCGTTGCCTCGGCGTAATCCGGCTGCGACTGGATCGCTTTCCCATAGGCAACGATGGCGTCTTTCGGACGTTGGATTTGAAGAAGCGCATTGCCCAGGTTGTTGAACGCGATGGCGTAGTTCTGATTAAGCTCGATCGCTCTCGTCAAAGGCGCGATCGCTTCTCTCGCCCGCCCCGCCTGGAGCAAGGCAAAGCCCAAGTTATTGTACGCCCGCTCGGCCTTGGGCGCGAGTTCCACCGCCTTCCGGTGCCAGACGATTGCCTCTTCATGCCGGCCGGCTCCCTCCAGCGCGCAACCGAGAAAATCGCATCGCTCTGCGTAGGGCGGGTCGGTCCGGACCGCTTGTTGCAGATGCGGAATGGCATCCCCGGCTTTTCCGGTTTCCAGGAGGGCTTTGCCCAAGACGAAATGAGCCGCGAGATCTTCAGGGTGCGTCTGGACGATCTGCTCCATCTCCGAAATTGCGGTCGCGCGTTTGCCTGTCTCAAGGTTTAGATAGGCGAGCGACACGCGCGCTTCCGCTAGGTCGGGTTTGATTTCAAGGGCTTTTTGGAAATGAAAAACCGCTTCGTCGGCGTGTCCCAGCTTGGCGCAGATATTCCCAATGGAGTTATGAACCGATGCACTTTTGGGATTCAAAGCGATCGCTTTCCGGTAATGTTCTAACGCATCCCGCATCCGCCCCTGTTGGCCCAACGCGATGCCCAAGTCATGGTGCGCCACCCAGTTTTCGTGGGCACATTCCAGATTTCGGTTCCATAGAGAGAGGCTGTCATGCCAGTACGCAACTTGAGCGCGCGCGGCGATAACGGCGGCAATCAGCAAAATACATCCGCCTCCGCCGAGCGCCCGCCGCCGATTGCGCCACCCTCTGAGAGAGTCGCAAACCCACCAGGTCACGGCCAGCGTCAGTCCGATCTGCGGCAGGTAGGTATAACGATCCGCGTGAGATTGCCCCCCCACCTGCACGATGCCGATGACAGGCGCGAGCATCCCGACAAACCAGAACCACCCGACGCCATACCACGGCTGCGTTTTGCGCACCCGGAGCACGGCCACCGTAATCAGTGTCAGCAGCAGCAATGCCGGTAGAACCAGCCAAATCGTAAGCCGTTCGGGTTCCAGCGGGTAAAGAACCGTCAAGCCATGTGGACAAACGGTCTGGCGAAGATACGTGGCACAGGCGGCGATCGCATTCCCCACACGAGCCGAAAGGGAAACCGTCTCGAATGTGGAAATCGCAGCCCCTTTGCTCTGCGCCAACAACGTGATCAGGCACGACCCGATCGAAAGCAGAAAGAACGGGAGTTTTTCAAATGCCAGGACAAGCGCCGCCCGCCGCTCACCCTGCTTTGCCGCCAGGGTTTGAAACCGCCCAAAGGGCCAGTAGTCGAGCAGCAGCAGCACAAACGGAACAGTCACCAGCATCGGCTTGCTCAGCAGTCCGAGGACGAAAAACAGCAGCACCCTGTTGTACTGACGGCGGGTCCGCGGACGGCTGCGCACGTAGCGCATGTACGCCTGAAGGGTAAGCATGAAGAACAGGCCGCTGAGCACGTCCTTGCGTTCGGCTATCCACGCCACCGATTCGACGTGCAGCGGGTGAACCCCGAAAATCGCCGCGACAAAAGCGCCGCGCCAGAGAAATCCGGTCATTTCCCGCAAGACCAGAAAAAGCAGGACCGTCGAGGCCCCGTGAATGGCGACGTTGACCAAATGATGCCCCGCCGGGTTCAACCCAAAGAGCTGGCAGTCGAGCATGTGGGAAATCCAGGTCAGCGGATGCCAGTTTGCCCCCCAAACGTTGGTAAAAGCCCAGGCTATTTCCTGTAAACGCAGTCCGTTTTGAACGTGGGGATTCTCCAACACGTAAACCGGATCGTCGAAGTTGACGAAACCGTTGTGAAGGGTCCGGCTAAAGGCAAGCCAGACGAGCGAGAGCAAGAACGCCACGACTCCGTAGGTCGTCCAGGACGCGCTTTGGGCGGCTGACGCCTTTTGCGCGGGGGGGGCCGTCGTTTTCTGTGCGGACGGCTGGTTTTCGGATGCCTGGGCCATGAAAACGATCGGTGGCGCCTATTTCGCGGGAAGCAGCGAATACCCCGCGGGTATGGCAGGTCCCGGGTACGCTTTGCCAAGCGACTTGCCGGCGGCTTTGTGGAACTGGGTTGCTCGCGTCGCCGGATTATACAGCACCCACACGGGCGCATCCGTCCCGGCCAGATAGCCGTCGGCGCCTGCCAACTGCCAGCCCGCCGGAATTACGGGCCCGGGCACGATGGCCTCCGTCCCGTTCAAGGTGCTATTCAACACCAGCACTTCGCTTTCGCGTTTTGTGCCGTTCCAGAGGAGGTAATCGGGCTTACCGCCTCCGTTGAAATCATCCGCCGCCACGATGGCGAACCCATGTGGCAGGCTTGGCCCCGTCACCGGTTGTCCGATCGGCTTCGTCCCGTTCATGAGCCATACCGCCGCGCGCGGACTGCTCTTGGTCACCAGGATCAAATCCGGTTGGCCGTCCCCGTCCATGTCCGCCACCGCGGCCACGCCGTATTTGGAAGAAATCGTCGGTCCGAGGACTTTCGATGCCAGGTGAGCGCCTGTCATCCGCCAGAACCAAACCCGGTGCTTTGCGGTCTCGAAAAATACCAGGGTGGTCTTGCCATCGCCGAAAAAGTCCCCGGCGCCGCAGAACGCATAGCCTGCCGGAATGGTGGGTCCGGCAACCGGCGCACCCAATTCGCGACCGGTCTTTGGGGAAACAAGCAGCGTTTTGGTGGATTTCACCGCACCGGTACTGACAGCGATCAGATCGGCGATTCCGTCGTGATTAAGGTCCAGGCGCGGCAGGGTGCGAATCGTTGTGCCGGCGCCGCTGACCGCTCCCGCGAGGTTGGACCCGGTGCAGCGCACTTGATAGGCGGCATGCGCATCGAGGCCCTTCAGCATGACCGTTACCGTCGTGACGCCGCCACTGGCCGGGACAACGGAGTCCGCCGTTTGCGAGCTGTAGGAATATCCGCGTCCGAAATCGAAATGCACCGTCGTGTCCGTATCGTTTGGCGTGACCGCGGCGCTGACCGTTGCCGCTTGGCTGTCCGCAGCGTCAACGGTCACCGGACCGATCGCCGGGCTGGCGCCCACACTGCGGGTGACGAGCACCGTGTAAGTCTTAACGGTTACGGAATCCTGCGCGGTGACTTGAATGCTGATGGTGCTTGGCCTCCCGACGACAAGCAGTGTGCCAGGCCCGCTCACCTGCACGGTCGCGGTGGTGTCGGAAACGCTCGGCGTCACCGCGAGCACGGTGACATTGTACGGTACGAGCAATGAATAGCTGGTTCCGCTGGAGGTGAAGCCGGGGGTGAGCATTCCCACGCCGATGCCAAGGGTCGCCAGGTCGGCATTGCTGCTGGGCTGACGCGTCACGGTCACCGTGTAAGTCTTTACAATTTTGGTATCCTGCGCGGTGACTTGAATGGTGACAGTGCTTGTCCCCCCCACGACAAGTGGTGTGCCGGTCCCGCTCACCTGCACGGTCGCGGTGGTGTCGGATACCACCGGCGTCACCGCGAGCATGGTGACGTTGTACGGCACGAGCAATGAATAGCTGGTTCCGCTGGAGGTGAAGCCGGGGGTGAGCATTCCCACGCCGACGCCAAGGGTGACCAGGTCGGCATTGGTGCTGGGCAAACGCGTCACGACCACGGTGTAAGTCTTTTTGGTTACCAAATCCGGCGCGGTGACGGTAATATTGATGATGTTTGTCCCCGTGACGAGAGGTGCGCCGGTGCCTGTGATTTGCACGGTCGCAGTGCTGTCGGAGAGCGTCGGCGTCACAGTGAAACTGGTAACGTCGTTAGGGACGGCTACACCGTACCTGATGTCGTTGGAATTGAAAACCGGGGACAATATTCCCGCGCTAACGTCGAGGGAAGCCAGATTGGCGTTGGCATTAAGCGCTCGTGTTACAAAAATCGTGTAGGTCTTGGTTGTTGTTAAATTCGCGGCCGTTACCGTGATTGTCACTACATTCGAAGATCCGACTGCCAACCCCGACGTGCCGGTGATGGAGGTGACGGTTGCCGCTGCATCCGCAAGCATCGGCGTCACCGTCAGGTTGGTGGTGGTGTACGGAACGGTCGTTGTGTAGCTGGTGCCGCTTGAAGAAAAGACCGGGTTGAGCGTCCCGCTGCTCAGCGTCAAGAACATCAGGTCGGCACTGGAGCCGTTGGAGCCCGATATAGCCGATGAGATCAGCCGGCGGCAAACCCGAAAACCCTCGCTGTTGGTGGTGGAAAGGGGTGTCAGGGCCACACCGGCGCGAAATGAAACCCGAGCATGGTTTGCATTGATGCCCCAACCGCCCCCGCGGACGATGCGTCCGGTGGTGCCGCTCGACGGACCGACCGGATCGCTGACGGCGCCGCTTCCATAATTGTCCAACCAGTCCCAGCACCACTCCGTTACGTTGCCGGCCATGTCATAAAGTCCAAACCCATTTGCCGGGAACGAAGCGACCGGACTCGTATAGGGCATCGTTCCGGTCTTATAAGCCGGGTTGTATCCAGTAGAAGTCGCCGCATCGTAGGCGTAAACGTTATAATAACCGTAATAGTCGGCGAGCGTGAAGTCGATCGTGTTTCCGGAGGCCCACGGAAAACGCATTCCTACCGCTCCGCCCCTTGCCGCCTTCTCCCATTCCGCTTCCGACGGAAGACGGTACCCATTGGCCATCCAGTTGACGCAGTCATTTGTCAGCGGCGCGGTGCCAGTCCGCAATACGGTTGTTTTGGCGGGGTCGGTATAATAACATGGAGTGAGCCCCTCCGCTTCGCTCCGCGCATTGCACCATTTCACCGCATCGTACCAACTCACGGTTTGCACGGGGTGAGTCGCTCCTTTCCCGGAACCGGCATGGTCGAAGCTGTAGCCCAGCGCCGTCCCGGATGCGTAAACCGCGTCCCACTGGGACTTCGTTACCAGCGTGGCGGCCATGCAAAATGCGCTCACGTTGACCGTATGCACCGGGAGTTCGATGGAAGTTGTGCCGCTGTCGCCGAGCGCGTCGCCCATCTGAAAGCTGCCGGAGGCGATCAAGGAAAAGCCCGAGGGCGCCGGGGAAGCATCCTCTGCACGCACCTGAAAGCGGTCGTTAGAGGAGTAGGTCCAGGCTGTCGTCCCGGAATTCCAGGTAATCTGCTGACCGGTTCCCGAGGAGATCCCCGTCCCCACGGCCCCTGCCAAAGCTCCGAACGCAGTCAGAGGCTGGTAGGTCACTCCCCCGTCGGTCGACATCGCCGCGGTCACCGTCGCGGGCGGCGCATCGGTGGCGAGATCGTAGGAAATATCCACCGCGTTTGAGCCCGTCTGTAGAACCTGCACGTTGGTCACCGAACAGGTTGCGCGGGCGTTGGTGGAGAGACCGATCGCAACCGAGGCTGTCATCGCCGCGAAGAGCAGCGCTTTCAAAAAACGGCCCTGCTTTTTACGAGGACGGGGTTGCGATAAACCAACGAAAGCGGCCGGCATATCGATGCTGCCGACAGTAGGGAAAATTCCGGGGTACAGAGTCATAAAAAGATCGACCCTAACATCCGGCGCAAACCGGAGCCGGTCAATATGAAAAACACGCAGTACCTTCGAGGCTCCAGCCTCGCCGAACGCGGTTATCGGGCAAGAGGGCAAACCGCCTCAATGAGCCTGCGCCAAGGCGGGAGCTCTGCAACGAGCGCACACGGTGCGATGGAGGTCTATGCCACAAACTTGCGGGCACTGAAAAAATCAACGACCGCTTACGCCTCGGGCGGTTCCGGCGGGAGCAATTCTTTTTCCCTGACACCGGTTTGTTTGATCTCCCGGTAAAGCTCTCCGCGGAAAATCGGAATTTCCCTGGGTGCGCTGATACGGATCCGGACGGTATCCCGTTCGATTCGCGTCACCATGATCTCGATATTGTCCCCGATCATGATGGTTTCGCCGACTTTGCGTGATAGGACTAGCATGTCTGTATTAAATACGCCCCATCGGGACATGCCCGATGCAATGCACCCTTCTTCTGCACTGAAACAAGGCAGACCGCAAGCTCGGAATTGCCCGGTGGGCTGCGGGGCGTTCTTCCAAAAAAACGGTCTTGACGGAATTCAACGCTGAATCTATTTTCAATTCGATTCGTGTCATCCAGAGTGGCACGGCGCCTGCCTTGGTTCTCTCATTATCAGCGGTTCCCAGTGTTTTTTCTCCCAGCCCGTTCCCCTACCCCATCTTATGCAGACAACCCCGTTAACGCCTGAACCCGTCGCGATCGAACAGCCCCGTGAACTCTACCGGGTCGGGACGCTCAGCTACACCCTGCGCGGGCTGATGGTCCTGTTTGCCTGGCTGCTGTGGGGCGAGTTCGCGTTCATCTTTTTCCAAAACATCTTCACCCGGTTTGCTCCGCTATATCTGGCGGACTTGCATGCTTCGAACTCCTTGATCGGGATCATGACGGGGAGCATCGCGGGCGTGGTCAACCTGATCTTTCTGCCGGGAATCAGCCGAAAGAGCGATGAACATCGCGGACCGTGGGGGCGGCGCATACCGTTTCTGGCGGTGTCCACCCCCGTTACGGTAGCCTCGATTATCTTGCTGGGCTTCGCACCGGAGATCGGCGGGTGGGTTCACGCCCGGGTGATCTCGCATGTGGCGCCCACGATTTCCCTGACGGCAGTGGTCCTCTCGCTCGTGTCCGTGTTTGTCGTCGCCTTCCATTACTTCAACATGATGTTGAACAACGCCTTTAACTGGCTGTTGCGCGATGTCGTGCCGCAGGAGGTCATGGCACGGTTTCTCTCCTGGTTTCGGGTTATCGCCACCGCGAGCAACGTCGCCTTCAGTTGGTATGTCTTTCCTCATGTGCTGACCCATCGCAAGGAAGTGTGCGTGGGGATCGGCTTGTTCTACATGATCACGTTCCTTCTGATGTGCCTGAACGTCAAGGAAGGCGAGTACCCGCCGCCGCCGCCGGTCGAGAACAAACCCGGCATCGTGGCAGCCTTCGTTCTCTACTTTCGGGAGTGCCTTTCGGTGCGCATCTACCGTAATTATTTCATCGCTTACATGCTCAGCAGCGTCGCGGACTGCGCCATTCCCTTCTGGCTGCTTTTCTACCGGCACTCGCTGCACGTGAGCATGGACGCTGTAGGCAAAGTTTTCGCTTACGGAAGCATTCTCACCGCCGTGACTTTGCTGCCGATGGGATGGCTGTGCGACAAGCTTTCGGCGTTTCGCATCGCCGCAATCGGTCAGGCGGGGCAGGGGTTGGTGGCAATCTTCTCGTTCTTTTTGATCAAGGACAGCCAGTCTCTGCTTCTTTGGTACCTCATTCTGGCGCCCCTCTCGGTGTGCTGGGGCCTGGGTAGTTCCGCGATCAACATGAAACTGTTCCCGCCTTCGAAATTCGGGCAGTTTTTCGCCGCCACCAATATCTTCGGTTGCGCGATCCGGATCGTGGCGAATTACCTGATCGGTATCGTCATGGACCTGACGCATAGCAATTATCGCATGTCCTACCTGTGGTTTGCGCTCACGGGCCTGGCGTTCATCCCCCTGCTTCTGGTCGAACGGGACTGGAAACGACATGGCGGCCCGGACAATTACGTGGCGCCGCTTCCTCCCGAATAGGGCGCAATTGAGCTGGCGCATTCCTCAGAACTCGCAACGCAATTCCGCGGGAGCTTCCCCCAAAATCCTATCCGAACAATATTGCCCGGTTGAAGGGGTCAACCCGGTTGAAGGGGTCAACGCTTGAACTTGACACGCTTTGCAGTGAAGGAGAGTGCAGCAAAGTCCGCATGTTCTTGTCAAACACGCACCCGGTTGCAGCTCGGCTCCGCCAAACCTGCGCTCACTGCCCCGGCAGCGAGATTCCGCGCAGCTTCTTGTATAAACCTACGGCGTAGGAGTCGGTCATGCCGGAGACGAAGTCTGTCATCCGCTGAATCCGCGTGTATGGGTCGGCGGCGGGCACCCTGCCCGGCCCGATGCACTGTTCCGGCACGAGTTGGAGTATCTTGCGGGAACGCGGGGCTGGGCGTCCCCCCTTGGCGCCCGCGTCGACGGCATCTTCGACTGCGGCAAGAAACAGGTCCAGCAAACCGCCGATGACCTCGAACCCGGCGGCTTCGATCTCGATGCCGCGCGAACTTGCATAAATCGTCTCGCGGGAGCGGCGGACAATGGCTTCCAACGCACCGCCCGCTTCTGTGCATGCGATCAGCGGCTGGCTGAATTCGCCCCGCAGCAACTCGTCTTCGTGGCCGATGAACACCGCCGCCACCTGCTCCAGCGCGCGCCCGATCGCCACGGCCCGCAGAAACTCGATGCGCTCCTTCTCGCCGGACATTTGCGCGGCGCGCTCGGCGAATTTGCGGTCGCCGATCACCGCCACAAACGCATCGCACACCTCGGCGTATTTGAGAATGCCGACGCGCACGCCGTCCTCGAAATCCACCAACCGGTAGCAGATGTCGTCGGCGGCTTCGACGATGAACGCGAGCGGATGCCGCCGCCAGCGGGTGCATCCGGGCCTTTCTTCGGAGGCGGTTGCGGGAAGCAGCCCGGTCTGCGTGGCCACCTGGCGGAAAAGCGGAGCTTCGGAGTGGAAAAACGAGAATTTCTTGGCCCCTGCGTCTTGGCGTTCGCCGGGTGGCAGTCCGGAATCGACCGGATACTTTGCGAAAGCCCCCAGCGTGGCGCAGGTGAGCTGCAATCCGCCGGGGTTGTCGGGCATTTGCAGCCGGGTGAGGATGCGGAACCCCTGCGCGTTGCCTTCGAACCGCGCGAAATCCTGGAACTCCGCCGGGGAAAGCCCTTCGCGCAGCTTTTTGGCGACCTCCGAGGTGAGAAACCAATGCTGGATGGCGTCCTCGCCGGAATGCCCAAAGGGCGGATTGCCGATGTCATGGGCCAGGCACGCGGCGGCCACAATCGCCCCTACGTCAGAGGGATGAATCCCCGGTACCTGGTGCTTCGCCTCGATATGCGTGCCGATAATCGTCCCGAGCGAACGGCCCACGCACGCCGCTTCGAGACTGTGCGTGAGACGGGTGCGCACGTAGTCGTTCTCGGCCATCGGAAACACCTGGGTCTTGTCCTGCAACCGTCGAAAGGCCGAGGAGAACACGATCCGGTCGAAGTCCCGCTGAAACGAGGAACGCTGCGGTTGCGGCGTCTCCGGAGCGTCTTTGCCGACGCGCGCGGAAGAGAGAAGTTTCTCCCAATGCATCATGCGCCGACAATACCGGGGATCGTGCCGGCGGGAAAGCCCCAATCATTAACAACCCGGAAGAAGTACGCTCGGAGGGTGAAAGATTGGGGCGGGGATGGCTTGAAATATTGCAGGTTGGCGGACAAACTCGCCGACTTCGCATCCGATGAAAACAATCCTGGCAACCCTCCTCCTGTCGGCGTGCATCGTTCGCGCCGCGGATTTTTATGTCTCGCCGAATGGCAACGACGCCGGCGACGGCTCGAAAGACCACCCGTTCGCAACCCTGGAGCGAGCGCGCACCGCTGCTCGCGACGCCAAGGCCGCGTCCGGCTCGGCGATCTGGCTGGAGCCGGGGTTGCATCGCCGGACGGAAACGTTCCAGCTGGACGCGCGGGATTCCGGGCTGACGGTGCGCTCGGTCGGTGGCGGAGTGGCGCGGTTGCACGCGGGGCGAAGGCTGAAGGCCGAGGAATTTCACCCGGTAACCGATGCCGCGGTGTTGTCCCGGCTCGATCCGTTGGCGCGCGGCAAAGTGGTGCAGCTCGACCTTGCTGCGCTGAAGATCGAACACGCGGCGCCGTTTCCGACCGCTTTTCACGACGGCGGCGGCCTTTTCGATTTGTATTTCGGCGACGAGTCGATGCCGCTGTCGCGCTGGCCCAACGCCGGCAGCACGACAATGGAGAAAGTGCTGGATCGCGGCGATTTCAAGAGCAAGGCGCCGGACGCAAAGGGCGGCGTATTCGTCGCCCGCGAGGATCGCGTCGCGCGCTGGCGCGTGGAAGGCGGCGTATGGCTCCAGGGGTACTGGCGCGTGCCGTGGGAGCCGTGGACAATCCGCGTCAAATCCATCGATCCGGCGACGCGCACCATCGCGTTTGCCGCGCCGATTCCAGGCGGCATCGGCTCGAAATACGCGAAGGGGGGACAACTGGGCGACGGCAAGGAAAACTGGTGCGCGCTGAACCTGTTGGAAGAGATCGATCGACCCGGCGAATGGTGCGTGAATTTCGCCACAAAGACGTTGTATTTCTGGCCGCCGGAGGGCTGGCCGCACGGCGAAATTTCCATCAGCGACTGCGACAAGCCGATGGTCACCGTGAAAGACGCATCGCACGTGACCTTGCGCGGCCTGCAATTTGAGGGCGGGCTCGGCAACGGCGTCGAAATCGCAAGCGGCACCGACAATCTCATCGCCGGCTGCACGTTGCGGAATCTCGGCGGCAAGGGCGTTTGCATCGAGGGCGGCAGCAACAACGGCGTTCGCAGTTGCGATTTTTACACGCTCGGGCAGGGCGGCATCTACCTCGCCGGCGGCGACCGCGCGACACTGAAACCGTGTGGAAATTTCGCGGAAAACAACGACCTGCATCATCTCGGTCTTCGACAAAAAACATACGCCGTGGCGATTCACGTCGGCGCATTCGGCGGCGGCGAGGCGGTCGGTTGCCGGGTGGCGCACAACTATATTCACGATTTGCCGCATGCCGGCGTGTTGTACGGCGGCAACGACAATTTGTTCGAATACAATGAAGTGGCCCGCATCGCGCTGACCTCCGGCGATGTCGGCGCGTTTTACACCTGGAACGACTGGACAAGCTGGGGCAATATCCTCCGCTATAATTTCGTGCATGACTGTCCCCGTGCCAACGCGTTCTACATGGACGACGGCGACAGCGGCGACTCGGTTTTCGGCAACGTGGCGTATCGCGTCTCCTATGGTTCGATGATCGGCGGCGGCCACTTCAATGGCGTCCGGAACAATCTGATTATCGAGGCCGAACGCGGCCTGCATCTCGATGCCCGCGGCATCGCGCGCGGCTACGCCAAGAACCCGAAAATGTTGAAGCGCTTGGAATCGGTGAATGCGGGCGCGCCGCCGTGGAGCGAGCGGTATCCGTCGCTGGCCAAGCTGTTGACCGGACCGCGCGATCTGCCGACCGGCAACGTCCTGGAAAACAATGTCCTCGTTCGCTGCAAAAAGCCGCTGCTGCTCGCCGCCGCCGCGAACGAACTGCGGCTCAGCACCGTGCGCGACAATCTCGATCTCGGTGACACCGACCCCGGTTTTGTGGATGCCGCCCGATTGAATTTCGCGTTGAAACCGGGATCGCCCGTATTCAAGAAGTTACCGGCGTTCGAGCCGATACCGTTCGCCAAGATCGGATTGATGCGCGACGAGTTTCGGCAGCATTTGCCGGAGCGGTCCGCCGCCGCCCCCGCCAACAATGCCGGCGGCGTCTTCGATTCGAACACCGATGTGCAGCGGTCGAACCAATCGCATCCGTAATTGGGAGACGAAGATAATGGGCGTGACTGCGTGTAGTCCTCTACCGCTTTGGGATTTCGCCTCGCCTTGAGGAGCGGTGCCTGCGATTGCCCAGCGCTCCGGTGGCAATTCGAAGAGGTGCGGCTCCTTGGTGGAGGACGTATTTTGCCATGGCAGTCGACCTGTCCTGCTTGCGAAAGCGGCAGAGGACTCTTCCCAGTACCCACATCATTTGCGAACCTGACGCCAGAGTTCAAATAGCGCTCGTTCCCAGGCTGGATCCAGGGAACGAGTCCCCATGGGCTTTCGCCCTCCACGCATTATGAAAAGTTGGATTACGGGCGGTGCGTCGATCCGAAGGGGAGCGCGGGCATCTTGCCTGCATCGGCCGGCATCGCGCCGGCATCCAGGTACCGCAGTGCTGGTGACGGCGTCGGATTGCACTCGGCGCGCGCCCACGCCTCCGGCAGGATGCCCAGGGCAGCAGGCTGGAAGCCCAATACTGTTCGTTTAGCGAATTTGAACGATAGGGAATGCAACTCGCAACTGATTGCGTTGGGAGTTCCGAGAAGCGCGCGAGCGTCTTGGAGCAGCGGCAGTCCTGTCTTTCCATTACCCACAAAACGGAAGCCGAGCACGGAAGCCGAGCACGGAAGCCGAGCACGGAAGCCGGAGCGGCCCATATTATTTGTCATCCTGAGCTTGCGAAGGATCTCACGGCAGGCCAGTCGGCGTTAGGTCACCATTCACCGTTTTCGGAGCTGACAGCGCCGCCCGATGAGCCGTCCGTCCCGATTACGCGCCGACTGAAACGAACGTCGCGATCGCCTCGTGAGATTCCTTCGACAGACTCAGGACAGGCTCTTCGCAGGCTGCCAATGAACCTGCCGCTTGCAGGAGGGCGACAATCCGGCGTTTGCCATGGGGCGTTCGTCAACGCGACAGCGTCGTGGAGTGCGGCAGTCCTGTGCCGCCTTCGCGAGCCGGACCGATTTTCGACCCACCGGAAGACGTGGCAGCAAAGGAGGTCTTCGTTCGGAGTGTCTCATTCCTTCAGAGAGCGTTAGTCGCTAACGGCGTTTTCTCCCAAGGCGGCACAGGACTGCCGCACTCCACGACGCTCGCGCGACTGCGAAGCCGCTCCCGGGTTCTTGCCCAACAATCACCCTCGCGCTTTGGCGAGGTTAGCTCCTCAGGATGACAACGTTCGGGGCTCCGTTCTCACTCCTGCGCCCGATTTGCAAACTTGTGGGTAACGGAAAGAGTCCTGTGCCGCCTTGGGATGGCCCGTCGGTACCCAAAGTTGCTTTCCTGCTCGCGCTCACCGCTCCTTTGCCATTCATTTCCCGCCGGTATGCGGCCATGGGTTGTCCGGGTTTGCCATGAGAAAAAGAAAGACATGGCTGGTCGTGGCTAGTGGTGGGAGTGGGATTGTCCGGCATCCGAAGGCGGCACAGGACTGCCGCACTTGCTCCAAGACGCTGGCGCGATCCTCCAAGGCCCCATGGCGGTTCAAACACGCAACCCGGCAACTGTATTCGGCGGGGGGCCTGTGTTCACCCCCGGTTCACCCTGCAAATTGCTTCAGGAAGACTTCCGCAACGAGCGTTTCGACAGCGGCGATGTCCACCGGCTTGCCGCTTTCGCGTTCGATACTCGTCATCTCGACTCCGGAAATCCCGCACGGGGTGATCGCGGAGAACGGCCCCAAATCGCCGCATACATTGAGCGCGAATCCGTGCATCGAAATCCATTGCCGGACGCCTACACCGATCGAAGCAATCTTCCGTTGCGCCACCCAGACCCCCGTCAACCCCTCCCGGCGGACAGCTTCAATCCCGTAGCGCGAAAGCGCCTCGATCAGAACGTTTTCCAGCAACCGCAAGTAACGGTGCAAGTCCTGCCCGCAGCGTTTGAGGTCCAGGATGGGGTAGCCGACCAACTGGCCCGGGCCGTGATAAGTTGCCTGGCCGCCGCGGTTAATCTGCACGACGGGATGCGGAAGGCGCGACGCGTCGCGCAGGCTGGACCGATCCGCCGTTCGCCCGATCGTGTAAACCGGTTCGTGTTCCAGCAGCAGCAGAACATCCCGTTGCCGGATCTCCGGGTTGGACGCAGCCACCCGTTCCGCCACCAGGCTCTCCTGCAAGGCCAGCGCGTCTTCAAATTTCACCCGGCCCAGCCGGCGGATTTCAATGGGGCTGTTCATCGTTTTCAGACTCGTTGCATGGTGACAATCCCGCGCCCGATTGCTTCCTGATTCTGCAAATGGGTCAACGCGATGGCCAGCGCGTCGGCGGCGTCGGCCTGCGGAGTTTCCGTCAGCCCGAGCAGCGCCCGAACCATGAAGCCCACCTGTTCCTTTTGCGCTCCGCCCCTGCCCACCACCGCCTGTTTCACCTTTGCCGGCGGATATTCGAAAATGGAAAGCCCCCGCTCCGCCATGGCCAGAAGAGCCGCCCCGCGCGCCGCCCCCAGGGTGATTGCGGTTCGGTAACTCTGCACGTAGATGACCGATTCCACTGCGCCGCAGTCCGGTTCGAGGCGGTGGATCAGCTCCGCCAGGCGGTCCCGAATGGCGACCAGGCAGGAGGAGGGAAGTATGCTGGCGTTGTTTTTCACGACGCCATATTCCACCGCGCGCGACTTGGTTCCGGTGCGTTCGACCACGGCATACCCCGTGCAGCGCAGCGATGGATCAATGGCAAGAACGCGCATAAGGGGGGTACTGAGCTAGTATGCTGTAACACGATAACTTTCGCTTTACAGGGGTGGCGATGGAGCCGAGTGGGGCTTCCGATAAGCGCGTCAGCGTCTTGGAGTGCGGGCAGTCCTCTGCCGCTTTCGCAAGCCGGAGAGTCCACCGCCTACGGAAGATGCCCTTTGC
>Ga0316227_1002764_pt1 | contig 15124 bp, 17 predicted proteins | sample TBH18019metaG_FD_206012 | JGI IMG/M metagenome (GOLD analysis project Ga0316227, IMG submission 206012) | Freshwater microbial communities from Trout Bog Lake, Wisconsin, USA - TBH18019 | ecosystem: Environmental > Aquatic > Freshwater > Lake > Hypolimnion/Profundal zone | place: USA: Wisconsin... | reverse complement strand
GTCGAGATCGGTCTAGAGAATCTGGCTCCCAAGAAAACATATCTGGCCCCGCCGCAAGATTATCCTTATCGATTTGAATTGAAGGAGCGCCTATCTACAGGCGAGCCGATCTTTACGTGGATTCCTCCTTTTCTTACACCCGCCCCAGGAATTTCAGCACTGCCACCACCGTGACGATGACGCCCGGTAGCGATGTGCCGATGGCGATAACGCGGATCGCCTTTTTCTCGAAAGCGTCAAATCGGTCGCAGAGAGTCGTGAGTTGCGACTTCATGCCGTTGCGCCCGTCCTCGCCCCGGACAACTATTTCCAGCGCCAGGAGGCGGCGGTCGAATGATGCAAGGCGGTCCCTTACGGATTCGCGGCAGAGGTCGCACTTCTCGGACAAATCGTGGAGTTGCTCGGATGGCGCGGTCATGGGAAAAAAAAGGTGTCCTGTTCCCCGTCAGGACAAACGGATCATTGGCCTTTAGGCGAGAGCTGCGATGGCAGCCTGGATTTTGGTCAGATTATCCGTTCCGATTGCGGTGACAATCTGGTCAGAGGTCACGGCGGGCGCACCAATTTGTGTATTGGCGGCGGCACCGTTGGTCGTGAGCGATTGCACGCGTTGCTGGAACTGATTGGCCATGTTCAGGAGACCGTTTGCGTATTCTGCCGCTTGGGCTTCTGGCGTTTTGGTTAACATAGGTGTGTTTGCTTTGGTTGATCCCGGAGCGGTGTGCCCCGGACAACTGAAGAACCGGTGTCAACGCGCTCGCATCACGCTGCGGCCAGGGTGGTGATTTCTGCGTCTGAGAGCGCCCGATTCCAGCAGGCCACCTCGTCAAACAGCATGGAGACGGACTCGTAGCTGGGATCGCCGATTTCAAACCCGGAGCCCAGCACCGGACTTCCTGCGGTCACGCTTTGAACGACGAACGATTGATTGTTCACCCAGAGCTTGAAGCTCGTGCCGGTGGAAACCAGGCAGATGAAATACCATTGCCCCGGCATCGGAACAATCCCGGTCGTGAAATGCGTTCCGTCCCAAGAAATTCCGGACGATCCCCCGTAAACCTGAATCCCGGCGGCAAGCAGCCGCTGGTATGAACCGTTGGCCGCCGACAGTTTGAACCATCCGCAAAGCGTTTTGGCGGCCGCCAGCCTGCTGTCCGTGACGGCCAGGTAGGAGTGAGGCGGAATGTTCGCAGCCATGCCGAATTTCCCGGTGCCGTTCGTGATCGTGCCCCCGTTGGCATAAGGAGTCAGATTGATACCGTTGATCGAGTCGAAGCGGGTGCCGGACGCTTCGTCCAGCGACCAGCGTGCAATCAGTCCCGATGCGATGGAGCCTTGGATCGGGCTGACCGCTGCTGCTGTGACTGCCGAGCTTTCTGCGGTGGAAACCGCCCCGCTTGTTCCGGCAACATTGGTCGCGGTGACGGCGCAACTGATCGTGCTGCCCACGTCGCCGGAAACAACCGTGTAGGTTGAACTGGTCGCCCCGGAAATCGCGACACCGCTGCGCTTCCACTGGTAGCCGTAGCCGGTTGGGTGATAATTCCACGTCCCCGGCGAACAGGTCAGCCCCATCCCGGTGAACGGAACCATGCTGCTCAGAGTCGGGACGGCGGTGTTTGCCGCAATGAGGTTTGTGATCGATGCAGTTGCTGCCGTGGTGACCGTGGCCCCCCCGCGAATATTCGTCAGGGTGACGGCACAGGTGATGGCCTGCCCTGCATCGGCGGCGACGAGGACGTAGGTGGCGGCTGTCGCGCCCGTGATTGCCGTCCCGCCGCGTTTCCACTGGTAGGTGGTCGTGTAGCCGTAACCGGTCCATGCCCCGCCAGTGAGCGAAAGCGTGTCGCCAACGTTCGGGGTACCCGCCGGGGAGATTACCGGTGCCGCCGTGTTCACCGGCGCATTCAGGACGACCAGCGCGATGAGGGCATTATCGGTGCCGGTTCCAGCCGCGTTGGTTGCGGAGACCACGCATTGCAAGCTGGCCCCGTCGTCGGCAGCGACTAGGGTATAAGCAAGGGCGGTCGCCCCGCTGATCGGCGATCCGTTCCGGTTCCACTGATAAGCGTAGGCAGTCGGGTTGTCGCTCCACGTCCCAGCCGAGCAATGAATCGTCGTTCCGAGCGTGGGCGAAGTATTGTCGATCACCAGGGGCGTGCTGTTGGCCGGGATGAGGATGAACGGACCGACCGGCACCCAGCCGAGTTCCGTCGCGCAATCGTTCGGGTCGAGCACCTGGTAAACCGTCCGGTTGTCGAGTTGCTTGACCAGCCAGCCCGTTTTAAGACCGCTCGCGGCAAACCGTGCGGCGGCGTTGGCCACCGTTATCGGGAGCGAAGATACCGGTGACGGACTCCAGTAATTGCCGTCGAACGTCGCCACATCGCCCGTGTTCGGGCTGCCACCGAAGAAATTCGACTGGATGTTTCCGGCTCCGTAAAGCTGGCAGCCCCATTGATCATTGTATGCGTAGTCAGAATAGTAGGCCCAGTCCGCATTGCTGCTGTCGTTCGCATACTGGGAGTTGCTCGCCCAATCCGCATTCCCCACGCTGAGGCTGCTATAATACCCCCATTGCTGAGCGTAGGTATTGGCAATGTCATTCCCGTATTGATCGCAATAGGCGTATTGGGAATAGACATTTTGCAACTGGCTGCCGTCGCCGGAGAAGGAGCCATAAAACCAACTGGCATTGAGGGAGCCATTGACCTGCCAGTTCCCCCAACCGGAATCGTAAATCGAGTAACCGTAAGGGCTGTTAAGCTGACTCGCGTTGATGTTGCCAAGCCCGGAACCATCTCCGCTGAAACTGTTCGCGTAAATGTTCCCGTTGACCTGCCAGCTTCCCCATCCGGCATCGTAGATCGAGTATCCGTATTGGCTATTGAGTTGCGCAGCCGAGTTCGCAAAGAGATTGTAAAGACCGGAGCCGTCGCCGCTGAACCCGTTCGCGGTGAGGCTGCCATTCACCTGCCAATTGCCCGAGCCGGAGTCGTAGATCGAATTTCCATAAGGACTGGTCAACTGGAATGCGGTGAGATTGGAAAGGTTCGTGCCATCACCGCTGAAAGCGCCGTAAACCGAGTTTGCGTAAAGGTTCCCGTCCACCTGCCAGTTTCCAGAACCGGAATCGTATATCGAATACCCGGCGGGGCTGATCAATTGGAAAGCCGTGAGGTTGCTAAGGTTCGATCCGTCACCGAAGAACCCGTTTGCATAAAGGTTTCCGCCGACCTGCCAATTACCAGAGCCGGAATCGTAGATCGAATTTCCATACGGACTGATCAGCTGGAGTGCGACGAGGTTGGAGAGATTTGTTCCGTCACCGCTGAAACTGCCAAAGAACGCGTTTGCATTCAGGATTCCATCCACCTGCCAACTGCCCTCGCCGGAATCGTAGATCGAGTAACCGAAGGGGCTGATCAACTGGAACGCGGTGAGATTGGAAAGATTCGTTCCGTCGCCCGAAAAGAATGGAGCGTCGATTCCATTGTTGAAAGCCCATGTCCCGAAATTGTCGTAAAAACTCGCCCCGTGATTTCCATTCATGCCCGGAGCCTGGAGTGTCGCGGTGGAAATCCAGATCCCGGTGCCGTTGTCGTAAAACTGATTTCCGAACAGGCTATTCAATGCGATGCCCGTGACATCGGTCACGTTTGATCCGTCCCCGGCAAGCATGCCGGAATAGGTGGAAAGATCGGGCAATCCCCACGAATCGTTCCCGAGAAACGCCAGTGCCGCATTGCCTGGCAGTTTGGCATTGAACCAGTCCACCACGTCCGACGGACTCATCACCACATCGGGGCGGGTTCCGGCGGCGGCTTCAATGGCCGAGGCGAAGGCCGGGATCTCGGTCTTGAGTGCAACGGAATCCGGAACCTGTCCTTGGACAAGTTTTCCGACACCATCCAGCGTGGCAGCACCGTTCGGCACTCCGGCATCCAGCTTCGCGGCGGTGCCCACGACCGGAATCTCGCTCTTGAGCGCATAAGGAGTGAGATCAGGCAGTGTGGGAATTTCGCTTTTGAGCGCGATTGCGGCTGGAGCCGGATAAAGTTCCGGGTCGGGAGTCGGGATCGGGTTGTCATCCGTGACCGGAGTTTCAACGGTCAATGGGAACGTGCTGGAGCGAAACTTCTGGCCTCCGAAACTCCAGGTGACTTCGGCGCTCGCCTCGAGCTGCGGGAGATCGTTCAGAGGCGTTGTGTCGTTCAGTCCCAATGCGCCCAGCAGAGAAGTGGACGCGCAATTAAGCGTTCCCGTGTAGATGTTCCCGGCGGTTAAATCGAAGGCGCTCAGATACGCCAGCAACCCGCCGGTCCATTGGTTGCGGGGTTTGATTGCAATCTCGATCACCGTTCCTTGCGGAAGCGACACATTTTGCGACGCACGCGTGAAAGCGATGGCGACAGGGACGAAGCCGCCCGCCTTGATTCGCAAAGGCGTGGGCTGGGTGATGACGGCTTGGGAATCGAGGCTTACGGTGATCTTCACACCGAAGACGCTTGTGTCAACGGCGGCGGCGTCGGATAAGTGCCAGGGTCGATGAAATTCACGGTCGCCTTGGCGCTGGCGAGCATATCGAGCAGGTTCGCGTAGCGGGTGCCGCCCGACGCGATAATGTCGGCAGATGCAATGGCTGTCTTATTCGAGTCCATGCTCTTATTGAGGGTGTCCTCGATTTGGGAAACCATGAGGTTGAGCATGTTGACGCCACGGTTCAGGGCGGTGTCGATCTTGGCAGCCGCTTTTTGGGCGTCGGAAGGAAGCATTGAGATGTCGGGCATAAGATTTTCAGGATTGTTCGGCGGGCGGCGCGACCTCCGCGCTCTTAGCGGGCTTGCTGCCAAGCGGAACGGTTCGCACGACGCGCTTTTCATCCGTGCCCGGAATGTCAACCACTCTTGCCGCCCGCACCATTGCGCGAACGCCCTGGAACTCTGCAATCTCGTCTGTCCGGATCGTGCAACGCCGATCCAGAAATTTCACGAGATCGTCATACTGCGTCCGGGTTGCCTGAAGAATAATCTGTTTCATAAAATCACCATTTACCGACCTTGCAATGCTCCTGGGCCCACCATGCCTTCTTGCGAATCCAGCAGCCGCACTTGCCGCAGCGCTGGTCGTCGGCCCGCCAATGCTCGCATCCACGGCAGATTGTCAAAATGTCGTCAACCTGTTCCGCCGACCGGCGCGGGCGTCCCGCCTTCAAATCGCGTGCGACGGCCCCTGCGAAATTTGCTGCCATCTCGCCGAAGCTTGGCAGGGAATTCAAATCCGCGACGTGCTTTTCATAATCAGCCCACACTTCGTCCGCGAGCGCAGCCGCATCCGGGAACTGTTCGATCATCCGCTCCCAAAACGGGAGAAGGTTCCCATGCCCGCACGCCTTGAAATCCTCGCGCATCGAGGCTCGCTCCGGCATGCAGCCACAAAGGACGTGCATCTCCCGCCGCACTTCGGGAACCTGCGCCGCCCGAAGCGTGAGAGCATATTTGATTTTATCGAGTTTTTCGGAATCCATGTTTTATCCCACGTAAACGCAATCGCAATCCTCGCCCGCTGGCGCTTCATAGGCCGGGCAGCAGCAGCAAAAGGAGCCATCATCGTAATGTCCGCACACATGCCCGTCCTCGCCTGGGCAGCAGCCTTTCGATGCGCAGCACCCTTCCCTGTCGCCATTCTCGCTCCCCTGGCACTCACAGCAGTTGCAATCCTCTGGCAAATCCACAGTTTCAATGTCGGGCATATCAGTAGCTGTAGCTGAAGGTGACGGTCATCGAGTCGCAGTCGATGGAGGCCGATAAAGTATCGAGCGCCGTTCGGATGGAATCATCGACGTTATCCGTGATCATGTCCCAGATGTCGTCAGTGGCGTCGCTGGTGTCATCCTGGTCTGTGGCCAGCACCTCAATCGTATGCCACTGGGCATCGTCCCCGAGAAACGTGAAGGTTTGGGGAGAGAATGTGCTGCCCCCGGCTTCAATGGTGCCGTCGCCGCCCAAATCCAAATCGCCATCTGAGAGCACTGAATCTCCTACGGTAATCGAACCGCTGTCGCCGATCTCAATGGTGCCGTCATCACCCAAATCAAGGTCGCCGCTGCTCAAAGTGGTGTCGTTCCCATCTGAATCCGTGAGTGTGAGGCTGTCGGTGGCCAGAACAGCGGTAGCGCCGTCGTCGCCCGTGAGGGAAACCTCGGGGCCGTCGTTAATATTGACGCTCAGCTCGTTGCCAGAGCCGTCCTGGAGATATAGCTCCGGGCCATTCTCCAGATTCATGTTGATCTGGTTGCCAGTGTGATCTTCCGAATCGTCCAACTCGACGATGGGGTAATCATTGATGTTGACCGTCAGTTCGTTGCCGCTGTCGTCCTGGAGATAAAGTTCCGGGCCGTTCTCCAAGTTCAAATTGATCTGATTGCCTGAATCCTGATCGTCCCATGTATCGGCCAGGATCAACGTCGGGTTTGTGTCCTCACAGTAAATTCCAAGCCCGGCATCGGAATCATTGGTCAATTCCAGCTTGGGGTAGTCCACCCATTGGCAAAGGATCTGGTTCTGCGATCCCTCGCTTCCATAGGTGAAGCAGAGCATGTCGTTGTCCGCGCCGTCATCATCGCCGACCAGGAGCGTGAGGGAACTGGCGGAATCGTCCTGCGGGTCTTGCACTTCCATCTCGAACCGCGAAATCGGCGCGGCCTGTTCGCCCACAAACGAGCCGATCCCGTCGCCGAACCAGACATCGTAGCCATTATCGAAATCACCGTCGCCCTGCATCCATTCCGGCAACGCATCGGCTGCGGGGAACGCCGCCGGGACGATGCAATCGAGCGTCACACCGCCACCGTCCTGCGCCATCGCGCCGACCATCTGCAAATGCGTGCGCACCCGCTGATCGACCACCGGGTTCCCGGCATCGTCCGATGTGATGGCAGCCAGAACGACCCTGGCATTGGTCTGGGTGGGCGGTTCGTCGCCGTCCGATTCAATCTCGCCGTCGCCCCAATCGTCCCCGTTGCTGTAGGATTTGATGCTCGCCGTGTAGCTGTCGGGCCAATCATCCCACTCGATCTCCAGCCACACGATGTCATCATCGCCGTTCCACACGACCCATCCGTCGTCGCCGTCGATCAATCCGACAATCTCCACATTGTCTTCGTGATCCGGCGAGGCAAGCAGCAGCGATTCGTAGACCACCCCGAAATCGAATGCGCCGGGTGTGTCCGGGTCGCTTCGAATCTGGACCTTGAACGGGAATACCTCGTCAACCGGCGACCCGAATTCCCAAGGGGTTTTGATATCAGAGCCATCTGTGATCGGATCTGCGTTGCCATCGTCCGACGTCGCCGGAGCGTTCGACGGGATCGTCACCATGATGTTCAGATTAGGCTGGTCCGCATCCGTGGTTGTGATTGCGTTAACCAGCGTGAGATTGGTTTTCAGGATTTGGACGATCTTGACCTTGGTACCGTCGTTTGCCGTCATCGTGAGCCCGTCCCTGGGATCGCTGTCGGGATCGGTCGCCTCCGCGATAATCTGGTGGTAGTAGTCCTGATACGGATCGCCGTCGGTGTTGATTGAAATCGGGTCTGGATATCCATCCCAGTCGTCGTCGCCCACCGGCCCGTACATCAAGTCGATGGAAGTCAGGTTCTGGTCTTGATCGAACGTGAATTGCAGCCAGATTTTATCGCCGATATCCGGGAGATCGAAAGCACCGTCGGTTTCGTCGTCCGAAAGAAGTCCCCAGTCCGAATTGTCCTCCTCGTAGGCATCCTTGTCGGCAGAGTTAATAACGTGGCTGTCCGAGATGACGCCGATAGTGGGGTTCTCATCGGTGTTTGGGTCACCAACGGAGATCGGCACAACCTGAAACGGCAGTTGTGGCAGAGAGACGGTTTTAATCGCCGCCTTGTCCACCGCCAGTGTGGTGCCGCTGGGGGTGCGCGTAATCCGCACGCCGCTGCCCGGACTCAGTTGCGCCGCACGCACGCAATCAATCAGCGCGTTCCAGTCGGACGCCCTGACCGGGTCACCAGTTTTTACTTTGCTTGGAAGAGCCATCTAAGTTTTTGTGTAGATGAGCGGGTCCCAGCCTCCTGCCCTGCTGGCCCGGTATTCCTTGGAAGTTTTCCAACTCTGATCGGCGACCCGCTCACCATCGATGCCCACCAGCAGCCAATTTCTGCCGTTTTCCAGGGGTGGCGCACCAGGCGGCGTCTGAATCCCACCCAGGCCCGACAAGTTCGGCTCGCTGGTGTCGGTTTCCGTCACCCGCATCGTGACGGTGCCGAGAAGAAAATCATCCACGCCGCGATTGCGGTATTCGTAATATTTCTTCATCCCGTCGCTATTGCCGTCGTCGTCGGGTTTCCAGCCGTTCAACTCGACGTCATGCGGGTCGGACTCCCAGATTTTCCATTTTTTCCATTCGTCGGCGGTGACCGTATAATCACCATCGGACAAAAACATGGGGTGCGTCGCGAGCGGTTCCTGACTGACGCCGCCCGTGATCGTGTAGGTCGTCACGCCGCCAATGATAATCGTATAACGCAGGACAAACTTGCCATCCTCCTGGGATGTCGTGATGTCCTTCGCTCCCGAGGGCGCGTCTGGCATCGTATCGAAGCTCTCGACGGTGATCGTTTGCTCGTCGCCCTGATCCCCGATCTTTTGTGAAAAGGCTGTTTGTGTCGTGCTCATGCGAATCCCAAGGTGCCTGTTGTCAGCCCACCAGTTTTAAGGGCCGTGTTTTTTGAGATGGTTTGAAGAAGGGAGGTATGCCGCCTGTTTTCCTGGAGAACCGGGTCGACCGAACCGCCGCCAACCGATACGCCGCCGCCACCAATTTTGAAAAGTGTCTGTGCAAACGCCGCGCCGAGTTTGCGCTTCGGCTCTTCCGTCATGTCCTCGGTGGGGGCCTGCTGGCCCGGCTTGTGTTCCTTCTCGTATTTATCGGCGGCAGCTTTGTTCGCTTCGATGGCGGCGAAGGTGGAGTCAATGGCGTTCCCCATTTCCTTCTCCGTGTCCCCGGTCTCGAACACCTTCGGTGCGCTGGCGTAGCCTTTGGCGAAAGCATCGCCGATATTCTTCAAAGCATCGCCCGCCCGCTGCTTGATCGCGTCCGCGGCGGGCGAGAGTTTATCGCCACCGGCGTCCCTGTTTTTCTGGCCTTTTTCCCTGATCTTATTCGCCTCGTCACTGATCGCCTGAGCGCCCTTGCCGATCTTCTCGCCGACAAGGGGTATACCCTTCATTTTCTCAAGCAAGAGCGCGATGCCGTCCAGCAGGAAGGCAATGAACCCTTCCGCGATGCCCATGATGCTGTCGCCGAGGCCAACCCAGAAATCTGCCGTGGTCGCGATCTGAAAGACGGTGATGGCGTTCTTGAAACATTCGATGATGTATTGCCCGAACGCGTACACGCAGCCAATCAGGGCCGCTTCCAGAAAATTAACCGCGTTTTCAAACGAGAGAATCACCGAGTCGCCGAGGATCGTGCTGAGGTTTCCAGAGGAAAAGGCGGTGACCAGGAACGCGATCACGTCGCCGATCTGCTCGCCCATCTTCGAGAAATCCATTGCCGCGAAAGCGTCCATCAGCGGTTTGATGGCAGGGGCGATCTCCGCCGCCATGCCCACGAAGAAACCCTGGAGCTTGATGCCGACCGCGTTGAGCTTGGTGGTGATGTCGTGGAAAATGGCCGAGTTGTCGTCGAGAATCTGCGCCTGGTTGCCGATCATCTTTGCCGCCTCGTCCATTGCGCCTGAATTGGCGAACATGGAGAGCATCGCCTGGCCGTTCTTCCCGAAAAGCTGCATCGCATACGCGCTGCGCTCGGTCGGGTTCTGAATCCGCATGATCGCGTCGCCGACGGTTTTCATCTGCTCTGCGGCGCTCATGTTGCCGAGCGATTTCACGTTGACCCCGAGTTTGCGGAACGCCTCGCCGTCGCCAGTTGCAGCCGCGCTGACAATCGCCTTCCGCAATTTGCCAAGGGACGGCCCGACCTTGTCTGCTTCCATGCCGTTTTCCTCGAACGCCTGCCGCAGCACCATCAAATCTTTGACCGCGCTACCGGTGGCGTTGGAGAGGTTGTTCAGCTCGTTCCCCACATCGAGCGCCTTTTTGAGCCCGACCGCGATTGCCGAAGAACTGATCGCCGCAAACGCGCCCGCGACGATCTCCTTCGTCCCGATAACCGAACTGTGCAATTCCTTCAGGCTGTTCTGCGCGTTTTTGACGCCGCTGCTGAACAGTCCTGTCTTGAGAATCAGTTCTGAGATGATGTTGCCCATTTATCGAAACCCTGCGTCCCGCCCTGATTTCTTTTGAAAATGATCGAGTTGGCGGTTCATTGCCCCTGTGCGCTTGTCAAGCGCCCGCTGGACACGACGCACGAGGTCTTTGACGTTCGAGGCGAATTTCACGGCGTTGGTGATCGTGATCCGGGATTCGTTGAGGCCGAACGAAACCTTGATGCTGCCGCGCCCGGTGCCGTGTCGTGAAATCCAGTCCGGCACTTTCGCGCCGAGCTTCGCCGCCGCTGCATTCCAACCGCTGGCCAGGATACCAACCTTCTCCAATTCCTTTTTGATGTAGGCGGCAAGACCCGACACCTTGATTTTGTATTTGAGATTCCGTTTATTCACCCGGCCCGTCTGCCGGTCGCGGAACCTGGCGTGAATGTCGGCGGGATCAGTGCATGCGTCCCTGGCACTCGATTGCCGCATGATTTTACTGATGTCATTTTTGATCGCGGTTTCACCGCCTTTCCGGTTCGCCTTGAAATCTTTGTTCGGCGGGGTGATCAGAATGGCGTCTTTCACGAACAGCCGTGCCTGATCCTTAATCACGGCCTCGCTGGTCTTGCGGGAATTGGCGGCGAACGCCTGGAGCGCCTTTACAAAAGCCCTGTCGTCGATTTTCAGTTCAGCACTCATAAATCGTCATCCTCACAATCACGGGCTATCACCGATTCCAAATGCTCCATCTGGGTTTTTCCATCTGGCATTGGCTTCATCGTCCAGCAATTCATGGCCCGCAGAGCGCAGTGGTTGTATTGAAGCACCTCGCTCAGTGCCAATTCCCAGAGAATAAAATCCCGCGACCAGCCGGTTTCTCGCGCCAGGGCAAACACGCGTGACGCCGTCTGCCCCGGCTCTATGAGTTTGGGGGCGCGTCCTCGGGTTTATCACCGGGCTTGGACTGCACCTCGACATAGGCCGCGCCTGCCTCCGACATGACGCGCTGAATTTCCTGCACGGCCTCCGGGATTGCATTCAACGGCAACTCCATCGAGAACGGCAGCACGTATTCGTCGTAGAAATTCGGCGACTGAATGGCTTTCAGAACGGTCTGGACCGGCTGCGACTGGATGTAAAGGAACGCGATGATCTGCCGCTGCTTTTCCTCGTCGTCCAATTCGTCCAGCTTCGCGTCGCCGGTAATCATGGAGAGTTTGGTTCTGCGGCAGATGCTCAGGCTGCCCAGTGAGAACGGGCGCAGTTTCAGGCCCAGAACGTCTGATTCACTCGGGGCGATGAATGGGGCTTCGATGGTGTCGTTCATAGGAGTGCCAGAATTTTGTCGCGCATAGCCGCCTCGCAGCCTTGCGGGATGAATGCGATTTTATTGCCGCGCCGAACCATCAAGAGCGCTTTGTTGAGTCTGATCTTATCCCGGAGTCGCTGGTTGGTTTCGTGCATCCATGCCATGTAAGCGATGGGGTGGTGCGGATTACCGGTTCGCCATTGCGTGTCCCTGAACCGGTGGACGAATTCCGCCGTGGAAATGCGCTCAGGTTCGAACTTCGGGAGGAATTCCACTTCGCAATCTTTCAGGCACCAGATGGTCTGCCGTTTCACGTCGTCGCCCGAGCCTTCGAGCGTCTGGATGAACGGCTGGTCTTCCGAGAGTCGGATACCGCTGGTGGTGGCCGCCGCGACGAGAGCCGTGTTCGGGCTTTTCAACGGCGGGAGATTGTCTTTAAGAACGTGGAGCTTGCGCTCGCGGGTTGTGCTTTCCGTCATTGGGATGTGTTGGGATTGCGTAATTACGCGTTGGGATAGTTCGTGCCGGAGTATTCGTAGCTGTCGAAATCGTCGTTTTTCTGGGATTGCTTCACCTTGAGAATGAGAGTGGTTCCACCGGTGATGGCTGCGATTCCTGCCGCGCCGATGCCGACCGCCACGCTCGGGGTGCCTCGCCCTTTCACCGAAAACTCGATGATCGGGTCAAACGTCTGTCCCTGGCCGAAGGTGCCGTCGGTCGCCTTGATGATCTTCTCCTCGAGCTTGGTTTCCCACTCGACGGATTCCAGCAAAGCGCCGGTGGCCTGGGTGATGCCGATGTCTGTTGGTCCGGAAGGCATGATGTTAATGTGCTGCTGATGCGTATTTCACGCCGGTGGTTTCAAAGGTGGGGAAATCGTCGTTCGCCTCGCTGTTTTTAACCGAGGTCACCTTGACCGTTCCGGCGACCATTGCGCCCGCCGCTACGGCGGTTGTCATGTCGAGGCCGCGTCCTTTGATCGTGACGGTGGTCTTGATGGTTTTGCTCGTTACCGCACGGCAGGTTGTGCCGGTCTGATCCTTGATCGTTTTCGCTTCGACCTCGTCCTCAGAACTGGATTCCTCCACAACGCCGCCGGTTGGCGGGGTGAGTCCAAAATTACTGGTGATGCCAAAAGTCGCGGGCATGCACATGCGGCTGTGTCAACCTCTACAGGGGGGAGAAATCCAGCAAATAGGGATTGTTCTTGTTTTGGAATCCCTGAAAGCCAAAATGCATTGAAAAAGAAGCTGTCTATGTCCAAAAATAAACTTTCCCCCTCCCGCAGTTTGGCGGCAAAGGTCATCTTTGCAGCACTCCAGATTCTCAAGGAAAAGGGGGGCGAAGCTGCTGGGCGAGACGTAATCGCAGAAGTCGAGAAGCGGGTTTCCCTCGACGAATGGGCCAAAGCAACCTACGAGAAATCGGGCTACATTCGCTGGCAGTCGATTCTCCACTTTTTCAGCATCGATTGCATTAAGGCTGGTTTTCTAATAAAGAAAAAAGGGGTTTGGTATCTGACGCCCGAGGGAGAGAAGGCGCTCAAACTCGGGGACGAGGGACTATTAAGGGCAGCGACCGATGCATACCAAAAATGGAAAGAGGAGAACCAACCACAGGAAGGAAATGGAGATCAGGACGTTAGCGAGAAGGGGCAGCAGGGCCAAGAGGCGACGATTCACGAAATCGAGCAACTCGCAATTGAGGGTCTTAAAAAACAGATTGATCTGAAAAACCCTTATGAGTTTCAAGAGCTTGTTGCCGCACTGCTGCGAGGCATGGGTTACTATACGCCGTTCGTTGCACCGAAGGGAAAAGACGGAGGAATAGACGTTATTGCATATCGTGACCCTCTCGGAACAGTATCACCTCGAATCAAGGTTCAGATCAAACACCGAGATACTGCAGCTACGGTGCAAGAGGTTCGTCAATTGATGGGTCTGCTCCAGAAGGACGGCGACGTGGGAATGTTCGTTTCTTCGGGTGGCTTTACCAGCGATGCCACAACCACTGCACGTGGAGCACATATACATGTAGAACTAGTTGACGGGGGGCGCTTCATCGCTCTTTGGCAGGAGTTCTATCCAAAGCTCACCGATGAGGATAAGAGCCTTCTGTCCCTCGTGCCACTGTTCTTCTACGCACCTTCCGTGTAGGGGCTAATTTAACTCTGAGTATCAACTCCGGCAACGATCTCGATCTCCGCTACCCAGCGTTTCTGCTCAATCGATGTTTGTGATTTGCGCACGAAATATCCGCACAATCCCATGCCATTGAGCTGTAGCCCGGCGGCGACCGCAGACTCATCCTCCAGCCAGGTGCGCACGGCGTTGAGGCGTTCGTCATGGGCCGCACGGTCATTATCGAAAGCCGGGGTTTCCAGCCGAAAATCGACGGTCGCTTTCCACAGCGGCCCCACCGTGTGTTCGCAATCGGGGCAATGGACAATGATGGAGGACCCCTCGGCTGTGTTCTCGTCGCCCGACACGCCGGTATGCTGCTCAACCCCGACGAGTTCCGGGAGCCCCCCGACCGCCGCCAGGAATGCGGATTCAATGGCGGTGTTCATTTTACTTGTACTGTGAGGGTGACCATCGGATAGGCCGGGGATTCGCTGACCTTTGAAATCCGGTAGGTTTTGCCGTCGAATTGGATCGGTTCGTTCACCTTGGGTCGGGTGGTGCCCAGCGCAGCCTTGGCAATCTTGACCGTGAAATCGTATTCCTCGCCGAACCCGCCGATTTGCAGGGTGTCCGAGGATTCAATGGAAGTGATGATCGCCCGGTAGGTGCGATTGTTCCAGGCCACCGGTTCACCGATCTCCGCAACGATCCCGGCGAGATCAGCGGCTTTTTCTTCCTTTAGCGACATGCCCGAGAGCGGGTGTCAACGCTCCCTGAGGCTCAAAACGCCGTAACACGGATCGCATTTCTCGGGATTATGGCCTGCGCATTTGATGATTTCGGTGATGAATGCCGGGGCAATGCACTCGACACTTAATCGTGCGCCATCTAAGTAAAGAAACAATGCCATCACCATCGAACATACTCAGAGAGCACGGTGTATTTCTCGCGCACTGCTCCTCTTACCCGCAGCTCTACGCAAGCGATCTCACCGCACATCTCGGGCCGTTGGAAAGGCTAACTAATGCTGCTCAATCCCAACTTGGGTTGTCATGTTCGACTATAGGACCTTATGACTCCTTCAATAACCGCAATTTCACTGGCAAGATCGGCTTGATTCTCGTTCCGCCTTCTTTTGACGCTATTACCCACGCCACACCGAAGGACGGCGGCACATCGGCACCAGCGAAGCGTGGTGACCCACGCGAACCGTTGCCAAAATTCCCAATCACCGAGCAGCTACTCCGGACAGCGATCAAACATCGTCCAAACAACGAACACAACGAGGTTTGCTTAAAGGCATACCATGTGGTTGGTGTCTTTATGTGCCCGCCGGTTGATTTCACACCGAAAGTTGGTGACACTCCCATCAGAGTGACCGAACCCGAGATTGTCGATGCGCTTCCGAATCAACGTTTCTTCCTGCTAGACGCTTCGAAATTA
>Ga0316227_1002753_pt1 | contig 15187 bp, 15 predicted proteins | sample TBH18019metaG_FD_206012 | JGI IMG/M metagenome (GOLD analysis project Ga0316227, IMG submission 206012) | Freshwater microbial communities from Trout Bog Lake, Wisconsin, USA - TBH18019 | ecosystem: Environmental > Aquatic > Freshwater > Lake > Hypolimnion/Profundal zone | place: USA: Wisconsin... | reverse complement strand
ATGCGGAAGCTTTCGGTCTTGGGGTCGTAGACCGCGTGGCCCATCACGTCCGACGGCATGAGGTCGGGGGTGAACTGGATGCGCGCGGAGCCGCCGCGCACCGCCCGGGCCAGGGCCCGCACCAGCAGGGTCTTGCCCAGGCCGGGGTTGCCCTCCAGCAGGATGTGCCCGGCGGCCAGCAGCGCCACCAGCACCTGGTCGACGGTGTCATTCTGGCCCACCAGGACTTTGTGGATCTCGTCCCGGATCCGGCCGGTGAGGTCCTGGGCCCAGAGCAGGCGTTCGCGGGTGAGGGGTTCGGCAGCGGTCATAGGATTCGTCCCAGCAGGTGGAGGGTCTGGATGGCTTCAAGGAATTCGGCGGCATGGCTGGCGGGGTGGTGCAGGGCGCGGTCGATCCGGTCCGGGGCCAGGCCCGAACGCTGGGCCAGGCGCGGGCACAGCTGGTCCGGCCCAAGGCCGGCCCAGCCCGGGTGGAGCTGGCCCAGGCGCAGCAGGAAGGCGGCGCGGGCGGCGGCCAGCAGCGGGCGGCCCTGGCTGGTGCGCCACTGGTAGCGCCCGCAGGCGTCCAGGTGCTCGAGGAAGCTCCGGCGCGCCGGGTCGGGGTCGGGCAGGGCCGGGCCGAAGCGCGGCGCGGCGGCCCACAGGGCGCCCAGGCAGAGCGCCGCCAGGGCGGTCAGGGCCGGCCAGGCGCGCTGCCATAGCCAGGCCCAGGCGCTGCCGGCCACTTCCCGGGTGATGATCCAGACGCCGCCCCGGGGGCGCCTGGACGCCACGGCGCAAAGGAAATCCGCATGGTCGAAGGCCTGGATGCGGTCGTTGGCCAGGCAGCGCAGGTCGCTGCAGAGCACGGCCCCGCCCTTGCCCAGCTCGCGCTCGGCCATCCCGGCCAGCTCCAGCTGGTAGGCGGTGCCGTCGAGGCTGAATTCGGAGGCGCCGGATGCCGGGGCGGTGGTCAGGCGCGCGCCCAGGCGCCCGAACAGACTGTCCGGGGGTTCCGCCGCCGCGGCCAGGAGCAGGCCGCCCGAGGCCACCCAGTCGGCGATCCGGGCCGTTTCCATGGGCGCTATGGCGCCCCGGCGCGGCAGGATGAGCACGTCGCCGGGGGGCGGCAGCTGGGCCGGGAGCCCGTGCAGGCAGGCGGCGGCGTGCCCGGTGCGCTGCAGCAGCCGCTGGGCGGCCAGGAAATCGTTGTCCAGCGCCTCGCCCTGGAAGCCCACCCGGGTGTCCTCCCGCGCCCAGTAGAACCGGGCGTGGAACAGCCAGCCCAGCATGGCCGCCAGGACCAGCAGCAGGATCAGCACCGCGCCGCGCGCCTTCATGGCCGCGCCGCGCGGGCAGCGCCGAAGTGGCCGGCCCAGCCGGTGCAGAGGTCGCGCTCCCCGGCGCTCGCGGGCTGGCCGCCGTAGGCCACCCGCAGCCAGGTGGCGGTGAGCCGGGCGAAATACTGGGCGCCCGGGTCGGGCAGGACCGGGCGGCCCAGGCGCAGGCATTCGCCTTCCGTGGCGCTGGCCGTGAGCGGCAGGCCCAGGCCGTGCACCAGGTGCGCCAGCGCGCCGCGGTAGAGCAGGGCCAGCGCCCCCCGGGGGTCGCCCTGGTCCCAGAGCCGGGCCGCGGCCTCGGGGAGGTCCGCGGGCAGTTCGGAGGGGCGGATGTCCAGGCCGAGGATGGCCTCCGGGGCCCCGGGCGGGCGCTGCAGGGCCGTGGTCAGCGTGCGCCGGTGGCGCCAGAGCGCCAGCCCGATCCACAGGATCAGGCTCGCCGGGATCAGCCACTTGAGGAGAACCGCCAGGCGTTCCAGGGCCCAGCCGATCCAGGCCGGGGCCGGCTGGGGCAGGTCCGGCCTGGAGGTACGGCGGGAATGCAGCCGCCAGGTGGGGCGGGTGGTGGCGAACTCCGGGGACTTCATCACTTCGGCCAGCGCGGCCTTCGCCTCGCTCCGGGCCGGCACAGGGCGGTCCTGGGCCCGCAGGCCGAAACCGGCGCAGGCGAGCAGCACCAGCAGCAGGGCCTGGGCGGCCTTGCCGCGGGCGCGCTGGCCCAGTTGGCGGAACGCCTGCTCCAGATCCCAGCCCTCCAGCTGCACCCGGCGGTTCAGGTAGAGGCCGAACCCGGCCGCCACGTAGAACGGCTCCAGCACCGCGGTGGCCAGGGTGGGCAGGGCCGACAGCAGGTTATCCAGCCAGGCCAGCCGGCGCCCGGGGCCGGCGAACGCGGCCGCCATCAGGTCCTGGCCGCCCTGGCCGGGAATGAAGTAGGCCAGGCCGGTCAGGATCCCGACCCCCAGCACCAGGGTGAAAAGCAGGCAGGCCAGGGTGAGCAGCTGGGCCTGGGCGCGTCCGCGCCGGAACAGCACCTTCCGGCGCTTGCGGAAGGCGGAGGAGGTGGGCTCCTCCAGCTGCCAAACCGGCAGCAGCAGGCTGCGTTCCAGGCTGAACCGGCGCCAGAGCAGGGTGGCGGCCACGCCCTTGCGGCAATAGCCGGGGCCGCCGCGCAGGGTCTCGGCCACGCCGGGGGTGCGGCCGAAGGCGGCCTTGGCCAGGACGTGCAGCACCGGCCGGTCCAGCAGCGGCTTGAGCCACCAGAGGATCAGCGGCGCCAGCCAGGGGGCGTGCCGGCAAAGCACCGCCAGCACCAGGGCCGGGGGCAGCAGCGCGCCCAGCCAGGCCCGGTAGACCGGCCCGGCCTGGGCGCGCAGCAGGGCCAGGCCGAGATCGGCCGCCTCCCAGGCGCTGCGCGGACGCACGGCCACCCGCAGCCCGTCAAACATGGCGCCGCCCGGCCAGGAGGAAATAGCCCGCCATGGCGCTCCAGAGCACGGCGGCCGCGGCCAGCTTCAGCGCCGGCGGAACCAGGGCGCTGGCCGACCAGAACGCCTCGATGCAGGCGGCCATGCCGTCCATGAGGGCCGCGCCATAGACCAGCGGCATGCCTTCCCGGGCGGCTTCCACCAGGGCCCTGGCGCGGCTGCGCCGCCCCGGGGCCAGCAGGGCCCAGCCCAGGTGCAGGCCGGCCGCCCCCGCCAGCACCAGCGCGGGCAGTTCCAGCGCGCTGTGGGTGGCCACGAACGGCCAGAACTGGGCGCCCAGGCCGGCGTGGGCCAGGTGGCCGGCCACCGCTCCGCCGTGCAGCCCGTTGTAGAGCAGGAAGAATACCGGGCCCAGGCCCAGCAGGATGCCGCTGGCAAAGGTCTGGAAGGTGATCCGGATGTTGTTCCAGATGTAGTAGCCGAACATCGCCACGTCGGTGCGGGCCTGGTTGGCCCGGCCGAAGCGGCCCGCTCCGGGCTGGTACATGGCCTCCATCCGGGCCAGGTCCTGGGGCTCCTCCACCAGGTAGGCCAGCTGGGGGTTGCGGGCGATGGCCGGGGGCAGGACGGCGAACGGCAGGCCCAGCAGCAGGGCCGCCAGCAGGACCGGCTTGAACCGGGCGCGCACGCTCCGGGCCAGGCCGCCGGCCAGGAACCGGGCCCACTGGGGTCCCAGCCCCAGGGTGGAGCCGTACAGGGTCTGGTGCCCGGCCAGGACCAGCCCGTTCAGGCGCTGGACCAGGCCGGCGGTGTAGCAGCGGTCCCGGGCCAGGGCCAGGTGCCGGCAGACCCGGCGGTAGGTCTGGGGCAGCCGGTCGGCCCCGGGCGCGCCGTGCCCGGGCGCCAGCATGGCCGCGAAGGCGTCCCACTCCTCCCGGTGGGCCCGCTCGAACCGCTCCTGCCTCATGCCAGCCCCCGCAGGCCGCGGGCCATGGCGTTCAGCCGGCGCACGCCCTCGTCGCCCCGGGCGCCGGTGAGCGGCTCCAGCAGGTCGGCCAGTTCCCGGGCCCGCTCCAGGGTGAGCCCGGGGGCCCGTTCGGCGAAGCCCATGATCGCCCGCTGCTCCGGCAGGGTCAGGGGGAAGGGCGGCGCCAGGGCTTCGGCGCCGCCCTGGGCCGCCTGCTGCGCCTGGAGCGGCTCGACGTGGACCACCAGGGTGCCCGCCGCCAAGTCGCCCAGGCGCTGGCAGCGCCGGCCCAGGAGCATGGCGGCCAGACCGGCGGCGAAGCCGAACGGCAGGAAATCGGCGAAGGCCAGCAGGCTGCGCACCGTGGACCGGGACCAGCCCACCGGCGCCCCGTCGGCCCTGAGCACCCGCAGGCCCAGCAGCTTCTTGCCCGGCGTCTGGCCGCCGGCCAGGACCTCGAAACCGACGGGGTAGAACCACTCCAGCAGGAACAGGGTCAGCAGGGTCAGGCCCAGTCCGACCCGGCCCAGGCCGTGCAGGGCCGAGGCCAGGGCCAGGTAGAGCGCGCAGCGGATCCCGGCGTCGACGATCCAGGCCAGCGCCCTGGGCACCGGACCGGCGGGGCTGAACTCCAGTTCGACCCCTTCGGGGGTTTCCACGGCGCAGAGGGTGTCGATCATTCGGCTTTGACCACGATGGTGTCGGCGAACTGGTCGTGCAGGCATTTCCGATTGTCGCGGAAGATCAGCAGGTAGTCGGCCAGGGTGATGAGGAGGCCCAGGTAGGGGATGCTGCCCATCAGGATCAGGGGCAGGTAGCGCAGGGCGAAGATCCGGCCCAGGCTGGCGCGGCTGCCGTCGCTGCGCACGATCCGGATGTGCATGACCCGCTTGCCCACGGTCTGGCCGTAGCGCTGCAGCCATAGGCAATTCCAGATGACCAGGCCGACCATGGCCAGGAACGCGAGCAGCCCCATCAGCAGGGCCGCCAGCGGGAAGCCGAAGCGGTGGTCGAGCCCCGAGCCGCGCAGGGCCACCACCACCGTGATGCCGATGGCGCCGACGATGCCCGCGGCCAGCATCACCCCCAGCACGGCCAGGCCGTCCACGCACTTGGCGCCGAGCCGGGAGCCCCGCTCCGCCAGTTCCAGCGGGGCGGCGGGGGCATCGGTCAGGGGCGCTTCCGGCGGCCGGTAGGCCTGGTAGTCGTTCACGAAATCTCCAGAGGATGCCACCGGAGTTTAACAAAGCCCTGCGGTTTTGCCACCGGGCAACCCGACGATAGGGGTTGTCTTGTGCCGGCGGCCTAGTAGAATCAACGTCTTCCATGGGGAACGCATGTCCAAGAAAATCGCCCTGATCGCCATCGGCGGCAACGCCCTGCTGCAGGAGAAGCAGCGCGGGCTGCAGGAGGAGCAGCTGGAGAACGCCAGGCAGACGGCGGAGATGTTCGGCAACGTGATCCAGGGCGGCTACTCGCTCTGCGTGGTGCACGGCAACGGTCCCCAGGTGGGCAACATCCTGATCCAGCAGGAGACCGCCTCCACCCGCGTCCCCCCCTACAGCCTGGACATCTGCGACGCCATGACCCAGGGCTCCATGGGCTACATCATCGAGCGGATGCTGATCAACCGCCTGGCCTTCCTGAATCTGCCGGTGCCGGTGAGCACCCTGCTCACCGAGGTGGTGGTGGACAAGGACGATCCGGGCTTCGAGAACCCGACCAAGCCGGTGGGCCCGTTCTACAACCGGTTCCGCGCCGAGGAGCTGCAGAAGCAGAAGCGCTGGAACATGAAGGAGGACGCCGGGCGGGGCTACCGCAAGGTGGTGCCTTCGCCCAAGCCGCTGGAAATCATCCAGCTGGACGCCATCAAGCTGCTGCTGGAGGCCGGCCACTGCGTCATCGCCGGCGGCGGCGGCGGGATCCCGGTGATCCGCGACGCCTCGGGCTTCCTGGTCGGGGTGGAGGCGGTCATCGACAAGGACCGGCTGTCCTCGCTGCTGGCCGAGCAGCTGGGCGCCGACACCTACGTGATCCTCACCGGCGTGCCCAAGATCGCCCTGGACTTCGGCAAGCCGACCCAGCGCTGGGTGGACCGGCTCACCGCCAGCGAAGCCGCCAAGTACTTGGCCGAAGGCCAGTTCCCCGCAGGCTCCATGGGGCCGAAGGTGGAATCGGCGCTCAACTTCATCCGTTCCGGCGGCCGCGAGGTGCTGATCACCAGCCCCGAGGCGCTGGAAAAGGAAAGCTACGAGACGGTAGGCACCCGGATCGTCAAGGACTGAACCACCCCCCCAAGGAGGCACCATGTACGCCCTCGCCATCATCCGCTACCGCAAGCCCGTCGAAGAAGTCGTCAAGCACACCGACGCCCACCGCGCCTACCTGGGCGGCCTGAAGGCCAAGGGCCTGATCGTGGCTTCGGGTCCGCTGGATCCGCGCACCGGCGGCGCCATCCTGCTGCGCGTGCCGGACGACGCCGTGGACGCCACCCTGGACAGCGTCCGGGACGGGGATCCCTACTACAAGGCCGGCGTGGCCCAGTACGAACTGCTGGCCTGGAACCCGGTGATGGGCATGGAAGGGCTGGACAAGCTTTAGTTCAGCCGCCGGGCGTGACGCGCCGGGCGAGCATCGGACGGAAGGCGCCGCGGTAGGCCCAGACCAGGTACAGCTCAAGCACCAGGACCAGGCCCGCCAGCGGCAGTCCCGCCGGCGCCAGGAAGAGATGGAACGCCGCGATGTTGACCAGCACCGGCGCGAGCAGGGCCAGGGCCAGGGGCACCCAGCTCCCGGCCAGGAGCAGCAGGCCGGAGACCAGCTGGGTCGCCATGAGCAGCGGCATCAGGTAGCCGGTCTTGAGCATCGCCCCGGCGAAGGCCACGGCGCCGGCCGGCATGGGCGCGGCCGGCTGGGGCAGGAAGTTGAGGAAGCCGTTCAGGCCGGTGACGGTGAAGATGAGGCCCAGAAGGATGCGGGCGGTGGGCGTCAGATACCTCGTCATCGTCGGTCTCCCTTCGGAATCACTTCACCGGTTGCAGCTCCCAGCGGGTCCGCGCCAGCCAGACCATGATCTCCCGCCCCTTGTCGTCGGTGCCCTTGTAGGTCAGTTTCACCGGACCCAGCTTGTCCCGCTTGCCGACCTTGACGCCGGGACCGGAGCCCTGGCTGAGCAGCTGGTAGAGGGCGTCGACGCTGCCCATCTGGGGGAAGAAGGGCAGGGGCACGGCGGCCAGGGTCGGGGCGCTGGCGTCGATCTTCTGGCGGGGGATCTGCACCCGGTAGCCCGATGCCCGGTCGCCCTGCAACAGCATCAGGCGCTCGCCCAGGCCCTGGAGCTCCAGGATGGCCTGGCCGGTGGCGGGGTCGAGCTGCACCGTGAGGTCGCCCTTGCCCTGGCCGTCGGCGCCGGCATAGCCCCAGTCGTACTGGGCCTTCAGCATCGGCGCCGGGGCGACGACCGGGGCCGGGGTGGCCGTCGCCTGGGCGTGGATCACGCCCGTCAGCAGCAGGAGCGGAAGGAGGTAGCGGCATTCGCGCATCAGTCGGTTTCCTCTTCGCCCATGGTGTCGTCGCCGTTGCCGTCGTTGCCGGGCTCGGCATCCGCGGCGTCGCTGGCCGACCTGCTCTTGGCCAGCCGGGTGCGCAGGCTCTGGACCTGGTCCTCCAGCTGCTTGCGCTGGGGGAAGGCGAACGCCAGGGCCCGTTCCCATTCGTCCAGGGCATCCTGCAGGCGGTCCAGGTGGAGCAGCGCCTCGCCCAGGTGCCGGTGCACTTCGGGGCTGAACGGGCTGAGCTCCGCGGCCTTGCGCAGGGCGGTTTCGGCTTCGGGGTACTTGCCCTGCTTGAACAGCACCCAGCCCCAGCTGTCCATGGTGGAGCTGTTCTTGGGATCCTGGTCCAGGGCGGACTTGATCAGGCGCGCGGCCTCATCCAGGTTGCCGCCCCGCTCCAGCAGGGAGAAGCCCAGGTTGTTCTGCAGGGTGGGGTGGTTCGGGTTGAGCTTCTGGCCCTCCCGGAGCACCTGGATGGCCTGGTCGGACTGGCCCAGGTTCTCCAGGGCGGTGGCCTGCAGCAGCAGCAGTTCCACGTCGCGCACGGGCGCGGCCTTGCGCGCTTCCAGCACGGTGTCCAGGCAGCGGTTCCAGCTGCGGAATTCGCCCCAGAGGCCGGCCATGGCCTCCAGGTTGAGCTGGGTCAGGGCGCGCCGCGATTCGGTCTTGAAGAACCGCCCCTCCTCGAACACCTTGGGCGGGATCTCCGCCGCCCGCTGGAACAGGTCCTGCTGGGGGAAGCGCACCATGCCGTCCTTGAGCGCGGCGCGGGCCTGCTGCCACTCCTGCACCTGGATGAAGGCCTGGGCCCGGAGCGAGCACAATTCCGGGTGGCTGGCGGCCTCGGGCCAGGGCGCCGACAGCTCCAGCATCTGCTTGGGCCGTCCGGAAAGCAGCAGGCAGGTGGCGTAGAGCTCCTTCACGCCGGGCACCAGGGAGGTGTCCTCCTCGGAGCCGGCCAGGGTCGGCAGCAGGGTCTTCCAGCGTTCCTCGGCCTCGGGGAAGCTGCCCAGTTTCATGAGGCAGAGCCCGACGTTGAAGGAGGTGCGCGGCGACCTGCGCATGGACTCGGCCTTGCTGAAGGTCGCCAGGGCCCGCTCGTAGCGCCCGGTGCGCAGCTGGATGATGCCGATGTTCTCCCAGACGGCGGGCTCCAGGGGAATGTACTGGCCCAGCAGGGTGAAACTCTCCTCGGCGTGCCCCAGGAACCCGGATTCCACCTGGTCCCTGGCCAGGTCCTCGAGGAACTTCAGGTAGCGCTGGTCCGGGTAGCTGCGGTCGCAGAGGGCCAGCACGGCCTCCCGGCGGGAATCGTAGTTCTTCAGCTGGATGGCCAGTTCCATCGCCCGTTCCCAGGCGAAATCCGACAGCACCCGGCCGCGGTAGGTGGCGCCGGGGTGGAGCCGGCCCACGCTGAGCCAGGCGTTCATGGCGGCCTGGCTGTCCTTGAGGCTGTCCAGGGTTTCGGCGAGCCGGGTCCACAGTTCGGGGTCGGCGGGCTGCAGCTTGACGGCCCGGCGCAGGGCGGCGACCGCGGCGGGGCGGAGCGATTCGTGGCTCTGGGTCTGGATGTAGTAGAGCAGGCCCAGGTGGGCCCAGGCTTCGCCGCTCCGGGGATCGAGCTCGGTGGCCTTGATGGCGGGATCGAGGCTGGCCTGGAGGTTGCCGGCCTCGAGAAGCGACTCGGACAGGCGCAGGTAGGCCTGGGAGCTTTGCGGCACCAGGGCGATGACCTTCCGGTACAGCGCCGCGGCCGCCTGGGGGTTGTTGCCTCCGCCGTCGCGCTGCATGGTCCGGGCCTGCAGCATGAGCGCCCGGGGATCCGCGTCGGCGCCCGGAGGCGTCCCAGCCCCGAGGAACAATGTGGCGGCGAGGGCTGGGAGGAGCTTCTTGATCAAGGGCGCATCCCCGGTTCAGGTGAGAAGGGCGAGCAGCCGCCGATGGGCGGGACCCCAGGCTTCTGGGGGCAATAACCGCTGTTCCGCGAGGGCGCGAGGACAGGGCAGAATGCAGTGTATCGCCGTCCGGGCCGGATTCTGCCTATCGGGGGCACTCTTTTTGTCCCGGGCCAGCCAATCCAGGCAGGCTTCCCACGGCGCGATCATGGGCGCCAGGGGCCGGAGCCGGGCCGCCACCCGCTCCAGGAAGGCCTGGGAAAAAGCCGGCAGGCCCTGCTCCTCGGCCAGGAAACAGGCCGCCAGGGTGCCCAGGCCGACGGCCTCCCCGTGCAGCAGGCGGTAGTCCGAGGCCGCTTCCAGGGCGTGGCCCAGGGTGTGCCCCAGGTTCAGCAGGCGGCGCCCGCCGGTCTCCTGCGGATCCCGGGCGACCACGCCGGCCTTGGCGTCGAGCGCCCGGAGCAGGGTCTCGGGCCCGGGCAAGCCGTCCGCCAGCAAGGTTTCGGCCCAGGCCTGGTCGCCTTCGAGCAGGGCCATCTTGAAGATCTCCCAGCGGCCCGCCGCCAGCTGCCGGGGCGGCAGGGTCTCGAGGAAGGCCCGGCAGACGATGAGGGCGGCGGGGGGATGGAACAGCCCGGCCAGGTTCTTGCCGGCTTCCAGGTCCACGCCGGTCTTGCCGCCGAGGCCGGCGTCCACCTGGGCCAGCAGGGTGGTGGGCCAGGCCTGCCAGCTGATCCCGCGCATGTAGAGCCCGGCGGCGAGCCCGGCCATGTCGGTGAGCACCCCGCCGCCCACGGCGACGATGGTGGCGTCGCGCCGCAGCGGGATCCGGGCCCAGGACTCCAGCCAGGGCAGGATCGTCCCCAGCCGCTTGCCGGCTTCGGACACGGACAGCCAGAGGGTGCCGGGCGGTTCCGGCAGGCCGGCCCCGATCCAGGCCGGACGCACGGCGGCGTCGCCCACCAGGGTCCAGGGCGTTTCCGGCAGCAGCGCCGCGTCAAGCCGGTCCTCCACCCACACGCGGGTAGCCAGGCCGGCCGGGACCTGCAGTTCCATCAGAGTTTTTCCCGGTAGTCGTCGGCGTCGTCGTCGCCCCCGGCTTCCTTGCGGAAGCGGTCGGAGAGCAGGTCCAGTTCGATGTAGCGGTCGGCGGTGTCCATCACCTTGTTGGCCATGGCGGAACGGAAGCCGGCCACCTCCACCCGGACCCCGTTCTGGGCCAGGGCCGCGAGCGGATAGGCGAAATCCTCGTCGCCGCTCACCAGGATGATCAGGTCGACCTTGTCGGCGTAGTTCATCATGTCGGTGGTGATCTCCACCTCCAGCCGGGCCCGGCGGGTGCCGTCCCGCTCCAGTTTCACCGGTTTCTGCACCACCCGGAAGCCGTTGCGGCGCATCCAGTGCAGGAACCCGCGTTGCCGGTCGGCCGTCTCGTCGACGCCGGTATAGAAGAAGGCCCGCAGCAACTCCCGGTCACGGCCCACCAGCAGGGCCAGAAGCCGGCTGTAGTCCACCTCGAAGCCCAGCTGCCGGGCCGAGTGGAAAATATTATTACCATCTATGAACACCGCGCATCGCATCATGGCGTCTTCCTGAATGCGGGGGATTTCCCCGGGGATTTGAATAGTTCCGCAATGCGGATCATTCATCATGCCACGAGGTCAAATATGAAAGAATCCCTACATGGCCGAACCGTCGAGTACTTTCTTTCAATCTGACCAGGTGGAGCAGCAGCCCCACCGGCATACCCTGCTGGTGCGCCTGGTGGGCTACCTCAAGCCGTACTGGCCCGGACTGGTGGCCCTGCTGCTGCTCATGGTGGCCGGGGCGGTGCTGGACGTGCTGCCTTCGGAGTTCACCCTGCGCTTGATCGACCGCTACCTGGCCAACGGCTCCATGCGCGGAGCGGGCCCGCTGGTGGCGGCCTTTCTGGGCTTCGTGCTGCTGGGCTTCGTGGTGCAGACCGCGCGCTTCGGCCTGCTGGCCTGGGTCGGTCAGCGCGCCATGCTCGACCTGCGCCTGCAGCTGTTTTCCCACCTGATGAAGCGCAGCACGCATTTCTTCCACCGCAACCCGGTGGGCCGGCTCATGACCCGGGTCATCAGTGATGTGCAGAATCTCAACGAAATGTTCTCCTCGGGCTTCGTCGCCATCGTCGGCGACGCCCTGTCGCTCACCGCGATCGTGGTCTGGATGTTCAGCAAGCACCGCGGCCTGGCCCTGGTGGCGGTGGGCATCATGCCGCTGCTGCTGCTCGCCACCGAGATCTTCCGGCGCTATGCCTCGGCCGCCTACCGGGAGACCCAGGGCCGCTACGCCGCCATCCAGGCGTTCCTGCAGGAGCAGCTCTCCGGCATGGCCCTGGTGCAGATGAACGCCCGCGAGCTGCAGAGCCGCCGGCTGTTCCGCGACTTCAACCAGAAGTACCTCGACGCCTTCCTGCGCACGATCTTTGCCTACGCGGTGTTCTTCCCGGTGGTGGAGTTCATCACCAACGGCACCCTGGCCGCGCTGATCTTCTACGCCGGCTTCAAGCTGCAGCTGGGCACCCTCACCCTGGGCCTGCTCCTGGCGTTCATCCAGCAGTCGGGGCGGTTCTTCCGGCCCATCCGGGAACTGGCCGAGCGCTACAACGTCATGCAGACCGCCCTGGCTTCCAGCGAGCGCATCTTCAAGCTGCTGGACGACACCGACCAGATCGCCGAGCCGGCCGAGCCGGAGCCGGTCGCCTTCCAGCGCGAGATCCGCCTGGAAGGGGTGAGCTTCTCCTACGAGGCCGGGGGCCGGCGGGTGGTCCGGGGGCTCTCCGGGGTGATTCCCAAAGGCAAGCGGGTGGCGGTGGTGGGCCACACCGGCGCCGGCAAGTCGACCCTCATCAACCTGCTCATGCGCTTCTACGACGTCGAGGAGGGCCGGATCACCGTGGACGGCGTGGACCTGCGAGCCGCCGGGCTGAAGGATCTGCGCGCCCTGTTCGGCCTGGTGCTGCAGGACGTGTTCATCTTCTCCGGCACCCTCGAGGAGAACATCACCCTGGGCCGGCCCCTGGACCGGCAGCGCCTGGAGGAGGTGCTGGCCCAGAGCCAGCTGGAGGACATGGTCGGGCGGCTCGCCGACGGCCTGCGGACCCAGGTGGGCGAGCGCGGCCAGAAGCTCTCCGCCGGCGAGCGCCAGCTGGTGGCCTTCGCCCGGATGCTCTACCAGGAGCCGGCGATCCTGCTGCTGGACGAGGCCACGGCGAACATCGACAGCGAGACCGAGCACAAGATCCAGCGGGTCATCGAGCGGGTCAGCCATCGGCTCACCACCTTCACCATCGCCCACCGCCTGAGCACCATCAAGGACGCCGACGAGATCTGGGTCATGGACCAGGGCCAGCTGGTGGAGCGCGGCGACCACGACGGCCTGATGGCCCAGCAGGGGATCTACGCCAAGCTGGTGCGCCTGCAGTTTGAAGGGGATGAAGCCAGAAGCGCGTGATTCCGGCATCATGGAACCATGCACCTGCCCCCGCTCTACCCCATTACCGACCCCGCCTCCCCGCAGCCGCTGTCCGAACAGATCCGGGCGCTGGGCGAGGCCGGGTTCCCCCTGGTGCAGTTCCGGGGCAAGCCCCTGGACGCCCGGACCCAGTGGCAGGAGCTGCGGGCGGCGCTGGGCACGGCGGCGGCCCGGGGCGGCTGGCCGGCCATCTGCGTCAACGACCGGGCCGATCTGGCCGTCATCGCCGCGGCCGACGGGCTGGCGCCCTGGGGCCTGCACCTGGGCCAGGACGATCTGCCCGCCGGGGCGGCCCGGGCGCTGCCCGGACTGGCGGGCCTGCACCTGGGCGCCTCCACCCACGGACCGCGCCATTGGGAGGCGCTCGACCCGGTCTGCGACCACGCCGGCATCGGCCCGTTCCGGGCCACCGCCACCAAGCCCGGCCACGCCGAGCCGGTGGGGCTGGAGGGGCTCCGGGAGGGCTGCCGGGCGCTGCGGGCGCGCGGCGTCGCCCCGGTGGCCATCGGCGGCCTGACGCTGGACGACGCCCGGGCCTGCTTCGAGGCGGGAGCGGAGGCGCTGGCCATGGTCTCGGAGGTCTCCCGGGCCCGGGTTCCGGCCGACCTGCTCTGGCGGGCCCAGGCCGAGCGCTGGCGGGTCCGGCCGCCCCTGACCCGGGGCCGGGGAGTGGTGCTGGTGGGCGGCAGCGGGTGCGGAAAATCCGAACTGTCGGGCCATCTGGCAAGGCTCCTGGGGCTCCCGGTCCGGGACGTGGACCGCCGGGTGGAAATCGACGCGGGGATGTCCATCGCGGGCATCTTCGACGCCCAGGGGGAGCTGGGCTTCCGTGCCCTGGAAGCCGCGGCGGTAATCGCCTGTCTCGATTCGCCGGCGGTGGTGGCGCTGGGCGCCGGAGCCTGGGAGAATCCGGCCACCCGGGCGGCGGTGCGGGCCTCCGGGTTCGAGGCGCTGTGGCTGGCCGAGGTGCCGGAGCGGGCCTGGGCCCGGGTGGGCGGGGATCCTTCCCGGCCCCTGGCCGCCACCCGGGCGGCCTTCCTGGCCCGGTGGGCGCGGCGCACCGCCGCCTGGAGCGAGGCGACCATGGTGCTGCCGCTGGGCCGGCCGTCCCGGGCCCTGGCCGAGCTGTTGGTTAAATCTCCAGGTTGCTGAAAAAAAGCATATAGACTGGAGGCAGCTGCCAACCCCCCAGTCATTCATGAACGGCACCGGTTCCATGTCCGCCGATGGGCATGGGTGCCGAGTTGGCCAGGACTGTGCAACACTCACCCGAAGCCGTTTCCACCATGGACCTCATCCTCTCTGACATCCACTCCAACATCCAGGCGCTGCGGGCGGTCATGCGCTACGCCCGGAGGCGGGTGGTCAAGCGCTACGTGCTGCTGGGCGACCTGGTGGGCTACGGCGCCAACCCCAACGAGACGCTGGAGCTGATCCGGGAGATGGAGCCGCTGGTGGCGGTGCGCGGCAACCACGACCGGTCCTGCCTCGCCCCGGGCATCGATATGAGATTCAGCCTGCCGGCCCGCACCGCGGTCACCTGGACCAAGGGCCAGCTGACCCAGGAGCACGCCTGGTTCCTGGACAGCCTGCCCATGGGCCCCCTGGACGTGGGCGAGGATTACCAGATCGCCCACGGCTCGCCCCTGGACGAGGACGCCTACCTGCTGCATCCCCGGGAGGCGGTCCAGGCCTTCGACGGCTTCCGGCGCCAGCTCTGCTTCTTCGGCCACACCCACCTGGCCGAGGGCTACGAGCTGGACGAGGGGGCCCAGCGCCTGACCCGGCTGGCCTTCGAACCGGGCGTCTGGTTCCAGCTGCGCGACGGCTGCCGCTATATGGTCAATCCGGGATCCGTGGGCCAGCCCCGGGACCGGGATCCCCGGGTCTCCTTCATGACCTACGACTCCGGCGCCCGGCGGCTCAAGCTGCACCGCCTGGACTACGACATCGCCGGCGCTGCCAGGGCCATCCTGGCGGCGGGGCTGCACCCCAATCTGGCCGAAAGGCTCTACCATGGAATGTGAGGCGCCGGCATGCCCGAACTGCGGCCAGTGAACCAGGAGGAGCTGGAGGCGCTCCTGAACCGGGTGCGCACCACCCAGGGTTCCGCCAGCCTGCGGGTGGACGGCACCAACCGCATCATCGGGCACCTGCAGGTGCGGGGCGTGGAGGGCGGCACCGCCATCCAGCTGGGCGGGGTCAAGTACCGGGACCGCCTGCCGGCGCCCGGCACCGCCGTCACCCTGTCGTTCCTGCTGGACCAGGAAGTGGTGGCCCTGCGCACGGTGCTGCTGGAGCCCCTGGCCGCCGGGGCTGGGGGGCGCCAGCAGCCGCGGGTGCTGCGCGCCGCCTGGCCGACCCGGCCGCTGGAATGCCACCACCGGGACGAGGTGCGGGTGGCCACCCCCGACCTGCCGTCCCTGGGCGCCACCCTCAGCGCGCAGGGCAAGCAGGTCCGCGCCGAACTGCTGAACCTTACCGAAACGGGACTGGGCCTGGGGCTCAAGAAGGCCCCGCCG
>Ga0316227_1002747_pt1 | contig 15217 bp, 12 predicted proteins | sample TBH18019metaG_FD_206012 | JGI IMG/M metagenome (GOLD analysis project Ga0316227, IMG submission 206012) | Freshwater microbial communities from Trout Bog Lake, Wisconsin, USA - TBH18019 | ecosystem: Environmental > Aquatic > Freshwater > Lake > Hypolimnion/Profundal zone | place: USA: Wisconsin... | reverse complement strand
TGGTGGCAGCAACTGGAAAAACATCACGGATAAATATTTTGGCGGAACGATTGGCGCGGTAGCTGTTGCTCCCAGCGATGAAACGGTGATATATGTAGGTGAAGGTGAGAACACCATGCGCGGAAATGTGGCCGAAGGTTTGGGTGGTATCTGGCGCAGCGACGATGGTGGTAAAAACTGGCGCAACCTGGGGCTGAAAGACGGCCGGCATATCATCCGCATTGTGGTGCATCCCAAAGATCCCAATACGGTTTGGGTGGCGGTGATGGGTCACCTGTTCGGACCCAATGAAGAACGCGGTGTTTTCAAAACCACCGATGGTGGAAAAACATGGAAGAAAACCTTATTCGTTAATACCCAGACCGGTTGTTCAGACCTGGTAATGGAACCTGGTAACCCTTCTGTATTTTATGCCGGTATGTGGCGGGTAATACGTACCCCGCATAGCATGGAAAGTGGTGGCGAAGGCAGTGGTTTGTATAAAAGTGTGGATGGTGGCGAAACCTGGACCAGCATTGCATCTAAAAAAGGATTACCCAAAGGTACCTGGGGTATTGTGGGGGTAGCAGTAGCTTCTTCCAATACCGATAAAATTTATGCGATCATTGAAAATGCCAATGGCGGTCTGTTCATGAGCGCTGATGGTGGTGAAAGCTGGACATTGACCAGCAATGATAACAATATCCGCCAGCGCGCCTGGTATTACAGCAAAGTATTTGTAGACCCTAAAAACGAAAATCTCGTTTATTGTCCTAACGTAGAGTTCATGCGCAGCCGCGATGGAGGTCGGACCTTTCAGAGTGTGAATACGCCGCATGGCGATCACCATGACCTGTGGATCGATCCGGAAGATGGTAACCGGATGATTGTGGCAGATGATGGCGGTGCACAGGTAAGTTTTGATGGCTCCAATAACTGGAGCACCATGAATAACCAACCTACGGCACAATTCTACCGTGTATCTACCGATAATTCATTCCCTTACCGCATCCTGGGGGCACAGCAGGATAACTCCACCGTTCGGATCAAGAGCCGCACTTCCGGTGCCGGTATTACAGAAAGAGACTGGGATGTTACCGCTGGTTCAGAAAGCGGGTATGTACAGGCAGATCCTATCAACCCTGATATTGTATACGGTGGTAACTATGGAGGTTATTTATCCAGGCTGGATCACAGAACAGGCGAAAACCGGGCTATCAATGTTTGGCCCGACAACCCCATGGGTGCCGGAGCCGATGTGCTCAAATACCGCTTTCAATGGAACTTCCCTTTCTTCTTCTCTCCGCACAATCCCAAACGTTTGTATGCTGGCGGTAACCATTTATTTGTAACAGAGAATGAAGGACAGAGCTGGGAAACCATCAGCCCGGACCTGACCACGAACGATAAATCGCGCCAGGCTTCCAGCGGCGGCCCCATTACCAAAGACAATACTTCTGTTGAATATTACTGTACCATTTTTACTGCAGCGGAATCTGCACTGGAGAAGGATCTCTTATGGACAGGCAGCGACGATGGCCTGGTACATGTAAGTAAGGATGGCGGCAAAAACTGGGAGAATGTAACCCCGCCCGAAGCAGGTAAATGGATGATGTGGAACTGTATTGAAACAGATCCTTTCCAGAAAGGCACCGCCTATTTTGTAGGAACCAAATACAAACTGGATGATTTTGCGCCGTATATCTTTAAAACAGCAGATTATGGCAAAACCTGGAAACGCATCACCAACGGGATCGATAATATGCATTTTACGAGGGCTATGCGTGCCGATAAAAAACGTCCGGGCCTCTTATATGCCGGAACTGAATATGGTATGTATATCAGTTACGATGATGGTGCCAACTGGAAAAAATTCCAGCTGAACCTGCCCATCGTTCCGATCACCGATCTTACCATCAAAGAAAATGACCTGATCCTTGCTACACAGGGTCGTTCTTTCTGGGTACTGGATGATCTGACGGTGGTGCAGCAGAAGGAGGCAGAAGTACTGAACAAAAACCTGCACGTATTTGCTGCCAATGATGCGTACCGTACAGAAGGCGGTGGCAGAAGGGGCCGTGGCCAGGCAGGTATGCAGCAGAATATGGGTGAGAACCCGGCTGCGGGTGTTGTGTTCAAGTACTACCTGAAAAATGTAACGGATTCTTCCAAACTGTCTATTACCGTATTCGATAAACAGAATAAACCGATCAAAACTTTCAGTAAATCTGCCAAAGAAAATACAGATAAGATCGATTATAACAGCGGCATGAACCAGTTTGTGTGGGATATGAACTACCCGCCTGCCGAAACGGTAGAAGGGCTGATCTTATGGAATGGACGGATCAGCACCGTAAAAGCCGCCCCCGGTAAATACAAAGCACGTTTTACCTATGGCAAGGATTCGGTGGAAATTCCTTTTGTGATTAAAGCAGACCCGAATTACAAAATGACGGAAGCTGATTATGACGCACAGGTAGGATTCCTGCTGCAGGTAAGGGATAAGTTCAGTGAAGTGCAGCGTGCCATTAAACAGATCCGTTCCCTGCGCAGCCAGATCAACGAGTTTACTGCTAAACTGGAAGCAGGTGATGGTATAAAGGAGATCAAAAAAATGGGCGACAGCATCAACAAACAAATGACAGCCGTGGAAGAAGCGCTGTACCAGACCAAATCAAAAAGCGGCCAGGATGTATTGAACTTCCCGATCCGTTTGAATGATAAACTGGCCGGTTTGTATGGGGTGGCTTCCAGCGGACAAAACCCACCCAGCAAACAGGCCCGCGAAGCATTTGCAGAACTGGGTGGTCAGTCTGATGTACAGTTGGCCAAACTCAAAAAGATCATGGATACCGATCTGAAAGCGTTTAATAAAATGATCAATGATAAACAGTTACCGGTGATCGGAGTGAAGAACTAGGGTCGATTAACGGATTATGTATTGGCGGATTAGCGGATTGCATGTGCAGTCTGTTAATCCGCCAATTTTTTATAAAGCAACAGTGCCACTTTTGCAGTTAGCAGGGTGTAGATGTTTTTTTGCAGTATAATCCGGAATCTGTAATCCGCTAATCCGCAATCGGCATCCACTACAGATTCAACCAATAATTTATTTTAAACACCAGGGCCCTGTTTTTATTTCTGAAAAGCGGGTCTGTAAAATAATTGTCGGTATATACCAAAAACAGATCACTCATAGGTTTGAAACGGTATTGCAGGCGGCTGTTGACATTAAAATTATTCCGCTGGGTATTGTATTGCAGGAAAGTGGTCCAGAACAGATTCGTTGTAAAATTCATTTCAATCCTTGGCGCAATCAGTAACAGTTCGTTATTGCCATAACTTCCCGGAAACTGTAACTTGTTGTATTCGGCAGTTAGCGAAATATTTAGGTGAGGCTGTTTGCGCAAAGTAAGGGTGGTACGAACACTCTGGTAATTGCCATTATAGAATCCGCCACCAGTAATACGCATAAAAATACTCACAGGTTTACGAAAATCAGTCTGAAATCCAAGCCCTGCCTGGTGATAGGTATAGGTTGCTACAGGCAGGGGATCACCATCGGTAAAAGAAGAAGGATATTGCAGTTGCACCTGATTGGTATTGGCAAAGGCGAAAAGGAAGCCTGTATTTTTGAATTGCATCTGGTACTCCAGTTCATGTGATCTTTCGTTGGGAGAATTATCCGGATTAAATACGAGATAATTGGTTAGTCCCAGAGAATAAGTGGTTACAGCACCCTTTTTACTGATAACGCGGTATCCCCATTCGTTATATAGCTGTTTAAAACCTAACCGGATGGTTGTATCTCTTACCGCATCATAATTATTGATCCTTTCAACAAAGCCCATATCAGTATAATACTGCGTGCCAAGTGTTCCAGTATTTAGCAGGAAGGAAAATTTCCGTCCATTGTAATTTATACCTGCATCAATGAATTGGTTGTCTTTCCTGATTCCCGGTTTGAAAGAATGGTGATAAGCGGCCCAACCACTCCAGTCACCTTTCAGATTATTGTAATTAAACTCCAGTCCGGCGTTTCTGCCATACGCATCCAGTGGTGATTTAATTCTTTCTTCCTGTGTAATGGCATTCTCCCGGTTAAGGAAATAGGCTTTTACCACAGAACGTTTCAATACCCGTTGGCTGATGCTGGCTGCAGTATAGTTCTCCGGTGAATAAGCACCTTTTCTGCCGGTTTGCATATTCATAAAACCAATTCTGGTAGATTTTGTGATATTTCCTGACACACGTGCCCCAAACAGGATCGGGATTTTATTTCCTTCCTTATCCAAACCAATGGTGCGGGAATAAAATGGCCTTACGGGTGGGATTCCGTATTGCGCAAACAAGTCAGCGTTTTCCAGAAAAAAAGTCCGTCTTTCCGGAAAAAAAATACTGAACCGGGTTAAGTTAGTTACCTGTTGGTCTACTTCTACCTGAGAAAAATCGGGATTTACCGTCAGGTCAAGATTGAGAGAAGAGGATAAAGCCACTTTTGCATCAAAGCCAGCATTGGCAGATGTTTGGGTTGCTGTACCATTTTCCTGGTCCGACATTACATTACTGGTAATATACGGAATCAATACCAGGTTACTGCCTGGCTGAGGCGGCGGTTCTTTCCAATGCATGGCACCTGTATAACCCAGATCCATGGATTTGAAATTCAGTGGAACATGCGTCCATGTAGAATATTCGTTACTCTTGGCATCAACGCGAACAAAATTTAATCCCCAGATCAGTTTATCGGCCCGGTAGCGGATGCTTTTAAAAGGGATGGCGATTTCTGCTGTCCATCTGTCTGGCAAGCGTTTGGTAACAGAATACCATTTGTTATCCCAGCTCCAGCTAGTTGATTCATCATCTAGCGGAAGCTGGTCTTCGCTTTGTGCATTAAAGGCGTTTACAACAAAGAAAAAACCATTGGTACGCTGGTTGGTTGGGTCCAGGATGATACCAATGGCATCATTACCATCATGCCCAATATCTCTCTTCAGACTTTGAATAAAAGCTGCTCCCGAATCCCAGGCAGTTACGGCGATGTACAGGAATTTATCATCATACGTGATCCTGATATCAGTATTTCGTTTGGGCCTTCCTTCATCATTCGGAAATTTTTTCCAGAATGGCGAGTTGGTTTCCGCCTGTTTCCAGGCGGACTCGGTAAAATCTCCGTCCAGTTTGATACTTTCTGAAGTTTTTGTAATTGCCAGCTGGTAGTCTTGCTGAAAGTTGACTGTATTATCCTGCGCAACAGCGGTAAAACTGCTAAAGAGGATCCACAGTATGAGAAAAGGTTTGGATAACAACATAAAATATCACCTGGTATAACAGATGTTTAACCGGCAAAATGCGTGTTTTCTGCGGCAAAAGAAAGGATGCTGGTATTTATTGGGCCAGAGAAAGGATGAACGGTTCTGTGAAGAGATGAAAATAGCTGCCATGTGTAATTCATAACATGGATCAAAGTTCCGGTCTGTTAATCTTCCCGCAATAAATCCGGTCTCCTTTCTTTGGTTCGAAGTAATGACTGCTCATGCCGCCATTCTTCTACTTTTTTGGGATCACCCTGCGTCAGGATCTCGGGTACTTTATCGCCGCGGAAATCTGCCGGGCGGGTATATACAGGAGGTGCTAATAAATTATCCTGGAAAGAATCAAATAAAGCAGAAGTCTCATCATTCAACACACCGGGAATCAGTCTTCCCACGGCATCCACTACCACGGCTGCAGCCAGTTCTCCGCCGCTCAATACATAATCGCCAATAGAGATCTCCATGGTTACATATCGCCGCCGGATGCGTTCGTCAATGCCTTTGTAATGCCCACAGATGATCAGGATATTTTCTTTCATCGATAAACTATTCGCCGTTTTCTGGTTGAAGTTTTTACCATCCGGCGTCATGAAGATGATCTCGTCATATTTGCCCTCCTGCTGCAGTTCATCAATGGCATTGGCCAGGGGCTCGGGCATGATCACCATACCGGCACCGCCACCAAACTGGTAATCATCTACCTGCATATGTTTGTTGATGGCCCATTTGCGGAGATTATGAACGTTTACTGTGAGTAAGCCTTTGTCGTGGGCACGTTTCATAATGCTGTGACTGAAAGGACTTTCCAGTAAATCGGGCACCACCGTAAGAATATCGATCTTCATACTGCAAACATACAGAATACCTGCAGAGGCTGCAATGTATAGGAGAAATGAAAGTGCAGGAAGGATCAGAGATCCATGAATCCTCCCAGATCACGCCTTTCGCGTTTAGTGGGGCGGCCAATCTTGCTGAGACGTTTACCGGTCTGAAAAGTAGCGGCTTCAAATTTGATACGGTCCAGTTCTTCAGCAGGTGTCAGGTCTTCATAGTATTTGATGGCTTCTGCATATTGTACACGGCTGTGCAGCAGGCCGGTTACTTTTACTACCCATTTCCGGGTTTCATTCTTAACCTCATATTCATCACCCACCGCCACAATGCGGGAGGCTTTTACAGAAACGCCGTTCAGTTTCACTTTGCCTTTGTCGCAGGCATCGCCCGCCTGGCTCCTTGTTTTAAACAAACGGATGGCCCAGAGGTATTTATCGATGCGGAGTTTGTCTTTTACTTCTGCCATAGTAATGATAAAAGCTTTTGGAAAGTTCTAAAACTTTCCAAAAGCTTTAGTTGTCTTTATTTCATCTCAGCATAAAACTGGTGGAAATACGGAATGGTTTCAATGCCTTTGTAGAAATTGAACACATCATATTTCTCATTCGGACTGTGCAGGTTATCACTATCCAATCCAAAGCCCATGAATACGATCTTCAATCCCAATTCTTTTTCGAACAAGGCACAGATAGGAATACTGCCACCGCCACGAACCGGAATAGGCTCTTTGCCAAATGTAGCGTGAATGGCTTTGGCTGCGGCTTTATACGCATCCGAATCGATCGGGGTCATATAGGGTTCGCCACCATGATGTTCTTCTGCTTTTACCGTAACACCGGCAGGCGCAATGCTTTTAAAATAGGTAAGGATCTTTTCAGTGATCTTCACCGATGACTGGTTAGGGATCAACCGGCAGGAGATCTTGGCAAATGCTTTGGAAGGAAGAACGGTCTTTGCCCCTTCGCCCGTATAACCACCCCAGATACCATTTACTTCCAGCGTGGGGCGGATGCCGGTACGCTCATTGGTGGTATACCCTTTCTCGCCCCAGAGATGCTGTACACCCAGGTCGGCTTTGTATTCTTCTTCATTAAAAGGAGCCTGCGCCATTTTTTCTCTTTCTCCAGGGGTAGACTCAATCACATCATCATAAAAACCGGGGATGGTGATATGGTTGTTCTCATCATGACAGGAAGCGATCATTTTTGCCAACATCGTAATCGGGTTGGCTACTGCACCGCCATACACACCACTGTGCAGATCGCGGTTAGGGCCGGTTACTTCTACTTCAATATAACTCAATCCACGTACACCGATATCAATCGAAGGTGTATCCATGCTCAGCATAGAAGTATCACTGATCAGGATCACATCTGCTTTTAATAGTTCTTTATTCGCTTTTACAAATGTGGCCAGGTTCGGACTTCCCACTTCTTCTTCCCCTTCAATAATGAATTTTACATTGCCGGGTAAAGTGTTGGTCTGCGTCATGGTTTCCAACGCTTTTACGTGCATGTAAAACTGTCCCTTGTCATCGCAGGAACCACGGGCAAATATTTTTCCGTCTTTGATCACCGGCTCAAACGGACCGCTGTTCCAGAGTTCCAGCGGATCGGCAGGCTGTACATCATAGTGGCCGTATACCAATACGGTGGGTTTGGAGGGATCAATGATCTTTTCGCCGTATACCACCGGATGTCCTTCGGTTGGGTAAATGGTAACGGTATCTGCGCCGGCCTCCAGTAAACGTTGTTTTACGGCTTCTGCGCAACGGATCATATCGTCTTTGTGCTCACTGCGGGCACTGATGCTGGGAATGCGTAATAACTCCAGTAATTCGTTCAGGAAACGGTCTTTGTGCTGCTCCTGGTAATCTTTCCAAACCTTCATGATCGCTGATTTAAGTATGATGAATGCGTTGATTTTTCAAATCGGTTAACGGATGGCAAAGGTAAGCAGCTTTTGGGAATCGGACACCTGCGGATCAGCCCCGATTGACCATTCACCATTACCCATTCACACCTGGTGTTTCTGGTTAGAGATGATATTCTCCAGCGTCCAGTCCAGTCGCTCCTTCATCGTCTGCTGGCGAATGGAACAATCTGTTTTGGTGCAGATGGTACAACTGAATGGCAGGCAGCCATCTGTATGCACAAACAATTCAATGGCATCTCCCAACTGCTGTTTGATCAGGGCTGCCAGCGCATCAATTTCCAGGTGTGCCTCGTGTACATTCAGGTACCAGGGAACGGTTAAGTGACAATCAATATGCAGTAAGGGGCCATATTTGATTACGCGCAGGTTATGCAGATCCACCCAATTGGCACGACGGTTATCGTTCAGTACGCTGATAAACCGTTTCAACAGCTGCATATCCGCTTCGTCCATAATGCCCGCCAGTGAAGCACGGATAATGCGGTAACCATTGTAGATCACCAGCACACTCATACCGAGGGCAATTACTTTATCCAGCCAGTACAGGCGGGTAAGCAGCATAATGGCCAATCCGGCAATGATTCCAACGGTTGAATACGTATCTACCTGCAGGTGTTTGCCGCTGGCCTGCAAAGCCAGCGAGTTGTTTTTTTTGCCGATGCGGATGCAAACGGCACCCGCTACATAATTGATGATGGCAGTAGCGCCCACCAGGATCAGACCGGTATCCAGTTTCTGCAAAGGATTTTCCTGCAAAAAATTCATTACCGTTTCATAGATAATCATGATACCGGCAGCTACAATCAGTCCACCTTCTACCGCGGCCGAAACAAATTCTGCTTTACCATGTCCGTAGGGATGATCCAGATCGCGGGGTTTGGCAGCTACGTACAGGCTGTACAAACCAATAAATCCCGCGATCACGTTCACAATACTCTCCAGTGCATCTGAAAGGATGGCCAGGGAATGTGTGTATTGATAAGCAATGATTTTGGTAAGGAACAGTACTACACTCAGAATCGTGATCCAGCGCTGTATCCGGAAATTTTGTTTAGCTGATTGCAGAAAAAATGTTTCTGCAAAAGTATCGTTTTAATACCGGAATGGGATCGGTTATCGCAAGGGATGACTCTTTACTCCTTCGTGGGTAATGATCACAGGTTTGATAACTCCCTGTTCATCAAAATGAAGTTCATCTATACAGGTAACACGTGCGTTGGCATCTTTTTCGCCCAGCGGACGGCGGTGGTAAACCATATACCATTGATCCTTGCCCGGTACCTGGATCACAGAGTGATGTCCGGCACCTGTGGCAATGGCAGGGTCCTGCTGTAAAATTTTCCCGATACGCTTAAAAGGCCCCAGTGGCGAATCGGCCATGGCATAGGCCACGCTGTAATTGGGCCCGGTCCAGCCACCTTCCGACCACATAAAATAATATTTGCCATTGCGGATGAACATAAAAGGACCTTCCACATATCCTTCGGGTGTGATCTCTTTAAAAATACTGCCATCGGCAAAAGGCAGAAAACCCGTCAGGTTTGCATTCAGTTTACCCATATTACAATGCCGCCATCCGCCGTAGATCAGGTAGTCCTGCCCATCTTTATCCTGGAACACGAACTGGTCAATGGGTTGTGCACCATTGTAAAACTGGTCAACCAGTGGTTTGCCCAGGTAGTCTTTGAAAGGTCCGGCCGGATTATCTGCCACAGCCACACCGATCCCTCCTTTTTCCTGGTTGTTTTGGATATCGTTAGCCCCAAAGAACAGGAAGTATTGATTTTTTTTATGGATGATGGAAGGCGCCCACATGGCCCGTCTGGCCCATTTGATAGCAACAGTATCCAGGATCCGGCTGTGTTTGGTCCAGTTAACAAGATCGGGTGAAGAGAAAGCATCCAGGAACACTTGCTGGTTGTAGGGTGCAGAAAAAGTAGGATAGATCCAGTACTGTTTCCCGAAAATCGTTCCTTCCGGATCGGCATACCATCCGGGAAAAACCGGGTTGTTCTTTTTCATTTTTGCAGGCTGTCCTTGCGCATGGGAGAAAAGCTGCAGTGCGAACAGCAAAACAAGCAAGGTTTTTTTTTCCAGCATAGGAAGCAGTCAGGTTCGATCCGGTTTAGATTAATTCGATGGTATAGCTGATATCGCAATGTTTGGCAAGCATGGCAGAAATGCCACAATATTTTTCCTGCGAGAGGTCAACGGCTCTTTTTACTTTATCCAGGTCTTCCGGTCTGGCATCTATCCGGTATACCATTCTAATAAAAGTGAATGTTTTGGGATGTTCTTCTGTTTGTTCTGCCTCTGCATCTATCTCAAATTTGCTGAACGCCACTTTCATTTTTTTCAGGATCTCCACCACATCCATACCGCTGCAACCGTTTAAGGCGCCCAGTAACATTTTCTTCGGGTTCATGCCGCTGCCCAGTCCTCCTCCTTCTACAGTAGTATCAATTCTTACAGTTTGTCCGGTATCTGCAGTGGCATCAAAAGCCATGCCTTCTACCCATTTGGTGATTGTCTTCATGATTCTTTTATTATAAAGTCAAAATTCAAAAGTAAAAAGTCAAAAGCTCTTTTTTGACTTTTTACTTTTGAATTTTTAATTAAGCCTATCCCATCTCATACCGCTTCTGCACAAACTCCCAGTTCACCACATTCCACCAGTTATTGATATAGTCGGGGCGTTTGTTCTGATATTTGAGATAGTACGCATGTTCCCAAACATCCAGTCCGAGCAGAGGAGTACCCTTCAACTCACTGATATCCATCAAAGGATTATCCTGGTTGGCGGTAGAGCCTACTACTAATTTTTTATCCGCTGTTACTACCAGCCAGGCCCAGCCGCTGCCAAAACGGTTTTTGCCCGCATCGGTAAACTGTGTTTGAAAGGCTTCGAACGAACCAAATCCCTGGTCAATGGCGGCAGCCAGTTTACCTTCGGGTTTACCAGCCACTCCTGGTTTCATGCATTGCCAGAACAGTTCATGGTTATAATGACCGCCTCCGTTATTACGCATTTTGGCGGAGTATTTCGAAATGTTGCGCATCAGGTCTTCCAGCCGGGTAGCATTGGTGTCTACTTTCTCGGCTGCACAGGCGTCTGCCAGGTTCTTGGCATAGGCTGAAGCATGTTTGCTGTAATGGATCTCCATGGTCATGGCATCAATGACAGGCTCCAGGGCTTTGTAATCGTAGGGAAGGGGTTGCTGGGTAAAAGCATTACCTGCAACAGGAGTCCCGTTTGCCTGTACGAAAGAGGGCAGAACGGTAAGGCCAATACCGGCTATGCCCGTTGTTTTGATGAATGAACGACGGCCTTTGTTATGTGTAGTCATAATAGGAAGGTTTAGGATTTTTTGAAGAAGCTAAAATTAACCAAAAATCTCCGCAACTGTTTAAAAGAACGATAATAGAATTCCTGGTTGAATAACTGCGAATCGCGCATGGCTTTATAGGTAAGAAAAGCGCCGATCGGGATCAGGACAAAAGTGGAGAGCCACATTCCCATCAATGGACTGGCCTGTTCTGATTTCACAAACTTCTCGCCAAACGTGTTGAACAGGTGAAAGATCACAAAAAAGATGATCGCAAATACCAGCGGTGTTCCCAGTCCGCCTTTACGGATAATGGAACCCAATGGTGCACCGATGAGAAACAAGACAATACAGGCTGCCGATAAAGTCAGTTTCCTGTGCCATTCGATCTCGTGCAGGCGAAGCGATTTTTGGCGCTCTTTATAATCAGCATCCAGTACCGAGATATTGCCCTTCACACTCTGTAACTGGCTGATAGCGGCATCGGTAATGCTTTGTTTCACAGAATCAGGGATCAGCTCATCAAATTTCTTTGCTTTTTTAATGGCATCCGGTTTGATCTTTGTCCAGCCGGTATCCTGGTAACGGGTAAACCGCATATAAGGCGACACTTCCCTGTCTGTTTTACGCAAATAGAAACTATCCAGGCTCTGTAAAGAATCGATGGCGCCGTTCAACTGCCGCAGACTGAGCATCTTGGGATCGTAAAAAGCACTGTCGCCCGATTTGTTCATCTGGAAACTCTTCAGGTCAAACACTTTTTTGTATTCCTGAAATCCCATCCGGGTAAACTCCGTGTTGGTGGTAGAGCGTTGCCCCTTTTCTTCGTAGCGCCATCCTTTTTTGAGCACGAATTCGAGGAAACGTTTGTCCTGTGTAATCCGCATCACGCCGCTTTCTGCGATCAGCATATTATCCTGTAGTCCGTTCTTCTTTTCAAAGATGACCACATTGTGGATGATGCTGTCGTTCTTCTCTTTTTTACCCAGTTTGATCACATAACCTTCGATCTTATCGTAAAAAATGCCCTCTTTGATATCAAAAGCCGGTTTGGATACGATGATATCATATTTGAGGGTAGACAGTTTCAGCTGTGTTACGGGAATGATATTGTTGGCAAACAGGAAAGCAAGCCCACTGATAAAAAAAGTGATGATCAGCAGCGGCCGCATAAAACGCAGCAAAGGAATCCCGGCTGCTTTAATAGCCACCAGCTCAAAAGTTTCTCCCAGGTTACCGAATGTCATAATGGAAGAGAACAACAGGGCGAGGGGCAAGGCTGTTGGCACCCAGAACAGGGTTACCAGTCCTACCAGTTTTAAGATGGTGAAAAGATCCAAACCCTTACCCACCAGGTCATCGATGTATAACCAGAAGAACTGCATGGTTAATACAAAGAGGGAAATGGCAAAAGCAGCGATAAAAGGACCGATAAAAGAGCGGATAACGAGTATATCGAGTTTTTTAATCACGGGTCCTTGCTTAATATTGTTTTATGAGCCCTGCAAAAGTAATGCTTTCACAAAAGGAACGGGAACTGGTAACAGATGCCGGTTGGATTTTAACAAAGAATCAGGTCATCGGCAAAGTGTACACGCTTTTTGGCGATCTGAGTGAGAATTACCGGCAACAATGGGCTGCACACCCGGCTTTGGCTATAGCCGATCCCGGCTTCTATTCACCCAAGATCTCAAAAGGTGAACAATACCGCGGGTTACCCTGGGTCATACTCGATCATCCCCGCTATTTTACCGGTACTGATAGTTTTGCCATCCGTAGTTTTTTCTGGTGGGGACATTTCTGCAGCATCACCTTACAATTGGCGGGTCGCTACCAGCTGCAATACGGGCCTGCCATCAGGCAATATTTTCAGGCAAACCCAGCTGCCCTTGCCGGTTGGTACATAGGTGTAAGTGCCGACCCCTGGGAGCATCATTTTGAAGAAGACAATTACCAGCTGCTGGCAGATGAGCCGGAGAAGGATTGGAATGAATTGCCCTTTCTGAAACTGGCAAAAAAAATCCCATTACAGGAATGGGATGGGATAACTGATTTTTTTGAAGGGAACTTCCATGCGCTCTTACAGATGCTGGATCCGCAAACGGTTTAAGCCCCGCCTAAACGGTGAAACAGGTCCTTGATCTGGTAGCCCCATAACTGGCTCTGGTCTTTGATCTCATTTTTCTCTGCAAAATCCTTGATCACCAGGATGGTCTGGTTAGAGATCTCTGTTTTTTCGATCCGGAACTCAAAGTATTCATTCTTATCGCTGTGATGCCAGTGAAAACGGATGAATTTATCTTCTTCCTTGTCTAACACATCCGCCTTATCCGGTACACCACCTCCCCAGGAAAAGCTGTATACATTTTCCCACTCATCCACTTTATCTGCAAACCATTCCTGTAAACCGGCAGGCGTAGCTAAAAATTCGAATAAAATCGTTGGTGAACATCTGACCGGAAACTCCAACGTAAATAATTGCTTCTTACTCATTACAATCTCTTTATCCTACAACCAATCGTAGGTGTGCAATAATATTAAATAATCCCTCGCTTCCAAATGTTTTTTTAACCAGCGGGGATTGTTCCGTAACCCAAAACCAGAGAGATCGAAAACATTTTGCATAAGTGTTTGTAATTCAATTAATTGCGAAAAATAAATTTTTTGATAAGTTTTAGAATTTTGTTAAATTGCTGTACAACAGACTATGTGGCGTAGTGTTTCGTTCGCTCAACCTTGTAACCCCGTTCTCTTTACCAATACAACCTACCACTAAAACCAGTTTATTATGAGTATGCGCCAACTCAAAATAACAAAGTCTATCACCAACCGCGAGTCTCAGAGTCTTGAGAAATATCTCCAGGAAATCGGTAAAGTAGACCTGATCAGTCCGGAAGAAGAAGTGAACCTCGCTATGCGCATCCGCGAGGGCGACCAGTCTGCTTTAGACAGGCTGGTAAAAGCCAATCTCCGTTTTGTGGTATCGGTAGCCAAACAGTACCAGAACCAGGGACTTACCCTGCCCGACCTGATCAATGAAGGTAACCTGGGACTGATCAAAGCAGCACTGCGTTTTGATGAAACAAGGGGTTTCAAATTCATTTCTTATGCGGTTTGGTGGATTCGCCAGAGTATCCTGCAGTCATTGGCAGAGCAGAGCCGGATAGTAAGGCTGCCGCTGAATAAAGTAGGCCTTACCAACCGCATCAGCAAAGCCTACCAGCAGTTGGAGCAGGAGTTTGAGCGCGAGCCTACACCCGAAGAACTGGCCGATTTACTGGAGATAGGCATTGATGAAGTAACCGCCACCATGAGTGTAGGTTTCCGCCATGTAAGTATGGATACGCCCTTGTCTGACGGCGAGGACGGTACTCTGATGGACCTGATGGAGAACCCCAATGCAGAAAAAACCGACGAAAACCTGGTGCACCACGAATCACTCCGCATGGAGATAGAACGCAGCCTGCGTACCCTTACCGAAAGGCAGAAAGATGTGGTCTGTTATTTCTTCGGAATAGGTGTAGACCATCCGCTGAGCCTCGAAGATATTGGCGAACGGTTCCATCTTACCCGTGAAAGGGTTAGACAGATTAAAGACAAAGCGATCACTAAGCTCAGAAGTACCAATCGGTCAAAACACCTGCGGTTCTATTTAGGATAGACTTTTTTTCTAAAAAGCATTCAGTAACCCCAGCCTTCAGGCTGGGGATTTTTATGAGCCATATGCACCGGGCTTCAGCCCTGATAGTTCTCAGAGCCATACCCCGCCTTCTGTTTGGGCTAAAGCCCGGTTGATGGTTCTGGGTTTGATCCCCAGCCTGAAGGCTG
>Ga0316227_1002741_pt1 | contig 15228 bp, 13 predicted proteins | sample TBH18019metaG_FD_206012 | JGI IMG/M metagenome (GOLD analysis project Ga0316227, IMG submission 206012) | Freshwater microbial communities from Trout Bog Lake, Wisconsin, USA - TBH18019 | ecosystem: Environmental > Aquatic > Freshwater > Lake > Hypolimnion/Profundal zone | place: USA: Wisconsin... | reverse complement strand
CCGTGATCACCGGCCCGACGGTCTCTCTGTCACAGAGGGATTCCGACAGCTCTGCAAGCCGCGCTCGTCATTTTATCGTTCCGTAACCTGCCCTTATGCGAAGGGGCCACCGCAGCCCTCACGGTGCGTGTCCGCTATGGAGGAGCGTCCACGTCTCCTTAGATGTCCGGGACGGGCGCATTCCGGAAGGTCTGCTTCTAGGCTGAGCGCAATGATCGGTTGGGGAGCCGGGCGGAAGCTGCGGTAGGTCCGGGGCTTCTATGCCAGCGCCTTCGCGGCGTTTGCGCCATGCTCGCGGACATGAACCTCGGCGAGCCGGATGCGAGGGCTGAGGCTCTGGTCGGCCAGCCAGTCGCTAACCCAAGCGAAAATATGCTCGGCGAACGCCTCGCAGCTCACGCGCGGAAGAACGACAAGCTGGATCAGACCGAGCTCGTCCATTGCTCGCATCTGGGAGAGCAGAGGATCGTCCGCAGCCACCAGCGTCTTGTGATCGAAGGTTTGCTCCAGCCACCGCCTAACCGGTTTCAGGCTGCCGAAGTCCATGACCCAGCTACGGGCGTCGAGATCGTCGGCTTCGAACTCCAGGTGCACGGCGAGCGCGTAGCCATGGAGGAACCGGCAGTGCGAGGCTGATCGCCACTGCCGGAAACAGCAGGACAGTCCGATGTCGTGACCATAGGTTTTTGCGCTGCGGTATCTCACGCGCACATCTCCAATCGTAGCTCTTGCTGGCTGGCCAAACGGACGGTGCGTGTTCAGAGATGCGCATACATCCGAGTGTATAGCGCCTCACCTGAGAAAAAGGGTGCGAGTTGCTGCCGGCAGGGCTCCAGATCGAAGCCGTCTTCCGCAGCACGAGCGAGTACCTTGCGAAGGTAGGCTATTAGGGCTGACTTGTTCTGCTCGAAACTGTCCGGCAGGGTCCACGCGCTGCGATAGCGAAACTCTTTGGGATACATCTCGCGGTAGGAGAGCCGGTCCGGAACCACCGGCACAGCCCCGGCAAGCACACCCTCATAGCAGCCGATACCGAGGGTCTCCTGTAGGCTGCACGAGAACACCACGCGGCTGCGTCCCAGCAGACTGTGGTACTCCGGCTTGGTGAGCGCTCGATCTTGGCACACCTCGAAATGCCAATCCGGGAACTCGCCCGCGAGATCGCGGAACATGTCAGCCTGCTTCTCGCGTGCCACCCGGTGCGGGAACAGAACGATGTTCTCCTTGGGTGTGCGGCGGGCCTCCTCCAACTCGCCGCTCAGGTACTCCATGGGCCAGCCAACCTTGGCCACTCGAGTGTCATCCTTGCGAACGCCCACGCCTTTGCAGAACAGGTCGATGTGGGCCTGCGTGGCGAAGGCACTTACGTCATAGGCCTCGAACAGCGCCCGCTCCATCGCGCGTGCCCAAGGTCCGTCCTTCATTTCAATGCGACCGAGGAAGTCGTTGGGATCGTAATGCCCAGCGTGCCAGAGGCCCACGATCTGCACGGGGACGCCGCACAGCGCGCTCATGTACCGAACCTGATGCACGCCGGGGTGCCAGGCATCGGTGAAGAGGAAAATGTCATTCCTCTGCACCTCGTTGCGCTGAAAGCGACGCGCGATCTCCGCGATTTGCGTGCTCTTGAAGACGTTGGTGCCGGCGAAGTCGAGGAACGCCCCGGCGGTGGGTGTCTGATCGGGCATTTCGCCGTTGATCACACGCACATCCACACGGATGTCGCGATCCTCAGCGGCGCGACACAGCTGCTCGGGCAGATGCCGCCGCCACTGCTCGGTGTATCGCTGCTCGTGCGCCTCGATGGGCAGCAGCCAGACGTTCTTCACTTGCGCAGCTCCACCGCGTCGTAGCGCGTGAAGGACCCGCATTCGCCGTCCTCGCTGACCTCGATCCAGATCTCGCGGTCAAGATAGCGAGCGGCGATGAGGGCCCGCAACTCGTCGCTGATCGTCTCGCAGCTCTTGCCGCTGAGTTCCAGTATGTTGTCCGCGTACAGGCCCTCAAGCCAATCAAGGAAGGTGTGAAACTCGATTTCGCGGTCGCCGTGCCACACCTGGATCCACACTCGGAACTTGAACAGGTGCCGGTGACGGTCGGAGAGATAGCTCCGTTCTTCGGGAGCATCCGGCCAACGGTGGAAACCTACTTTTTGGAAAGTCACCCAGATCATGCGATTGGGATTGACGGCAGCGATCATTGAAGCAGAGGTCATCGTTATTCAGCGGGTTTCAGCGAGGTTGAACGGTTGGCACGCTGGCTGAGCCAGAGCCACATGAAGATGCTGGCCACCATTTTGAGCGTGTAGTGCACCCAGAACAGTTGCGGGATGAGCCAGCCCATAATGCCGAGGAAGATCAGGCCATCGAAGGGCACTGCAACGGCCGATGAGATGACGATGCGATCCTTCATGGGGCGACGGGTGATCTTGAAGATCAGCCAGTCGATGCTTTCACTCACAACGAATGCCGTGCCGCTGGCCAACGCCACGACATGATCGACAGCAAAGTAGGTGAGCACAGCCGCAATCAACGTGAGCGCGATCACCCAATTGCCCACCGCACGCTGCGCATAATCACGCATGACGAAGACAGCGCCTACCAGCAGCAGGCCCGGCGGTATCTGGATGCCGAAGAAATCTTGCGGCGGCCACCAAGAGATCGTGAAGTTTACGAGGAGTGCCACTGTCACGTAGGCCACGCTCAGCAGCGCAGCCGACAGCGTGTTACGCCATTGAATCATATCTCAAACCAAGGCTTCCAGTGCGTGCCTGCTCTCAGAAATAAGCGCGTAGGGGCTGGGGCACTTGTGAGGATCAAGCGCCAGATTGATCACTGCTTCCAGCACTCGTGTACGCACGGGAAAACGTGAGCGCCCATCGTTGGCGTGATACCAGTTGCTGATCGCGTTGCGGTGCGCGTCCACGTAAACTTGCGTATTGTGGCAGGCTACCAGCAGCATGGCATTGGTGATGGGCTTGGGAGTGCCGCTGCTGAGGTCGAGCAGATCGCCCATCTTCACCTGCTTGCCCACTCCCGAGAATGCAGGGAACTGGCGATCCCGACCCGTTTCGCGGCACCCATCGTTAGTCTGGTCCGCAACGTCAGCACACCACTCGTTGAGAGTTCGGTCGTAAGCCCAATCCGGAGCCAAGCTCACCAGTTTATTGCCCATTCCTGCGCTGACATAATCCAGACCGTACGACGTAATGGCGATGTTGAACTCCATCGCGGACACCATGGGGTTGCTTGTGTCATATGTGATCTGGAAGTCGGGATTGTCGTGCTGCCGGATGGCCCGCTGAATGGCCGTGAACAGCACAGCGCATTCGATGGTGCTGGTGCCTAGGATGTGGACGTGCTTGAGGCGCTGCAACGTGCCGTCAGCGCGCATGTCCAGCAAACGGTTGAGCAGCAGCCGATAATTGCGAGCATGGGCACCAGCGAACGCAATGCCGTCGATGATTAGCGGCTGGAACTCGCGATACCAACTGCTGCTCTCTGCCTCGTTGCGGCCCTGTAGCACTACGAGAAAGCCTGCTTTGGAGGGATCGCGCTCCCTCAACATGAACTCCGTGTTTATGCGTGTTTGCAGCAGGCAGGTATTAAAATCCAGGCCCTGCTGGTTGGTCGCGTTAAGCGCATCCAACTGCTGCCCCAACCCCTCCTCTTGCAGCCTGCGCACATGCGGGGTCACGTTGCCGATCGAGATGCCGCCCGTGGGGAAGTCCAGCGCCATCACCCAGTCGCCGTGATCTTCCATCCAGCGCAGCATGCGCAGCACGGTGGATTCGCCCTCCCACTTGAGAGTGCCTTGCTGGATCTGAAATCCGCCGCTGTCCGCGATGGTGAAGGTGCCGGCCTTGTGCCGGTTGGTCACCATGGTGGGGCGAGCAGCCTTGGCCGCTGTTTTTGCTGCCTGACCAGCGCTCACCAGGGTGGCGGGATACCGGAAGAAGCCACCTCTCTGCAGATAGTCCAGCATGGTGCCAGGGAGGCCGGTAAAACTCCACGACAGGTTGTTGGCGGCCTCTGCATAGTTCTGGCTGATCGCCGGCAGATAGCGTGCGCAGTTGGGCTGGTCGGGGAACAGAGGCTCAATCGCGCGCATGTGATTGGGGTGCAGGCAAAAAGTTAATTTTGTGACACTAGGTTGCGCAGCCTCGCGCAAACGCACCTTAAACGTTTAACGGTTAAACGTTTTGCCCGCCGACTAGAACGACGAGCGCGGGCGCGATGAAGGCCAAACGCAAGCCAAACTCCTCAATGGTGGCTAAAATCCAAGCATTAGATCAGCAATTTCACCCCATCGTGATCAAAGCGGAAGCCTCTGTGGACGCCGAGGAGGCTGCGGAGCGCTCGCTCAACGAGGTGTTGGCCGAACTGTACGACTTTGGTCAGCCGCTCGCGAAGAGCCCGGAATTAGCCCGGCAGTTCATCGAGGCACATGGAGAAAAATATGGAGTTTATGCCAAAGAGAACATCTATATTCCGCTCGTCAAACTTGCATTCGCCGGTCGCAAACTGAGCAAGTCCGCGCTTAGTCTTCGCGCAAGTGCGCTCGACATTGTTGCCCACGAGAAACCTTCCAACCTAACCGCTGATACGTGGCTGGATCAGGAGGGCGGCTACAAAAACGTCTACGACAAGTTCAAAGGCCCCAGCGCGCTGGACACCCTTCGCAAGCAGCAGGGTGGCCAGATTTCGCCCTCCAACAAGCCGCCTCTGTTCGATCTGCACCGCGCGATCACCGCACTGCGCGACTTCACGCTGCCCATGCCGGCCGTGCTCAACAAGGATGACGGCCCAGTGCCCACGCGGGCCTTCTACATCAGCAACACCGCCGAGGGTTGCCGAGTGGAGATGGTGGGTCGGGGCTTTGCGTTCGCCTGTGGCAGCGTGCTGCTCGCTTCGCCCATCCTCGAACTCGAAGATCACGCCTACCTCATGAGCGACAGCGAGGCTGAGCGCTTCGCCGTAACGTTCCCCAAGGAGTTGGGTTGGAGCGTCACTGCCACTGACACCGAGGCAACGTTCACCAGCCCGCAGGGCATCTCGGTGAAGGCCGAGGAGATCAGCCTTGTGCCGCATCGCGCGTTCCTGCGGGCTGCTGCGCAGATGCGCAACCACAGTGCGCCGCTCTCGCTCACCCCTGCCGGCATCAACTCGTTCCGAGTTTGGCAGAAGGCCATCGACACGGAGTACCGGCGTCGCAAACCCGACATGCAGAGGTCCCTGAGCCGCAGCGACGTGTTCAAGCAGTGGAAGGAGTGGGAGGAAGGATCTGCCGTTTTCCCTGCCTACGGCGCCAAGGCTCCCCTGCCTGTGCCGGCCCTGCCTGCATTCCTCGACCTTGAGGCCAACGGCGGCATGAATGTGGGCTTCAACAAAGCCAGCATGCCGTTCGCATCGCCCACCTTCTTCCTCGTGAGCCACATGTTCGGGGGCAACAGCATCATCCCCATTAAGGATGAGCGTCAGTTGGCCATAGTGGACGTGGAGCGGCTCTGCGACGTGCTGTCGGGCCTCAACGTGCAAGCTGCTGCTGCCACCTTCGCGGACACGGACATGCCGCAGGCTGCGCTGTGCGTGGATGCGCTGCTTGAAAATGACGCCCTGCGCCTCGTGCTACCCTTGGTGATATCCGCAGGGGGCGACTACGCCAGCGCGTGCGATGCCTTGGACGCCGTTGCGCTGCCGCCGATGATGCCGAGCGCTGTGCCCACGTCAAGGCAGGCGCTGCCGGTGACTCCCGCTGTGCCGTCCCCTGCCATGCCCTCGTTCACTCACGTGAGCGAAGCGGCCATCAGCGAGGAGCATGTGCCCATGCTCGTGCGCCAGCAGTTTGGAGCCTACATCACCTGCTATCGGCCCAAAGATGATCTTAAGTGGGCCAAGCGGTTCAGCAACTTCAAGAAACAACTAACGTGGTGGGCCACCAAGACAGACGTTTCGATTTACCTCAATCTCAGCGGGTGGAAGTACAAGGAGTTTGAAGACTTCATCAACGACAAGACACCGGAAATGAGAAAGGCACTCAAGCGTGTCGTTGATTACGACTACAATCCTAAGGAGCAGCTGCTCATCAACAACCGCATCAAATGCCTCGAAAAATTCTACAACAGCGATCACCGCTGGGGGATCATACTGGATGACGATGCTGTGCTCAGCGACGACGCGCATCACAACAGCAGTTGGCGCATTTTTGCCGAGATGGCTGTGAACGGCCCTGACCACTACAAGGGCGTAGATGTGTTCTTTCCCATCAACCCGCAGAAGTCAGCGTGGCAGAAGGATGTGAACGGGATTGAGACCGTTAAGACCGCCGTTGACGGCGTGACCACGAAGACACGCGCTTTCACCAAGCCGCAGAACTTCGAGCGGCATCGCCTCAATCACGTGTTCACAACCAACACGGACCTCAAGGGCAGCATGTTCGTAGTTCGCAACTTCCGAAAGGAGGGTCGCCCCGAGGTGCTGCCGGATGCCTCCTACACGCTGCACGGCGAGGACACCTATTTCGCCATGCTGGCCATCTCGATGGGCTACAGCGTGCGCCGTTGCAACAACATGATCCTCAACGAGTTCACGCTCCCCAAGGACAGCCACTTCGGACTGCCCACGGAGCGCACCGACAAGATGCGCGAGGGCAACAAGCGCTTGGTTGAGATATTTGGTGACTGGGGCTTGCGGATGAAGCAGCCAGGGGACCGCTATTACCAGTCCGTCAATAAAGAAACCGCCGAGGTCACCGAGAACGATCACCTCCTCTTCAAGGACGACTTCATCCTCAAATGCCTCGGCGAGGAGCCCCAGCCGTTGGACCGGCCCAAGCCGAGGTAGCAGATAGGGATCAGGCCGCCTTTCCGTCGCGGCCACCCTTTCAGCCGCGTGGGAACATGCTGGGGCCATTGCCAAGTTCGACGATCCTGCCTGCCGCTCGTGCAGCACGCGCATACGTTGAGATGGGGTGCGTACCTCGAAATGAGAGATCGCGTTCCAGCCCGATGACGAGACCCGCGCTGACTTCCTTGAGCTCCTCAAGGCTGACGTAACCGAGCTCGGGTTCACCGACGCCGAGGTCGCATAGCCCGAACAGGGTGTCACCATCTGGTTCCATCGCGCAGATGAGCCAGGTTGCCGGCCCTGCGGGATTGAAAAGCTTGAGCACTGGGTGATGGTCGCACTCGCGCTCGCGCCCGTTGGCCAGGAGCAGTTCACGGGTCGCGGCATCGATCAAGGGCAGCATCGGCGTCCTCGCAGTTGATGCGAGGAGCGTGCAGCCATGGAAACGCAAGAGCGAGCAACCCGTCACTAGCGAAAGCTCAACCCAAAACATCATAAAACTTACATTTAGTGATGTTCGGCGCTAAGTCGTTGATCTATCTGCACTCTGCAAAGAACTCGCCCTTACGCGCATCTGGCAACATCATCCTTTGCTGCGAACAGCGCAAAGTGTGAGGTCTCAATGAAGCAGGCGCGTGTGCCAACGGAGGCAGAGTTCAAGCGGCTGGCCGCGGTGGTAGGGCAGGGGAGGCATGGTTCGCGCAATCGAGCTGCGCTGATGCTGAGCTACCTCGCTGGCCTACGCGTGGGGGAGATCGCGTCGCTGCGATGGGGCAATCTTCTCGACACCGAGGGGAGGGTGCGCGAGCAGCTTCGGCTCAGCGCAGCCGTGACGAAGGGTGGGCATGCGCGTGTGGTGTTCATGAATGTGCGACTGCGGCGCGAGATCGAGCAGTTCCGAGCCAGCCTGCCCGCCGCGCCGAATCTGAAGCAGCACGTGCTTATCACCCAGAAGCGCACGGCTTTCAGCGCGAACACGCTGTGTCAGCTCATGCGCAGCTGGTATGACCAGGCCGGCCTGGACGGTGGCTCAAGCCACAGCGGCCGCCGCTGGTTCATAACTCGTCTGGCACATGCGGGTATTTCACCCAAGGCCATCATGATGCTCGCTGGCCACCGCCATCTCTCGACTACGCAGCGCTACATCGATGTAAACGATGAGATGATGCGCACAGCTGTGGAAGTTCTTTGAAATTCAGACGTTAGCAACCAACTGGCGAATAGGATCACGTCGCACAAGATGGTCGTCAGCAGATTTTTCGAACAATACAAAAACATAGGACAGATATTATGCAAACACTGCTTGATGCGGGGCGGACCGAAGTTGAAATTCAGACACTAATAGAGGCTTACTTACATAGGCATGGAAAAATCTCTAGGCGCAGCAGTGGCATGTGCGGATCAATCTATTTTTTCGATCAAGGCGAGCATGTTCACCCCAGATGGATTGCCGTCAAGATTCCTCGCACTCCCAACAATGACCGCACGGAACGGAACAAGCGCTTTGTGCGGGAGATGAAAATCCAACACGATACATTTCAACATATCTTCGTTTGCTGGCCGTTTGATTATCAGATGATATTGGACACGCCAGCAGCATTGTACCGAGCGGCAGACGGCGATCTATCCGACCTTATTCCGGATGCCTCACTTTCAGATGAGAGCCGCCTTTCCGTTTTGATCTACCTGTGTTCGGCTCTGAAACACTGCCGAAGTCGCGGCATGTCAAGTCATCAGGACTTGAAGCCTCAAAATGTGCTAGTGCGTCATATTCCGGAGCTGCAACGCAGCTTGCCCGATCAAAAAGTCTTTATTTTTCCTCAACTCGCCGACTTCGGCTTGGCGAACACTTGGGAGGAGCAAGGGAAGTCTCAAGGAGCGCGACCGTACATGGCACCAGAGCAATGGTTGCAGAGTGTCGCCCTGCCGGCTTCAGATATCTTCGCACTAGGGGTTATCATATTCGAGACTATGACGCGCGGACAGCACCCTATAGGTGAACTCGTGAGAGACTGGTGGCCAAAACCTGTACATGGCAACTCACGTAAATGGCTTCGTGATGATATGTGGATTAGATGGGCAAAAAGCGGCACCCCGATCCATGCCGCAGAAATGGTGTCAGAAGGAGTATATAATGTCGTGCGCGAATGTCTAAGGATTGAACCAGAAGACCGCCCGGAACTCGATCTTGTTCAAGGATGGTTGATTGACGAACTTAGAACTATCAATGCTGATGCTGCATACCAGGCTCACTTTCAAACCTTCCGTGCAGATCAAGATGCGAGGAACAACGAGTGGCCTCACAGGGATCAGCGATTTGCCCGCTTGAGAGATGCGGTGGAACAGATGCCGTGACTCTTTGGCATCACACGCGCCCACGGGCCGCGATCGGCGGCCTTCTTATTCTGCCCCGCCGGCCCAGGCTGCCGGAGGAGACGAGCAAAGGTCCGGCCATCGTGGTCGTTGCTGGGCCAGAAAGCACCACCTTCGTTACCAGAGCCATCGCGCCTCTGACATCGAGGGTCCGGCGCAAATCAACACAGCCGCGATAGCCTGATTGCGAACCGTAGGCGATCGATGGTCCCTTGGTCGCCGAAGTCAGGCGGTCAATCGGGTTATGACCTGACGTGTACGTTCGTGCCGAGTGTCATTCGGTCCACAGCAATAAGGCCGACGCACCGCGAATGACGTCGAAGATCCCGGTATATCGTGCTGGGGCACCTTAGCCGGACACGAAGCGGGACCTGACCGTTGCTCCTGAATGGCTTTGAGATTGATCTGCCGAATGAGGTAGAGATCGTCACGCGACCGCTGCCAGACTCGGCGGACGTCAAAGAGGAGCGCGAGCGTCTCACCGGCCACTGGTTCGTGCATTGGGCTGGAGGGCAGCTGTATTGCATGCGGCTTCGGCCTGGCGGCCCTAACGTGCAAGGTGATCGGCGCTCATGGCCACAGCGAGACTGCATCTGGCTGCTCCGCGCCCGCGTGGATGACGTCGTCGAGAGCGTGTTCGAACGATACCAGGCGCTGCGTTACCGGCCTTTCACGATCCTAGCGCAGCGCGATGAGGTCGTGCGTGCTGCGGCCACCGTCGCCGACGTCGGCCACCCCCTGCTGGATGGTTTCACGATCCATCCCAAGCTTACCCTTCAGGCGAAGGTGCTCGAACCCCGCGATGGAGATGTAAGGCTCGGCCTCTTCGTCGAGGTCGGAATGCGGTACCAAGTCGACGCGGACATGGAGGCCTTGAACCGAGCCGGGATAGATCTGCCGGGCCTCTACGCAGTCCGCCGCCACCCCGCTCCGGGCGAGCGTAGACTGGCCGGACGCATCGACCGGATCGATGGCGACCTCGTCCATCTGACCGAGGCCACCGGTGACGAGTCGGTTGCCTCGAGCGACTTAGCCCTCGAAGGGTCTCTTGAGACCTTCTCGCGGTGCCTAGGTCATCTCCTCGGCAGCCGGCACGACCGATTCACGAAAGCGGTCGACGAAGTCGTGGCCGGCTTCCGCGTCGGCCCAGGCTACGACAAGATCGTCCGCGATATCGGGACTTTCCTCGCACGTCGGTCGCCGATCACCCTAGGCGTCGGTCTCAAGGCTAACGTCGGAACGCGCTTGGCCATAGAGAACACCCTCGGTATCACGAGCATCTACACGGCCCACCCTGTCGAATACGTGTTCGACCGCTCGGGCTCCAACCGCCACCGTTTCGCGTGGTCCGGCCTACGCGACCACGGTCCCTACGACCGTGCAACCTTCGCAAACAAGTCGCCGCGGATCGCCGTGTTGTATCCGGATGTCGCCGAGGGCAAGGTGGAGACCTTCGTCCGATCGCTCCGGGACGGCATCCCCCCGCCTGAAAAGGGGTTCAGCGGAGGGTTTGCGAGGCTATTTGGGCTGGCGAACCCACAGTTCGTCCCATGCCCAGTTGGTCTGGCGCGTTCCGGACCCGTCCGGGTCGAGGGCTTGTACCGGGAGGCCGCGGAACGATTCCTGGAGCGGGGCGCGATCGACGCGGCCATCATCGTGGTCCTCGACGAGCACGCCGACCTACCGGGTCTCGGCAACCCGTACTTGCGCACCAAGGCTTTCTTCCTGACGCTTGGTATACCGACACAAGAGATCCGTCTCCGAACGGCAACGAAGCGCCCGGCCGACTTGCAATGGACCCTGCAGAACTTCAGCGTCGCGCTCTACGCGAAGCTCAACGGGACGCCGTGGACGGTCGACCAGGACAAGGCGATCAGCGACGAGATCATTGTCGGGATGGGCATGGCCGAGCTGTCTGGCTCGCGCGCGGAGAAACGCCAACGCTTCGTTGGGATCACCACCGTGTTCAGCGGTGACGGCACTTATCTCCTTGGGAGCGCGTCGCGAGAATGCTCCTTTGAGGAGTATCCGGCGACGCTGAGGGCCTCGATGGCCGCGGTGCTCGCCGACGTCAAGCAACGAAACGGCTGGCAACCCGATGACACGGTACGAGTCATCTTTCACGCTCACAAGCCGCTCAAGCGCGACGAAGTGGCGGCAATCGCATTCGACGGTGCACGCGCCGTGGGCGCAGAACAGCGACTGCAGCTGGCCTTCCTGACAATCTCGCACGACCACCCCTTCTACCTATTCGATCCTGACGAGCCCGGGGTTCCCGCACGGAAGGGCGGCTCGGCGATGAAGGGCGCGCTCGCCCCGTCGCGCGGTACCATCGCCCGGATCGGTAGATGGACCCGACTTGTCTGCGTCAACTCGCACCATCTCATCAAACGACCGAATTCGCCGCATCCGAAGCCGCTCCTCGTCAATCTCCACCAAGATTCCACTTTTCACGACCTTGAGTATCTTTCCGAACAGGTCCTAAAGTTCACGTCGCTCTCCTGGCGTTCAATCCTTCCAGCGAGGACGCCGGTAACGATCCATTACTCCGAACTTATGGCGTCGCTTCTAGCGCGGCTGCGTCAAGTCCCGGATTGGTCACCAACAGCACTCGGCGTGAAGCTTCGCTGGAGCCGCTGGTTCCTGTGAGCGATCTCCTCGCTACGCTGAGCTCTACGCTGATTGATCAGGCGTGGGATCGTATGCGCCACCCCGCGGCTTGGCCGGACATCGGATCAGGTTTTGCCAGCCACCTCCTCACCAAGGCCTCACTGCCGCTCCCAGACGCCTTCCTTGCACCTCTTCGCACCGTAAACGCGGGAGATTTTCGGCGCGCGCCCGAACTCGCTGGGTTCGGTTACGTCTTGGGGACAGAGCGCGGGCGCAATCCGACGCTGCAGCTATCCTGGGCGCAGGGTCTGGCTAGGCTCGCGCTGAGGGATGCATTCCCGTCGGACCGGCAATCCTTCGTGCACGATCCCCTGGAACTCATCGGGATAGCACTCGGCGCAGCTTCATGTGATGCCGTGACGGCGGACCAGCGGCGTTGGTTGTCGGAGACCGTCTGTCGCGCCGTCATAGAACGCCGGCTTGCTGGGCCGGTCGCCGACCTTGCCGCGCTGTGCGCGGCGCACGCGCTCGCGACAGAAATACCCGAGCCGTCCCGATCGGTCACACGACGGTTCCCGCCGTTGCGGGATTTAGAGATAGACGACCTCTGCTTCAGCGCGGCTCTGGCGACGGCATTCCCGGAGCTGGCCGCCGCACACGACCTTGCGCCTTGGCGCGATCCCGCAGGAACCGAGCGAGAGATCGTGGGCCGGGCTCTGCGCCAACCTATCCCGTCCCGCGGCGTAGAACCGGCAGCCCTATACGTCTGCTTGCGCAGGGCGGTCGATAGGATCATCATACACCCAGGGCTGGACACGGACGCCACGGCGCGTGTTGTCACCCTTTGCCGCCGCTTCCAACTCTTCGTCGATCGGCTTCAAGCTCGGCAGCGTGGACGTCCTGCGCTCATCATCAAGGACGAGTACGACGTCCAAGATCTACTCCATGCTATCCTTCGGCTGCACTTCGACGACGTTCGGCCGGAGGAATGGACACCGAGCTACGCTGGAAAAACATCGCGAATCGACTTCTATCTCCCTCGTGAAATGACGATCGTCGAGGCCAAGATGACGAGAGCAAAACTGGGCCAGAAGGAAATTGGCGATCAGTTGATCATCGACAAGGAGCGCTACCGCAACTTCCCCGGCGCCGACACTCTCGTATGCTTCGTGTACGATCCGCAGCGCCGATGTCCGAACCCGGCGGCGTTAGAAGCTGACCTCGCCGAAGCGGCGCCGTTGCGTGTCTCTGTCGTCGTGTGCCCGCAAGGTCTATAGCGCCGCCCGATCACGGTGCATTCGGACTGATGAGGGGCTGAGAGTGAAGGCTGTCGGGTGTCTCTGTTGCCGTGGGAATGAGAGGTCCTTCCGATCAGCGACCTACAACGCATGACATCCCATTTACGATCGTGTTATCTTGAAGCCGAGCACCTACTTCAAAGGACAATCATGGAAGTCATCAGCATCATTCAATGAAACAGGCTGCTCGTAGTTCATTAGAGATGCGATGATACACCAGGCCGCTTCTAGGGTATGAACCACGCCGCCGCAAAAACAACTGGGGACCTCCTGGCTCGGCTTGGGTGGTACCTACATCTTGCATTCTCAATATCATAGCATTACCTCAATCGTCGTACGCATAGTATGACTTTTCAAGAGTGTTAGTATCTATCAATAAAATTTAATTTATTTAAAGAGGCGGCTTGCTGTCGGATCGATTACCGACATTAATGATGAAGGCCGGGTATCATTTCCACTTCGGCGCCACCGTACACAGCGCGATGATTTGGCTTGCTCCCAATTTATTGTGCTGAAGCTGTTTTGCAATTTCTTTTACATCTTTGGTAATTACCCACGGGGGGTGCGCGAGCGCGGCGTGATGCCGGCGGGAGGCCGATGTGGGGCGCTCGCGGCGCATCTTGCCGGGAGCCGATTTCGCTGATTCTCTCGTGAGATGGGCCGCAGCGAACTGGAACGGCTGAGCCGCGAGGAACTGATCGAGCTGGTGCTGCGGCTGCAGCGGCCAGAGAAGACCTCGCGCACCTCGTCCAAGCCGCCGGCAACAGACCGCAAGGAGCAGCGCGAGCACTCCAAGCCCGGCGGCGCCAAGCCCGGTCACGAGGGTCACAGCCGCGTCGTGAGCGACGATCCCGACGCAGTCGTTGAGCATCGTCCCGAGGCGTGCGCGTGCTGCGGCGCCAGCCTGCACGCCGCTCTTCCGGCAGAGGTCGTCAGCGTCACCGAGCAGATCGAGCTGCCCGCGGTGGCGCCGATCGTGACGCAGCACCGCCGGCTCGCGGTCCGTTGCCCGCGCTGTGGGAAGCGGGTGGCCGCACCGGTGCCGGAGGCGGCGCGCGGCACCCCGTTCGGCCCGCGACTGCATGCGGTGGCGACGTACCTGAAGACCTTTCAGGCGCTCTCATACGAACGGCTGCAGGCGGCGCTCTCCGACCTGTTCGGCCTGACGCTCAGCCAGGGCGGGCTGATGAACCTGCTCCGCCGTGCCCAAGGCTGCTTCCGTCCGGGTCGCGACGCGGCCATCGCGGCCCTGCGCCGGGCTGAGGTCGTCGCCTGCGACGAGACCGGCGTGCGCATCGAAGGCTCGAACGCCTATCACTGGCTGTTCCACTCGGCCGACGCGGTGGTGCACACGGCCTCGCCGACGCGCGGCGCTGTCGTGGTGCGCGAGATGATGGACGGCCACCGGCCCGCGGTGTGGATCTCGGATCGCTACACCGCACAACAGGGCCATGCCGCCGAGCATCAGACCTGCCTGGCGCATCTGGCGCGCGACGTCGCCTATGTCGTCGAGGTCAGCGACGATCCCGTCCCCTGGCGCCTGCAACTCTGGTTGCAGAGCGTCTTCGCCCTGGCCGAGCGCGTCGCCCACTTGGCCGCCGCGACGCTGTCGGCCAAGCGCCGGAGCCTGGATCGGCAACTCGGCGCCATCCTGGCCACGCCGAGCCGCTGTGACCTGACCCGCGACCTGCAGGCCAAGATCAGCCGGGCCCGCGATCAGCTCCTGGTCTTCCTCGCCTATCCCGGAAAGGTCGAGCCGAGCAACAACGGCTCCGAGCGGCTCCTGCGTCCGGCTGTCGTGCAGCGGAAGGTCACCAACGGCTATCGCGCCATGTGGGCGGCTGAGGGCGAGGCCGCCATCCGCACCGTCGTCGACACCGCCCGCCTGAGCGGTGCCAATCCATTCGGCACCATCCTCAAAACCGTGGGCGCCTGAACCCCGCCATCACAGGCCTGGGTAATTACCATCTTTGAAGCCGCCGCCAGTTGCTAGCGCTACTGCGTAGGATCGGATCGCATCACGCAGTCTGCTAAGCCCATCGGTCTCCACAATTCGCAACTCAGGATGCAGCGATGCAGCGTGCTCAGATACTATCTTTGGA
>Ga0316227_1002740_pt1 | contig 15232 bp, 7 predicted proteins | sample TBH18019metaG_FD_206012 | JGI IMG/M metagenome (GOLD analysis project Ga0316227, IMG submission 206012) | Freshwater microbial communities from Trout Bog Lake, Wisconsin, USA - TBH18019 | ecosystem: Environmental > Aquatic > Freshwater > Lake > Hypolimnion/Profundal zone | place: USA: Wisconsin... | reverse complement strand
ATTAGTCGTTCTTTGCCCCCCTTTAACTTGTTATTAACTTGGTCTCATAGAGACCAAGTAATTAGTCCCTCTTTTAGAGGGACGCTTCTTCAACCTCGAAGATAACAAGTAATTAGTCTCTCGTAGCCCCCCTTTAACTTGTTATCGAAGATAACAAGTAACCTCGGGGGGCTACGAGAGACGCTTCTTTAGATTTCCACCCCCATAGGGGGTGGGAATCAACCTCAACCTCGGGGGGCTAATGCGCAGCGAGAGGTTAGTTGGCCAAAGGCCAACGCTTCTTCAACGACGCTTCTTCAAACATTATAAGATTTGAGTATTTATAATTTTCTAATTTATTAAAAATAATAAAGAAATCTAAATTAAAAAATAAAAAGCATATTTCTAAAATTTTTTTTTACTCGGATTTAGTTAATTAATTTTAAAAATTATTTAATAAATATTTTACTAATTTAATATTTCTCTATTTATCTAACCCTCCTTATTTTATAATTTTAAAGAATAAATATATTTAAACTTTTATAAAAGTTGAAAAAAAACTAACATTGAGATATAGTTAAATATAAACAATTTATTAAATAATAGTCCATAAAACAAAGGGTTACTAACTCAATGGTAGAGTACTCGGCTTTTAACCGATAAGTTCTGGGTTCGAGTCCCAGGTAACCCAAAAAGATAATCTATAGTTTATTTTAATTAAAACAGTTTTTACAATGATTAATATAGTAAGTTTGCTTAATTATAATTAAATTTTATTTTTTTCATAGGGGTATAATAGATATTCTTTACTATTTAAGGTTCAACGAAAAATATAAAAATTAGCCTTTAAACCTTGTAATAATTATTTTCTTTACTTAATAAATGTCTTTTTGACTTTTTTTAAAATACTATCACTCGTGGCACACGTTTTGCCTCTAGCCAAATATTATTTCACATATTAGATATAGAATTTCTTAAAAACATTATAGTAAAAAATTTAAGTAAAAACCTGTTTTATGTATTAAAACAGGTTTTTACTTAAATTTAGAAAATTACCTATTGCTTTTTTAATAACAATTATGTTAAAATATAATTAATTATATTTTAAAATAATTGTTATTAAAATATTAATCTAAATTACTAAAAGCCTGCTTAGCTCAGTTGGTTAGAGCGTCCGTTTCATAAGCTGATTGTCACTAGTTCAAATCTAGTAGCAGGCAACTAATGTTTTTCATCTAAAATTTAGATATTCAAAACTAAGAATTCCTCTTAATTTTAATCTAAATTAATTGGTATTATTTAAATTTATTCAGAAAATATTAATATAGTGTCTCTTTACTATCATAGATATTTAAAAATAATTAGTCTCTCTTTGCCCCCCTTTAACTTGTTATTAACTTGGTCTCATAGAGACCAAGTAACCTCGAAGATAACAAGTAATTAGTCCCTCTTTGCCCCCCTTTAACTTGTTATCTTCGAGGTTACTTGGTCTCTATGAGACCAAGTTAATAACAAGTAACCCCGGGGGGCTACGAGGGACGCTTCTTCAACCTCGGGGGGCTAATGCGCAGCGAGAGAGACTTAAAGCAGCTGCTTTTTTTCTTTTTTAAAGAAAAGCCTCATTAAGGACATTTTATTTAAATTTATATTATTACAAAATACCACTACAATACCTTCTTTTTTGATCAAAACCTCGTTTAAGTATTGGTTTATCTTTTAAGTTTCTTTATCTACAGCAAGTATAAAAAATAAAAAACGACCTTCTAAATATTTTATAACAGCTCACGGAATCCCTTACAGGGCTAGGGTCAAACAGTTTTCAAAAAAAACTAGAAGTTTAAAACTAACCTTTTTTGGAAATATGGATTATAGATAGGTTTATAACTTATAGTAGGTAAAGGAATCTGCTATAGTGAAAAGTTCAAAACTAAATTTCAATTTCGGTTAAACCTAAAGGTGGGAGTCTAAACCGGCTTCAGAGGTGTACGATGTTATCTCTCTAGAATATTGTAGGATTATTTTTATTACCCCTTTGGAGCTTATCAAATAGCTCTTACTAAACCTAAAAAATTTAGGATTTAAACCGCTTAAATCTACAAATGTATAAACTTAACTAGATAGTTAGTAAAAAGAACAACTAACAGAGACACTCATTAAAAGAGAGACTAAACTCAACTTATTTAAGTTTTATAATATTTATATTAATTTAGCTTTGCTAAAACAATCAGATATAAGTTTTTGGTTATTAAACCTCTAATAAAAAAGTGAATTTGAAGAAGCGTCGTTCGTAGCCCCCCGTAGGGGGGCAAAGAGGTTAGTTGGCCTTAGGCCAACGCTTCTTCAACGACTTTAATTTGCCCTATAAGGGCAACTAATTACACCTTAATTTATTAATTTCCGCCTTTTACGGTTCCGTCAAAAACGGATGTACATCTAAATATAACATACGGAATAGCGCATGCTAAAAAGCTTATTAGTGTCTAATACAGAAATATTCTGTAGACTTTTCTTTTATTTTAGCTAGGTAGGGGGCTACGTTCCTATAACCCCCTGAAAGGTATAAGAAAGATATTATCTATCGTGAATACCTTGAGGTTATTTTAAACTTTCATATTGCCCCTCGCTCCGCATTAGCGGCAAATAGAACCTAAAAAAGGTGTCCCTAACTATCATAGATAGTCAAAAACACTAACCGCTTTAGCGTCTTTTGACCCCCCCCCCTCTGAAAATTTTTAAGTCGCTCCTATTTTAAATGGAGTAAGAGAATGTAAGTTCAGTAAAAAATACAAATGTTTTCATAGTATTTCTTTGAATTAAAACTTCTAAATGTTCTTATATTATTAATAGAATGTATTAAAATATTTGTAATAAAAATATTTTAGGTAAAAAAATAGTGTTTAAAAACCAAAGAAGGACTTATGAAAATTAAATTTGTCGTTCAAACGTTATTAACCAGGTTGTTAGCTTTTCAAGAGCAATTAGTTGCTCGAGGTTTACCCTCCTCCTCTGGAGGAGGGTATAAAGAAGCGCCCAAAGGGCAAAGAGCAACTTAAAATAATTAAGTTGATCAAAACAACAAGAGCCCCATTCTAACTTAAAAAAGACTTAAAAATCCTAGTTTAAAGGGGTAACTAAGTGGGAAATAAGGCAGATGTATTTTAAAATTGGTATTTTTATACCAGTAAATAAAAATAACATTTTTAAAATAAAAGTTAACTTTTAATTAGTACCCGAAGTTACTTGATTGAAGTTGCTCTTTGCCCTTTGGGCTATGAGGTTAATTGTTAACCCCTCTGGGGTTAACAATTTAAGCAACTAATTACTCCCCTTTAACTTGTTATCTTTAAATTGCCCATAGGGCAAGTAATAAGTCGTTTTAAAAAAAAAACGATTTAAACCTAGGTAACAAGAAATTAGTATCTCTAGCTGCGCATTAGACCCCTCGCTGCGCATTAAAGGGGTCAAAGAAAGACTTAAATCTCGTAAAGAGAGGCAGTAATAGAAAGTTAAAAGGGTTAATATTTATATGTGCTATTAATAAAAATTTATTATTTTTTTCAATTTATAAAATGGCAAGACAAACAAGAAAATTATCAACTCAAAAAACCAAAAAACGTATTTATCGAGGTATTGTTCATATCCAAGCTGGGCATCACAATACAATTGTAACAATTACAAATATTCGTGGTGAAGTTCTATGCTGGAGCTCTGCAGGTGCTTGTGGTTTTAAAGGTAAAAGAAAATCTACAGGGTTCGCAGCGAAAAAAGCAGCTGAAACAGCTGCTAAAAAATCGCGCGATTTTGCAATGCGTGAAGCAAAAGTACTTGTAACAGGCCCGGGTCAAGGTCGCGAAAGTGCTATTCGTGAAATTTTTAAAGCAGGTATTAAAGTAAATGTAATTCGCGAAAAAACAGGTATTCCACACAATGGTTGTCGTCCACCTAAAAAACGTAGTGTATAGTTTTTTCTAATTTAAGTTTATTAAGTGTCGAGGTTTCAGTTGTTATCGTCAATAACAAGTAATTAGTCTCTCTCGCTTCGCAGAAGGAGCGCCCCCCTACGGGGGACTAATGCGAAGCGAGAGAGACTAAAACCTCCTACAGATTGGATATTATTTTAGTTTATAGTTTTACACGATAAAACTATAAACTAGTTGTAACCCCCTTTTAAAAATAGACTCTAAATTACATAAAAAGATAACTCAAAACAGAAAACTTAAATATAGAACTAAAAATTAACATTTTTAATTTGTATAATTCTATATATAAGTTTATTCTATTATTTTCTAAATAAATTTAATTTTAATATAGTCTTAATTTTTATAACAAAATTAATTAGTTTCGACGAACAGATTGTTTGTTTTTAACTTGGTCTCTATGAGACCAAGTAATTAGCCCCTCTTTTAGAGGGGCGCTTCTTCAACCTCGAAAAAAACAAACAATTAACTGATCTCTACAAGAGTTTAAGTCGCTCTTTTAGAGCGACTAATTAACTGATCTCTACAAGAGTTTAAGTCGCTCTTTTAGAGCGACTAATTAACTGATCTCTACAAGAGTTTAAGTCGCTCTTTGCCCTTTGGGCGCTTTAAGTGGCTCATAGCCAAAGGCAAAGAGCCACTAATTCTTTATACCCTCCTCCTCTGGAGGAGGGTAAACCTCGAGCGACTAATTAACTATTTTCGTATAAAGTAGGTTATATCTGTTTAAAAGCAAGTTAAAAGAAGAGTACTTTTCAAAACTTTTGAAGAAGCGCAACATTTACTTACGGTAAATGTTGCTAACCTCATAATAGACTTTTTATATTAATTTTCTCTAAATAAATGTACCCCGCTCGTAAAAGAGGGTAAAAATTTAGGTAATCTATTTTTAGATATTTTTTTGATTACAAAATAAAAAAAGACTCACTTCATTTTTCAATTATTTACATTAATAAATTAAATATATCAATTTATTATGAATTTAGAAGTTGTTTTTCAACTAGCATCATTATTACTTATAGTAGCAGCTGGTCCTTTAGTAGTGGTTTTATTATCATTCCGTGGCGGTAATTTATAAAATTTTTATTTTCTAACCAGGATAAGGTTTTATCTTTCTTACCCCCTATGGGGATAAGAGGTTCCCTTTAGGAGACCCCTAATGCGAGGTTGAAGAAGCGTCTCTCATAGCCCCCCTCCGGGGGGCAAAGAGAGACTAATTACTTGTTATCTTCGAGGTTGAAGAATTAGTGGCTCTTTGCCTTTGGCTATGAGCCACTTAAAGCGCCCCTCGTAGCCCCCCGAGGTTACTTGTTATCGAAGATAACAAGTTAAAGGGGGGCAAGAAGAAGCGTCTCTCTTATAGAGAGACTTATTAGAGGGGCTAATTACTTGGTCTCTATGAGACCAAGTTAATAACAAGTTAAAGCGAGGGGTACCTCTAACCTCTTAAATCTCATTACAAGAGAGAGGTTAATTTACCTATGTAAAATTTATAACCTCTCGCTGCGCATTAGAGAAGGTTAAAAAGCAACTTCCAAAGATCTTACTTTTATTTTAGTAAACCCTTTAGATTTTAATACAGCTTTCCCCTATTACCCCCCCTCTAAAAGGGGTTAGGAAGCTGCTAAATTCTTTTAAAAATCAATATGAGGGCTTACTGAGGTTTACTTTATATTTTCAAGGTTGTAGGGGGTTGTTAGTTTTAAACTGTTTAGGTTTTTAGCTACCCCCTATAACCTTTTCCATAGATAAATCGAAAAAAGTACCATAAAAATATATTTTCAGATTCATTCTAAAGAAACTGATATATTAATTGCTAACCTCTTAACCCTTATAATAGTAATAACCCCTAAGGGGTTATAACCTCGGGGGGTTAAGAGGTTGAGGTTTACCCTCCTCCAGAGGAGGAGGGTATAAAGAAGCGTCGTTTAAGTTGGCCAAAGGCCAACTAACCTCTAAAAAAACTATTAATTGCTTTTAATAAATTTACCATAAGTATAAGTCGTTTAAGTTACCAGCCCAAAGGGGTTAATTTCTTGCTTTAAAAGAAATTTATAAAGGGTAAACAACCTCTTAACCATTTAACTTACCAAAAGTTAGTTGTTAACCCTCCATAGGTTTGGTTATTAATGCAAGTTATAAGGCAATTAGTCGTTTATACCCTCCTCCTCTGGAGGAGAGCAATTAGTCTCTCATAGCCCCCCGTAGGGGGGCAAAGAGAGACTTTAAGTTGCCCTATAAGGGCAACTAATTAAACCTCTCGCTTTAACTTGTTATCGAAGATAACAAGTAACCTCGCATTAGCCAAAGGCAAAGAAGAAGCGTCGTTTAAATTGTTAACCCCAGAGGGGTTAACAATTAACCTCTCGCTGCACATTAGCCCCCCTACGGGGGACAAAGAGGTTAGTTGGCTATACCCTCCTCCAGAGGAGGAGGGCAATTAGTCTCTCTTTGCCCCCCCTAATGCGCAGCGAGGGGGGCAAAGAGGTTAGTTGGCTCTACCCTCCTCCAGAGGAGGAGGGCAATTAGTCTCTCTTTGCCCCCCTTGAAAAAATGCGCAGCGAGGGGTCGGGGGGCTATAAGTTGTTCTTTTAGAACGACGCTTCTTCGAGAGACTTTAATTTGCCCTATAAGGGCAACTAATTAAACCCCTTAGGCCAACGCTTCTTCAACGACTAAAAAAAAACGACTCTTCTTTAGATTTATAAGTTAACCTCCTCCTCTGGAGGAGGGTATAAACAAGTTACATCTCAAGTAACTTCATTATAATAATGAATTTACTTTTTTAATTTATTTTAAAATATCCTCCCTAAAGGGTCCGACAAAAACGGTTTAGCATAATTTAAGCTTAAAGGGTTATAAAAAAAGATTATGATTATTTATATAAACAAATATAGTTAAAATTAATTAGCATTAATTTTTACTATAAGGTAACATATATAATCTCTCTATCTAAAAAACCCTAATATGTGTTTTCCAAGAGAGAGACTAAATAAACTTATATAAAAATCATTAATAAAATTTGTTTTTTAATAAATTTTATTTGATAACTTTTAGATAATAATTTTTATATACTTATAATATTTCTTTTTTTATTTAAAAATTTTCTAATGCATTTTAGTCCATATGACAACAAGAAAATCAGCAGAAGTTATTACATACCCAATTTTTACAGTTCGTTGGATATCTATTCACGCTATCGCAGTTCCTACTATTTTCTTTTTAGGTGCTATTACTGCAATGCAATTTATTCAACGTTAATTTAAAAGTTTTTAGATATAGTTTTTAGATATTATGTTTAATATTAACTAAGATTTAGTCAGTTAGTGTTTTAGATTTTTAACCTTCTCTACGAGAAGGTAATAAGTCGTTACTAGCCCCCCGACCCCTCGCTTTAACTTGTTATCGAAGATAACAAGTAATTAGTCTCTCTTTGCCCCCCTTTAACTTGTTATCAAAGATAACAAGTAACCTCGGGGGGCTACGAGAGACTTAAACCTCGCATTAGGGGAACCTCAAGGGGGCAAAGAACGACGCTTCTTCAACCTCCTAAAGAAAAATCAACTTCCTGAACTTCTAGAAGTTAGTTTTTCTAAACGAGGTTAGTTGCCAGTCCCAGTTAAAGGGCAACTTAAAAGACTAAACTTAAACTAATTAGTAGTTATAAAAAGTAAATTAAAACAGTTTACCGAACAACTAAGAGTTATAATCAATATTAATTGTATCCTTTCTGACTTTTAAATAATTTTTTTAGTGTCCAAGTTAGCAAATAACATTAATAGACACGATAAATAAAATAGTTTTTAATTAATATTTAGCCTAATTTTTTATTTTTAACTTGTTATAACTTACTTTTTACGAGGTTGAAGAAGCGTCCCTCTCGCTGCGCAGAGGTTGATTTACCTACGGTAAATCTAAAGAATTAGTTGCTCTTTGCCCTTTGGGCGCTTCTTCGAGGTTAATTGTTAACCCCTCTGGGGTTAACAATTTAAGCAACTTAAAGCGCCCCCCGAGGTTGAGGTTGATTCCCACCCCCTATGGGGGTGGGAATCTAAAGAAGCGTCTTTCTAAAAGAGAGACTAATTACTTTTTATCGAAGATAACAAGTTAAAGGGGGGCAAAGAGGGACTAATTACCTGTTATCAAAGATAACAGGTTAAAAGTAGGTAATACTTTGTTTTTAAAGAAAACAAACAATTAGTCCCTCTCGCTGCGCATTAGCCCCCCGTAGGGGGGCAAAGAGGGACTTTAAGTTGCCCTATAAGGGCAACTAATTAAACCTGCCTCGAAGATAACAAGTAATTAGTAGCTCGAAGAAGCGCCCAAAGGGCAAAAAGCGAGTTAAACTTTATTAAAGAAGCCTATATAAAAAACTATTTCACATCTAAACATAAGTAAAAAAAAAATTAAGGCTAAACTTAAATAATTATTTAAATAAATATAAAATATTATTAAACTATTATTTAGTTTAAATTAGTTGTTTATACCCTCCTCCTCTGGAGGAGGGCAATTAGTCTCTCTTTGCCCCCCTTTAACTTGTTATCTTCGATAACAAGTAACCTCGGGGGGCTATTGCCTTCGGCAGGAGACGCTTCTTCAACCTCTTTGCCTTTGGCTATGGGGTTTAAGTCCCTCTTTGCCTTTGGCTATGAGGGACTAATTAATTGTTATCTTCGATAACAATTTAAACAACTTAAAACAAGTTTTAGTAAGAACTCTTATAATCATTGTCTCTCCCGAGACGATCGTTTCAACTTTTATCGAGGTTGAAGAAGCGTCGTTGAAGAAGCGTTGGCCTAAGGCCAACTAATCTCTCGCTGCGCATTAGCCCCCCCTACGAGGGGGCAAAGAACGACTAATTACTTGCTCTCTAAATTATATATTTATCGTAGGTAAATTTATTAAAAAAGGGTTACTTATAACTTTCCCTACGGAAAAGTTAAGTTTAATATTTAGAAAGTTTGAGAACACTTACTTATAAACGCTTACTGCCTACAAAACCATTTTAAGGGTTGAAGAAGCGCCGTTCTTTGCCCCCCCTTTAACTTGTTATCGAAGATAACAAGTAATTAGTCCCTCTTTGCCCCCCTTTAACTTGTTATCTTCGATAACAAGTAACCTCGGGGGGCTACGAGGGACGCTTCTTCAACCTCGGGGGGGCTATGAGGTTAATTGTTAACCCCTCTGGGGTTAACAATTTAAACGGCTAATTACAGTGTTTCGAACTATCAAAAATGATTAGAGACACTATTAAGAGAGGCTTAATGTTTTTTATTAAATACTATTAATTTTTCTAGACCTTATATTGCAAAATTTCTTCGTTTTATGGCTAGACCAAATCCAAATAAACAAGTAGTAGAATTAAACCGTACAAGTCTTTACTTCGGACTATTATTAATTTTCGTTTTAGCTGTTTTATTCTCAAGTTACATCTTTAACTAATTTAGTAAAAATTATTTATGAGGTTAAGTGCCCCGTAACTAATTTTAGGTTTTAGGTTAAAAAAGGTTTAGAGAGTTGTTTTTAAACTGGACAAAATGCAGCGAACTTCCAGTAGTAAAACTAAATCCTTGAAAATTTTAGTTTCTAGTTTTACAAGGGGGTTATCTTTTTAAGTTGACCTATATACCCGTAGGGTATATAGGTCAACTAATCTTATATCTCTTACCCTTTAAATTTAAGATGTTAAGTAGTCCCTCTACAGAGCCATCTTGATGTTGCTTTAAATAATCCTTTTAAGTGCCCATTACGGGGTGAATTTACCAAGTAAAACAACCCCTAACTAACCCTCTAACTGCCGTTCAGAGGGTTAGTTAGGGGTTGTTTTACTTGGAAAAATTCACCCCAGGTTTTTTATTTTCTAATAAAACCTTCTATAACCTTTAACCCCCTCCTCTAGGTTTAAGTTTAACTTCACGGGGTATCAACCCATATTCTCTAGTATAATTAAAATTAACTAAACTTACTAAATTTTAAAATAATAATTATTAATCTAATATTTAAGAGCAGTTTTTTATTAATCTCAACAAAATTATTCAATTATTTGAATAATATCAATGGAAGTGCGATGTCTCCAAATTATTTTAAATTTTATTCAAAAATATTTATTAAGTATCTTTAAAAATGTGTCTCTCTCTACCCGCGTTAACGCGGATAGAGAGAGACACATTTTTAAAGATACTTAATAAAACGACTCTTATATTAAGAATTATAATTTTATAATTATTAAGAGTTTGGAGATCTTAACAAAGAATTTTTCAGAAAAATAAAGTTTTTTATGCAACATTTACCTACGGTAAATATTGCTAATTATAGTTTCTTTTACTAAATCATAGTAGCTACAAACTCTATTTTTAGCTTTTTATCGTAATTTATATAGTACAAAATACTTATTAAATATATATCTGAGTACTGCTTTAACTTGTTTAAGTTGCCCTTTATAAATTTATTGCTTTGCAATAAATTAATTAGTCTCTCTTTGCCCCCCTTTAACTTGTTATCGAAGATAACAAGTAACCTCGGGGGGCTACGAGAGACGCTTCTTTAGATTCCCACCCCCATAGGGGGTGGGAATCAACCTCAACCTCCTTGGGCTGGGCAACTAACCTCTTTGCCCCCCCTTTAACTTGTTATCTTCGATAACAAGTAACCTCGGGGGGGGCGCTTCTTCGAACGACTAATTACCCCTTCGGGTCTCCCCCTATTATTCATACTAACCCCACATAGGTGGGTAATATGCTTATAGGAAGGTTAGAGGTTGATTTTAAACTTTTATACCAGTTTACGCTCTAACTCCGCCCCCCGTTCCCTTTTAACTTGTTATATTTAACTTGCCCATAGGGCAATAAAATAGTTGTTCGAAGAATTAGTTGCTCTTTGCCTTTGGCTAATGCGCAGCGAGAGGTTAATTGTTAACCCCTCTGGGGTTAACAATTTAAGCAACTTAAAGCGCCCCCCCGTAGGGGGGCAAAGAACGAGGCTTCTTTAGATTCCCACCCCCATAGAGGGTGGGAATCAACCTCAACCTTGATAACAAGTCATTAGTCGCTGGAAGAAGCGTCGTTCTTTTAGAATGACGCTTCTTCCAGCGACACTAGGGGGCAAAGAGCAACGTAAAACCCGCTGTCGAGAAGGGTAAAAAAAAAAGTTAAGAAGATAAAAAATTGAAACTATTTTATTAATTCTTTAAAACAGCTTTGCTGTTTTATATAGTAAATTAAATATTTAATTTACTAAAAATAAAAAAAAAATAAACATTATGGTAGAACCTTTATTATCTGGAATCGTTTTAGGCTTAGTACCTGTAACTATCGCTGGTCTATTTGTAACAGCATACTTACAATATCGTCGTGGTGACTTAGCTACTTTCTAAAAATAATCAATTAAAATCTTTTATTTTCAGTCTAAAAAATAGTTTGAAAATAAAAGATTTTGAAAGCTAATTTAAGTCCCTCTAATAAGTCTCTCTATAAGAGAGACTAATTGCCTTTGGCTAATGCGCAGCGAGAGAGACTAATTGCCTTTGGCTAATGCGCAGCGAGAGGGACTAATTGCCTTTGGCTACAAAAAAAAATTACTAAGATCTTATTGTAAATAATTAAAATATTTCAATAAAATTAAGTAAGTGAACCTTATTTTTTTCAGTTATAAAAGATAGCTTCATCGGGTTATAAATTAACGATGATGCGTAGCAACAGTACCCTTAACGGGTCATTTAGAGTTTGTTTTACGTTGTAAAACAAAAACAACTCAATTAAATTGTTACTTTTAAGCTACATCCTCTTATGGGGTATGTAGCTAACCCCCTCCTAGGCTTTTATTTATAATTGAAGTTATTAATTTGTAAAATATAAAATTTTGACTACTATCCATTTTTATTTTTCCCACTTTGGGTTTAATTTAATTTGGTATAGTTTTTTTAATAAGTATCTCTTTGCCCCCTTGAAAAAATGCGCAGCGAGGGGTCTAAATTTGCCGAAGGCAAATTAATGGGAAAAGAGATACTAATAAAAAAGCTCTATTATTTAATGTAAGGTAGAAGAAGTTACGACCCCCCTAACCTTTATGGTTTGTTGGGTGTGTCTCCTTAGTAAAATTCTTTAAGAAAAACTACATTAGTTTAACATCTAGAAGAAAACCCTCCTATTATTTTAAAAGTTTAGCTTAGTAAATTAAAAATAAAACAAACAAATTAAATAAAGTACGTAGTACTTTTACTAAGAGGTTCAAGAGAAGCCGGTTTTTATAAATACAAAAATTTAATTGCTTTATAAGTTTATCTCTAAAGAGATTTAATTGACAAAAAATTAATAAATTTTTATACTTTAAATATAGGCTTACTTTATCTGTTTATATAATTAAAATGGGTCAAAAAGTTCATCCTTTAGGATTTCGAGTAGGAATCACAAAAAAACATCAATCACAATGGTTTGCAAGATTTAATAAGAACAAATATTCTCAAAGTGTTTTAGAAGATCGTATGATTCGTGATACATTAACTAAATTGTTTCCAGAATTATTAAACCCGGTTTTAAATTCGGCAGGAGGTAAAAAACGTGACCAAGGTGAATTATCTGTTAAACCACGAATTACTCAGATTAAAATTGAAAGAGGCTTAATTCCTTATGAAATTGGGATTCAAATTCACGCAGAAAAATGTCATTTACTTAAAGCTGCTATTGATAATTTAACATTAAAACGTGATTTAATTGTAAAATTACAAAAAACTCGTCGTTATTTATTAAATTTAAAACTAAAATTAAAAGATTTAAATAGCAATACTCTAGATATAGGTATAAACCCACAAATTGACTTAGTAAAAGGTCAAGACTTAACACAAAATAAATCAACAGCCTCAAAAAATAAAGCATCACGATCAAAATTAAAAAATAATCGTTTACGCTCTAGTCGTAAAAAAGTAGCGGTATCAAAATCATTTAAATTCCGTGCTAAATTAACAAAACAAGAATTAAGACGCCAAAGATTAATTAAAAAACGTTTAAAAAAACGTCAATCAATTCGTCTTCGTTACCGCCAATTAATTCTTAAAGGTTTATTTATTAAAAAAATTGGAACTAAAATAACTCAAAAATTAGCAATAAGTTCAGGGAAAAAATTTCAAAAAGGGCAATACGGCAAACAAAACAATAAAAGATTTAATGGTAATAATACAGGAGTAAAAACTAATGCTGTTACAAAAGGTGTTTATGCAAAACAAAAACCATTATCAGTACAAAAACCATTATCATTTAAAACAGTAGGTAGTAACACTTTTATTTCAAGAATTAAGAAAAAATTTGTAACACTTTTTATTCAAAAAATGAATAAAAAATTCTTAGCTCATGTTAAAGCTTTATTAATGAATCATTGGCAAAATGTTCCATCATCAAATTCAAATGTTTTACCGTTAGGTTATAGTAAAAAATGGAGTTTTAATCATCGTGTTTCTACATTAAAAACACAACCGATTTATAAATTAAATCGACTAGCTGTTGTTTTAGAACAAAAATTATTAGTAAAATTAGAATCGTTACGAAAAGAATTCATTGCTTTTGGTTCGATTTCTTCTCGTAGTGCACAAAGTTTTAGTTATTTCCAGATTGTTAGCTTTTTAAAAAATTTAAAAGAGTTAATTAATAAATTAAAACGTGAACAAAGACTTTCTGCTATTAGTAGAGAAAGTAAACAATCGCTTTCAAAAGCTAATACAAGTGTAATAGCAAGCACATCAAAACGTACTTCACAAATTAATTCTAACAAATTAAAAGTAACACAAAGTACTACATTAGCATTAGGACAAACAGTTCTTGAAAAAAAATTAAACAATATTTCAAATGAATGTCGTAAAATTAAATTTATTGAATATTTAAAAGATATTGTAAAAAAACACCGTACAGACAATATTTATTTATATTTATCAACATTAGCAGACGCTAAAAAAGATTTAAAAGAACTTAAAAAATTTACTAAGCAGCACGCTGATTTCTTATTTGGTTTAAATTTAAGCAACTCAACTTCTAATGAAACTTTTAAAGAAAAAATTAATGAACGTGTAACTAAAGTTTTAGAAAAAGCAAGTAAAAAAGCTGAGTTTGAAAAAACATTACAAGATGTATATTTAGAACTAATTGAAAAAGAAAGAACTATGTGTTTACAAAATTTACAATTAACACCCAAAATTGCAATTAAATTTTATTCTGTAAATAAAAAAACATTAGATCAAAAAGCTTCTATTGTATCTGCATCAGTTGTTGATGCTTTAGAAAAACGTAAAGCTTTCAGAAAAGTTATTAAAGACGCTAAAGAAACTTTAATGCGTACTCGAGGTGTTAAAGGGGTTAAAATTCAAGTAGCAGGTCGTCTAAACGGCGCTGAAATTGCACGCACTGAATGGGTTCGAGCTGGTCGTGTTCCATTACAAACTCTACGTGCTAATTTAGATTACTCTTACAAAACAGCTAATACTATTTATGGTATTATTGGTGTTAGAGTTTGGATTTTTAAAGGTTATGCTAAATTAATTAATTAATTAGGCTCAGCAATCAAATGGGCAGTAATATATTACCTCTAACTCTAACCCCGTCATAGAAAAGTAATAGGGGGTAAAAGTTAAAGGGATATTTTATTTTCTTTCGATCTATTAATGTAATAAAGTATAAAAAAAATTATCGAAGTGGGTTTAATTAGTTGTTCTTTTTAGTCGTTTAAATTGTTAACCCCAGAGGGGTTAACAATTAACCTAATAGCCAAAGGCAATTAGTCTCTCTTATAGAGAGACTTATTAGAGCGACTAATTAACTACTTTCTACAAGGTTGAAGAATTAGTGGCTCTTTGCCTTTGGCTATGAGCCACTTAAAGCGTCCTTTAATGTGGCTAAAGGCCACATAACCTCTTTGCCCCCCTACGGGGGGCTACGAATTACTAATTACTTGTTATCAAAGAGGTTTAAGTCTTTTTTTGCCCCCCTTTAACTTGTTATTAACTTGGTCTCATAGAGACCAAGTAACCTCGAAGATAACAAGTAATTAGTCTCTCTTTGCCCCCCTTTAACTTGTTATTAACTTGGTCTCATAGAGACCAAGTAATTAGTCCCTCTTTTAGAGGGACGCTTCTTCAACCTCGAAGATAACAAGTAATTAGTCCCTCTTTGCCCCCCGGAGGGGGGCTAATGCGCAGCGAGAGGGACGCTTCTTTAGATTCCCACCCCCATAGGGGGTGGGAATCAACCTCAACCTCGGGGGGCGCTTTAAGTTGCTTAAATTGTTAACCCCAGAGG
>Ga0316227_1002734_pt1 | contig 15256 bp, 21 predicted proteins | sample TBH18019metaG_FD_206012 | JGI IMG/M metagenome (GOLD analysis project Ga0316227, IMG submission 206012) | Freshwater microbial communities from Trout Bog Lake, Wisconsin, USA - TBH18019 | ecosystem: Environmental > Aquatic > Freshwater > Lake > Hypolimnion/Profundal zone | place: USA: Wisconsin... | reverse complement strand
ACTTGGACCGCCCATTCGTGAGCGGTCCTTTCTGCCCAGGTCCACGTCAACATAAATATTTCAGCATAGTTCCCGGCAATTACGCTCAATATTCAAGCTTGTCGATTGTTTTAACGATCCGCGATCATACTTCTGGCAGGGTCATACGGCCGACCGTGCCGGTCGGTTGTGGCGAGCATATTGCCGGATATCGGTAGGGCAATCACGAGCTAGCGATAGGGCGCCACTCCCCGGAATGGGGGACGGTGCACACGGAGGATTAACCGCCGCTTGCACAGCTAGAACCGGGGCATTACGCCGGGCGCTTAGGTAACTGCCATGCTTTGGTCCTGCCTAATCCTCATCACCGAACAGACGTTCGTGCCTGCGCAGTGGGAGCGCGCCTCCGTGCGGAAGGAGGCGCTCTTCGAGTGGTTCTTGCTCGGTGTCGTGGGCGCCATCGTCGGCACGGGGGCTCTCGTGTTTTCGATGGGAGCAATCGAGATCAGCGGCATAACCCACTGCGTGGACTGGCAGCGAAGGCACGACCTGGTGAGGCCGGACGATGGGCCGCTACCGCCCCTTGCCCCTGAGCGCCCCAGCTCTCAGCTGCTCAAGCACCATGCTGCCGCTCCCGGTCGAACGGCCAGGATGTAGAACATTGGGGAGTGCCAGTCCGTCCAATCCCGGCTTGGACCGACCGGCATTCCGAACCGGGCCGCCGGTCGGGGCAGCCCCCCCTTGTGACAAGGCGACCGCTCAGGGGTTGCCTGATCAATCACGGAGGGAACGACAATGAAGCTCTACGCCTGCTGGATGCTCGCCACTGTCGCGATGCCACTCACCGTGCAGGGCGCTCGCGCCGAACCGCCGAAGGCTGCCGTCTTCAACTTCCAGCTCGCCAATCTTGGGGCGCAAGGGCCGACAGAAGCCGACGTAGCGCGCCTCGGCCCGATCAGCGATCTTCTGCGCGAGCAACTCAAGGATACCGGTCGCTACGAAATCGTCTCGACCGCTCCCGTGAAGGCTGATGTCGCCAAGGCGGATCTACGAGCGTGCGGCGGCTGCGCCGATGATTTCGCCCGCAAGATCGGCGCGGACGTCGCGATCACTGGGGAGATCCAGAAGGTCTCCAACCTGATCCTCAACATCAACGTCTATGTGAAGGACCTGCGATCCAAAGCGCCTGAGCAGGCCTACAGTGTCGACATCCGTGGCGACAACGACACCTCATTCGATCACGGCGTGAAGTACCTCGTGAAGAACAGGCTGCCGCCCCCCGGTCACGACGGGGACGCCACTGGAGGCGCGCCCCGGTAGACGTGCGGCTCGGTGGCAGGGCTCAGCGAGCACTCTGCCACTGAGCGGTGATCTCCCGGAAGGCCACGTCGCCGTTCGCCTCTGACGCTCCCTCAGAGCCGAAAGAGCGAACCGACTGGCGCACGACCATATCGTCCCGCGTGATCGACCAATCGAACCGGCCCGGCTCTTTCGAGGATGGCGTGACCCGTAGCTTGTGAGGGTTCGGCTTGAAGGTGATCATATCTCTCATCTGGGGAGCCGCCGCGCCGTCCGTGAGGGGCAACTGAGCGGTTTCGCTCCAAATCGCGCAGAGCCGGCGGGAACGACCCGTCCGCCTCAGTCCAGACGGCTTTGTATGAAACGGTCCAGTGATGAAACCAGCTCAGCCTTTGACGTGCCAAATTCGGGTCGCGAGCGAGTGGCAGACGCTCACCATCGCCCAGGCGCACAACCAACATCGCTCTGAGCCCAAGCGCTGCAGCGCCTGTCATGGGCCGGTCTACGTCTTCGGCACCTACACCGGGAGGAGTCGTCTGGGTTTGATGCATCGCAAGGGACACGGGGGGTGTCGGTTCAATGCGAGGGGGTTCTCAGGAACATCAACTCCTCATCCAAATGCCCTGAGTTGAGCCGCATCGCTACTCGGAGATGCCCAGATATTCTGATCCGGGACACGGCCGAGGATCGCCGTTGAGGGGCGCCTAACGGTGCTCCGGCATCCTGTGCCTCGGGCCAGGTCGTGTCCTCGGTCCTCGCCGTGGAAGTGGCACCGAGCCCCGCGCCTCGCTCTTACCCCTCAATGCTGTATAAAGATGGTCAAGAGGAGGGATTTCAGTGAAAAACAGTACTGACTTCATCGCGTCACTCAAGCACGAGCATGCCCGTCTGGGCCGCTTGTTAGAGGTGATCGACAACGGCATTTGGTGGACGAAGGAAAAACCTGGTCACGTAAAGATCGAGGATCTGCAGGAGCAGTCCGAAACGATCAAGGCCGCCCTAGACAAGATCGAACGTGTCGTAGGCCAGATCGGAAGCTAATACCCTTCAGCGGCCGGTCAGCCCGGCGCCGTTGGGCCCCTCGGTAGCGCCCGCTACATCCGGTAGCACTTGGAGGAGGTCGGCAGGTACCGCCTCTCTTGTAAGACCTCGGCCATAGACATTCGCGATGATGGACCAAAATTCCGGTCTGGAGCTCTTAGGGATTTGAGCAAGCCTCCTATCAATCTTAGCCCGTGCAAGCGTAGAAAATTTCTGAACGTCTTCAGGTGAAATTTCAAGCTGAGCTGGCATTGCAGGGTCCTCGCGGACCAAGAATTGCTGGGTCCTCCAGATTAACTTCCCCGACGCACGATTGGATGCACGATCTCGCCGAGCGGCAGGAGATCTCCTACAACGTCGACGCCGACCGGTGCAGCGACAGCCAAACCCTGCCGGCCCGTGATCAGATCGGGCGGCGGGCCGACAACACCGCGGGGCAGCCGACTGGCGGCAACGATCCGTTAACCATGATGGTCGAGGTAGCTGTCAGCGATCGGCTGGGGGCTGAGCGTCGGAAGAGCAGCACCGAGACCCGGATGTACGGTCTCGCGGTGCGGCCTCGTCGGCGCAGTCGCAACAAGCCCGCACCTGGAACACCAGGGCGGGCTTTTCTCATTGGATCGGGCGGCGGGGCAGACGCAGGGCTATGTCACAGCCTGCGGGTGCAGCGATGGCTGACCGAGATACGCTTCGGGCTTGTACCTGTTCAACTGCTCACGCCCTTTGATACAATAAATCCGGCCTCTGAGCGCGCCGTAGAGCTCACGATCGTAAACGTCTGATATGATTGACGTATAATCCGAAAATTTTTTGGTACTTGTGCTTCGGACGCGGTTATTCGGCTGGGTTCCCGGAACGGAAATCCGATCGCGGCGCTTGATGTAGGCGACACGCTTGGGCATTTCTTTGCTACGGGTCAGGCCGCGCAGAGAGGTACATGCATGGCATCCGAGTTCGGGGCCGCCAGCGAGCGCACGGAGGAGCAGCGCTACAGGCTTCTAGTCCAGGCGGTCACCGACTACGCTATCTACATGCTCGATCCCACCGGCATCGTATCGAGTTGGAACCCAGGGGCCGAGCGCTTCAAGGGCTACACGGAAGCCGAGATCCTCGGCCAGCATTTCTCCCGTTTCTACACCGACGAGGACCGGCAGACCCAGTTGCCCCAACGGGCGCTTGCGGCTGCCGTCAATGAGGGGCGCTTCGAGCAGGAAGGCTGGCGCGTCCGCAAGGACGGAACCCGCATGTGGGCGCACGTCGTCATCGATCCCATCCGCGACCCGTCCGGTACGCTCGTCGGCTTCGCCAAGATCACCCGGGACATCACCGCCCAGAAGGCCGCACGCGAAGCGCTACGCCGGAGCGAGGAGCGCTTCCGCCTGCTCGTTCAGGGGGTGACCGACTACGCCATCTTCATGCTGAGCCCGGACGGCGTGGTGACGAACTGGAACTCGGGTGCGGCTCGGATCAAGGGTTACACAGAAGCCGAGATCATCGGGCAGCACTTCTCCCGCTTCTACACCGAGGAGGACCGGGCAGCGGGTAAGCCTGCCAGGGCCCTGGATACGGCAACGCGGGAAGGCAGGTTCGAGGCTGAGGGCTGGCGCGTCCGCAAGGACGGAAGCCGCTTCTGGGCCAGCGTGGTCATCGACGCGATCCGCGACGACACCGGTCAGCTTGTTGGCTTCGCCAAGGTCACCCGCGACATCACGGAGAGGCGGACTGCGCAGGAGGCTCTGGAGAAGGGGCGCGCCTCCCTGTTCCAGGCGCAGAAGATGGAGGCGCTCGGTGGCCTGAGTTCCGGCATCGCGCACGACTTCAACAACATCCTGACCGTGGTCCTGGGTAACCTCGATCTCCTGCGCCGCGCGCCTGAGCAGCGCCGCGAGCGCCTGATCAACAATGCGGTCCAGGCGGTGGAGCAGGGCCGAAAGCTGACGCAGCAGTTGCTCGCCTTCGGGCGTCGGCACCTGCACCAGCCCGAAGTTTTGGACCTGAACCGGGTGATCCTCAGCATGGACGACATGCTCAGGCAGTCCCTGCGAGGGGACATCGACATGGTGTTCGATCTCACGGACGATCTGTGGCACGTGGAGGCCGATCCGGCCCAGCTACAGATCACGCTGATCAACCTCGCAGTGAATGCGCGTGACGCCATGCCCAGGGGCGGGCAGTTCCGGATCAGAACGGAGAACGTCACTGCGCCGGGCAGCGAACTCGAACAGAGCGTCGCGATTGCGGTGAGTGACACCGGGTCCGGGATGCCGCCGGAGGTGGTCGCCCGCGCCTTCGAGCCGTTCTTCACCACCAAGGAGGTCGGTAAGGGGACGGGACTCGGGCTGCCGCAGGTCTATGGCTTCGCACAGCAGTCGCGCGGCTCCGTGCGGATCACGAGCGAGGTCGGCCACGGCACGACCTTCACGATCTCGCTGCCCCGCACACATGCTCAGGCGACGGAGGCCCAATGGGTTAGCCTCGATCCTGGCGAGGCCGTGCACCCACTTCGCATTCTGCTGGCGGAAGACAATGAGCAGGTCGCTGAAGTCGCGGCCTCGGTGCTGACTGAGCGGGGTCACACGGTCGTGAGCAGCGCCGACGCTTCGGAAGCTCTCCGCGTCCTGACCTCGGGGCAGCCCTTCGACGTGATCCTGTCGGACCTCGTCATGCCGGGAGAGATGAACGGGCTCGGGCTTGCCCGGCATGTGCGGAGCCGCTGGCCCGCGCTGCCGGTGCTGCTGGCGACAGGCTACAGCGATCAGGCGGCGAAGGCGCTCAAGGAAGGCTTTCCCCTGATCTCAAAGCCCTATGAGCCCGCAGCGCTCCTCCTTGCCATCGAGAGAACGGCCTCGGCTGTCGCGATCTCCACGCGGGAAGACAATGTCGTCCCCCTCACTCGAGCGATGACATAGTCCGCGGCCAGACCAGACCAGACCAGACCGAGGGCTTGGGCCGCGATCCGCGCATATGCCACGAAGGGCTGCCAGCCGCCTGCGCCGATGGATCGTCACTGCGGCCATGTATAGATCTCGTGCCGCTTATCCCCTTGGTAGAACCAATGGACGTGGCTGCCGGGATCAAAGCCGTTGGCTGAGTAGGATTGTGCGATACTCTGTACGATCGCTTCAGCCTCGCCCAGGTCGGGGATGTCATAAGCCAGCATGATCGGAGGACGTGCTTTAGAACCGACATATTCGCGAACGAAGATGCAGTGAGACACTATCTACCTCCTAAAAACTTATCTCTCCTTAGAGTTGTAGAACCATGCTTCTTGGAAACTGAAGGTTCAGCTTGAATTTTGAGCATAGTCAACAAAGTTATATGCAGATTTATGCATTTCGATGCGATATTCCGGTCACACAGAATATTGAATACGTTTTTTGAGCCTTCCGACGCTTCATGCGTTAGCGGGTATGATCAAGCTAAGCCGTCCCATCCCCCGTGATCTCACTACGCTTTCGCGTCTCGCGGCCGAACTCAACGTACCGGTAGAAGCGTTCCTGGGCGATCCATCCGAGGGGGATGTGGGCGAGCTTCTCGCTCTAATACGGCTCTGGTCTGCGATACAGGACAGCCAAGGCCGCCGACGCGTCCTCAGCGCAGCGCGCCTGGAAGCTGAGCGTTCCAGCGACAAGGCGTGCGCGTGAGCCATCTCAAGCCGAGGCACCGGTTCAAGGGGTTCCTGAGCCTTTCGGCGTACTCTGAACAACGGATGCGGCACAGCTTACTGTCACGCTACCGATGCTACCTCGAAACCTCGTCGGGGACATCACGCCATGCTTGCGGCCAAGCGCAACAACGTCCGCCCAGGGCGTTGCAAGCCCGCGTCCCAGCTGCCAGCGACATCCGTGCTTCGGCGAGGAGACTGGATCGTGCGCTGGATCGGCACCGCCAAGCGCCGAGCCGCGAAGCTCGCCGACAGGCCTGCGGTTGAAGCACCGAGCGCCCGCATTATTCAACTGAGCTGGGCCGACACCTTCGGCCGGCCGGTATGCACCGCGCCCACCGGAACAGTCGTGCGGTTGCCGCTCTGAGGCCAGTAGAGCGGCACCAACGGGCTGCTCGCGCCTAACCGTCGATTACTTCCCTGCCGCAGAGCTGCGCTGATTGGCGCGGCCACCCTGGACGCCGAGGCCAATCGCCTTCGCTAGCGCAGAGCGCTGCGCGGCGTAGCTCGGAGCGACCATCGGGTAATCCGACGGAAGGCCGTACCGCTCGCGATAGGTCATCGGGTCGAGCCCGTGGCTACTCAGGTGGCGCTTCAGCGTCTTGTAGGTCTTGCCGTCGATGAAGCTGACGATGCCGTCGTCCCGGACAGACTTGCGCATCTGGGCGGGAGTCGGCTTCTCAATCTCGCTCGCTGGGGCCGCAGCACCGGGATCGCCTCCAGCGCCCAGGCTGGAAACTGCTGCGTGCACTCTCGCGATCAGGGCCGGCAGCTCGGCCGGTGGGACGGGATTGTTCGAGACGTAGGCCGAAACGATCTCGGCAGCCAGCTCGGCGAGGTTGGGACCAACCTCTTGTGGTTCTTCGCTCAAGGCTCTCTTCCCTGTAGATCCCCTCAGTTGCTGGAATGAAATAGGAGCGCCATAAAGGCAAGTCTTCACTATTGATCGTTCGCAATCAATCGCGTTGCTCTGGCCCCTTCCGCACAGCCGATCCTGCTTGCTACGACTTGACCGGGCTTAGTTCTTGAAGGGCGTTGTCAACTACCCGCACGAGCCGTCCGGCTGTCTCGGCTACGTCCGGGTCTTGCGACATAGCGACAACCGCCTGCTGCAGCATGCGAAACTGCTGAAGGCGGGCGGCTGGATCAATGCCTCGGGCGATGGCGGACTGTGCGAGACCTCGAACGAACTCACGCGCCAAATCGTCATCGAAGTCCGGCAAGGTCTGGACCTTCTCGGCGTGATAGCAGGCGTTTTTCGCCCCTGATCCTCAAGCATACGCCTGCGGTTAGCGATGTCAGCCAGCCCCTTACCGGTCGATCTCCCGCCCGCCGTCGCCGAGTGGCGCGCCTCCATCGAGCACATGCCTGCCGATGCTTCGCCCTGCCGTCACCTTCCGCCGGCCCGTTGGACGGCAATCCGCGAGAACTGCCTCGACTTCATCGACCGCTTCGGCGTCGAGGCTCACCGCTTGGGCTGGACGGCCTCGCAGTTGTTCGGTGTTCATCCCAAACATGGGACGCTGCGGGCGGAGTGGTGCGGCGCTCTGATGGTGCACGATCAGAGAGCGCGCGAGGTCGAGTTCGCACGTGTCGTGTTCGAATGGACGTCGGCCCACCGCGGCAAGCAGGGTCAGCGGGACGGCGTTCCGATCTGGAAGTTCGCCAAGAACGGTCCCGACCGGTGAGCTAAGGGCTTCAAGCGCGCATCGGCGCGACCGGCTCGCTGATGGCGGACAATAACTTAGAAGCGTGCAGTATCACGCTGAGCGGGGAATATTTTTAAAGTCAGAGACGCGAGATTAAATTGGTTTAACGTGATCCTTATCATCAGCTAGTCCGATACAGGTGCTGGTGGCTGGGAGAGCCGCGCGCTTCCGCCTGCATGCAAGGTGGAGCGACATGCCGACAGCCCCTAATCAGCAAGCCATGGCCATGCTCATCCGCAAGCTGGAGAGCATCGCGACCCTCTCTGACGAGGAGCGCCAAGCCATCAAGCGCCTGCCGGTGAGGATCAACGTCCTCAACACCCGTCAGGATATCGTGCGCGACGGCGACAAGCCCTCGCACTGCTGCCTCGTCCTCGACGGCTGGGTCTGCCGCTACAAGCTGCTCAACGAGGGTAAGCGGCAGATCTTCTCCTTCCACATCCCTGGCGACATCCCGGACCTGCAGAGCCTGCACATCCACACCATGGATCACAGCCTCGCCACGATGACGAAGGCGACCGTCGCGTTCATCCCGCACGAGAGCATGCGGGAGCTTGTCGCGCGCTTCCCAGGCATCGCATCGATCTTCTGGCGCGACACCCTGATCGATGCGAGGATCTTCCGTGAGTGGATGATCGGCATGGGCCGCCGCTCGGCCTTCGAGCGGATCGCGCACCTGTTCGGCGAGATGTACCTGAAGCTGCATGCGGTCGCGTTGGCGGGTGATTACCGCTGCCCGATGCCGGTTACCCAGGTCGATATCGCCGATGCGCTGGGTCTCACGTCTGTCCACGTCAACCGCGTGCTGAAGGAGATGCGCGCTCAATCCCTAGTCACGCTCCGGAGCAACACGCTGGTGATCAAGGCGTGGGACGAACTTCTCCGGGTGTCGGAGTTTGGCCCTACGTACCTGCATCTGGAGAAGCGAGCAGCCGGATGAGCCTTCGCCTACAGCCTGTGCACGTCGCCACGGGCAGCCAGGACACCGAGAGCCAGTTGGTTTTCGCTGACGGCCTCCTCGTCGCAGTGCTCGTTCAGCTATCGGAGGATCACGAGGACGCGGCCGGGATGTGGTTCTTGGAGGCGGGCTTTGGACCCGTCGATGATCCTGCGCCGCCCATGTTCGCTGATCTCGACAAAGCTCAGAGTTGGATCGAGCAGCGGCTGGCACGCGCGGCCTGAGTCCGAGGTTCGGATCTTGCCGTTGGTTTTAAAGCACAGGTGAAGGCGCCCTGCTTCAGGCGCAGCCGAACGCCCTGAGCAACTGGTTGGGATAGTAGGGCTTGGGCACAAACGTCCCATGATCGGGCACTGCCTGGTTCGACAGCCGAACAGGTCCGGAGGTGAGCACCAGACGAATGCGCGGCCACCGCCCGGCGACGCGACTGGCGAGGTCCAGGCCGTTCATCGAGCCGGGCATCTCTACGTCGGTGAACAGGATGGCGATATCGTCGCGCGCGTCCAGGACAGCCCAAGCCTCGTCGGCAGTGGCGGCCTCAATGACGGTGAACCCCTCATCCTCCAGCACGTCCACGGCCATCGTCCGCACCAGGTCTTCGTCTTCGACCACGAGAACGACGGACGCGACAGTGGGCGGTTGCGGCATAGGGTGGGAACTATCTAGGGCGGGATTGGGTCCGAGAGCCGCTGCGTCCTCAGATGCGAATGACGACGCCCCAAAATTCCTGAGCTATGCGGACGGGCGGAGAGGAGCCGACTGGCCGCATGCGCCGCTGGGCCTGGGCGGGCCGACCGGCGACGTTAGGAGCGCGGTGCCCCTCGCGTTCGCCATGCCCACGCACGGCCCGAATGTGTCGGATACCTTTGGGATCGCTTTCCGGGTGTAGGCGTCTCGCCATCGATTTCGGGAAGGTGCGACAGCGAACCAGACACGGCGTCGGCAGGGTTGGCTGATCTAGGACGTTAGGCAAGGAGCCAATCCTACCCTACGGTTCGCCATGAACGAATTTCAGCAGGACATCACGGGGACACCGGCACGGACATTAGCCGAACGCCATATCGAGGCGATCCGCCAGCATGGGGGGATCTTCGTCGATGCGGTGCGGCTCACTCGCATGCCGATGATGGTCACCGACGCGACCCTGCCGGGCAACCCGATCATCTTCGCCAACCACGCCTTCGTGGAGCTGTCGGGCTACTCCCTGGAGGAGTTGCTCGGCCAAGACCCGCATTTCATGAACGGGCCCGATACCGACCCGGGAGCCATCCAGGAGTACGAAGCGGCGATCCGCGAGCGTCGCGCTACGACCTTGGAAATCCAGCAGTACGCTAAGGGCGGCAAGCCGCTCCGCACGATGCTGTTTGCCAGTCCGCTGGATGACGGCCAGGGCACCGTCACCAACCACTTCCTGTCCTACCTCGACATCACCCGCCGGTTCGAGGCCGAGAAGGAGCTGCAGACGCTGACGGCCGAGCTGGAGCAGCGCGTGGCGGACCGGATCCGTGAGTTGGAAGCCGCGAACGAGCGGCTGGAGAAGCTGGCGGCCGAGCGCGAAATGCTGCTGGTCGAGGTCAACCACCGAGCCAAGAACAGCCTGTCGATCGCGGCAGCGCTGTTGGGACTGCAGGCGCGGCGCCAAGCTGACCCAGCCGTGAAGGTGCTGTTCGCGGAGGTCCGAGAGCGGATCAACGCGATGGCGCAGGCGCACGACCTGCTGAGCAGATCGCAGAACGTGCAGCAGGTCGATGCTGGCAGCTACGTAGTCGATCTCTGCACGGCGCTGAGAGCGATCACCCCGGGCGACGATCGCATCCGCCTGCAGGCCAAGGTGGAGGGAGACATTTTTATCAGCGCCGATCAAGCCATTCCGCTGGGCCTGGCGATGACCGAGCTTGTCACCAACGCCGTGAAATACGCGTTCCCACCGCCTCGCTCGGGTACGATCTCGGCTCGGGTGCGCCGACATCGTCCTGGCCGGGTCGAGCTGACGGTCCAGGACGACGGGGTCGGGATGGCGGCGGTGCGCGAGGGCTCACTCGGCTACGGCCTCATCCGTTCGCTGGTCCAACAGATTGAGGGTGACATCGACATCCGCAGCAATGCCGGTTTGACTGTGACGATCTCATTCCCGGATCTGCCATCTGCCGAGACGAGCGGCTGATGCGAATGACTGAAGCGATCCAACTGGCGGCATCTCAGCTTGGCCTCCCGATCAGCGCTTCCTAAGCGCCTTATTGGCCGGGCGGCCATATCATCACGGCGCGCCCGGCCTCGCGCACCCCTATCGGTCGTGCTTCGCCAGCACCTCGTGCAGCGCCTCGGTCACCAGCGCTTCAATCGAGTTGCCGGCCCGCCCGTGCTCAGCGACCAGTTCGCGAGATAGCCCGCGCACCTTGGCGATAAGATCGCGGTCCAGCCAAACCGTAAAAGCTTGTCGGTTCTCCCGATGGTCCCGAGCTTTAGGTGTAGGTTTAGGTAGATCTAAACCTGAAGCTTGAGGTTGAGCTTTAGGTTGAGGTGTAGGGTCTAGGATCGGTTGCTCGCCGACCACGAACGAGGCGGACAGGCTGGGCCGCTTAGCCATTCTGCTTCTCCGTCCGCTTGCGCTTCACCTTGATGCCGACCTGCTTTGCTACCCAGCGGAACAGGGCATCAACCTCCTCGGCGCCCTTCCCGTCCGGCTCGATCTCTTGGATGGTGCTGCCGTCGATCAAACAGCTCTTGTAGCCCTTGCGGTGACAGATGATGGGCGCGCCGTGTTCTCGGCCGGTCGGGATACCTCTGGCGACGAAACCTGCCGCCGCTTCCTTCACGTCACGCTTCGCACCGCTCACGTCCACGCCACTGAATAGGACGAAGTGCGGCTTGCCTGCTGCCTTCGCCATGGCGTGCGAGGTCGGTACCGCATCCATGTCCGCGAGGCTCGTCCGCGTTGGGATCAGCACGAGGTCCGACAGTTCGGCCGCGCGCTTACCCATCAGCTCGGCTTTGCCCGCCGTGTCGATCAGGACCAGCTCGGCGCCTTGGCGCTCGAACTCGCGGAGCGTCGGTTCGAGGAAGTCAGGCGTGGTTTCGGGGCGGGCGGACGGGCGGGCCGTCCGTCTGCCGGCGCGTCGACCACATCCGTAAGGTCGCCTGCGGATCCGTGTCCACCACGGCGGTCAGGATGCCAGCATGGTGGGCAGCCACGGCTAGGTGCGCCGTCAGCGTGCTCTTTGTGCCCCCACCCTTCAGACCCAAGATCGAGGCAACCCGCATCGACTCACCTCCGGCGCGCTACCTAAACCGTGTAGGTCTAAGGTCCAAAGATACCGTTTAGCTTGACCTGTAGGTATCCCGTTTAAGTCCACCGTTTACCTGGACCATCAAGTTTTAGGTTTAGGTCTAGGTGCTTGCCAACGCGACCGTGTCGCTGTAGCTTCCGATAAGGGTTATTCTCGGAAGTTTCAAAGGGTTCGGCTTGAAGGGCGGTGAGGCGGGCGATCGGCTACCGTTCGGCGTTGTGTCGCGTGAGTTCAGCTGAAGGGGTTCGGCATGCCTGATGCGCCCGTCACCATCCCGACTGAAAAACTCGTCCTGCCGCCCGAGTGGAAGGAAGCCGCCGACCTGGCTGTTCACAATCTCGGCCTGGGCAAATCGCTGGCTCGGCTGAGCCCAGAGCACTGGCAACTCGTGCTGGCGAGCGTCACGGATCGGATGCTGCTGCGCGGCGCAACACTTCCCCGGGGGTGGAGACGTGCGCTTGCTCAACAGGTCGGGCGTCAGGAGGTGGCAGATCAAGCGGAGGCGCGAGTCTTGGCCCTGCATGCAAAACGCGAGGAGATCGCGGCCCACGTCGCGCGCGACCTTGGGCTCGGAGACTTGGCGGGGCTCAGTCGGGAGGAGCGCGCTGCGGTCGATCAGCAGACCACCGAGACTATCGAGGGCTGCGACCCCGCCTCGCCTGAGCCGACCGACTGCTCGGAGGCGGATCGAACGATGCGAAGGCTACTATCCGAGCATCATGCTCTGAAGGACGTCCAGGCGGACGAGGACGATGCCTGACACCTTGCCCGCAGAGACCGAGTTGCGGACCAGCCTTCCTGCCGAGGCAGCGGCCATCGTCCGCGCCTATCAGCAGGCCAGCAAGGCGGACGCGACGGTGCGGGCCTACAGGTCCGATGCGCTCGTGTTTCAGGACTGGTGCACGCTGTATGGCTTCCGGCCCTTGCCGGCGACACCCGAGGCGGTCTCGGGCTTCCTCGTGGCCGAAGCAGAGGCGGGGCGGTCCGCGTCAACCATCGGCCGGCGGCTCGCTGCGATCCGGTACGCGCACAAGCTGGCGAAAGCCCCCGACCCGACAGACGACGAGGACGTGCGGGCCACCATGAAGGGGATCCGGCGCCGTGTGGGTATCGCGCCGGTCCAGAAAGCTGCCGCCACGGTGGACGTGCTTCAGATGCTCCTGGCTCGCACCCCCGACACGCTGACCGGCAAGCGGGACCGAGCCTTGCTCGCTTTGGGCTTCGCGGGCGCATTCCGGCGCTCCGAACTCGTCGCCCTCGACGTCGAGGATCTGCGCGACGACCCCGAGGGCCTACGTGTCGTGGTGCGGCGCTCGAAGGTCGATCAAGAGGGCAGGGGGTTTGAGAAGGCGATCCCGACCGGCAGGTTCGTGCGGCCGGTGGCGCTCGTGCGGGAATGGCTAGATGCGGCCGGCATCGCCTCAGGGTCCGTGTTCCGACCGGTCTCGCGGTCGGGGAACGTCCGAAAGGGGGAGGGTGTGCGCCTCACGGACCGATCCGTCGCCAACATCCTGCAGAGCTACTGCGCCGCCGCCGGCCTCGATGCGTCGACGTTCGGGGCGCACAGCCTGCGGGCCGGCTACATCACCACGGCGGCCGAGCGGGGCGCCGATCTCGCCCGCATCATGGACCAGAGCGGCCACCGGGATCCGCGGACGGTGGTTGGGTACATCCGCCGCGCCAACGCGTTCAAAGGCCACTCAGGGAGCGGGTTTCTATAGCGATTGCTCTCTGCTGAAATATTGGTTTGTGAGATACGCGACCTCAGTGCGGTTCTTCGCCTTCAACTTCTTCATGATGTTGTGGACGTGAACCTTCACCGTGCTCTCGCACATATTCAACTCGTAGGCGATGATCTTGTTCGGCGTGCCCTTACGCATGGCGCGAGCGACGCTGAGCTGCCGAGGAGAGAAGGCGTGCTCTTCGGGGACTTGGTCCGACGCACTCGCCATCCCTGCTAGAACGCCCATCATGCATGCTGCCGGCAAGTAGGCACCGCCAGCGCGGATGAGTTGCAGAGCCTTGATGGCCACTTCCAGAGAGATGCTGGTCGGGATGTAGCCTTTGACGCCAATCCTCAACACCTGAACGATCTGATCGGGGCTTTCGCAGTCGGACATGACCGCCACCCTCACGCCCGGCGCGCGGGCATGGATCTCGGTGAGGTCCCGCGCGATTTGATCCCGTTCCGCCTGAGGTGTGCTGCCGCCTGATAGACCCAGCAGAACGGTGCTAGTCGACGTCAATGCCGCCGTGTCTTGCCAGGCGGCCACGCTCGGGAAGCCGTTGAAGGTCAGGTTCGGCCGGGCATCACGCAGGGAAGCGAGAAAGCATTGGCCGATCAATGGGCGCCGATCGATGACGACGAAAGTGGGCTCAGTTCCTAACTCAATCTGGCTTGCCGCCAGCACCGCTTGAATTGCCCCAAAGCGACGCTCCGACGCGCCTTCAGCTTCGAATGCCGGACAGCTTTTGCTGAGGAGTGACATTGGGAGGTGACCTCGACGCCCAGATACGCAAGAGGGCGTAGGCGTGCAACCGAAGGAGAGGGAATTAGTCATTAATAATGTATTGACATCCTATGACTGATTGATTTTAAAAATACCGAGTCTATATCCCGAAAATTCGGTTGTGTTCAAATCTGCGCTGGCGGCTATATTTTGTGAATATATCGCGCTGCCATAGCGAATAATTGGTAACGTTCGCCACATTGGCAAAGCGTCCGAACGGCATAGCGCAGATTTGAAGCCACGGCGAAAGACGTCGTAGCGTTCATGTCAGCCCCATAAAGCCTGTCTCATCGCTCAATAGGCAGACGCCCGACAACCGATCCCGCCTCGTCCCGCACGATCAGCGCCCAGCTCTGATCTGGGTTCGCTTCGGTCACCTCGTCCGCCATTTCCGTGATGACGCTCTTCGCTTCGACAAGAACCTCATCGAGGTCAAAGGCATCGATCCCGGCCTGATCGGTTAGCGTGTTCTCACCGTCGGAGACATCAAAGAAGAAGCGCGGGGACACTGCCAACCTCCCTGACGCACGGTCGTCACAACCAGCCGACGGATCGGCCCGCCTACGTAGTTTGACCTCATGCTAGGGCCATCAGAAGCGGGAATAAACCTATCCAATTGGCCGTTCTGAGTACTTATTCCGGCTTGTCAACAGCATTAAATAATGGTCTATACAGTCATTGAGCGGATCATGTTCCTGTGATTGCGTTAAATATACGTTATGGAGTCAGTTTTGTCAGTCGACGGTTAGGAGGTTGATATGCATGTCATATTTAATCAACTTTCTGAGATGGCCAATACAGGCAGTGAT
>Ga0316227_1002727_pt1 | contig 15293 bp, 36 predicted proteins | sample TBH18019metaG_FD_206012 | JGI IMG/M metagenome (GOLD analysis project Ga0316227, IMG submission 206012) | Freshwater microbial communities from Trout Bog Lake, Wisconsin, USA - TBH18019 | ecosystem: Environmental > Aquatic > Freshwater > Lake > Hypolimnion/Profundal zone | place: USA: Wisconsin... | reverse complement strand
ACCTGAGCAGGGCCGACCTGACCGGAGCCAACCTGAGCGGAGCCGATCTGAGCGGGGCCGACCTGAGCGGGGCCAAGGGATACATTAACCTGGGCTACGATCCACGGGGCTACCATTTCCGAGCGGTCAAATTCGGCCATGGCTGGCAGATCACTGCGGGTTGCCGTAATTTCACTGTTGCGGAAGCCCGCACGCATTGGGCCGACAACCCTGACGCATTGGCCCGCGTCGCCATCCTCGATCAGGCGGAGTCTGTATGATGGCCTGGGAACCTTGCGCCGGCTGTGGCCGGGAATGGTACCAACATCATGCGCCGCGTTGCTCAGTAGCCGCACGTAAGTTTGTAGCAGAAGTTGCACGAGACAAATGGGCCATTGCAGAGGACGATCCACGTTGTCCGCATTGCGGTATGGAATGCACAGACTGGACCGACAGTGCGCCGCGCAACGCATGTGATGAGTCAGAATGGTCAATTTTCTGCCCATCCTGTGAGCGAGAGTACATGATCGAATTGCGAATTGTGTATCGCTTTCACATCAGACAGCCAAAGGAAACAATCACATGATCCTCATCCTCCTCCTGATGCAGTGCGCGCTTGCCGTTGTCGGGGCGGTTACCGGTGTGCACGATCTGGTCGTGGCATTTCGTGACAAACGTTGAATTCCGCACGGCACTGGCCTCACTGTCGATGTCGCAGCGCGGCTTTGCTGAGTTCACCGGCTCGAACGAACGCTCGGTGCGGCGGTGGGCGAGCGGAGCGCGCGAGGTGCCGGCGTGGGTACCGGTGATGCTTGGCCTGATGCGAGATCGCCGCGGTACCGGAGATTTTTCTGTCACGGGTGAGTTTTCCGATTCCGCTCCGGCCTGAACAAGAAAAACGCCCCTCGGCGATTGGTCCGAGGGGCGAGGTTGGGTTGGGGATAAGACGTTGGCGGCACAATGGCGCAACGCAGCACGCTGGTCAATCCTGTGCATCCGGCAGAGATGTGCACCAAAGGCGTAAGCCATCGACCTCCTTTCGGGTCGTATAGTCGAACCCTCGATGACGAACCTTGTAATAGGCTGCCGACGCGCGGAGCCCCGCAACCTGGTTGAAAGGCACCACGAAGCTATTGCCCACTTTCATTTTTTCGAAAGAGTACACCTTAGAACCAGAACGATCCAGGGGAATCGGGATATTGGTTTCCAGTTTCATACCAATAGTTATACATGAGTGACATGATATGTCAATACAGAATTAACATACCATCGGCAGAGGGTTTTCTGGAACGTTGGGTTGGAGCCCCAGGTCATGGGATGTGGTCCTCCTGCGCCTCGGAGCGGGCCTGGGCGGCGTCTGAGGGTTGCGGGGTGTCGGAGTGGGGGGAACGCGGTGGAGCGGCTGTAGGAGCGAATGCGACGGGCGTAAATCTGGCGCGTAGTTGATTGGCATAGGACAGGTGCCCGAGAACGGCGAAGTCGTAGACAGTTTTGGCAAGGTCCCGATCATTGAAGGCGTATTCGAGCCGGGCGATGATCGTCTCCTTGATCGAGATCTTCTCCTCATAGGCATTGATAAGCCGTTCGAAATCGGTGGCGAGGCCTCGCAGGCGCACAGCGGTTTCATCCATCGTCATTCTCCTGTGGCAGCGGCGGGCGGCGTGCGGAGGTAGAGCGGCATCACTTGATCCCCCGTGCCGCGAGTGCGGCGATACACAGCGCGAGAGGTGGCGTAGCGGCTGTCGCAATATAGAGTTTATTAGCGCCGTTCAGCGATATCCGCGCTTCACATGCCACTTTGTAAGCGACCGTCCGGGACACCTGCCACCCCGTCAGATAGTCCAACGGTACCAGCATCACAGCGTCGTCCAGGCTACTGGTCCAGCGACCATGGTCGTAACAGCGATGGAATTCAGTCACGCCATCGTCATCAGTCCTGAGCAGGTATGCGCGGTCGTCATCGGTCAGCGGCGTCGCCCATTTGCCAGTTGCCTCGGCGATCGCCAGGTCCAGCTCTGCGCTGCCGATGGTTGCCTCACGGAGGCGGGTGAGGAGCGAGGTCATGGGTGCGGATCCTTCGCGGCTTCGGTTGAAACACGGGTCAAAACGCCAGTGTCTCCTTCATCGGGAAGCCGGACCTGACCACATCGGCCGCCATTCCTTCCTCGTGCTGCACGCCTGATGGTGCCGGGGTTCCCTCCCATTTCACGCCCTTCATTGGTGGCCGATCGGTTAACGAGCCGTGCCGCTCGATCAGCCTGACGATCTCGGCAAGGGTCCAGACCTCCAGCCGGCGCCCGTCATGCTGCTGCCGGATCGTGATGGCGAGATCCGGCGGTAGTGTGGTTTCAGCCGATCCCCCGTCAGCCATATTGGCGGCGCGGACCACGGCCGATTGCTCGGCCTGCGACCGGACCACAACCAGCACCGAACCGTCCGACATCGAGCATTCCCAGGTCGACACATCGAGCGGTTGATGGCCGGCCTGCGTTGCCTCGGCGTCCATGTAGGCCAGGGCCGCAATCATCTTGGGCGCGATGGCTTCGATCGCCGGGCCGTCGCAGTCCTCGATCGCGGTGCGATAGGCGTCCCAGCCGCGCTTGTAGGCAGCGAGCGTGTTAGTGCTGACGAGACGTTCAAGCCTGCCGACGCCCCATTTCTGTTCGCTTTCGAACATCGCCCGGTCGATCGGGGCGAGCGCGAGCCTGTACCGATCGGCGTCCTCCGCTGTGCGGATTTTCATGATGGGTCTGCCGTGCATGCGTCGCACACTTTTTTGAACTGGGATGGCCACACCAACTGCGCCCATCCTGTCACTTCCATTGACGCGCCGCATTCACGACAATCGGTTTCGTATACTGCCAGATGAACCAGGCTACCGTCGAACCGTTCGTGCTGCCGGTGTCCGGTGCACCTGAATCTTTGGATGCCTTTTCCACCTCCCCATACGACCACCAAACCGACAGGTATCTGAGTACTTTCGCCGTACTGCTGCATTGCACAAACTCCTGTCTAAAAATTCAAACATTCATCGGGCGCGGACCATCCGGCACAATGGGAGAAAGAGAAGTGGCGCACTTCCTCGCACTTGTGAGGAAGAGGAAGTGCGCTCTTCCGCACTTCTCTTTCTCCCATGGGTCCGGAGAAGAAGTGCGGGAGGCTTCCCGCATATTTCCGCACTTTCCATACACTTCTGGTCTAGTAGTCATCGGGTGTGTTCTGTGCTGCTCCGACCCGTCTCATTTCTGAGAATTTCATTTGATTGACGCGCACACAAGACGCTGTTCTTCCCCATTTTCGCGACATGTATTCACCCTCCTCAAGAAGACCGGTTTCCTTCCATTTGGCCAGGATCGTGCCGGCCTGGGCATAGCTGTTGCGGCAGATTTCCATAATAAGGTTGCCCGCCCATCTGTTCTTTGCCTGGCGGTTCATGGCGTAGAATTCGCCCTCAGAGGTTCCCTGGTCGATTTTGACCAGGATCTTTTCAATTTTGTCCCAGGTAACACCTTCCCATGGTCCAGGGACATTCCATGCCTCGACAGCCTGGACGAAATCGCCCTCCGGATAGTCTGCTGTGCCATTGCCAAGGGTAACGCTGACCAGTCTGAACCAGACGGCTTTTCCTGCTGTCGGGGCCATGTTCTGTTTAACATTGTCGTGCCGAATGTATTGCCACCGCTCATTGCCTGGGATGGTCAGGCTGGTGGCTTCCTCGACCGTCATGGTAGATAATGTGTGCATGGACCGAGCGGAGCCCTGAATGGCTCCGGCGCCCCGGATTGCATCTGCATCGCCACCGACGCCGCCTTTACGAAAGTGGTGAACGAGCCACACTGCGCAGTTGGCCTCGTTTGCAACACGCCCCCAGGCTGCCATCACGATATTCATTTCCTCGTTCCGGTTTTCTTCGGCGCCGTGGGATTGCACGAACGGGTCGACCACCAGAACGGCGATTGCACGGCGCTTCAACTCAACAATCAGTGGTTCGATGACAGGGGCCTGGACGAGACCGACTCCCGCGACCCGTACGGCGATCACCAGCGGCCTGTCGCGTCCGGAGTCCAGGAAGATTCTTCCCGAAAGATCTGCGGGAGAAGTGCGATGGTGTTGAATTGTCGCCTTTATTCGTCGTCTGAGTTCATCCTGGGGGTCTTCCAGATTGTAGAACCACACAGCTCCCTGACGATGAACCCGTAGGTGCGGCGGTGCATCGGAGATACCGGTATGAAGAAGCGATCTGGAAAGAGCGACGGAGACACCAACTGCCATCGTGTAGGCCGTCTTTCCGGTACCCCCGGTGCTGGCGAGCACAGAGACAAACCCACGGACCAACTCCCGACCATAGATCCATTGCCGTGGGGGGATATTGTCCAGGTCCAGGTCGTCGAGAGATGTCGCCCGAAATTCCACTTCGGATTCCTGGCGACGCTGCCGTTCCTGACCCTTACCTGCATCATCATCGGTATAGGAATCATCGGCTCGGTGATCCGCGCCCAAAGGGAAAGGGCGCACCCACCCGGCCCGCGCGGCATGAAAAAAGATCGTCCCGGCCCCGGCGGTGTTGATGACTTTGACCGAGCTACCACGAATTGAGTTGCCGATTGCCCGCCAGACGTTCGCCGTGCTCTCCTTGGCCTCGTATTTATCGGACAGGCGGGACCAGTTGTCCCAGATTTCGAAACCTTCGTCGCTGCCCCCGGTCGCCCGCCAGACCGCATAACCGAACCGGATCCATTCCGGGTAACTGACCGCGTCGCCGAGATTGGGAATCGCCGCCATGGCCGAGCGCACCAGATCCAACGGTGCTTCGGGGGTCGACGACGCTCCCCGGGGCGTTTGCTGAGCAATGCCGGCTGCCTCGACCGCGAGTTCCAGCGCCTCGACCGCATCGTCAAGGTTGATCTCGGCAGTTTCATGCAGCACCGCAATGGTGGCCATCCGCGGGTTTGTTTTGAGATTCCACGAACCAGGCCATCGTAGCGGGTGGACCACCGGTTTGCCGGTCGGATCGCCGCCCGCGAGCAGCGTTGCCATTGCTCTGGTGTGCCGCAGCCGTTCATGATCTTCGGTCGTGGTGGTCGGTTCGGTCAGACGCCAGTGCAAATGCACCTTGGCGTGCACCTCTCCGGTAACCGGATCGATCCAGTCTGAACCCGACCGCACCACAATCGTGACCGGACCCAGAACGCCCTCAAGCAACGTCTGTGCCTTGTTTGGGTCTGCCTCGTCCAGCTCCACCGACAGGCTGAGCCCGTTGGCCAGGTGCGCCGTCGTCGCCTTCCAGGGATCGGTGAATGTGGCGATCGGCGGACAGAACACCGAGGGCGCGTCGTATTGTGCCGTCTCTTCGGCAGCGATCGTCGCTTCTTTGATGATACCATCGAGCGTACCATTGATCTGAACACCACGAAGCAGCGACGGCGGTACGGCGCGGTTGAACTGATCGAACGAACGCAGACTGACCCAGGTCCGCGATTCGGCATATCGAAACAGCGTTTGCACGAAGACCGTGATTTCATTCAGATCAGCATGCCAGGGCGTGCTCACCACGTCATATCCCAGTATGCCGCCAGCCTGGCCTTGATCCGGTCCAGGATGCTTCGTTGTTTTTCACTGAGCGGATAACCCCGCCCCAGCACGTCCTGCAGGAACTTCCGTTCCCACTCGGTCAGCAGATTGGCCCGTTTCAGGCACTCGCTGATGTCAACCTGATCGGCTGACGATGGGGGCGGCCTGTAATGCGGCTTTTCTTCACGGCCACGGAAATTTGGAACCGGTCCGACAAGAATGGTCTCCCAGGTCTCCCCGCACTTTTTGACCAGCCGCTCCGCAGCTTTGGCCGCATTGGTGATTTCACCATCAAAATCGCTGCTGAACATGGCCAGCAACCGGGCAAGTCTCACCCTGTCGTCCACTGATAACGGCACGGTACCGGCTTACTCAGCTATGACAAATTGTGCTTCTTTCTGGCGAAGCCGGGCGAGCAAGGCCGTCTCGACATATCGGGAAACCGACACCCGTTCGCTCCAGGCGGCCCGCCCGAGGTCGTTTTTCAATGCAGGTGGAATGCGCACGAACAACGGCACCCGATTTTCATCCGGCATTCCAACCTCCCTTACAATATGACGACGCTAGCGGTGATTGCGGAAACCTGTCAATCCCGGCAAAGCCCATCAGCGGCCAGTTTCCTGGCGCGCTGCTGTTCCCGACGTTCGCCCCGGGAAGGATCGGAGCGCTGGCACATTTTGTTCGTCGGACAGAATGATGGACATCATTTGTATCCCTGATTGCAGCCGACGCCGTGCAGGCCGGCATCAATGATCTCTTTCATTGTTGCGCGCCGCAGCGTTTTCCATGGATAGCGTTTGAATGGACCACCGGCGCCGAACTGAACTGCACAGGAACCGACAATACGGTGCTCGGATAACAACCCAATATCGCCGTCTGGGCATATAACCATGTCTCCTTCCTTGATTGCTGTTGCTTCGGGACGCTTCAACCGGCGAAGCTGATATGATCGGCGCATTTTTTCGATGGTCTCAGGTGTATGCCTGGACCCGATTGCCATTGGCATATTTGCCTCCTTCCCGGTCCCGTTTTCGCGGGACCGGATTGCTGGTATCAGACGGATTTTACCAGGGCATTGACGCCGGTGGAGACGCCGCAGGCGCCTGCGGCGCCTGCTGTGCCGGTGGAGGTGTTACCGGTGCCGGCTGTGCCGGAGCAGCCTGGGGAGCTGCGGCAGGCGCTCCGTGACCATTGGTGGTCGTTCCCGGCAACGGGGTTGTGCGAGGCCCGCAGATATCAGGACGCAGCACCCATCCCTCGATCCGGAAAACCGGTGCGTAATTCGTGGACTTTTGCGCTCCCGATCCTGTCGTTACCGGCGTGGTCGAGACGATCGCGATCAGTGGAATTTGTCCCGCTGCGGCTTCAGGTGCCCTGACGTATTGCTGATATAACTCATCCATGGCGTTGAGCAAAACCTGAGCGTTGCTGCACCATTCCCGAACGCCGTCAAGTGCGTTACCAGCAACCTTGATGTAAAAGCCGGGACGGAAGATCAGCTTGCCTTTATCGTCTTTGTCCTGCGGCTGAGCCGGCATCGCGACACCGTCGACATACGGCTTCATATGCCGAATTGGTCCCTGATTCGAGAACATCACATAGCCAGCTTCGATTGTTCCGAAATCCAGGGCAAATTTTGTTCCCATGGGGATTTCGATGGGATTGCTGCCACCGCCAACCAGTTTTTCAACCTTGAAAAATTTGCCGGCGCGGGCATCGTACTTTACGATCGGCAGAAAGTCGCCACTTGTTGTTTGCATTCCGAAAGCCATGACACTTTACCTTTTACCCGAGATATACGGTCACTTGGAGTAGACCGTCACACTCACCGTTAACCGTATAGCTTTTGCTCTATCCGGTCAATGATCTCCATTTGTTTTTCCGTGACACGAATCCGCCGGTCGTATTGAATCAGGCGCTCGATCGTGTCATCCACAAAACCACATTCCCAGTCCGACAACCGGTCTGAGTTCTCTTGCGCGTCGTACAGGATCTCTTTGAGACGCCGAAACTCGTCAGCATCCAGTTCATCGGGGTGAAATATCATGGGTCGTCAACCAGGTGGTTTGATCTGCCGCATGATATCTCATCCCAGGGAAGGAACCGGCCTCGTTCATCTCGGGCCATGGCCTTCCCGGTCGCTCCGCAGTGTCGGCACTCGTCTGGGCTACCGTCGTGATAATTGCCAACCAGACCAGCGCCATCACATGCGGTACAGTTCATGAAACGCGGGAATTTGATGGATAATTTTTTACTCATCGGACATAAGCTCGCGTATCATTATAGATTTCGAGACCGTCGATTTTCAGGTCTTTGACATTTTTACCGGCCGATTTCATGGCTGCTTTGATCATGGTTTCGTTGACCATGAGATAGACCGCAGGAACTTTGCTGATATCAACCACGCGATATTGCCAGTTGTCTTTCAGTCCCGTGAGTCCGCCGCCGGCTGAACGTGTGCGTGTGAGTTCGATCGGCTTCGCCTCGGCAATCGCCGCTGCTGTTTCGGCCTGGTCGATCGCTTCGAGCGCGCTTTCGTTGGCCTCGATCGTGGCTGTTGCCTGTGCTTCGGCGATTCTGGCCTCCGCCTCGATCCGCAACCGTTCGGCCTCGGCCTCCGCTGCCCGCCGCGCTTCAACTTCCTTACGCCGCAGGAAGTCGGTGATGCGATCAGTGACCACCCGGGACGCCGCACTGAGCGTGTCGGTGAGTTTCTTTGCCTCACCGTCGATCAGGCGCTGAGCATGTAACACAGGCGCTTTAATGCGCGTTCGTGTGGCTTCGGTCGCGTTGATCTCGTCTTTCAGGAGGTTGGCGAAATCGGTTGCATGGCCGACCATGACATCGTCAGCGATCCCGCTGGCCGTCACCTCACAGAACTTTTCGTATCGGGCCGTGAGCGCGGTGACATTCGAAACGTGGTCGGCATATTGATAGTCGAGCCATGCGGCCAACTTATCCGGTGCGAGTGCACCGGCAAGATCGACAACGGGAACGTTTGAATCCATGTCAGAACATCCTGTCGATGATTTCGATATTGCCAGTGTCAGTCATGACCTCACTGACATAACCGGTAGCGCGTCCTTCCTCGCTTGCCTCAAAATACTCGTAAGGCTTCTCAGTGCCGTTCTCGCTGGCGATCCCGGCAGATTTGATGATGATCCTGATCCTGGATCCGTCATCATCCAGATACATTTTACACGGAATGCCTTTGGTCGTGGTCGGGGCGAACCGCGCCAGATAATATTCAGCAACGCGCTTTGCGGCGTCGTGCGTGCGAAAATACACGTCGTAGTCATTGACCGGTTCGCGCAATAGCATCGACGCGATGGCGCCTCCGGTTACGATCGTGTTATTGGCAGCAATAACGCGCACCGCCTCATCCTCGATGCTATCGAGCCATTCGTCGATTTTCTTACGCAACGTCAGTTTGATCGTTTTGGCTTTCATGAGCTGATCCTCTCAGAACGGTCTTGGTTCGCTGCTCGCACGCAGTAACGTGTTGTACTCAGCCTCGGTTATCCGGTCGCCGCCGTGCCACACCTGATCCGGCGACGCTGGCCGACCATCGATCTCAGCCATCAGCATACCGAGGGAGCGCCAGATACGCGCGGCATACCAACGACCCTTGCGCTCGGTACGCAATCGCACGAAACACGGCTCCGGCTGATCCACAAGCCGCGGGGCCTGCTGACGGTCAACCACGTTTCGGCTCCAACCATGTCATCCCCGGTTTCTTCCGTGGTGCCCGAGGGCCGGCGACTCGCACCGGTTTCGCTGCTTTCCGCACCGCCCCCATCTCCGGTAACGGCCAGAACGCGGCCATGCAATCGGTACGGTCAACCGGCTCGATCGTGACCTTGCGCACGTTGCCGTCGTTGGTGACGACTCCGGCGTACTGGCACAGATCTCCGATCGGCTTGGCGAAATTATCGGTGTCCCGGCGCGAGATCGGCACCTCGATGACGAGATCGAAGCGGCAGGCCAGCGGCTCCATGCCGACGATCTGCCGTTTCACATTCCAGCCTTCCGACCGTAACCACGCATTGTATTCCTCGCTGCGCACCGGATGACGCAGCCCAGGCACATTGCGCCAGATACGGTTTGCACTTGGCGGTTTGGCCATGGTGACAACGATCGCAGGGCCGTCAGCCATTTTCATTCCGCGCCGCCTTTGTTCAACATTGGATATTGCTTCAGCAGGCACGGCATGCATCGCGCCACGGTCCGTTGCCCGGTGTCGAGCGGTGCGTTGAACAGATCGATGGCGACACGCAACGGCTCGACACCCGGTTCGATCGCGACCAAATCGGCGCTTCCACAGGCGCAGCGCAACGCGACAAACTCGGTGTGCATCTCTGCGGTCATGTCCATTCGACTGGGGATCATATATTTGACTCCCCCCGGTCACGTTCCCACCTTAGGCCCCTCGCGGCCGTCCATCTCATACCAAGTGAACTGGCCATCCTCGCCGACCGGAAAGTGACCCCGGCATGTGGCGCAAAACGTCCCACTGTAGAAAGTCGGGTCACGCGCATAGGTCTCCGCGATCTCACGGCTCATCGTCGTGATTTTGCCGCATACCGCATGCCGGTACGCGTTGCGGAACGGTCGCACAAAACCCTTTACGCGTTCACCCTGTGTGAGAACCACGTATGCCTTCTGCATCCCGTCGGCGCGTAGCTCTCGATGATCGTCGGTGACCGGAGAGCCGTCCGTCAGCACCCGAGCGTCACGATCAACCGGGATTGCCTCCGCTGCCTTCTGACGCGCTGCATCCGATTTCACCCTTGCGTCGCGTTCGGCTTGAGCCGCGTGCTTGAAAAGCAACTCAGCAAAATCGCGAGCTTGCCGAGGCGAAAAGACAATATGTCCGACACCCTCGACGTCTGGCTTCAGATCGGGATGGTTCACCACGACCTGACCGCTATCGTCCAGGCCGACCTCCAAGAAACCCTTCGCAGTGTCAGTCATGGTGCTTTGTTCCTTCTACGGGAGTTAAGTATGTAATTCCCATTCGATTATCGGCCTGAAAATCGGTTAACCTCATCGATCGGCTGCCGGAACAGCGGCACATCCGCTGCCTCACGCCGCGCCACTTCGATCTCCTGTGCCAGTGCAGCGGTCGCCAGTTGATCGGCGTCGTGAGCGGCACATCGGGGCACAATCGGGCGCCCGGCGTGCTCCCGAACAACGGCACAAACGCGGGCGATCGAAAGGCCGAATTCAAACGCCAGTTCTTTCAGCAGTGCGCCCGCCGCGCGACGTTCGGCGATCCGCTGGTTGCGTTGTTCAGGGGTCATGCCACTTTCCTCGACAGCAGCCCCGCGTGCCCGGCGCAAAACCGCCCGGCCGCAGGTTCCTCACAACGCAGGGGCCACCGGCATTGCCCCGCGCGCCACACCGGTTTCGGGCACAGATTGACGGCGTGCCAGTCAATGCTGCCGATGGTCTGAACACCGCTGTGCCCGTTGGCGCGAGTGGACGTTACCGGACGATCAACGACCGGCTTTGGTTTAACCACCGCTTCCCTGGTCTCGACCCGTCTGCGCACGCTGGTTTTCGGGTCCCGCGGCGCGAGCTGAAGGCGGCCGCGTGCGCTACGCCGTTGCTCCTGTGTGATTCCAAAGAACTCCTGCATCTCGTTGGTCCGCACACCCTTGTGCCACATCAGCGTGAACAAACCGTCAGCGTCCGGCGTGTTCCAGGCGGGTGCAGCGCCGGTCCAGAACTCGGTTGCGTGCGGTGCGTTGATCAGCGGATCGTCGCGTCTGATATTCAACCGGTTGAGCATTCCGGCGATGGTGCCTTTCGAGAGTCCCATTCGTTCGCCGATCCCTTTGGCACCGTGCCCGGCGTTGTAGAGTGCGGTCATGCGGGCGATGTTCTTCTCGGTTGCCCAACCTGCGTTGTTATTCATTGGGGGTCTCCGGCCGGGGTAGCGGTGCCGTTCAGTGCAGCCAGAACCCGGGATACCGGCACGCGAAGCAGGTCCGCCAGTGGCTTGACCTTCCGCGCATCGAGCGCCGATCGGCCGTGAACGATGCGGGAGAAGGTTGCCTTGTCCACGCCGATCTGCCGGGCAACCCAGTTCTGGCTGTGGCCGCGTTGGTGGATGATCGTCTGTAGCTCCATGCGTTGGGTATATACAGCCGGTTCGTTGGTGTCAACGGCCCGTCACGGATTTTTTATGAAACGGATTGTTGACATGGAAATCGCCCTCCCCTACATTCCGCTCACCACATGGCCAGAGGAGATGGGGATGGTGACCAGGACTCTCATCAGCACAGCCGTTGGATTCATCATTGGCAATCTTATTATCGCCGCTTTTTTCGGAGATTGGGGCGCATGCTTCGACCGATCGTTTTTTCAGTGCGTCGCTCTGACAGCGATGGCGCTTAATATGTGGGTATCCACATGAACCTTATTGCTGAAGACATCCACGCCGCGCTTGATGCCAACTTTGAAGCTGTGCTCGGCCGTGCCATGACTCCCGTCGAACGCGCTGCGAAACGCGGAGAGCGCGAGGACATCGAGCGTCGTGAGCGGTGGTTTCAGATGTGGTTGGCAAAGTAACCGATCAGGAGGAAATGATGGAAAGCCATCCGACTGAAGATCATCCCCTCGTCGGCCAGCTTGAGCCTGCGGCTTCTCCTTACGGCACGCAGGCGCCACTGATCTCTATCGGGATCAGCCTCAAGCGCATCGCAGACGCGCTGACCAATCCCAATCAATACGAGAACCCAATCACCCAGGCGATCCTGAACGGCATCAGTCAGGGCGCACAGGATTGGCTCGGTCACATGGTGAGGAACGGACGATGACCTGGGACAGCTATCCATCATCCGCGTGGCTTCCTGATGATGTGCCAACTGACTTTGAGTTGTGGTTGGATACGTTGCGACAGGATGTCATTGAGGACGAATACGGTTACGAGCCGGGCGAGTTCACCGTCTATCCCGAACACTGGCGCGCACTGTTCGATGAGCACCTGACGCCAAAGCAGGCTTTCGATCGCGCACTATCGGCATTTGCCAGGGACAGAGAATGATGAGCCGCATTTATCCTAATTATGGAACTCCGGGGAACCCTGATCTTGACCCGTACTATATCAGCCCCGAGGAGGAACGACGTCGGTTCGAGGATGCTGCGGTTGAAAGCATCCAGAGCACCATCCAATCCTACGGTGAAGACCTCGCCGAGGTTTTGGGAAACCTCAAAGCATCCCTCAAGTGTGATGGCGCGGAACTGGCGTCAGTGACCATCGATCCCGTCACGCTTGCCGTTGAAATCAAGGTGAAGCCGTAATGGACCGTCAGCTAAAGCAGACGGCTTTGCCCTGCCGCGAGTCAACCGCCGCCGAGGCAGCCGCGATTCGCGCCACATGCGATGCGGCGGTCATGCTGTCGCGCGTTCACATGACGCATCCGGACAGGTTCGATCGCTGCCGGTATCCGCGGTGTTCGTGTCACGGGCAGGTGGCGGCGTTGCGGGGCAGGGCCGAGGCCGAAGAGCATGAAAGGAAGCCATGGTGCACCGCGATCCATCCTGGTTGCGACTGGCCGGATTGCCCGTGCGATATTCCATAAGCGCAACATCGCGCGGTTCACCTGGAAGGAGAAACACCATGCACATAATCAGCCGCCACGTCTGGAAGCGGGATCACTGGGAGCCGGTGCGCCAACCTGACTCCGGACACTGGGCACCGCTTCTTGCTGCTGTGGTGCTGATGCTGCTCGTCGTGATCGGCGCGTTGGCGCGGGGTGTGCCGTGAGTACTCTCAAGCCACGTCTCAATGTGGCCATAGAACTGGACGGCGAGTCGCAGTGGGTTTGTCAGTGACATTCAAAGAGTTTTGCGTGGCCCATAGAGTAACGCCGGCAGAGCGTGAAAAGCTGGCCTGGTATCTCGCCGCGTTGCGGATGCAGAAATTGATGTTCGTCCTACTGAAAGGCAAATCATGAAGACCGTCACTCCGACAGAATGCCTCCCGCCGCGAGAGACCAACGATTTCACAATGCACTGGCTTTCGCGCGAAGTTGGAGATGGCTCGGTCCGAAAGGGATTTGAAGCTCTCTGGACTCACGGAATGTGGCAAACGAAGGACATCAATCCCCTCTCGCCACGAAAAGCGGCGTGGGCAACGTGGCAATATGTGGAGCCTGGTGCTGCTGCCATCCGCCGCGCCACCCTCGAACAGGCCCGCGACGTTGAGCCGGTCGGCGGCGATTATATCGATGCCGGCGGCTGGTATGTCGGCTACGCGCATGGTGTCAGGGCCAAGACGGACGCGATTGCGGCGTTGATCGAGGGGGATGCGGCAATCAACGCCAAACCGCCCGCGCCCTGACCACCTCGTCCCTGATCTCCTGGGCCGGCACGCCGCGCCCGATCATCACCGCGACGATCGCGGTCTCATTCGCTGTGGGATCGGTGCCATCGAGCACGGCGCGGGCCGCGTTCAGGCTCCGGTCACTCGAACGCGTCATGGCGTCGGGGTCGGGCTCGCGGTTCATGCTGCAATTGCCGCCAGGTCACGCGCCATGGTGTGAGCCCCGAACCCGGCTGGCGTTGTGCCGCTGGCGCGGATCGCATCCATGAACAGATCGGCGTGGGCTTCTTCCACGAATTTGGTGACCCATGCCCATGTCGCCGGTTGAATGGCACCCCACGTCGACAGATACGCATACTGCTCGTCATAACCGAACATACCGACGCAATGGCCACCCTCGATTGTCTCGTCACCCCCCACGTCCCACGGCTGGCCCGGGAATTGCGTTTGAGCGGACGCCGGCAGATTGACGCCGAGTTGAATCCCGACGAACACCTGACACGCCCATTTCATGTGGTCGATCGAAGTTGGTGTCATCACACCTGTAACGATGGGCGCCGTGCCGGCGCTCTTGTGGCCGAGGAAGCCGGTATCAATCATGTATTGGCAGAGGTCACTTTCCTGGCATCCCTGGTCGGTGCCCGGGTCGGAAGGATTGTAGCCCCCGATCGTCTCGTACAGCGTCAGCACGTCGTTGTCCGTTGCGATAACGGGAGTCCCGACATTGGCTGTCCGTAGCAAAAGAGCATGTCCCGCATAAGCGGGTACACAATCGCCCAGCGAATCGTTCAGGTACATGCGCCAGGGAACTTTGACCGCAGCGGTGAACGGCGCTGATTTTGCTGGCGGCGGCCCGAAACTGGCCAGCACCTGGTTGACCAGCAGCGCGGCTTTCATGTGGCGCGGCGTGAAGAGAGGGCTGCGCCGGCCAAGTTTGAAATGAGTCATAGATGCTGCATCCCTCGCAGGAACATGAACACGACACCGAGCGCGAAGCCAAAGGCAAAGCCAATGGTGATGCAGAGAATAGTCATGTGCGAGGTGAGCCATCCGGATGTCGGGTGACGGCAACGTTAACCCACATTGCATTCGAGCGATGGTTCCGAATGATGAACGTTTTGTCGGGGCCGTCCGGCAGCTCGGTTTCCAGGACTTCGCAATAGATGCGGGCCGCTTCGCGAACGCGCGTCATGCTTTCAAGCTGTGCATCAGTTGGTTTGAGATAGTCAAAGGTAGACGGGTGCATTTTTCTCTCCTGTGTTTATGCCGAAGAAACTTTACGGTGAATTCTGGACCCTGGCCAGACTAGCGATGGTCGCTCGTACGACTATGCACCTTGGCCTTCAGATACGCCCGCGCCACATCGAGCGGCATGACCGGCGTCCCGAACTTCGCCCGGATACCCATGCGC
>Ga0316227_1002721_pt1 | contig 15314 bp, 12 predicted proteins | sample TBH18019metaG_FD_206012 | JGI IMG/M metagenome (GOLD analysis project Ga0316227, IMG submission 206012) | Freshwater microbial communities from Trout Bog Lake, Wisconsin, USA - TBH18019 | ecosystem: Environmental > Aquatic > Freshwater > Lake > Hypolimnion/Profundal zone | place: USA: Wisconsin... | reverse complement strand
AGTGTAGATTTACCTGTACCGGTTTTTCCAAAGCAAAAGATACCCGTATATCGGTCTTTTGTTTTGATACCAAACCGCTGATTTGTATTGCGCCAATTTGTTTGTGCGAAGTAGGTGATCGAATTGTCAGCATGATGTTGTTTTTCCATCTCATACCTAATCTTATGAAACGTACTCGAAAACTGAAGTCTGAAAAAAATTCGTACTTGGTAAATCTTTACACCCCGCAAAGAAGTAACTTAGTTATTCAATGGATGCTTCTCTATATGAGAACGAAGGTGTTCAACAGTGGCTGCCAAATAGACTGTAGTAGTCTGAATATCACTATGCCCCATCATTTTAGAAAGAGAATAGATATCACACCCACCTTCGAGCATTAGAGTTGCGAATGTGTGTCTTAGTTTGTGCAGCGAAAACTTAATCCCAGAAATGCGTTGAAAACGTTTCATAAACCAAGTAAATGAGAAAATTTCTATCCTATTCGTTCCATCACGAGTGACAAAAAACTCAGGTGCTTCAATATTCAGCTTCGCACGCTGTTTAATGTATTCTCCGAGTATATCTGCTAAAGTGTGACTCATCGGGATCATACGATCCTTTCTTCCCTTTCCACAGCGAATAAATATTGTGAGATTTTGTACATCTACATCAGCATACTTCAAACTCAGCATTTCCATGCGTCTGAGGCCAGCGTAGAGGCATATAGCGAGCATTGCATGATTTCTATAACGCAGGAACTTTACACGGTATGGCATGTTGTAGGCAACGTCTAGTATTCGAAGTGCTTGTTGTTTAGTGAGCTTAGGAGGGATCTTTTTGTCCTTCTTGGGCTTCGGAATCCCGCTCATTGGATTACTGACCATATACCCTCTTGAAATACACCAGTTAAAAAAACATTTGTATGTAATGTGTTTTATGTTAACTGTCGAAGGCTGCCAGTTGTTTTTGATATTTCCAAAAAGGAAATAGTCATGCATTACGGCTTCTGTTAAAGCCGAAACATCAGAGACGTTAGTCGTATGCTTGAGAAAAAGTATTTCCTGGCGTATTCGCCTCATTGAATAGGCAGAATGTTTTTTTAAAAATTGAAGGCTTTGTATGTATTGAGCAAGTGCTATTTCTATATCCATATAAGGGTCGTAACCCTATGAGGAGAAATCATTGAGCTCGAATGTGTCGAGTGAAAAGGTTAGCAGCGAGGAGAAAACTATGTTTGCAGGGAGAATTGTAGTGTTATGAGTGCATTTTTTGAAAAAATCTCTTTTTAAAACAAAGGTATTTTCATTAATCACTAATAGTATGTTTTCCCCGCGTAAACATTACTACCACTTTTTTCAATATAGCCTTACATAACAAGGTAAAAGTGGGAAATGGATACTAGTTTCATCTTTGCGTAAACTATCTGTTTACTCCGAACCATCGAGCCTAATGAAAACCCCAAATAGAGGCTACATCGCGAACGTTACTTATTAATTTTAGTTCGACAGATTCACTATATCACATTATATCAAACTATCAATACTCATTGCTTCAATGTCTGCACGCATTTCTTGAGTGGGCAAGCAGCGCACATACACTAAGGTCATACGAATATCTGAGTGCCCCATGAGCTGTTTGAGCTTAACAATATTGTTGCTTGTTTTCAAAAAATTCATTGCAAACGTATGTCTGAACTGATGCAAGTGAAAATTCACCTTTGCTTTCTTTTTGAGTACCTGGACAATGGAGATCAAGCCGTGTAATGACAAGGGCTGATCGTTTGAACGTCCAACAAACAAGAATGGATTCGTATAATCCTTTCGTTCTTTGAGATAGTCGTGCAGGCACAATATAACTTGTGAATGAAGTGGAATATGTCGCGTTCGCGGAATCTTCGAATTCTCTGCTCGAATTGTGATTACTTTGCGCTCTAGGTCTATATCTCGAAGTTTCAACAACAGCAACTCCTCTCTCCGAAGGCCGCAATACAAAAGAATGTAGAAGATCGTGAGGTTTCTTTTGTATATCAGCATGTTTATAGTTTTCGGATTGTGAAGAATACCAAATATTTTCTCTATCGTTTCACGTTTGAGATATTTGATATCGTCATAGACAACTGTGGGTCTACGCATTTTCCGGAATGGATTCTCCTTAATATGGTTGTTGAGTTCTAACCAAGAAAAGAAATTGTGTAGTTTGCTCCAGTATGTTCGAGCAGTTGATTTCATTATTCCGCTCTTAATTTTTCCATTCCCCAGAACCCGTTTTCGATTTTGAAGTATTTTAAAGAATTCTACGATAGTGTTAGCATCAAGGTTTTCAATAGTCACATTCGGCATCAAAGTTCTAAATGTTGCATATCCTTGTCTATATCCCCGAAGCGTCTCTTCTCGTGCCTTTCTAACAAACTCTGTTTCAATGAGATAGTCTTTAAATAGTTCGTCAATCGTTTTTCGCATGTATTTCTAACCGTACCATTCTTATATCTACTCTTGCAGGCTGCAATTTTTCCTATACGGCAAACTATTTTCATCGTTAGTAAAACATTCTTTTCTACGTTTAGAAAAAAGAATAATTTTAAAGTAGATAGGAATATATGAATAGGATATCAAGAGCTTTACAGACCGGCTGGAATAGTTTGCGCCAACCACAGTCTTTTGAAAAAGGGACTGCTTTTGAGGATTTTGTAGAAAACGAAATCTTTGATGAAACACAATATCAAATTATTCATAAGACAAACTCCTATTTAACAAACTCACGCCGTTTTGTTGAGAGTAGCCTACTTCCCGACTTCTTATTTCGAGATAAAATAACCGGAAGAGAATTTTATGTTGAATGTAAGTTTCGCTCTTCGCTTAATCCGGAGGGTAACTATGAATGGTGCAATGATCAACAGCTTGAGCGCTATTTGCAATTACATCAGGAAGTGCCTGTATTTGTTGCGCTTGGTTTAGAGGGTGTTCCAGAAAAACCCGGTGCTATTTTTCTTATCCCCCTTCACTACTGTTCTTATACCTCACTATTCCCAAGTCGCCTTAGTGAGTATGAGTTGTTTTATATACCACTCTCACCAAACTACCTTTGGTCACGACTTTAGCGAACGCTAAATTATTTCAGACTGCAATAAACTGTTAGGCATACATACAATGTGAAAGACACTGTTCTTTCACAATTAAATCAATTTGTATGTCTGTACAAAAAAAGCAGCCCCATGATGTCTATACACTTGTAACAGATATCATTATCGCTCAATTGGAAAAAGGGGTAATTCCCTGGAAAAAGACGTGGCAAGAAGCCGGTATTCCCCGCAACCTCATTTCAAATGTAGCGTATCGAGGAATCAACGTTTGGCTTCTGTCTGCTCTTAACTACCAAAAGAACTTCTTTTTAACGTGGCACCAACTCAAAAAAATTGGTGGCTCAATTCATAAAGGTGAATTTGGCCATGTAGTTGTGTTTTGGAAGCTTCTTGAAAAGAAGCGTGATAGTGAAGATGATACTCAGAAAAAAGCGATTCTTCGTTATCACAAGGTATTTAATGTTGCGCAGTGCTATAACCTCCCGTTGGGGCTACTACAAAGAATTGATGAGGTAGACAAAGAGAAAAACACGATTGAAAGCTGTGAAGACATAGTTTCACTAATGCCACAGCGTCCAACTATCTCTCATAGAGGAGATAAAGCGTATTACGATCCAAGACAGGATTATGTAAATGTTCCAGCGTTACAGTGCTTTGTGGACGCAGAGAGCTATTATAATGTTCTCTTCCATGAATTAGTACATGCAACTGGGCATAGCAGTAGACTTAATCGCAAAGAGTTGGTTGAACCAGTCGTATTTGGATCTCTCCTTTATTCAATCGAAGAGCTGACTGCAGAAATTGGTGCTTCGTATTTGCAGTCAATTGCCGGTGTGTCATCCCAAAAGCACATTGAAAATAATGTGGCATATATCCAGGGGTGGTTGAAGCAATTGCGCAATGATAAACGATTCATCATTTATGCAAGTTCACAGGCGCAGCGTGCGACAGATTTCATTTTGAACGTATCCTACGATTCAAAGCCCGAGTAATCGGGCTTTTGTGTCATTCATTTTCATAAACAAAATTATTTCAGTCTTTCTTCGAGTAGCGAATTCTTGATATTGTTATCGTATGGAAGAGGAACAACGACCAATTCCAAATAGATTAAAACTGTATCGCATACGATACGGTTATTCTCAACACGATGTAGCAAACTTGTTGGGGTTGCAAACAACAAGTCAAATTTCGCAATGGGAAAATGGATTCATAATGCCGAACGCAATCAACTTATTCAAATTAAGTATGCTCTATCGGACAATTCCTAATGAGTTGTATTATGAGTATCTATTCGACATTCGCGATGAGCTACTAGCACATGAGCCACCACTTAAAGTGGTGCAGATTTAATCTTTCTTATTGGGTCTCAATTAAAAACCATAAAAAATCGACGACGATGTAATCGATTTTAATATAAAAACGACGACGATTGTGAACCGCTTTCAAGCAGAGTTAACAAATCAAATAATCCGTATCAAAACTATGATGTACACCAATGAAGAAACAGCGTTGGCTCATGAAATCGCGACGGCCTTAAATGACCAAAAAGCACTTAGCCAACATTTAAAATATGTCAGATTATATCCTCACGATTCCCTGAGAATGATCTTAGAAAAGGTACTTAGTATTCCCAAAGACAAAATTCATACAAGTCGAGCGGCCTATTTTGTCTCTTTAGTTAAGCAGTTAAAATATTATGACTCTCCTCGGCATTAGTATTGGAACACGAACAACTGGCACCGTTTTATTAATCGACGGACGCTTGCGTGATTGGCACAATCACACATTCTTAGGTAAATGGTCTAATAAGAAGTGCAAAAGAATGATTGAGCGATATGAAAAGCATATTAAGAAATATGGTGTTCGGATTATTATTGCAAAAATTCCACCACAAACACATCAAACAAAACGGATAAATCAGATTATCGAATCTCTCGATGAGGTCGTAAAGCAGCACAAGTGTTTTGTGCACTATAAAACGAAGCGTGACTTGAAGCACGTTTTCCCAACGGCACTTAATCCGCATGAATTGGCCCAAGAAGCTGCTTCACAATTTCCAGACCTTTTGCCTTTAATGGAACGTGAGTTTAGAAATAAACGTCCGTATTATCTGAAAGTTTTTGAGGCTGCGCTTATAGCAGCAGCCCATGATAAATGAGTCCTATAAATTGACTACAGATTCAAGGGCATCATCGGCCTCCTTGTGAGTAAAATTCGATTGATAGCCGATAGTTGTTGTAACCGAAGAGTGTCGGTATAGCTTTTGGAGCATTTGAATTGGTATACGATCTCCACTTATATTTCCAAAGGTGTGACGGGCGATGTGCATTGTAAGTGTTTTTTCGATACCTGCTGCTGGTGCAACGTGTAATCGAAGGCACTTATCAATTTTACTCGTTTCGTCAGCAATCTTTTTTTGAATGGCGAAGCTATCTTCGCTTTCACTCAGTTTTTCTAATTCAGGGAATATATGTGCTTCCGAACTTTGTTTCCCCTTTTTATACTTGCTCAAAATAGCATGAGCTTTTTCGGGGAGTTTTAACGAGCCGGTCTTTTGGTTTTTCCCCATCGCATAATAGAGTCGATTGTCTTTGATATTAGTCCAACGTAAACGGAGAATATCTGACACACGCATTCCGGCTAAATAGAAAGAAAACAACCAGAGGTTCCGTGCATGGGCTTCTTTAGATCCTTCAGGAAATTCCAACGCTTCTATTTGTTTAACCTCCTCTTCGGTTAGTCCTATTTTATTTGAAGGAGGAAATTTGATTGAAATTTTACCTTCTCCAAATGGAGAGTCTGCTTTTACTGCTGCTCCTTCTTTTACTGCAAGACTGAAGACAGATCGGATAGCAACGAGATGATTGATGATGGAGCGTTCGCTCAACACGGTTTTCTTAATAGGGCGTTTTTCAATATTCCGTATTCTTTTCCCTGGCTTCTTGTCCTCCACATTATAGGTGATCTTGTACTCACTTTTCAGATAAAGTTTGAATTGTTGCAGGAGCGATACGGTTATATCAAAAAAGGCTTTATCGCTGTTTTTTAAGAATGTCTTAAAATGCTTTATTCGAGGTTTGTCGGCGGTATATTGATTGTACTTTCCGGCTTTTTGAAGGTTTTCGAGGTATAAATCTGCTATTGGAAAAAAGGTTAATCCCCTCTTCGGCTTAATTTTTTGCTTTACCGCTTGGGAACTTACTTTCTTCTCCTTCACTTCAAGGTCAATAGTTGCAGCACTCACTTCCGCAATTCTTTTCAGTATGAGGTTGTTCAAACGGGCAGAATTAGGGTGATTCTTTTTAACCCGTTGTTCTTTCGCGTCCCATTCTAAGGGCTTGATTTTGTGCCCAATATACATAAATGAGGACTTGCGATCTGTGGTTATGCGGATGGCAAGCGGAGAGGAAGTTGGTATTGTTCCATCCTTGTTTTTCTTCTGCCGAAGGATTACCTTTATTGAAGAAGCCATAGCCACATTGAGTTTTAGGGCTATGAAGGTACAACATAGGTACAACAAAGAGTGGTTTTGAGTGATTTTTTCTGATTTCTCATGAAATACAAATTCAATAAAATCAATACTTTCAGGTCATATCAAACCATATAAAACCATATTTCTAAGGACTGAAAATCCTTGTGTCGCCGGTTCGATCCCGGCCCACACCACGAAAACTCCAGCATTTATGCTGGAGTTTTGTTTTTGGGGATATCGTTCACCGAAGCTTCAGGGAAGGTGGACCATCTATTATCGGTATCTCAGAATAATCCCGGACAGCTCCCCTACTCATTACCCTATTATACCCTACAGACGGTATTCCATACAAGTTAACGGTGGGCTATTTTTGCCGATTAATCAATCGAATATGGCTACCAGAATTTCTTCTTGCGTGTTTTTTTTAAGTAGTATTCTTTGTTTTAGTATAGATAGCCATGCAAATGCTGACGTGTATAATCAATACAATAATGGTTATCAATACTATCGAATTTTAAATTCCAGGTCTGTTGTTTTGGATGCTCCCATGATCAAGGATAAGGCAACGAGGGAGTTGTATCTGAAACATTTAGAGGATGGATCTAGATTCTCCTACGGTGCAGCCAAAAAAATGCTGAATAAATTAGAAAAAGAAAACCTGCCGGCATGGTTACAAGACGGCATTAGTGAAGAAGAAGAGAAAGTGATTCAAAGTCTCAATGGTTTTAACGTAAAGGAATTGATGAATACCCACAAGGTGTTGACGTTTGAACCGGAACACAATACACACCTGACGGATGTGTACCGGTTTAAAAAACCATTTTCTCTAACCGTTTCTCATTACGGGGTTGGTTTTAATACAAGCTTCGAAAAAATTCAATCATCAGCTGATACCAGCCAACAAACGAAAAAAATAAATACTTATACCCAATATCCTGTTCAGTTAAATCAGTTGGTTCCCTTTTATACACAAACCTTTCAAATCTATTATCCGGAATGGCAGTTGAAAGAAGCCAGAATGAAAAAATTGTTTCAGGCAGACTCGTTGACCTTTTTAAGAATTGAAAACGCGAATTTGTGGCCCACGGGTATTACTGCAATGCCCAAACAGGATTTAAATAAGTTAAAGGCGTATTATTTATTCAGTATCTGGCAGAACAAAAAAGAGTATCTGTATATCAGGATCCCCGGGAAAGAGAATGCAGCGCTTTTTCCTGAAATCGGGTTTATTCCCCACCATGATCTTTATTATACTATTGAAAACAACAACAGTTATATTACCTGGACAGGTTCAAAACCGGTAAAAGATTTCAGGATCGACAATATAAAGGAAGTGATGCGAAAGAGCATGCTCGCGTATGCCAATCATCATGATTACAGAGACCTTTATAAACCGGGTGCAGTCTGGGATGTAAATAAAAACGGGTCTATGATCCCAACGGAACTTTATGTATTACATCCCAAATCGGCAGGACAGGTTATACATCGAAAAGACAAACTGGGAACGTATCAGCTAATGGTTCCGTTAGAGAAAAGCTACAACGAACATGATGCCAAACAAACCGCCTATCAATTGGCCGTACAGGTAGCGGAGGAAGCGAATATTGTATTAAAACCGGGTGGTGAACCCATACAGTTTTATCTCGGCGAGCCCAGATCAACCGGGGTGGGTATGTTATATACATTGCAATATAAAAACGACGCTTTACTGGGCGATAATCAATACCAGGTATTCGCTATCATGAGCAATAACGATGTAGTTTGGCTTAACTATATTTTCAGAAACGAGATTTACGGGTATCTGTTTTAAGCGGACCTTTTTATTTTGGGCAAACATTGGAAGGGGAGAATGAGGGCAACTTATGGTAGCAGGATGCAGATCGTGTCTCTGCTCTCTGTGTTGAAGAACACCACGATCTTCTCATCAGTTACTAATATGTTTTTTTCAACACAGAGTGCACGGAGAAGCAAAGGGTCACAGAGATTTGTCGTATTACCGCGTCGGACGCTTTATCAGCGGTTTGATTTTGTGTAGGGTTTCGAGTAGAGGTTAAAAAACGGAATGTCTATTGCCAGAAAAATGCCGCTGCGCCAGTTGAGCTGATCAGACAGATCAACACTGGCGCTGCCCGAGGTATAACGAATGCTGCGCAGGGCGGGCCCCTTTTGCATACCAAAGCCCAATGATAAAGGCGTGTTGAATAACCTGCCCAGCACCAGAAATCCACCGGGTGCCAGCAGGTTCTGCCAGGTAAAATCAGGCAGTTGTTTACTGGTAATACTATCGGGGGTGCTGAGCTGGTAACTGGCCACGGCGCCGAGGTCTATGATAGAGGCGAACAATGAAACGGAGCCAACTACTTTTCCGATCTGTGTGTTACGAAGTCCTTTGCTAAAAGCTATCCCAACCGGCAGGCTGATACCAAAGGTGGGAAAACTGATTGCTTTGTTGGTTGCTGGTGTGGATTTGTATTTTTCTGTATACCAATTGGCACCGATGTATGAATTGATAGAGACACTCCATTCTGTGTGCTGTTTGATGGAAGAACTACCGGTAGGTAAAATGGCGGCATCCAATGCGGCGCTGATATCTTCTGCATTTTTTGATTCAACGATGGCTGCGGCGAAGGAACCGTATTTGATCAGTTGTTCTGTGGTTGCCTCTTTGGGCAAATAGCGGTTTATCCATATAGCCGAATTCATGACGGCTGCTGCGTATTGTTTCTCGTAGAGATTACCCACCAATGCGGTTAGGGCAGATACATTGTTGAACACGGAATCTGTTTTTGACGTGTAAGTATTGTCAAAGAGCCTGATCAGCCGGGTAATTTGTGTACAGCTGTTTTTAGTGGCAGTACTGATTTTATTGATAACGCCGACGGCGGTTTGATAAGAAGCGCCGTTGACCGGCATGCCGATGTTTTGTAAATTATCCAGTGCCGCTGCGGCCTGGTTGTATCCCTGCAGTAAAACCCGGATGGTATTATTCAGTGCATTGATCTTTTCCTGCGTGTTGCTGATCACGGTTGTCAGTTTGAATCCGGTACCATCTTTCTTTGAGAAGACGTAAGAACGGATTTTTTCATACAAGAGGCCATAAAACAGGCGGCTGCTTACCGGGTCTTCGATGATTTTTTTAGTAAATGCCTCCATGCTGATCCAGTTGTTTACCCCGCTTTCATCGCGCAGGGCTTCGGAGAGCTGGCAGATCAGTTCCAGCGTATTGTACACATTTTTATATTCACCTGTTTGGATGGCCGGTTGATTGGGGTGTAACAGCTGTATCGCGTCGGCCGGTGATCCGCCATTCAACACATTCGCCAATGCATCCAGCACAGGAATAGATAACCAGAGGCCATGGCGGGAGGGGTCTTTCAGGATCTGGGTAGAAATATTTTCTGATCGCAAATAAGCGGGAACCGAAGTGAGCAGGGCATTGATATCTTCGGCAAAAGCGGCACGTAACGTGTTTAGAAAACTGGCATAGAGGTAGGTTTCTATGTTACTGATGAGATCGGCCGTTTTTGGGAAAAGCATTTCCAGGCCAGCCTGGTTCTTCAACTCATCTCTGAATTTGTTGAAAAAAGTCACTGTCAGTTCCTGTTTTGCCCGTTTAATCACGAGGCTGGTAACGGCGCTGGCGATAACCGGTGCACCCGAAGCCGGGCTGGCTAAAACGGATATTTCTTTACTGGCAGTATAAACTGAAGATGCTGTAAAATCGGGTTTGTCTTTGTTTCCTTTGACTGTTTTATTAACTACTGCAATCATATCCTCTATCCCGAAGGGATTACCGGATTTCCGAATCAGTGCTATTACATCCTCAGCCGAATACCCGCTATCGGGGGCAAAATATTTTAATAGAAGGGGCAGATAAATTTTTTCTGCTTCTGCGTCTGTTCGGAAATGGTCGCCACTCATGTTTTCCCGTAAAACCAATACATCGCGGAAAATGTTGGGGAAATTTTGCGCAGAAGCGGTTTGTATACACAAACAGGCAAATAGAACAGGAAGGATTTTCATAGCAGTACGGTTATTGGATTTTATCATTTCTTTATTGTGATGCTACTACCCGGGGGGCAACAAAAGCAAATAAAAAATAATACGATATTAATCAGGGAAATCCGAATCTGCAAGGGCTGTTGGGTATTTCTTGCAAGCTGTTGCAGCTTTCTTAAACAGACAGATGGTACCAGTAAGGGTCCGGTGCTACCGTACAAGTGTGCGACGCAACCGGGCTGCCATGAAAAACGGCAGCTGATACCAAAAACCCCGGCCACCCTTATCGCCTTTGCCTTAGATTTTATATATTACAATACATTTTACAACCCCCACATTCCTTCATTTCATACCAAAACTATGCGTAGAAAAATTTTGCTTTGTCTCATCTGTTTTACGGTTCTTGTGCCTTACCTGACCTACTCGCAAATCGCTGCGAAAAGAAAACTGAAACCATCTGATGTGTACCGGCTGCAATCCATTGGCGACCCGCAGGTTTCGCCGGAGGGTAACTGGATCGCTTATACCCTGTCATCGGTTGATTCTGTGGCCAACAAACGCAATACGGATATCTGGATGGTTAGCTGGGACGGGAAACAGACCGTGCAGTTAACAAACAGCCCCGATGCAGAATCGCAGCCTAAGTGGAGCCCGGATGGCAAATACCTGTCGTTTGTATCTGCCCGCCAGGGTGCTACCGGCAGCCAGATCTGGCTGATGAACCGCCTGGGTGGTGAGGGTAAACAACTGACCAACCTGAAATCGAGCCTGGTAGATTATTCCTGGGCACCGGATGGTAAAAAATTATTGCTGACCCTGAAAACCACTGACACGGCCAAACCCAAAACACCCAAACCCTGGGTGATTAACCGCTACCGCTTTAAGCGCGATGTGGAAGGGTATATTACCCAACGCCAGCCGGTACATCTGTATTTGATGGATATAGACGGTAAAAAAATAGACACCCTTACTACCGGTGAATATGATGAGTCGGGTGCGGTGTTTAGTCCGGATGGTAAACAGATCGCTTTTGTCAGCAACCATACCGAAGACCCCGACAGAAATACCAACTCAGATATTTTTGTGATGGACGCTGTACTTAAAGCCACAGCCAGAAAAATTACCAGTTTTGCCGGTGGCGATTATGGTCCGGTATGGAGTCCCGATGGTAAAATGCTGGCTTATTTCCAGTCGGCATCAGCTACCTATACTTCTTACGACCAGCCTTATCTGGCCCTCGTTGATCTGGCGGGAGGTGAACCCAAACTATTGTCTAAAACCTTAGACAGGCATGTAAGCAATCCTAAATTCTCTAAAGATGGAAGCCAACTGGCGGTATTGGTATCAGACGACAGGGAAAGATACCTGGCACAATTCAATACCAAAACCGGCGCTTTCACTAAAATTGCCGGTGGCAAACGGAGCTTTGGTGCCGTGCAACCCCACTCACTGAATAACTGGGTGGTTAGCATGAGTGAGCCGCAGTTGCCCACTGAATTATTTGCGGTAGAAAACGGAAATACCCGGAGACTCACCAAACACCAGGACGAATTCCTGGCACCGCTGGAGCTTTCTACGGTGGAAGGGTTTACCTCTACCAGTAAAGATGGTAATAAGGTGGGGAGTATATTGATTCGTCCGGCAGGTATTGCTGCTACGCAGAAAATGCCTACGTTGTTTTTTATTCATGGCGGACCGGTGGCGCAGGATGAATATGGTTTTGACCTTTCGCGCCAGATGTTGTCTGCTGCCGGTTATGCGGTGGTGGGTGTGAACTATCGCGGTAGCAGCGGACGTGGCCTGGCCTATTCACAGAGCATCAATGCCGATTGGGGTAACCTGGAAGTGAAAGATATTATCAGTGCCGTGGATTATGTAATTGAAAAAGGTATTGCCGATCCGGAGAAACTGGGAATTGGTGGCTGGAGCTATGGTGGTATCATGACCGATTACATGATTGCTTCTGATACGCGTTTTAAAGTCGCATCGAGTGGTGCCGGTGTGGCCCTGGTAGCTTCTTTGTACGGGGTTGACCAATACATTATGCAATACGATAACGAACTGGGCGTACCGTGGAAAAATATGGATAAATACCTCGCTATTTCCTATCCGTTTTTGAAAGCCGATAAAATCAAAACCCCTACCCAGTTTATGGTGGGCGAAAGTGATTTTAATGTACCCTCGCCGGGAAGTGAGCAGATGTACCAGGCGTTACGCTCATTGGGCGTACCTACTGAGCTGATTATTTATCCGGGCCAGTTTCATGGAATCAGTGTACCGAGTTATGTGAAAGATCGGTTTGAAAGATATATTTCGTGGTTTGATAAGTATCTGAAATAAGGCAACCAGCCGCAAACGATTACACTTTAGCAAAAACCCCAACAGGTTCGTTGGGGTTTTTGTTTGAGAACCGCTGGGTTCCCAATAGGTACAGTGTGCTTCGTGCGGCTATCGCTAATATACCTGAATTATCTGTTATTGGGGAGAGATGAGACAGGATGCCCCTTTCTATGACATTTATCATTGAACCGGCTACAGGTGAGTCTATCGTGACTTTTGACAGCTGCATAGGCTTCTAAAATCATGTATTATGAAAAAGTTCTTTATACCCTTCGGTATTTTTGTTCTGCTGGATTTCTTTCTCACCGGCTGCACCCGGGGTAAAACATAAATATTCCAATACCGGTTACCCGATTCTGGGAAAAATCATGGAACGGGCCCCTGGTATGAGTTACGGACAGTTTATCACCGAACGTATCTTTAAACCGATGGGCATGACGCAATCCTCCATGCCATTCACCGGTTCCAATCAACTCATACCGGCTCCGTTTGCGCGTGGTTGTTATCATTTGCCCACCACAAAAGAGTGTACCCAATCCAATATATCTGCCAATGTTGCAGAAGGCAATCTCGTTACTACGCCCGATGATCTTTCGCAGTTCATCCGAAAACTATTGCGTGGCGAAGGGGTGCTGACGATTACTACTGTAAATACGATCATGCAAAATATTCCCACCGGTCCGCTGGGCGATAGCCGGTATGCCTGTGGTATAACTTTTACCCCCAACCTGTGAGGGTACGATAGCGCGCACGAGGGGTTTTTGTCGAGAATGGGAACAGATCCTGTTACAGATATTACACTGGTTGCATTCACCAATACCTGGAACCTGGCAGGAGGAATGAGCACCATCATAGAACAATTGACCAGTGTACTGGACGAAGCCTGTTTCAAAACAAGAGCATTGGCACAGTAGATACAGTAGGAAGTAACATACAGGATAGTACAAGGAACAAACCCACGACAAGCGTGGGTTTGTTTATGGAGCATACCCGCTTCATTTCCATTTGTTTCAGTTGAAAAGAGGCGAATTCACAATTCCTTAATGATTCCGTAGCATCCCGGTAATACGCTAAGCGGAATTTTAATAAACAGTCAACATGGAAAAACGTTCCGTTAATGTTGTAGTAATGAGCGATCTGCATCTGGGAACTTATGGATGCCACGCTTCAGAAATCGTTAATTACCTCAAAAGTATTTCTCCGCAGATCCTCGTATTAAATGGTGATATCATTGATGGCTGGCAGTTCAGCAAAAGATATTTTCCGGCCAGTCACCTGCAGGTGATCAAAGAAATCATGAACCTGTTAAGCCGGGGTACCCGCGTGATCTATATCACCGGCAACCATGATGAAATGATGCGCCGTTACAGCGATATCCAGATCGGCAATTTTCAGTTAACAGACAAAGTGGTGATCGAGATAGATGGTAAGATGACCTGGATCTTTCATGGAGATGTATTTGATGCCACTACCAAAGGAAGCGCCAAACTGCTGGCCAAACTGGGCGGACATGGGTATGACCTGCTGATCCTGCTGAACCGCTTCATCAATTACTGTTTACGACTGCTGGGTAAGGAGAAGATGAGTTTGAGTAAAAAAGTAAAAGACAGTGTAAAACAGGCCGTTTCCTGGATCGGCAATTTTGAACAGACCGCTGCTGAACTGGCCATTGCCAAACAATATGATTATGTGATCTGCGGACATATTCACCAGCCCCAGAAAAGAACCGTGGAAACCAAAGAAGGCAAAGTGATTTATATGAACAGCGGCGACTGGATAGAGAACCTGACCGCGCTGGAATACAATAATAATGAATGGGAGATCTTTCACTATGATGAAAAAGCCTTTGCCGACCAGCCCATAGAAACCAAAGCGGTAAGAAAATCACAGCGTCCGCAATTGTCTGTTGTAACAGATGAAGTCACTTTTTTTCTTAACTCCTTAAGTCTTCAATCATGAAAATACTATACGCCGTACAGGCTACCGGTAATGGCCATATAGCCAGGGCAAAAGAACTGTTACCCTTTCTGGAGCAATATGGTACCGTGGATGTTTTTTTAAGCGGCAGTAACAGCAACCTGCCGGTGCCTTTGCCGGTAAAATACAAAAGCAAAGGCGTGAGCCTGTTTTATGGTAATAGGGGCGGGCTGGATTACTGGAAAATGCTGCAGGAATTATCACCGCTTAAAATTATCGCAGAAGCCCGTGCTTTACCGGTTGAAAAGTATGACGTGGTGATCAATGATTTTGAATGCATCACTTCGCTGGCCTGTAAGCTGAAGAAAGTAGCCTCGGTTAATTTCGGTCACCAGGCAAGTTTTATCAGCGGCCATACACCGCGCCCTGCAAAAAAAGATCCGGTAGGAGAATTGATCTTACGGAACTATGCAGCTGCTACACGGTATATCGGACTTCATTTTGAGCAGTATGATGATTTTATTTATT
>Ga0316227_1002719_pt1 | contig 15326 bp, 31 predicted proteins | sample TBH18019metaG_FD_206012 | JGI IMG/M metagenome (GOLD analysis project Ga0316227, IMG submission 206012) | Freshwater microbial communities from Trout Bog Lake, Wisconsin, USA - TBH18019 | ecosystem: Environmental > Aquatic > Freshwater > Lake > Hypolimnion/Profundal zone | place: USA: Wisconsin... | reverse complement strand
TCAACTCAAAATGCGTAATCTTACTCGTTGTGCTGAGGAACTGCTCAGCATTGATCCTTCAGTAACCTTTTACGAAATGGGAGTTTAATATGCCTAATTGGTGCAACAACACAGTCCAGATCAATCACGCAGACAAGGCCAAGATGTATGAGTTGGTGCTGGCAATCAACGAAGGTAAGTTCTGTAACTACGCCAAGCCAGTTCCTAAGGATCTGCATATCGTAGCGGGTCGGGTAGGTGATGACACTAACCCAGAGCAGATTGCTTTGGTAGAAGCAGAGACCCGTAACTTGGCCACACATGGCTACAAGACTTGGTATGATTTCTGCACCAATGAATGGGGCACCAAGTGGGATGTTGATGCTTACGATACAGTAGAGTATGACAGTGAGCACGACAAGAACGGCGTCACATTCGGATTCGACAGTGCCTGGAGTCCTCCAATCGGAGTCTACGAAGCACTGATGGATCAAGGCTTCTCAGTCCGTGCTTATTACTATGAGCCAGGCATGGCGTTCGCAGGTGTGTATGATGAAGACGGTGATGAGTGCTATGACATTGGTGGCTACACTTCGGACACGATCAAAGATGCGATCCCTGAAGCACTAGACGAGATGTTTGGCATCTCAGAGGCGATTGCTGAGTATGAGGACGAAGAGAATCAAGAGATTGACCTCGATGGTGGACTGAGCGCCACTAACGAGTAACACTAACAAGGGGTGCTGGCCTTAGGGCGGTACTTAAACGAGACTAATGTCCGCCCAATCGATTGCTCCGGACGGGGCTGGGGGGTAGTGTCCCTAGTAGAAGGCCCCGTCCATCCCAATATCTAGATTGTGGCTATCGCGCCACACATAATAACCCGCCATTTGCGCGGGTTTCTTTTTTATTGTATAATACACATATACACTAAAAAGGAGCATGTATGTTAACAGCAAAACAAGCAATTTACGCACAAACTGCAAAAGCAAAATTAATTTACGTAAAAAATAAAGATACGTACAAAGTAGTAGTTGCATTTAATGTTTACGAAACTAAAAAACAATTTAATAATGTAGTTTATAAATTTCCTGTACAAGCAAAATGCGATTATGTTAGCGGAGATATTAGTGCAGACACATTAGCACAAGATTTAATTAATGTTTTACAAACTGCTAAAAAACAACTACGCACTAATAACATTGTATTTGTAGAGTAATTTAGTACACTATTGCGCATGCACTTGCGCAGTAGTGTTTTTTATTGTATAATACACTTACACTAAACAGGAGCGAACTATATGAAAAAAACGTACATTGTACAAGTACAAGGTTGGGGTGACAGCGAAGACGAGTTTTACAATATGGGGGCTTATAGTACACGATCTAAAGCAGAAGCGGCACTAGAGGAAATGCTAGTGCAATGGGAAGCAGACGGCGGGGACAGGGCTGACGTAGTTTACGAGATAGAACCTTTGACTGTGGACGCTTAAAGCGAGGGGTGTTGTATTTTCGCAACACCTTCATGATAGGGGTTGACAAATGGTAAAACCTGTGCTATACTATACACTTAAACACTAAAGGAGCAGACAAATGGGAACACGAAGCGGCATTGGTATTGAGAACCCTAACACAGGCGTTATCAAAGCAGTCTACTGTCACTGGGACGGCTACTTGGAGCATAATGGCTCTATCCTCAACAAACACTATGATTCAAGCCCTAAGGTCAACAACTTGATTGCCTTAGGTGACTTGTCAAGCCTACGTCCTGAGATTGGCGCTAAACACGCATTTGGCACTATTGGCATGACGCCCGCTGAGCAGGAAGCATACGAAGTAGAGCACGGCAACTCCTGTACATTCTACGGACGCGATCGCGGCGAGACTGGTACTGAGTACAAGCGTTTTGAATCGCGCAAGGACTTTGTCAATGGCATCGATGGCGAGTACTTCTACTTGTTCGTATACGACGAGGACTTGACAGCAGGCAAGTGGTTCTACAAGAAGTACAACGAGACAGCGTGGAAGCGTTTGTCGACAGCGTTGTCTAAGATTGCTGAGGAGGAACTAGCATGAAAGCCAAAGTTGAAACCACAATCGTTCAATGGATTGAAGTGCCGGAGGGCACTTCGAAACAGGATGTATTCAACTTCCTGGCAGAGAATCAATCCTTTCGAGATGCGTTCGTTGGTGTAAGTGACACAGATCAAACGATGCGTATCACAGACGTTGAAGTAGTACTTGAAGAAATATTAGAACTAGGAGAAGAAGCATATGATGACTGATACAGTAGTAATCGATTGGATGGTTAAGGAGTTAACCAAATGACTGGCTTTAAATCAAAGAAGGAAATGGCTATGAGTAAGATGGCGGATTTGGATTATGATATTGAGCAACTATACATCGAAGGGTATCGTCCTATGTCGATCGCCGCTCAATTGAATATTCCAGTTGAAATGGTTTACGATTGGATGGAATCGATCAATGTGGCAGAAACGCCACAGGATCCAGACGAGTTGAGTCCATTTGGGACTATCAATTCGTAGAAAATGGTTGACAGCCAAACCAAATGGCTGTACAATTAAGATAATGGGAAAGCGGTTCCCAGTTTTTTAACACACACAGGAGTTTTTATGAGTACATTTAAGGTTGCTGGTATTTCTAAGTTGAATGGTGAGTACAAAGTTCGTTTCGCGAACGATATGCTCCGCGTTAAGGTTCTCGAGAAGAACGGTCACAAAGATGTTGATCTTGTCGAGTTTGTTCATCCTCTTACCAAAGAGCAGGCAGTTGCCAAGTTGATTGAAATGAACTTTGCTAAGGGTGATAAGGCTATTCAAGCCGCACTCGAAGACGCACAGTCTAAACGTGCACCTAAGGCCGCTTCTAAGGATAAGCCTAAGAAGGAAGCAAAGAAGCCTAAGAAGGCTCCTTTGAAAGTAGCCAAGGCCCCTAGCGTGACAAAGCAACCTAAAGTGCCAGAAGTCAGCCTGTCTGACATTGAAGCACAGTTGGAAGACGCACCGTTCTAAAGTGCCGGGAGGGTTCGCCCTCCCTTTTTAATTTAAGAGGTTCTTATGTTTAAAATTCTATTGGTTATCCTGTTGGTAATCGTCCTCGTTGTCATTGGTCCTTTGTTGACCATTTGGGCATTGAATACCTTGTTCCCAGTGTTGTCTATTCCCTACACTTTAGAGACTTGGTCTGCGGCTGTTATCCTGGCAGGACTGTTTAAAACCAGTATTACGAATAAAAAGGGGTAATATGAGCAAGGCTTTCAAGTTGATGATGTTCTGCCGTCCATTTGAGAAGTTTGATGTCGAGAATCCACAACATCGATTCTACTTCAAACAGTTTGAAGAAAAACATTCTTGGGCCCACTGTCCGTTCCAATGGATCATTGAAGACGACACTCTAACCGTTCCGGACTATATCAAAGGCCAATTGACCGAGTACTACTACCGGCATGACACGGCCCTACAAGAGTTGATCAAGCCGAATCCAGTTACCGAGATCAAGAATGCCAAAGTGAAGTATTTTGGCAATCAGAAGGCTTGACCTTAGCCAGCAACGACTATAAAATAGTTGTAACAGTTTAGATACTGTCTATCTAATATAAAAGGAAATAAAATATGTTAAGAAAAATTAATGAAGGGACAAAAACCCACAAGGTATTCACAGCATTGGCAAACGGCGAGAAATTGACTGCTAGCCAGGCTCAAAAGCGTTTTGGCGTAGGTAACTTGGCCGCAGAAGCATCACGCATCCGCCAAGCAGGTTATGCAGTCTATGCTAACTCACGCAAGGCTAACAACGGCGTTGAAGTTACTGAGTACGAATTAGGTCGCCCAAGCCGTACAATCGTGGCACTTGGCTACAAGGCTCAGTCACTAGGCATTACGCTCTAATAGTTCGCTCTCAAAGTCCTGGATTCGCTCCCCAGGCAACCCCAGAACCCAGCCCGCTGTGAAGCGCCGCTGGGTTCACCTTTTGTGGCGTTCCTACAACGATTTGGTTGACAAAGTGGTAAAACCAATGTACAATAGTCTACATACACATACACAGAGGAGCCACAATGAAGACTATAGGAGCAATGATAGTTTCCTTATTCTTTCTCACTGCGACAGCCACAGCCAAAGTAGATCGGTTACCCGAGTACCGAGGACCAGTACAGATCACCACTGCCCAGATCTATATGGGTCAGAAGTTGCCCGGACAGAACAAGCGAGATGAAGAGTGCCTAGCCTACTCAATCTTCCGCGAAGCAGGTAATCTAAATGAAGCCGGTCAGTATGCGGTAGCACAGGTACACATCAACAGGGCCCGAGAAGGCAATTGGGGATCGCATCTATGCCAGGTTGTACATGCCAAGAATCAATTCAGTTGGACTCGCGAGCGATATATTTCTTGGTCGGAACAGCAGGCCAAACGATACAGATCAATGGCACACGCTGTGATCACAGGTGTTGTAGGAGTGCCACAGTTGGCCAGTACTGAAGTATTACATTACCACGCCAATTATGTACACCCAAATTGGGCCAGATACGGTAAGGTTGTGGCCATGGCAGGTCCGCACATCTTCTACAAGGATGTACCATATTAATGGTTGACAAGAGTGGTAAAACCAGTTATAATACAGACATAGTAATACAAAGGAGCACCCATGTTACATTTTGCTAAAGAACATTATGTTGAGATACTTTGCCTAGCAGGAGGTTTTGCTTGGGGGTGGATCTTCCACTCAATACTCAACGCAATCTTCAGTCCGATCATGCGCCTATTTCAAACCACTAAGGTCAGAGTAGAGCGAGTGCCTGTACCTGCCCGTAAGGAGCCAGAGTTTGAAGGTAACCTAGTTGAAATGTTCAAGCGTAGGAAGTCAGCATGATCAAGCGCCACATCTATAGAGAAACTACCAACTGGGGAGAGTATCCCTGTACCAACAACATCTACATCTTTGATGAGAAACCAAAAGGTCAGCGTTCTGTGAAGTGCTTTGCCTACATCAAGCAGGGTTCCGAGACTGTAGAACGATTTAAAAACCCTTACACATTTGACCTGCGTGGTCGTACATTTGAGGAAGTAAAATGACCTACGATGAAGCAGAGGCCGCAATGAATCCCCTACACCTTTTCAGGGTCAAAGAAGACCTAGATCAAAGGGGGATCAAGTTCTACACCCTGCGCCCAGGCAATCCAGTTGATCGCTGTATTTGGGTATCCTATAACCAATTGGACTGCTACTATGTCTTCAATGACAAGTGCCAAGTGGTTGACATCATCTACGATTAATCGTATAATACACATATACACTAAAAAGGAGCGAACAATGGAATACTTGACCTACGCATTTATTCAAACTAGCCCGCTGTGGGCATTCTTAGGCATCCTGTTGGTTGCGTTAATTATTGAATCATTTTTTACCGGAGAGTAATGTGAAGATCGTTATCTACGCTATCATCATCTACGCAGGTTTCAAATACGGAATCATCCAGGATATGGTTCACGCCCTGGCTGGTATTGTCAACACTATTTCAAAGGCTGTTTAATGTACAGAGAAGATACCCTAACCCCAGAAGAAGTCACAGTCCGCATCCTCAAAGGATGGTATTGGGTCCGCACCAACCACGGTAGCCTGTTTGATCGCGGTAGTGCCGATAGTTATTACGATCGCAACCCTAGCCCACACTACGGCGGTGTTGGTGGCAATTCCGGCGAACGCATCGCGGTCTTTGATCAAGAGATGGTCGACGAATACTTGGCAGGCTATCGTTACAATGAACAGTTTGGTGACAAGAAGGAGTGGAGATGAGCAAAGTTCAAATCGAAGGCCTTAGCGAGCGCCAACGCAAGATCGCTGACATCATGTGGATGATGAACTCCAAGGAGTCTGTACAGGGCTTTATCCGTAGCCTTAGCCAACCCATGCGCCAGGATGCCGAAACCGTTATGGAAATGATGATTCTAGCGGTCTGTGACGAGTGCGAAGATGTGGCAGAAGCGCAACACTACCTAAAACCCTACAGGTTGACAGGTCTTTGATTTGGCCGTATAATACATACATACACTAACAAAGCAGGAGCAACAAATGTCAGCAACATCCATAGTCATAGCAACTCTAGTAGTCATAGCAATCTTTGCTTTCAAATGCTGGTTAATCACTAAACTCTAAGGAGCAGACATGAAACTACATATCACTACACAATACATGGAGAACTATGGTGCCCACGACTGGGACGGCGAGGGTGAGTGCCCCCAGCGTTGGAAGTTCAAAGGCGGTGAGGACTATTTCTATCAGTTGGGTAATGAAGTGCCTAGCGATGAGCACCTAGCAGAGTTGGTTACTGTGCTCCGCGGTCGCTTTGAATACGATCACGAAGGTGCCCGTAACTACATGGTTGGTTATGGTGTGGTAGCAGATGACTTCCTTACTGAGTTCGAGCAAAGCCAGTTGGACTACGAAGGCTCGATCACCCACCCTGCTGTTGTTTTATTGCCACTCAGCGAAGTAGGGGTTGACAACTGGTAAAACCTGTGCTATACTACACAGACACTAACAAAACAGGAGCAGAAAATGGGTTACTTTACAGATTGCGATTTTGATAGTTCAGAAGACTTGTTGGACGCGGTACAGGAAGTGGTAGAGCGTCATGTACAGGGTATGCGTTCTGTACAGGCTAGCGAGTTGGGCTTGGACAGTCGTTGTGGTATGGTTTGGGTTGATGAAGATTGCGTTGTGGCTTACAAGGGCAGTCGAATTGACTACTACGGTGGCTTCGAATACATCAAAGACGATGACCGCCGCGAGATGGGTGAATATGTGTTCTACATGAGCACCAGTAGCCGTGTACAAGATTGCTTGGAGTGCCTAATGGAAAAGGACGGCCTTTGCGAAAGCGATGGACAGCCTGATGAGCAAGAAGAGCGTTCAATCTGTGCAGAAGCCGGCTTGACACGATAACCAAAAGGCGGTATAATACTAACATCAACAGCAAATAAGGAGCGAAACTTATGATTAGCCAATACCAAGCACAAGAGCAGTTTGAAGACATGCTCAACGAAGAAGGTACTGTTACTATTGCAGGCGTGACATTTGATCGTGCATATATCCTCAAGGAAATGGATCCTATTGCCTACGACACAGAGTTTGCCAACTACTGTGACTCAATGGGCTACGACTTCGACGAAGAAGACGACTATGATGGCCAGCCTACAGAGCAAGAAGAGTGGCATGACTTTGATCCGGAGTGCTAATATGAAAGCAATAGTTGATGGACAGGAAGTTGGAGTGGGCGACTGGGTGTCGTTCAAAGCAGACATTGAACAGAGCGGTCGCATTGTTAGGATTCAACAGGGCGGGTTCAACCGTACCCGTTTGGTACTAGAGAATCCAAATGGCTTCCAAGGGGGCTATATTGGCGGGCAGACTGAGACCATAGAGGACGCAGATGACTGCTGGTTGGAATAACCCTAGGGGTTGACGGGTCTTTGATTTGGCAGTATAATACATACTTACACACACTAAACAGGAGCGAACTATGGAAATAAAAACAATCATCAGTGCTATCCTTAGCACCCCAAACCTCACTAATGACAATCTCAACAATATCATAGACGCGGTCAAATTCCGCCGTAGCCAATTGGGTAAGGAGATCAAAAACTCAATCTGCGCAGGTGACAATGTAGAGTTCACATCTAGCAAGACAGGGCGCAGGACACGTGGTTTTGTAACCAAAGTGGCTATTAAATACGTCACAGTCAACACGGGCATGGGCTTGTGGAGAGTGCCAGCCAATATGCTTACAGTGGTTGACAAAGAGACAGTTTGAGGCTATAATAGTATTTTAAACAGTTAACAAAGGAGCGACACTATGTTAAAAGAATTAGATACTAAAGAAGCAGGCATCTTTGCATTCGCGGCGGCTATGGATGCTCAACGCCGTAATTCAAACAATAAGAGCCTTTACTCACAAGAACAGGTTCGCAAGGCAGTCACAGCAAGAGACTTGATTGATACAGCCTTTGCCTACACTAAACTCTACATCAACTATCGCAAGACATTCATTGCCGTTAAGGCAGAAGGTGCTCGCCGCAAAGATAGCATGGCACGAGAAGTCCTAGCCCTGTTTGAAAGCAATGGGTATGGTGTTGTATCTACGCCACAAGGGCTTATTGTTCGAATTGACAAAGAGACAGTTTGAGACTATAATACATACTTACACACACTAAACAGGAGCACTAAATGATTGGATTCACTAAAGAGCAGATTATTTCTGCAGTACAAGGCGCAACAGAGCAGGCTGTTGAAGCGGCCAAGGCCATGTACGCTAGAGTAGGCGAGCGTGACGCATGTGGTTTTGGTTGGGTTGACATCTACGTAGAGCGCACCAACTCTAAAGAAGCCAAAGCACTAATCGAAGCAGGCTTCCGCAAATCCTACAAGGCCAAGTGCCTTACACTTTGGGATCCAGCAGGCCTTCCTACTCAGTCAATTTCAGTTAAGGAAGCAGGCGCAGAGGCGTTCGCAGACTTCTTCCGCAACCAGTTCCCAGAGGCTAAGATCTACGCTGGCTCACGTATGGACTGATTGACAAGGGGAGCAATCCCCTGTTATAATACTATTTTAAACAAGAAAGGCACATATATGGCAAAGGCAAAGGCTTCCGCGGCAATTAATATTTTGGAATTTGACACAGCAAAGATCGCAGAGCGCGAGCGTGAAGTGGCCAAAGAGTCCGATCAAGAGATCATTGAGCGTCTACGTGAGCGATTTGATATCCTACGTGATATGACTGTGGCAGTCAAGAAGGGCGATGTTCGCGCTATGATTGTCAGTGGGCCCCCAGGCGTTGGTAAATCCTTTGGTGTTGAGGAAGTCTTGTCAAAGGATGATCTGTTTGATACTCTGGGCAATCGCAAGCCCAAGTATGAGATTGTCAAGGGTGCCATGTCAGCACTTGGACTCTACGCTAAACTCTACGAGTACTCAGACGCCAAGCATGTACTAGTATTTGATGACTGTGACTCAATTCTCTTAGATGACCTAAGCCTGAACATTCTCAAGGGTGCTTTGGACTCAGGATCCAAGCGTACTATTGCTTGGAATACTGATAGCCGTATGCTTCGTTCAGAAGGCATTCCAGACAAGTTTGAGTTCAAGGGTGCGGCTATCTTTATTACCAACATCAAGTTCGAACACGTCAAGAGCAAACGACTCCGTGATCACTTGGATGCCCTAGAGTCACGTTGCCACTACATCGATCTGCAGATGGATACCACACGTGAGAAGATGCTACGTATCAAACAGATCGTGGGTGATGGCATGTTGGATCGCTATGACTTCAACGAGCCCGAATTGGCCAAGGATGAGATCATCCAGTTCGTAGAAGACAACAAGGATCGGTTGCGTGAGTTGAGCCTGCGTATGGTACTCAAGATCGCAGACCTGCGCAAGAGTTTTAGTTCAACTTGGAAGTCAATGGCCAAGACTACCTGTATGCGTAGGGCATGATGCTTACCAGCATTGTGCTATATACAACACTGGGCTACCTGCTCAGTGTTCTGGGCATAGAAGCCTGGAGTGCCGAATGGCTCTGCTTCGTGGGTCTGTTTATGGCCCACGGCTGGTATCAGCACAGCGAAGGCTACGACCTAGGGCTGGACAATGCCCTAGTAGAGATCAATAGACTAGAGAACAAGATCAAGGAGTTAACCAAATGACTGTAGACTACAACACCCATTGCCAATACATAGGGCCTGATACGACTGTGTGCACCTGCACTAATAAGAGCGTGTATAGATCCTACTGTGCTGACCATGTGTGGTTGATTTACCAAAAGGGCACCCGACTGGGCCGCCGTAATCGGGACATTGAACGGGCCAACGATATACACCTTTGGGAAAGCCTATTCAACGAAGCGGTAGAAGAACTGATTTCGGAAGGGGAGGAGGTCTGAGAGGCCAGGTGGGGTCATGGTGGGGTGGCCAGGTGCCACTCTACACATGTGTTGTATTTTTACAACACAGCATGCCGTAAAATGTTGGTGTTAGATAGAAAACCCCAAGATCTAGATCTCGAACCTATCTTTATATTTTAGCGCAGATTTTTGCGGGCTATATAGACCGGTCTGGTAAAACCAAAATTATATTATGAAAGTCTACAATCACTACTATATACTCACTCGCAGTCCCCATTTCGCCACTGTAATAGAATGGGTAAAGAAGCATGATCTCAAGGTGTTGGTACACATTAATCGCACCAGATTCTTTATAGAGTCCAATTCCCCGGCTCACACTGAGTTTCTACTTAGATTCAGTGATCACTGTCCAGAAGTGGTCAAAGGTGAAGATCTAGCCACCGGTTTTGTAAATCTGGAAAGTTAAAAATTTTTTTTACTAGATTTTTTCCTGTATGCAAGGTCGGTCCGTTAAATATAGTATCAAGTAACTACTATGTCAGAACCCAGAATCAGAACAGTTAACGGACGTACCTATACTAGGCGTTTTGCTTGGTTGCCCATTCGTTCTGAGCATGATGAATTGCTTTGGTTCTGCCACTACTATATAACACCCGGGCGTAACGGTGTTGGGCGCATACTCAGCCACAGTGATTATATAATGGAGTTTATCTATACGGGCTATAAATAATCATATGAGCGATTATAAACCACAACGTCCACCCTTACCCGGATCGGGTCCTACACGTGATCAAGCAAGATCTAACTTCTGGCCTATACGTAAACCACTAGTTCCAGGACAAGGATCAACTAGTCGTCCGGGCCAAACGCAGAAATCTTAACACACAGATATAGAACCATCCTATATCAAATTCCCACCATTTTTGACTCAGTTTAGGGCTACTGGCTCTACTGTGATGATTGTTGTGTAGTTCTTCACCACCTATGATAATGCCTATGGGCCATAGATTGTGACTAGTGTCACGAGTGTCAGTGTTGCGATAACCCACCCAGTGCGCCAGTCCGTTTACCACTCCTGCAGCCCAAAATGGAATCCACAGCATCTGTATGCCCCATACTAGGATACCCCAGTAGCCCCATAGCATTAGGTTGATCATCAACATGACTAGGATACCCCAAAAGTTCAAGGGTGTGTAGATGTTCTGTTCTATCCAGTCATCGGGTGTGCCCATGCCCAACTGTTCCGGTAAATCTGGGTTATCACGTATCTGTTCTGCGTAGAGTAGGGCACCGCCGAATAATACTCGCCATAGGCCGTATACCTGTGGTGAGTGTGGGTCACCTTCTTGATCTGACAGCATGTGATGTTTGCGATGTACTGCTACCCATTGCTGAGTAACCATACCCGTTGTGAGCCACAGCCAAAAACGCATGACATGTGCTACTGCTGGGTGGAAAATCACTGAACGATGTGTTTGTGAACGATGTAGATACAGGGTTACACAGGCTATGGTCGTTTGAGTCACTAGTAGAGTGTATAAGAATATATTCATAGTCAAATACTTATCGTTTTTTGTTTAGGCGTAAATATTTGTATGAAGTATTCAACAGTAGATACTGCGCCCTGGGTAACAGCATTTACACCCATGGTTGATCAGGTGATAGAAACGCAGGCCTTGCCCGTGCCTCTGGTGGTTAGAGCCTATCTGGTAGCATTCCTAGCCGCGTGGGCTCAACGTAGCGATTTCGTTCCGGAACCATCGTTTGCCGAGCGTTGGATGACGCTGAGAACTGCTGAAGAAACCAAGGAGTTTGCGGATCAATGCCTATTCTGCGTGAGTCTGTTTCCCAACATGGGCGAACGTAGAGGTATACCCGCTGGTTACTACTCTGATCTAGGATCTATGGCCTATGCGCAGGTCTATAGGTCCAGTGGTAATCCTCTGTTTCAACTCTTAAGCCGGGGATTTGATCCCTGTGCACATGTCCTACACTATACCGTGAGCCTGAACAAGACTAGCGAATGGATGACGCCTTTTGTGGGCTAACCTAATTAACCGGGTAGATAATGGGGTCTAAAAAATCTGCTTGAAGAACGCTCTCGCGCTTTGCGCTCTTGAGCAGGGTTCCGGCCTAGCGAGCGAGAATGGGCTTGTAGCAGAATATGTTGGTGGTCAATACCCAACGGTCTCGACCTAGGTGATTTAGGTTGGGCTGAGTGCGGTGATCCAGCCATCCGGGAAACATTAGTACATCGCCTTGGGCTACTTTGAGTGGAGTCCATTGTCCGGGTTGATGACTGCGAAAGAACATGCGCCACATGCGTTCATTGGGATCCATAAATTCTATGTCACCCGACTGATCGGGCACCTGTAGATAAGCAGAAATGGCCATGGCGGCCACACCGTGTGTATGTGCCGTGGTTTCGCCACCGGGACCGTGACGATTGACCCAGGAGTCGTTAATAAAATAGGCCACATTGGGTTCAAAGTGCCAATCATCGAATAGAACTCGTTCTATTTGGGGGTGTAGCCAATCATAAAAGGGTTTGAACACAGCCAGGGTATGTGGCATGGCATCGGTGTTCATAACTGAACTTTGTGCGTTGCCCACTTCTAGATGTGAGTTTTCCCGGGCACCACGAACCAGTCCCTCACAGATGGGTATGATCTTGGCGTAGTTCCATTTGGGATAATGAACCCGGTGTACCAGTTGGGGGAATATTGATTCTGCTGTCATCAGGAATATTTACAGATCCAAGATTACCTGCTCAGTTAATTTGGCACAGTAAATACCCGACGATAATCAATAAAAAGGAGATTTATCTATGAAGAAATTATTGGCAATTTTGGCATTGACCCTGACTTCAGTGGCCTTTGCTGACACAGTGACAATCGAAGCGGGTGGTGTCGATATCAACAGCGGTTACGCAAAACAATCTGCTCTTGGTATGGCCTACAAACACGATTTTACCGATATGTTTGCTGTTGATGCTAGCCTAGCCACACTACGCACTAATACTCTTGCTGGTCAAGAAGGTGTTGATACCACAACAGTACGTTCTGAAATTGGCGGCGATGTTAAGTATGCTGTTCTTCCGGGCATCGGCATTTACAACAGACTGGCTTTGGGCAATCAAAGCGGCAGTTGGCGCGGTGTCAACAGTAGTTTTGGCTACTGGGCAGAAGAAGCCGGCGTAACTGGTCAATACAAGCAATTTGATGCTAAACTAGGCTATCGTTGGAGAAATGCCTTTGATGACGGCTACGGCTTTAGAACACAGACCACACGTACTGGTCTAGGCTACTCTGTTACTCAAGCAGATCGCATTGGTGTAAGTTATGATTTCATTGAAGGTGACTATAAAGCACGTCAATGGGGTGTTAACTACACACGTTCGTTCTAAAATAGACCTTAACGCCTAGCGTCAAGCCCGGATAACTACCGGGCTTTTTTACGTCTAAAACATTTCAACAGGTATTCTATAATTGGCTAAATATCCTATTATAAGACCATCTTGAGGAATTCAGCCAGTGAGTAATATTAATCCAAACAGTATAGATCCAACCTTTCCTGTAGCAGGACAGGACAATTCTAGCCAAGGTTTCCGTAACAATTTCGCACAAATCCAAGCGGCCTTGACCACTGCTAGTATAGAAATTACAAATCTACAAGCAAACGAAATTCTCAGCGGAGCAACAAATACCAACAATCTAAGCGGTGCGGTATTGGATAACCTAGTGCTTAATCGCGCTATGCAGAGTTACTACTACTGGCCAACTAGTGTTACAACCAACACCATTGTTACCTTAGATTGGACCCTAGCCGAAGTACATGAAGTGGCATTTGAAGGAACAGGTTCTGTTACAGTTGATATTGTTAACATGCCGGCTTCTAACGGATTGAATCAAGTTTACTCTACAATGAGAGTTTACTTTGACATTGTTCACGTTGAAAACACAGTCAACTGGGAAAACTACACAAGTATTTCTAACTGGGGTCGTTTGACCAATGTCAATACAGGTACAGGTATAATGACCTTTGCTAACACTGGTAGTATCGGTGTTGAAATTTCAAGTTTGGGCAACGGGTCTTACGAAATTCAAGAATTGAACCTAGTCGGCAGTGGTGCCGCAGGTAGCAGTAACTTCTCGGGCAACTTCGGTGACTTGCGTGGTATTCCTTATGCCAGTACTGGTTCAGCAGGTCTAATGCAGGTTGGTGCCGGACTATTGGTTGCGGGCAATGGCAGTGGTCTAGTCAGTCTAGATACAGGTACTGTAACAACCTTAATTAACAACTATGGTTCAAATGCCATGGGCGACTTTATGGCCATGGGCCACGTCATGACCGGCCAACCAAATGAAACTATTGTATTCGAAAGTTTAGGTAGTGGTCGAGTTTATGTTTACAATACTGGTACAGGTGCCGCAATTTTAGGTACAGACGATGCCGGTTTTATTGCCAGTGGAACTAACGTATATTTGTATAGTCAAACTGGTCAAGTACAGATGCAGAGTCCGTTATTTTTCCAAGACGGTTCTAAACAACAAACTGCTTATTTAGGTACAGCCACAACATCAACTGTCGGTGGTATTGCTATTGGATTTGGTCTAAGCATTGACCAAAACGGTGTAGTCAGCGTACCGGGTATTGAAGCATCAGTCGGAGCGACAGGTGCTACTGGTCCTGCGGTTCCTGGACCACCTGGCCCAGATGGTGCTACTGGTTCAACTGGTCCACAAGGACCTACAGGTAATGATGGCGCAACTGGATCAACTGGTCCATACGGTAATGACGGAGCCACTGGTGCTACTGGTCCTACCGGAGCAACAGGTCCACAAGGATTTACAGGAGCCAGCGGATACGTTGGTGTTGACGGATCAACAGGTCCTACAGGGGCTACTGGTCCAATAGGTGCTACCGGAGTTGGAGCAACAGGTTCAACAGGTCCACAAGGTCCTGCCGGAACACCAGGAGGTCCTCCAGGAGCAACTGGTGCTACAGGTAGTGCTGGTTCTACAGGCCCAATTGGAGCAACTGGAGCAGGATCAACAGGTGCTACGGGTGTTCCGGGCGCAACTGGTCCAGCGGGTGCTACAGGTGCGGGGTCTACTGGTGCTACAGGCGTACCTGGCGGAACAGGCGCTACAGGATCTACTGGCCCAGCAGGTGGCCCAGGTTCTACAGGGGCCACTGGTCCTCAAGGATTTACAGGTAACATTGGTGCTACAGGTACAACAGGTCCTCGTGGAGCAACAGGTGCTGGTGCTACTGGTGTTCAAGGAACTACTGGCGCTACAGGCGCTACAGGTGCTACTGGACCACAAGGCGCTACAGGTGCTGGTGCTACTGGTGCCACAGGTAGTCAAGGTGCTACTGGTCCAATTGGAGCAACTGGTGCGGGAGCAACTGGAGCAACTGGCCCAATT
>Ga0316227_1002707_pt1 | contig 15362 bp, 13 predicted proteins | sample TBH18019metaG_FD_206012 | JGI IMG/M metagenome (GOLD analysis project Ga0316227, IMG submission 206012) | Freshwater microbial communities from Trout Bog Lake, Wisconsin, USA - TBH18019 | ecosystem: Environmental > Aquatic > Freshwater > Lake > Hypolimnion/Profundal zone | place: USA: Wisconsin... | reverse complement strand
TTGGCACGGATGAAACCTATCCGTGTTCATTCGTGTACTCCGTGGTTGATCGGTTGAATGCGAGCTTCTTGAGCGAAGATGCCTTTGGCGGGGCGCCAAAGGCCGCACGCGAGGGCGCGTGCGCTCCCCAGAGCCCGGTCTCCGACGTTCTCGCAAGAATCGGCGGGCCAAATAATAGATGAGATTTGTCCTGCGCCCATCTCACTATGAAGCTTGCAATTGGTGTCGCAAAAGGGTTAAATCCCGGTTTCATAACCCCCCTCCGGAACCGCGCTTGTCGTTTCATCTTTTTTACATCGCATCGCTCGTCTATTCGGCCACGATTCTCTTTGGGCTGGGCGTGTACGGATGGCGCCATCGCAAGGCGACTTCGGATATTTCCTTTGCCGGCACCATGGCGGTGGGCGTGTGCTGGGAGCTTTGCTGCATCATGCAGCAGACGAGCGTTTCCCTTGAGAACCAGATCTTCTGGCGGCAGGCCAGCGAGGCCGGCGGCACCATCCTTCCGCTCGTCTGGCTGAGCATGATCCTCTGCCGCACCGGTCACGGCTCCTTTCTCAGGACATTCTGGGGCCGGGCGCTCTGGCTGGTGCCGGCGATCATCGTGGCCTTTAATTTTTCGTCCAGCCACCACCACCTCTATTTATACGACTTCCGTCTCACGCCGGACGGCGCGCATCTCGATTGCCGCAGGGGGCCGGTTTATATCTTCGATGACGTTGCAACCTATCTCTTCACGGTTGCCAGTCTGGTGGTCCTTGCCCGCTCTTTGGGGCGGCCTTCGGGAGCGGCAAGCCGGCAGGAGGTCATCCTAATTTCGGTGGCCACAATCCTGCCGCTGGTCACCGATCTCCTTTTCGAGCTCGGACTAAGTCCGGCGGCTGGCGAAAACCTCGCGCCGTGTTCGCTGGCCCTCAGCGCGGTGTTTTGCGGGTGGGCCATTTTCCGCTACGGGGCGTTGACTGTGACTCCCCTGGCTCAGGGCTTGGTCTTTGAGACGATGCCCGATGCCATGCTCGTGCTCGACCGCGCCAACCGGCTCATTCACAGCAACAGCGCTGCCCAACGTCTGATTGGGTTCGACCCGAGGTCCGCGGGGGGGCAGTCGACGGAACAGGTTCTGGGCAGGTGGGGGACCCTTCTTCTGCGCCACGCCGAGGCGGCGATCGATGAGGAGGTTGCCATGGAGAAGAACGGCGGCGAAGCGTTCTTCAGCCTGTCGATCGTTCCGTTGGTAAACACGGGCGGCGTCACAACGGGACGCCTGATCGCGCTGCGGGACATCACCGAACACAAGCGCGCAGAGGAAAACCTGAGGCAATCCCAGAAAATGGAGGCCATCGGCCAGCTCGCCGGCGGCGTGGCGCACGATTTCAACAACCTGCTGGCAGCCAGCATGATGCAGATCGGTCTGCTGCAGCAGGAGCCGAATCTGGCGCCCGAAGTCCGAACCGCCCTGGCCGAACTGGAAGAGGGCACCCAGCGCGCCGCGGCGCTGACCCGCCAGTTGCTCATGTTCGCCCGGCGCCAACTGGTGCATCGCAAGGCGTTGAATCTGGCCAAAGTGCTGGAGGGTTTCCATAAGATGCTCAAGCGACTGTTGGGCGAGAATATCGAGCTGAGTCTGATTACCGGCGATTCCATGTGGGTCGATGCCGACGCGGGGATGATCGAGCAGGTGGTCATGAACCTTTGCGTCAACGGTCGCGACTCCATGCCATGCGGAGGGCTGCTTGGCATCCGCGCGGAACATGTCGAGCTCGATGCCGCCGCTCCCGCGCCGCGCCGCGCCGGACGTTTTGTGTGCCTGTCGGTGACCGACACCGGATGCGGCATCCGGCAGGAAGATCGCGAGCGGATTTTCGAGCCGTTCTTTACCACCAAGGAAGTCGGCAAAGGCACCGGTCTTGGGCTGGCCACGGTCTATGGAATCGTCAAGCAGCACGATGGCTGGATCGAAATGGAGAGCATCGTCGGGTCGGGCACCGCGTTCCGGGTGTTCCTTCCCGTGTGCGATGCGCCGGTTGCGGTCAAGGTCTCCGAAACGCGCGAGCCGGCCTCGCGAGGAAACGAGACCATCCTCGTCGTCGAGGACGACGATTCGTTGCGCAAGGTCGTTGTGTCCGGACTGCGCCGGCTTGGCTATTGCGTTCTGGCTGCCGGCAATGGCGCTGAGGCGCTGGGCCAGTGGGAGGCGTTCGAGGGCACGATTGCTTTGCTTTTCACGGACATGATCATGCCGGGGGAGATGACCGGCATGGAGTTGGCAAACCGTCTCCGGGCGAAAAACGACAGTCTGAAGGTGATTGTTTCCAGCGGGTACGGCGTTCAACTAAGCCGCCTGGAGGAGCTGGCCGAGCCCGGGTTTCACTTTCTGCACAAGCCATACCGGTCGACGACGCTTGCCGCGGCGGTACGCGCGTGCCTCGACCAGAAAGTCGGCGGGGAAGGATGAATCCAAAAACGGCAGAAACCGCCAGCAAGGCCGCAACTCCCGTTTTTCTCGGGCAAATCCAGTCGCGTCCGGCGCCGGGCAAATCGCACAAGCGCATTGCGATCGTCGGGCTGACGGCGCTGCACCGGGGCGATCATCCGCTGAAGACCGCCTTGGCCGAGTCCTTCGAGCGCCGCAAGGACTGGGAAGTCATTCACATGTCGGAGGCCTACCTGGAGGCATTCAAGCTGCTGGCCAAGATTCCCTGCGATGGCGTCCTGGCGCGCGTGATCACTCCGGAGATTGCCGACGCCGCTCGAGAACTTCCCTGCCCGGTGGTGAATATTTCCAGCTTGCTTGAGAGCCCCGGCGTGCAGACGGTCCGCAGGGACGACCGCTCCATGGGACGGCTCTGCGCGCGGCATTTGCTCGAAAAGGGCTTTACCCGCATCGGCATGGTTCAGTCTCCGTTTCAGGATTGGTGTTTTAAGGAACGTGAGGCGGGGTTCCTGGAAGTCCTGACTGAGGCAGGCGGCTGCGTGACCGTCAGCAGGCACGTCGATTCGGTTTCGCTCGACCGGCGTGAATTTTCACAAGCTGTCGGAGCCACGGCACTTGCACGCTTTCGGGCGTGGCTCAGGACGTTGTGCCCGCCGTTCGCGCTGTTCCTGGTGAACGACAATCACGCGCCCGCGTTGATGGAAGGATGCCGCCTGGAGGGATTGAGAATTCCCCAGGATGCGGCGGTTATCACTCCCCTCGGTCATCCTGAGATTCTCCCGCAGTGCCATCCCTCGCTTACGTACGCGGAGGAAGATCACCGCGCGGTCGTGGAGGAGGCGTGCAAAAGGCTTGCCGAGTTGATGCGCAATCCGCTGCTGCCATTGCAAATCGTTACCGTTCCCTGTTCGCAATTGTTCCCGGGCAGCTCGACCGATGTGTTTGCCGTGGACGATGCGCTCGTGGCACGGGCGATCGATTTCATGGATTCGGGTTTCCGGACCGGAATCAACGTGGCGGATGTCGTCAAGCATATCGCATGCGCGCGGCGTTTACTCGAACGGCGGTTTTCAGCGGCTATGGGAAAGACGACCCACCAATACCTCATGGAACTGCGGCTCAAGGCGGCGCGGGAGCAGATCGAGGCCGCCCCGGACGCCAAGCTGGCGAGCGTTGCGGAGTCGTGCGGCTTTCGCGGTTACAAATCCTTCCGCACGGCCTTTCACGCCGCAACCGGGCAGAGCCCCTCGCAGTGGTGCCGGACATCCGGCGCCAAGCAGGAGCGGAGAACCGAATAGCGGCCCAGCGAAATTCGCAAACCGCGGTGAAGTGCCCTTTCCATTAACCACAAAACCGAAACCGAGCACGGAATCCGGAGCGGCCCATATTATTTTGTCATCCTGAGCTTGCGAAGGATCTCACGGCAGGCCAGCCGGCGTTAGGTCACCATTCACCGTTCTCGAAGCTGACAGCACCGCCCGATGAGCAGCCCCGCCTCGACGAACTTCTGGCGTGGATGCGCCTACAGCGGTGAAGTGCCCTTTCCATTAACCACAAAACCGAAACCGAGCACGGAAACCGGAGCGGCCCATATTATTTTGTCATCCTGAGCTTGCGAAGGATCTCACGGCAGGCCAGCCGGCGTTATGTTACCATTCACCGTTCTCGGAGCTGACAGCACCGCCCGATGAGCCGTCAGTTCCGACTACGTGCCGACTGAAACGAACGTCGGGATCGCCTCGTGAGATTCCTTCGACAGACTCAGGACAGGCTCTTCGCAAGCTCAGGATGACAGCGTTCGGGGGCTCCGTCCTCACTCCCGCGCCCATCGGTTCGTCGCTGTGGAGGCAACCAGGCCTCGCCGCAGTCCTATAAGACGCTGGCGCGACCACAACGCGCCACGGCTTCGCCGCTCCGAATGGTCTCACGTCCATTCCAGGGAGAGGTCAGGAGGTCTGAGCCTTTTCTTCCGTTTGGAATTCTCTGCTTATAGGGGTTCCCTGTAAGGCCATCTAGGGGACTCCCCCGATAGTATTTAAAGGAGAAACACGGTTACACTGCCCGGTTCATGCGTGTCTCCGAACCCGATACCCTCCGAACAAGCGCCTTCACCGGTTCGCCGGGGCGGTTGGCCGTCAACGCGCTTAAACACGCCTTCCGCGACCGGACGTGCGGCGAAGTCGTCGTGTCGCTGCGCACGGAATCGGAGGGCTGCGTGCGCCTGAGCCTCCGCTATGACGGCCCAGGGCTGCCGCCCGGCCTGGATTGGCGGAAGTCGCCTTCGCTCGGTCTGCGGTTGGTGCAGATGCTGACCGGACAGTTGAATGGAACGATAGAAACGCGGGCCGAACCGGGCACGGAATTCGTGCTCACCTTTGAGCTGCCAACCAAAACGCCGTAAACCGCGGATAACACAGAGAATCAGAACCTATTAACCGCAGATAACGCAGATGAACGCAGATAACCCAGAACAACAGAAGGACCTCCGACCTCCGACCTCCGACCTCCGACCTCCGACCTCCGACCTCCGACCTCCGACCTCCGACCTCCGACCTCCGACCTCCGACCTCCGACCTCCGACCTCCGACCTCCGACCTCCGACCTCCGCTACTGAGAATGATTCAATGCGCCGCCCTCCAGAAGCAACGCCGTCCTTGCCGCCATTCGCGTTCGCTCCGAATGCAAACTTCCCGTCCATAACCCGCAAACCCATGAGTACTACAAACATTTTGATTGTTGAGGACGAAGCGATCGTCGCCGCGGACATCGCCGGCCAATTGGGTCGGCTTGGGTACGCGATCAGCGGTCAAGCGGCGCGCGGGGAAGATGCGGTCATGCTCGCGCGAAACCTGCGGCCGGACTTGGTCTTGATGGACATCCAACTGGCGGGCGCGATGGACGGGATCGAAGCCGCGGAGGTCATCCATCGGGAATGTGGAGTGCCTGTGATTTACCTGACGGCCCATTCGGACACAGCGACCCTGGAACGGACCAAACTCACCGAGCCGTTCGGCTATATCCTCAAGCCCTTCGAGGAACGCGAATTGAGAACCCACATCGAGACGGCGCTGTACAGGCACCAGGCCGAGCGAGCGTTGCGCGAAAGCGAGGAGCGGTTTCGCATGCAGTGGGAACGAATGCCCATCGGCTGCATCGTCTATGACGAGCAAAACCGCTTTAGCCAAATAAACCCCGCGGCGGAGGGCATCTTCGGTTTCTCGGAAATGGACCTGCGGGGTAGACACGCCGACGCCATCGTGCCCGAAAGCGCACGCCCGCGCTTGGACAGCATTCTTTGCCGCTTGGCTAAGGGCGACATGACGGCCCACAGTGTGAACGAGAACGTCACGAAGGACGGACGCACGATCATCTGCGACTGGACCAACACTCCGTTACGGGACAAGAACGGTGTATTTATCGGCTTCCTGTCCATGGTTCAGGATATCACCGAACGCAGGCGGGTCGAAGCGACCCTCAAGGAGGCTCATGATCGACTCGAAGAACGGGTGTGCGAACGCACAGCGGAACTCGAACGCGCCCTTGCCGCCCTCGGGGAAAGCGAGGAGCGGATTCGAACCCTCGCCAATCGCCTGCCAAACGGTGCGATCTACCAACAGGCGCGCATGGCTTCGGGAACCTGGCGCTTCACTTTTCTCAGCCAAGGGATCGAATCCCTGCACGGGGTTTCTATCGCTGACGCGCTACGGTCGCCCGAGGCGATCTTCAATCTCTATCATCCCGACGATGCGGGGGCAATGCGAGCGGCGAAGGACGAATCCGCCCGCTCGTTGACGCCCTTCAATTTCGAGGGCCGCATTCGCCTGGCGGACGGTGAGATCAAGTGGCTGCACTGGCGTTCCTCCCCGCGACGCCTGGATGGTGGAGGGATTGTCTGGGATGGCGTTGTCACCGACATCAGCAGGCGCAAGGCCGACCAAGCCGCGCTCTATCGGGCCAATCGCGCGCTGTTCGTTCTTAAGGAATGCAGCGAGGCGCTCCTGCGCAATGACGACGAACCGGGACTGCTCGGTAGCGTTTGCCATGCAATTGTCGAGATCGGAGGGGCGAAAATGGCATGGGTGGGCTTTGCGGAGGACGATGCGAACAAGACGGTTCGCCCCGTGGCCAGCGCCGGCGACGAATGGCAATACATCAAGCACGCGCGCGCCACATGGAGCGATACGCCGCACGGGCGCGGCCCGGTCGGCACCGCCATTCGCACCCACGAGATCGTGGTTTGCCGCGACATCACCCGCAATCCCAATGTGAAACCGTGGCGCAAACGAATGCTCCAGTGCGGAATGGTTTCCGTTGTCGCTTTGCCGCTGATCTGGCGGGAGCGCTGTCTGGGTGTGCTGGCCATCTACCCTTCCGATCCCGAAGCGTTTGACTGCACTGAATTGACGCTCTTCGGGCAACTCGCGGGCAATCTGGCCCACGGCATCGTCGCCTTGCGCACCCGGGTCGAACGCGAACAGTTGCAGCAAGAGTTGTTAACGATCAGCGAACGCGAAAAGCAACTCATCTCGCAGGAACTGCACGACGGCCTCTGCCAGAACCTTGCCGGCACGGCGATGATGTGCGGCACGCTGACGCGCCGCCTCGCTCTCAGACAGGATCAAGACTCGCTATGCGCGAACCAGATTTGCGCCATGCTCAATCTGAACGTGAATGAAGCCCGAAATCTCTCCCACGGCCTGCACCCGGTCGGTCCCGAAGGCGAGGGGTTGATGAACGCCCTGACCGAACTCGCGGGCACGGTGACCAATCTCTTCCATATCCGCTGCGTTTTCCACTGTCCCAAGCCGGTGATTCTTGAAAACGGCCCGATTTCCACGCACCTCTTTCGCATCGCGCAAGAGGCCATCAACAATGCGCGCAAGCACGGGGAGGCGGACGAGGTGCGGATCAGCCTTGCGAAAACAGCCAGGGGCATTGTGCTCAGCGTGCGGGACAATGGCGTAGGAATCCCGAGCGACCTGTCCAAAAAACGGGGCTTGGGACTGAAGAGCATGGGGTATCGCGCCACCGAAATAGGCGCCACGCTCTCGGTCCGGCGGGGCGGCAGAAAGGGAACCTTGGTGAGTTGTATCCTGCCAGCGTGCAAGAACGCTCAATAACCCGCGTTTGTAAACCGGGCCCACGAGCGAGGACGGAGCTTTGAATGCTGTCATCCTGAGGAGCTAACCTCGCCAAAGCGCGAGGGTGATTGTTGGGCAAGAACCTGCGTCGCGCCAGCTTCCGGAGAGCGCACGCTAGTGTGCTGTAACACGATAACATTCGCTTTACAGGAGTGGCGATGGAGCCGAGTGGGGCTTCCGATAAGCGCGTCAGCGTCTTGGAGCAGCGGGCAGTCCTCTGCCGCTTTCGCAAGCCGGACAGTCCTTCGCCTACGGAAGCTTCCCTTTGCCATCAGAGCTTTCCGCATCTCTCCGACAGAGGATGTTGCGCTTGGAATTGACGCCAGACGTAGCCGAGCGCACTGCCAAAGCGGTAGAGGACTACCCGCACTCCAAGACGCTGACGCGACTGCCGAGCCCCCCGACTTTTCGTGCTTTGCCATCGTCTAGCGATCCGAACTGATCACTGCTACAAGCCTACTAGGGCGCGTGCGCTCCCCGGATGCTGGCGGCTTTCGACGCCCCTTCACCCTCCGAGCACACTTCGTCGGAATCGCTAAAAATCGGAGCCCTGGATAGGCCCCCGGACTTTTCCGCCAAATTCTTCTTTCGGCTCTTCTCACTTCCTGATTTCTTACTGGTTCCATGAATGTCGATTTCGATGTGCGGTACACCGCCGGCCTGGCCCGGCTGAACCTCAGCGATGAGGAGGTCGCCAAATTTCAGGCGCAGCTCTCGCAGGTGCTTGAGTATGTCGAGAAACTCAAAACCGTGGACGTTTCCCAGGTGGAACCGACGGCGCACACCAATCCCGTCTTCAACGTCGTCCGCGAAGACGAGCCGCGGGATTGGTTCGGCCCGGCGGAGGCCCTCGCCAACGCGCCTCGTCAGGCAAACAGTCTTTTCCTCGTTCCCAAAGTGATCGATTAACCGCGCGCCGCCATGTCTCTTACCTCTCTCACTGTCACTGAACTGCGGGCCATGCTCGCTGGCGGCCAGGTATCGCCGCTCGAGGCGCTCGAGGCGCTCGAAAACCGGATCGCCGCCGTGGACGGCTCGATCTGCGGGTACCTCACACGCGACTTTGCCGCGGCCCGAAAGGCGGCTGAATGCGCGGATGTCGCCCTGCCGTTGGGCGGAGTGCCGATCGCCATCAAGGACGTCATCAACGTCAAGGGCCAGCCTTGCACCTGTGCCTCCAAGATTCTCAAAGGCTACATTTCCCCTTACGACGCCACCGTTATCAGCCGGCTCAGGGCCGCGGGCGCCATCCCGTTCGGGCGCACCAACATGGACGAGTTCGCCATGGGGTCGTCCACGGAAAATTCCGCGTACGCCATCACGCGCAATCCGTGGGACACCGAGCGGATTCCCGGCGGCTCCAGCGGCGGATCGGCGGCGGTGGTGGCTGCGGACGAAGCGTTCGCGGCGCTCGGCTCGGACACGGGCGGTTCGATCCGCCAGCCGGCGGCGCTGTGCGGTTGCGTGGGCCTGAAGCCGAGCTACGGACGCGTCTCGCGCTTCGGGTTGGTGGCGTTTGCGTCATCGCTCGATCAAATCGGGCCGTTCTCGAAAACCGTGCGCGATTCGGCGCTGGTGCTGAACGCCATCGCCGGTCACGACAGGATGGATTCCACATCGCTGAACGAACCGGCGCCTGATTACACAGCCCTTCTGGGCCGGGACCTCAAGGGCATGCGCCTCGGGATGCCGAAGGAGTATTTCATCGCCGGGACCGATCCTCAGATCGACAAGGCCGTGCGCAACGCCATCCGGCAATACGAGGCGCTCGGAGCCGAGATCGTGGAGATTTCGCTGCCGAACACCGACCACGCCGTGGGCGTCTACTACATCATCGCCACCGCCGAGGCCTCCGCCAACCTGGCGCGATTCGACGGCGTCCGATACGGTCACCGCGCCGAAGCCGGCAACATTCTGGAGCACTACGGCAAGACTCGCGAGGAAGGGTTCGGCCCGGAGGTCAAGCGGCGCATCATTCTCGGCACCTACGTGCTCAGTTCCGGCTACTACGACGCCTACTACCTGCGCGCGCAAAAAGTCCGCACGCTCATCCGCAACGATTTCACCGAGGCATTCAAACAGGTGGACGCCATCATCTGCCCGACGTCCCCGGAGCCCGCCTTCAAAGTGGGCGACCGCTCCGACGACCCGCTGCGGATGTATCTGGCCGACATCTTCACGATCGCCGTGAACCTGGCCGGCAACTGCGGCATCAGCCTCCCGTGCGGTTTCGCGCAAGTGGACGGCAAGCCGCTCCCGGTGGGCTTGCAGCTCATCGGCAAACCGTTCCAGGAAGCCGAGTTGCTCAAGATCGCCCACGCCTACGAACAAAGCACCGAGTGGCACAAGGCGCGGCCGGAAATCGCCAATTGCCAATTGTAACTTGCTAATTCGCACCCCCGTCCGCGAGCAATGCCCTAGCGACAGAACGCCTTTTCAATTATCAATCAAAAATTAGCAATTATCAATTTCCCATGTCTCCCGAATTGCATGCCAGAGTGCTGGAAATCCTTCGCGAGGTTCTCGAATTACTGCGCCAGCCGGAATGCGATGTGAGCTGGTCCCACTACGATTCCGCAGCCGAAGCCGTCGCAGACTGGGAGGCGCACCTTCAGCGGATCGAACGCAACGACTTTTCGCAACAGCGCGCGCTCGAACGACTCTTCGGGCCCAACGGCGCCTTGCAGGAGATCGCCGAAAGCAACGGCTGGTCCAAGCGATTCCTGATGCTTGCCCACCACTTCGACTGCTGCATTGCCGGGGACGAGGAGGAGTAGGTTCAGACAGCGGGTGGATATAACGGCGTTTCACCGCAGAGGGCTGCCGTCCCTACCATCGCCATGCGGGCAACCGGGCCTACCCCACCTCACCCGCGATCAGCGCTTTGCGAAATTCATTTCGGGTGGCCGCCGCGCGCAACATTCCCTCCAGCGCGGACGATTTGACGATGCGCGCCAGCGCCCCCACGATCCGCAGATAGTCGGCAGCCAGCGCCTCCGGGACGCCGATCACAAAAATGTAATGCACGCGCATGGCGGGTTCCTCAAAGACGATCCCTTCCGGGGAACGTCCGGCGGCCATCGCCATCGCACTGACGCCCTTGGTGCGCGCGTGCGGAATGCACATCCCGTGGCCGTCCTGGTTGACGATGCACGAGTTGCCGTCCCGAAGGCCTTCGTACATCGCGTTCCAATCGGAGATCCGATCGTCGCCCCTGAGTAGTTCGGCCACTTCGAGCACCGCCCCCGATGGGGTCTTCGACTCGATGTCGAGAAGGATGTGTTTGGGCAAGAGAACGTCTTCGATGGTGATCATACAGCACTGCCGCTCCATTTCAGTTTTTGACGGAGCACTTCGGAAAATGAGATCCCCGGCAGCATCGCCAGGGGGAGAATCAGGGGGCTCTTGCGGATGCGGATGCGGTCGCCCTCTTCAATGTGGATCAGTTCCTGGCCATCGACCGTCGCCGTGATCCGCGTCTGGCCGGGAAGCGGGTGCACGGAGATTTCAGAGTCGTCATCGACAATCACGGAACGATTGGTCAGCACGTGGGGGCTGATCGGGGTGACCACGAACACGCCGGACCCGGGAACGACAATCGGACCGCCCGCAGCCAGCGAGTAGGCGGTGGAACCGGTGGAAGTTGCGACAATCAGGCCGTCGGCGTGGTATTCGGTGAGGTGCCGGCCGTCGATGCCGACATTGAGCTTGATGAGCCGCGAGAGTTCGCCGCGGCTGACAACCGCATCGTTCAAGCCGAGGGCATGCGCCACCACCGCCCCGTTGCGCTCCACATCGACCGAGAGCCGCACGCGATTGCTGACCGTGTAATTTCCCGAGCAGATCGCTTCGACCGCGATTTCCGCATCCGCGGAAGTCACGCACGTCAGAAATCCGAGCGAACCCATGTTGATTCCGAATACGGGGCACACCGATTCCTGAAGTTCGTGTGCCACCCGCAAGATGGTTCCATCCCCGCCAAGAGCGACCAGCAGCAGGCATTGCGCCCCGAGCTCCGCTACCGTCGCCCCGCCCGATTCGCCTGCCTCCATCGCCGTTTCCCGCTCAAAAAGGACGCCGCTCCCGTGGGCACGGAACCGCTCCGCCAGATACCGGGCCAATTTCCCCGCATGCGGTTTGCCGGTATTGGCCACGAGGCCGATGGTTTGTGACGACATTGCTTGGTTTTCTAATGGCAACACGCCAGAAACTCGCGGTTGCCCTCGCCGCCCAGAATGGGGGACTCCACGACTCCACGCCAGCTTTTTGCCAGGGTGACCCTCACAAAGTGCTCGATCTTGTCGACCGCGCGCCGATGCGCCTCGGGATCGCGCACCACGCCGCGCCCGGCATCGACCTCCTCTTTTCCGAGCTCAAACTGCGGCTTGATCAAGGCGACGATGACTCCCCCGGGCGCCAGCAATCCGAAGGCGACCGGCAGGATCAGGGTCAGCGAGATGAAGGAAACGTCGATCACGCAAATATCGACCGGATCAGGGACTTCGTCGCGTGTCAAAAAGCGCGCATTGAGCTTCTCGCGCACGACCACACGCGGGTCGCTGCGGATTTTCCAATCGAGCTGGCTGTGTCCCACGTCCACGGCGTGGACTTTGACCGCGCCGTGTTGCAAGAGGCAGTCGGTGAACCCACCGGTCGAAGCGCCGATATCGAGGCAAACTTTTCCCGTCGGATCGATCCCGAAATGCGCCAGGGCCGCTTCCAGTTTCAGGCCACCCCGGCCTACGTACCGGCAGTGTGCCTTCACGGAGATTGGCGCGTCCTCGGCGACTTTCGTCCCCGGTTTGTCCGCGACCGCATCCCCGACCCGCACGCTGCCGGCCATGATGGCCCGCTGGGCTTTCTCCCGGCTCTCGACCAGACCGCGCGCCACCAAAAGGCAGTCCAGTCGAACCTTTGGCATTTCTAATAGATGAAGCTTACGGAGCGGTGCGCTCAAGCGGCTTGGGAGGCGCCGGCGTTGCCTTCGGAATGTACTCAACCATCCCCAATTTCGTAATGGCGTCGAGTTGCTTCAGGAAATCCTCAATCGACCCGTCGGCAGAGCTGATCAGGCCGACCCTGGACCCTTTGGCATTGACGACAAGCATCGCCGGCGCCGATGAAACTCCCAGGGCGGTGCCGATCTTGTGGCCTTGCCTGATCATGGCCTCGTTCTTCTTCATCCAGCCCGACGGTCCGCTCAGGATGACGTGGGCGAGCAGCATCCGGTCCCCGATGTAATTGTCGAACTGCGGGTCTCGAATCTTGGCGTTAAACTGTTCCTGTCGCGAATCGCGATTCACGGTTGCGAAGTTGATCAAAACCAACTTCGGGGTTCCCTGGGCCGCGGTCATTGCGGTTGCGTAGTCGGTCCATCCGGCGAAGGCGGTCGAAGCCAGCCCCATCGCCATGAGGGCAATCAGTTTGAGAATTTTCATGGTTTGTTCTTTCTAGCCGTTTTTGCCGGACGTTCAATTTCAAAATTATTTGAGCGCGTCCGGGCCAATCGGTGTTTATTCTGCTTGAAACCAAATTTCAACCCGCCCTCATCCAGTGCAATACCGAAACCACACCGACCCAGCCGACGCCGACTTGCGCGCCATCGAGGACTTTAAGAACGCCTATGGCGCCCTGAAATGGGAGCTGGCGAAAACGATCGTCGGCCAGGCCGAGGTGATCGACCAGATCCTCGTGGCGATCTTCACCCGCAGCCACGCCCTGCTGGTCGGCGTGCCCGGACTGGCCAAGACGCTGCTCATCTCCACGCTCGCCCAGACGCTCCAGCTCGGCTTCAAGCGCATCCAGTTCACCCCGGACCTGATGCCCAGCGACATCACCGGCACCGAAGTCATCTTCCAGGATCCCGCCACCGGCGAACGCCAGTTCAAGTTCCTCAAGGGCCCGATCTTTTCCAACATCATCCTCGCCGACGAAATCAACCGCACGCCGCCAAAGACGCAGGCCGCCATGCTGGAGGCGATGCAGGAGCGGCGCGTGACCATCGGCGGCGTCAATCACACCCTGCCCGATCCATTTTTCGTGCTTGCCACTCAGAACCCGGTCGAGCAGGAAGGCACCTATCCGCTGCCCGAGGCGCAACTGGATCGCTTCATGTTCATGATTCACGTCGATTACCCCAGCACTGAGGAGGAACTGCTGATCATGAAAAAGGGCACGACGCCCGGCGGAGAACAGCCGCAGCCCGTGCTCAGCGCCGAACAGGTGCTTTACCTGCAAGCGACCGTCCAAAGGATGCCCGTGGCCGATCACGTCTTCGAATACGCGCAGAAGATCGTCGCCGCCACCCGCACCAACTCCCCGCAGGCGCTGGACTTCTGCAAGAGTTGGCTGGCTTGGGGCGCCGGTCCGCGCGCCAGCCTCGCCCTCATTATGGCCGCCAAGGCGCGCGCCCTTCTGCTGGGGCGCGTCTATGTCAACTGCGAAGACGTCGCCGCGGTGGCCCCGCCGATCCTGCGACACCGGCTGATCCCCAATTTTGCCGCGCAGAGCGAGGGCGTAAAGTCCGACGACATCACGCGCAAGATCCTGGCCACCATCCCCGACAAATAACCCGTCAGCTTTCCTATTCCCGTGCCACCCGAAAAGGAACCCGCAAACCGGCTGCTCGACGCCGAAGCCATTCAGCGCGCCGAAATGCTCGGCTTGCAGGCCCGGTCCATTGTCGAAGGCTACATGGCCGGCGCGCACCGGTCGCCCTATCGCGGATTCGCCGTGGAGTTCGCCCAGCACCGCGAATACGTGGCCGGAGACGACATCCGGCATCTGGACTGGAAGGTGCTCGGCCGCAGCGACCGCTATTACATCAAGCAATACGAGCAGGAGACCAATTACGTCGCGCATATCCTGCTCGACGGCAGCGAGTCGATGAATTACGGCTCCGGTGGCGTGACGAAGTTTGAGTATGCGCGCACCATGGCGGCCTGCCTGGCGTATTTGATCATGGCCCAGCGGGACGCCATGGCGCTGGCCATCTTTGACCGCAAAACGCGCGAATACCGGCCCCGGACGGACAATCTATCCTCCATCCGCGACGTGCTGCGGGTGCTGGCGGAATTCGTCCCGGTGGAGCAAACCGACATTGCCCGCGTGATGCACGAGATGGCGCGCAAAGTCACCCGGCGCGGCATTTTCATCCTCATCAGCGATTTTTTCGACGACATCGACGCCGTTCTCAACGCCATCCAGCACCTCCGCTTCGGCGGCAGCGAAGTGATCCTCTTCCAGGTGCTCGATCCGTATGAACTCGAATTCCCATTTCGCGGCAGCGTGGAGTTCTGGGGCCTGGAACAAGCCGGCAGAATCCTCACCCAACCCGCCGAAGTGCGCCGCAGCTACCTGAAAGAGCTCAACGATTTCATCGAAAAGCTGCGCACCGGCTGCAAACGCACCGGCTGCAACTACGTGCAGGTGAGCACAGCGCAACCATGGGCGGAAGTGCTGAGCGGGTACCTGGCGACGCGGCAGCATCGGTACGGGTGAGGGCGCTTCGGGGACGCGCCGATTCCATCGGCAGTCATCTCTTTCCATTACCCACACGTTTGCAAACCGGACCCACGAGCGAAAACGGAGCCCCGAATGCTGTCATCCTGAGGAGCTAACCTCGCCAAAGCGCGAGGGTGATTGTTGGGCATGAACCCGGGAGCGGCTTCGCAGTCGCGCGAGCGTCTTGGAGTGCGGCAGTCCTGTGCCGCCTTGGGAGAAAACGCCGTCAGCGACTAACGCTCTCTGAAGGAATGAGACACTCCGAACGAAGACTTCCTTTGCGG
>Ga0316227_1002696_pt1 | contig 15408 bp, 14 predicted proteins | sample TBH18019metaG_FD_206012 | JGI IMG/M metagenome (GOLD analysis project Ga0316227, IMG submission 206012) | Freshwater microbial communities from Trout Bog Lake, Wisconsin, USA - TBH18019 | ecosystem: Environmental > Aquatic > Freshwater > Lake > Hypolimnion/Profundal zone | place: USA: Wisconsin... | reverse complement strand
GGTTCGCCAAGGAGCGCACCGAGGACTTTGTGGACATCCTCGGCCCGGAAGTGTTCCGCGCCATGCTCACCGCCATGGAACGCGATCAGTTCAACGAGAAACGCTCGAACCGCCTGCGCGATTTCATCCTCGAAGACCAGCAATTGATCGCCGAGCTGACAGCCTCGGCCGATATCGAAGTCATCAAGGACCTGACCCGCGCCCTCCAGTTATCCCCGGTGTTCGATGACATGGACAAACGCTCGCTGCTCGCGCGGCTGGTCAAGGCGCATCCCGCCGTGCAGTCGCTCATCACCGGTGACCAGCCCCGGCAGGAAACCGCGCTGCTCGTATCGTGGGAAAGCATGGAGCGCCGCCAATTGGAGTATCGCGACTTGGTGGACAAAAAGATTCCGGGCAATTCCAAGGAAATCGCCATCGCCCGCAGCTATGGCGATTTGCGCGAAAACCATGAATACAAGGCCGCCAAGGAAATGCAGAAGATCTTGCTGCGCCGCAAGGACGAGCTGGAAGCCCAGTTCAACCGGGCGCGGGGTATGAATTTTGCCAACGCCAAAACCGACGTTGTGGGACCAGGCACTGTGGTGACGGCCACCGACCTGTCCACCAATCAGGCGGAAACGCTCACCATTCTTGGCGCCTGGGATTCGGACCCTGAGAAGGGCATTATCAGTTATCTGACCCCGGTCGCCATGGCGCTGCTCAACCGCAAGGTGGGCGACGAGGTGGAATTCGAGCTGCAAGGCAGCAAACGCCGCCACCGCATCGAAAAAATCGAAACGTGGAAAATCGAGGAGTCTGGCTCGCCCCAGACTCTGGAATCGCCCACGGCGCCGGCGGGATTATTGGATTGATGGGTGGTGAAGCGCAGGCGATTGGAAAGCTGGCGTCAGGTAGCGCCGACATTCCTGCCGGCGCGACGGCGGCCAGTCCCCAATTCATAAACGGGCCAGGCTGCGTCCCTGCATTGGCCTGAAGCTTGAACGTTGCTGCGACTCACAGAGCCGCGCTCTGCAAAATAAGATCGGGGCTGAATATTTGCCGCATTGACGCCGCTGCGGCTTGCGCTTGATTTCCCAACATGAGCACGGTTGCTGAAATCTGGTCGGCCATCAAAGAACTCTCGCCGCAGGAGCGTTGCGAGTTGGAGTCATTGTTGCATCCCTTCGAAGATGACGATTGGGATAGGCAAATGAAATGCGATGCCGCTGCCGGCAAATTTGGCAAACTCCATCGGGAGGCGGAGGCGGAACGCGCCGCCGGCAAAACCATTGCGCTGGCCGACATCCTCCGCGAACCGTGACTTTTCCCAGCCAAGGACCGTCCCAGTTCGGCTGAATAATGTTGTTAGGCAATACTCGCGCGCATGCACTCGACAGCTCCAACTTTTCGCAAGATGAGACGAAGCAGACTTGTGATTCTTGTTGGTGTCGTTTGCGTTGTTCTTGGGGCTGCGGTTCTTGAATTTGGCCTGGTTTTCGAGTGTGAGTATCCGTTTTGGCCGACCTTGTGGGTGGCGGAGCAAACCAAGATACCAGATGGTCATAGGGTCACAGATCTCATTCGTATCCGGTCGGGCAATTCTTATATTGAACAGTATTGGCATCACTGTACTTGGTGCGACGTGGTTTATCCGCATGTGCCACATTTGGCGATCAAGGTGACAGTCAACAATGATGAGACGGATTTTTACCTTTTTGATTGGGAGTGGAGCCAACGTAGATTGCTGCCAATGACTGTTCACACCGCGAAAGTCCTTCCAGAATTGATTCCACCGGGATGTATCGTCAAGCCGATAGGAGTTGGCTTGAACCCGCAGCTTTATCGCAATGACGAGCCATGTCTTATCGTTCCCAAGTCAGCCAATATGAACGTGTCGCCTACGCCACCGAAGCCAACCGCCCTTGGCGTTTTCACTCTCGCGATTCATACAGGGAGGCAGCAATCGCCAAATCCACCAATCCATTAATCCATTTATCCCGTCGGGATCTCGCCCTTAAACCCCTGCTGCCGCAGCGCCTCGAACAATACCAAGGCCACGCAATTGGACAAATTCAGCGACCGCGATTGCGCATTGAACATCGGTATCCGCAGCCAGCGCTCACGGTTTTCTTCCAGTAATTTTATCGGCAGGCCGGCCGTCTCCCGGCCGAATACCAGATAGTCATCCGGCGCAAATTGTGCGTCGCTGTAAAGCGTGGTCCCATTGGATTCCACGAACCACAGCCGCGCCTGGGCGGGGAGCTCTTCCCAAAAGGCATTCCAGTTCTTCCACCGGTGCCACTCGACCTGCTGCCAGTAATCCATCCCCGCGCGCTTGAGCTGCGCGTCATCCAGCTTAAAGCCGAATGGTTCGATGAGATGCAGTACGGACCGGGTCGCGGCGCAAAGCCGCGCCACGTTGCCCGTGTTCGGCGGAATTTCCGGTTCAACCAGGACGATGTTCATGTTTACGCTGCAGGCGCCGACGTGAGGAGGCTCTGACCTTTCTGATGCGTAATGCGGGATGCGGGATGCGGGATGGAAGTTGGCGCCTCCTTACGCCGGCGGTCACAGGCCTTGCCACCATAAAAAACCTTCCACAGCACCAGCCCGTGGGCCGGCGCGGTCATGCCGGCCACGCGACGGTCGGCCTTCGCCAGCATCACCTGGACCTCGTCCGGCGGAAATTTGCCCAAGCCGGCCTGCACAATGGTTCCGACGATGCCGCGGCACATTTTGTAAAGAAAACCGTCGCCTTCGATGACAAAAGTGTACTGCACGCCGGATTTTTTGACGTCGCAGCGTGTCAGCGAGCGCACGGTGGTTTGTTTCTTATAACCGGGGTTGGACGAGAAAGACTGAAAATCGTGTTTGCCGATGAACAGCCGGGCCGCCGCGCGCATGAGCCGCAGATCCAGCTTGCGCGGCACATGCCAGGCGGCATGACGCTGCAAGGGATTCATCGCCGCGTGGTTCCAGACAAAATAGCGATACTGTTTGCCGCCGGCGTCAAAACGCGCGTGAAAGGCCTGGCGCATCCGGGCAGCGGAAACCACGCGGATGTCGGCGGGCAGATGCGCGTTGAGCGCCAGGCTCAACTTATGCACGGTCATCCGGTCCTCGGGGCGCGGCACCTCGAAATGCGCCACCATGCCGAGCGCGTGCACGCCGGTGTCTGTGCGGCTGGAGCTGTGCAGCCGGGGCGTGCTGGGAAACAGCTTGGCCAGCGCCGACTCGACGATTTCCTGGACACCGGTGCCGGTCTTTTGCACCTGCCAACCTTCATACGCCGTGCCGTCGTACGCGATGACCAGTTTGAATTTCACAACCCCCATTTAACCACGGATGGACACGGTTCGCAAACTCGAATCAGATGCCCAGAAAACAGCGAAAACCATTGTAAATTCAATGTAAATTCGCCATTGCTTCCCCCCCATTTTCAGGAGTTTTCCACTCCGTTCGATGACCGCTTCACTGGCAGCCGTTTTGCGCCACGCAGTAAAACCATTGCCCGGGCGGTCAGATGTCTCCAAATTCGGTGCCAAGCCGTCCCGCCCCGGTTCTGCATCCGCCCGGCGGTTCACCGTCTTCCCCATTCGCTTGGATTTGTTTTGAAACGGTCTGGCGCCAGGCGCTACTCTCCGGGACATGCGAACTCTGTCATTCTTGTGCTGCCTGCTGGCTACGGGTGTTTTGGCCGCCGAACCGCAGCGCAGCGCCGGCTTCTCCACCACCACGCCTGTGACGCAGGATCGCGATCATGCGACTTACGACTGGCAAAAACGGCACGCGGAAGTTCTGGCGCGACATCAGGAATTCAAGCCCGAGGTGGTCATTTTCGGGGATTCGATCATCCATTATTGGGGCGGCGAACCCAAGGCGCCGAAGGCCTGGGCACCGCTCTCGTGGTCAACCTGTTTTGCCGGACTGAAGGTGTCCAATCTGGGCTTCGGCTGGGATCGCACGGAGAATGTGCTGTGGCGCATTGAGCACGGGGAGCTGGATGGCATCAAGCCCAAGGTGATCGTGATCAAAATCGGGACCAACAACACGGCCGTGAATGACAGCCCGGCGGACATCGCGGCGGGGATCGAAGCGGTATGCGCCGCCGCCCACGGGAAGCAGCCTGAAGCGAAAGTCCTGCTGCTGGGAATTCTGCCGCGGCACGATGAAAAGCCGCCGCGTCCGTCCATCACGGAAAAGGTAAATGCCTTGCTGGCGGCGCGGTTGCAGGCGGTTCCGTGGCTGACGTTCCGGGATCTTGACGGCGCGTTTCGCGGCCCCGATGGGGTGCCGGACGCGAAGCTGTTTTCCGACGGGGTGCATATCAATGCCACCGGGTACGAGATCCTGGGAGCAAGAATCCGAGGAGAATTGCTGGCTTTGATGAAGTGACCGGATATTTTGAGCGGCGTCATCACCAACTATGCAATCAACTGCAAATCCAAATTGTAGGGTTGGGCTCCGTTTCGCCGTTTCGCATGTCCTAGCGAATGCCGGCTTCACGTTTACGCTGCCACTCCTGGGGCCCGCCAGCGGACACGTGGAATATTCCGCCGACCTGATCCACTGGACAAGCTGGACGAGCTTTGACACGACCAACGGGTTGGTTCAACTTCACGATCTCTCGGCCACCAACGCACCGATGCGGTTCTACCGGGCGGTGGTGCCCTAAACTCGCATTGGCGACTCACCGTTCAATCGGGGTGCTATTTTCTTTCGCCCTTACGGGCTGGATTGGCGGCAATCGCCGCTCATTTCGCCAGCACGGCTCTCCCCCAATGCGTGCGGTCCGCGGAGTCGCGGGCCGTGCCGTTCCAAACGAGCTGACCGGCGCGCGTGCTGCCGTCGTTGCTGTTGTCAATGGCAAGGTCGAATGCCAGTTTCTGCCCTTCCTTCGGCTCGAATCCAAGTGCCGCAAACGGAATCGCCGCTTCCAGGGTGTATCCTCCTCCGTTCACATTCGCCATCACGGCAAGCCTTAGCGGGATCTGTTTGGGCGCATGGGCGATGAAACTCTGGGCCTGGCCATCCACATTCCCTGCGCTGAGCAGTACTTGGCGGTCGCTGAAGAGCAGCGTGCCCGGCTGGTCCACCTGCTCGTGGCCGATAAAAAGCTCCACCCCGTCCCCGGCCCAAATGGAATCGCCGCGGTTGACATTTTTCATCGGGGTCGGGTCGCTGACTTCCACCAGCAAATAAAGATTCGCATCGTCCCAACAGAGCCGAAACACACCTTCCACCCCTTGCGCATCTGCCCCCTCTACCAAGCGCGAAGACGGAATCCGTTCGGGTGGTATGCCCGGCCAGCCGTCGCGCCATCCATCCAGGCGAATCGTCCCTGCGGCGCGGGGAATGTTTACCATCCGCGTGGCCGTCCCGGTGTCCGAGAAAAGCGGGTTGTCATAGCGGAATGGCTTTTCACCAGCGAGCAATACGTCATAAATCCGATAGTTGGCCGTGGACATTTCTGCCAGACAGTCCTTGTACGGCCGGTCCGCCACGTTGAGCAATCCCGTGTTCGCCCGCTCGCCGGTGTATTTCTCAAAGAACCGTCCGGTCCGGGCTTGGTCAATCAGCGTGAACCATTCAATGCCGACCACATAACCGAGCGCCGCCGCCTGTTCCACATAATTACGATACGCCAAACCACGCTCGCGCTGGCTTTTCACCTGCTTTCCACCTGGCAATCCCGAGTCTGAAGCGGACGACCAGTAGTATTCACTTAACATCATCGGTTTTCCCCCAGACCAGGAATGGAGCCGGTTGAGAAAGGCCTCGTCCAACCCATACGTGTAGTAGTTCACGCTGATCACATCCATGTATTGCCCGGCAATCCGGCAGAGCTGCTCGTCATTGGCCGTGCCGGGTTGCCAGCGATTGCCAATGAGCAGATGGTTCGTGTCATATTTGTGAAACGTTTCCGCGATGCGCTGGTAATACTCCGTAATAAACCGACCCGTGAAGTCGTGTAAATCTGCCGCCGCCTCGGGCGTGGTTACGGGCAAGCCGGCTCGTTCCAATTCGCCGAAGTCGGCGATCTGCATGCCCCAAGCCCGGTTAAACGCCGCGATGGTCCGGTACTTTTGCTTCAGCAGTTTAGCCAGACGCAGCTTGGCCGCCTCGCCCCCCGTCAAGGTGGGAATGATCCGGGGAATGTCTTCAAACGGTTGTTCATTGGCCAGAAAATAGCCGACGATCAGCGGATCGCTGGCCTGCGGACCAACCCGCTCCGCAAAAACTTTGTCCGTTTTTGCGATAACCCCGCTATCGAAAGGATCAAACAAGCCTCTGAGCCCCTTGATTTCTCCGCCCACTTCGCCGGCTCCCAAGGGCAGGAAGCGCACATAGGGCAGGCGCGCGCGGCGTTGCGTGTCGGTGATGCTGGAGAAGGCGCCTGCGGAGTTGAAACCCCACTTGCGGACCCGGGGAATAATGCGGGCCACCCATTCCTCCTGGTTATAGGGCTGGCCGTACTTCCGGATCACGTTCGCCACATAGAAGGAAAACGCCCGCTGACCCCACCACGAGTCGGGTCCGAACGCGCTTTTGTAAGCGCTCTCGTGCGGGGGCAGCCATTCAAAAGCGGATTCACGGCCCTCGAAATACGTGTAATCATCGCCCGGTTGGAAACCGCAAATGCCCAGGTGAAACGTGACGTTGCCTTCCGGATTCACCAGCACATCTTTCCCGCCGGCCCGTTCCGCATGAAAGAAGCCCGTGCGCTTGAGTCCGTACTTTTCACCGCTCCCGGGCAGGCCGCCGTATGTGTCGGTGACGCGGGGATGCAGATTTCCGTAATAGCTTTCATCCGCCGCCACATCGCTCTTCAGTTCGCTCTCGTTGGTCACCTTGCCCGGGAATTTCAGTTCCCGGTCCTGACCAAACCGATCGGCCACGATCACCCGCTTCTCCCCGCCCGCCGCAACCGCGTCCGTGATGTTAAGCATGAGACGCGGGTTCGCCGGGTCAAAGGGCATGAAGGCCGACCACTGATAAATCGCCCAATTCCACTCGCGATTGTCCTGGAGTTGTTGGTACGTATAGGCTGGCAGGCGGAATGCCAGCGTCCGGCCCTGGGCCGTCGTTAGGGTCAGCGCGGTGTTATTGCCTTGGAACAAAAACGGTTTTTCCGGCTTCTGTTTTGGAAATGGCGTCAGCTGGCCGCCGTCCGTTTGCCAGGTGCCCCCCTCGTTGAAGCTGAAATCAATGAACATCTCCACGCGCAATTTTCGCGCATCGGCCGGCAGCTCCTGACCTTCAAACGAGATCGTGTCGTCCGCTGCTTTGCGCACGGTCACTGTCCCACCGCCTTCGTATTTCAGGACAGCCTCCGGACCTTTCACGGAATGCTCGATCGGTTTGTAGGTCTTGTCCTGCTGGTCCGAAACCAGGTTAGGGAAGCTGATCACCAACTGTCCCGCGTTGCCGGCGCCGACCTGAATGCCTTGGTCCACAAGTGTAAGGCTTGCCGCCCAACCCTGCTCCGCGCAAAGCAAAAGGGCCAGAATAAAATTCAGCAGATCGAAACTCACCCGCGAATTGGGGATGCCTTTGAAGCACTTGGCAAAAGGAGCCCAATGGAATGCGCCGGCCTCCAGTGCGGCGTCATCCTTCCATACGGAGCTTTTGACAAACTCCCGGCGCGACAAGTGTTGGGGCATGCCGCTATTGCGCCCGGAATCCTCCAGAAAATCAAGGGCAAACCTCCGGCCATTCAAGCGGAAATCAGGCTTCTCATGAACCGGAGCGCGGACATTCCTGTCCGCTTGCGTGCCCACGATGAACCAATTCCGACAATAATGTTCGGACATCCGCGACCGCCTCAAAGAGCGGACAAGAATGTCCGCGCTCCCATGAACCTCCCAGGTTCATGGCCGGTGAGCGGATCCGAAAGCTTGGAAACCTGCGATACAGCAGACTTGGAAGTCGGCGATACAAGGTTGCCTGCGAAATATCCGGGCTGGTGGTCGGACCGGAAAACGACTTGCAATGCTGCGGAACAGGTCGAAAATGTGCGCAAAATAATAATAAAAGCTCCACGCCAGTCGTTGGCGAAAAAGCCGGAGCTTCTTTGCCCGACACGGGAATTCCCACCGACGCGATGCTGAAGCGCAGCTTTGATGGCGGCAAAACATGGCAAACGGAACAGATTCTCTTTCCTGCGGAGAACTGCAATTATCATAGCGCCATGGCCGTTGCTGACAATCAAAGCGATCCCAATCTATTAAATGCTTGCGGCTGGAGACGGCTGATGACGGGGCGTTGCGCCTTTCGCACCGGGTTGACCCGGGACCTGGAGCCGGGAAACAATTAGCCGGTTGCTGGTTCGGCGAAACAGTTGCCTGCGACGGCGCGATCACACCAGCCAATACCATTTCAAATTGCTTGTAAATCCGGCGGCGAGAGATTCAATGCCACCGTGGAAATGAACATGGACTCGGCCGACTGGTTCAACCAGTGGCAGATTGCCAATCCACGATATCCCGATTCTGAATCGGGACCAGTCGGCGCTACGGCGTGGTCGCACTCAATGCAATGCCGCGCCGGTCAGCCGCGACGGATTTCCGAGCCGGGGAACCGGATTTCAATCCGATAAACTTTCTTGGTGCGGCAAGTCAGCTTGCCGGTGGCCAGTTCGAGATGATCCGGGATTTCAATGCGGTGGATGTCCACGCCGGCGTGATAACCGCGCTCGGAAAATACATCAATCAACATGGCCAGCGCCAGCGGAGTATCCAGCAGCTTGTCTTCCGTGTTGATGTGAGCCGTGCCGGAAATCGCGTGCCGCAGGACAATCGGGATGATGTTCTTTTCGATAAAAGCGATGACTTTGGCGAATAGCGGGCCGTGTTCCAGCTCATAGCTGTCGAGGCGCTTCACCAGCTCTTGCCGGGCGTGAATGATGATCTGGCTGGCCACGGGCACACCCCGAAGCCGGTCCACGGTGCGGGAGTCGAGTTCCAGCGTGCTTTGATATTCCAGTTCCCGCAGGATGTTTTCCTCCACTTCCGCGATCGGGCCTTGGGCATTGATAAAGTGGTAGTGGAATATTTCCTTCAAGGATTGCAAGGCTTCCCAGGTTTGCTCCTTGAACACGCGGTAGCGCCGGCGGTCGAGGGATTCATCATGGTCGGTCGGCCGGTCCTCCGGCACCGGAGTGTTGGACGTGCGCGCGGCCAGTTCGAGGAGCGTCTTGGTTTCGCGCCCGCGCTTGAGCTGGCGGGCCACGGATTCCTTCTCGTCCACGAAGAGTACCATGATATGAATGGTCGGCTGGCGAAAATGGATGCTCAGAGGCGTGTGATAAAACTCCCGGCGCAGCGCGTGCATGTGATCCACCAGCATCTTCAAGCATTCCACCTGCACCTGGGTGCGGGGGAATCCATCCAGAATAACGCCGTCCTGATATTCCTTGCGCAGCAGTTCCCGCAGGACCAACCCGATCACATCCCGGTCGCCGACCATGTTGCCGGCGTCTTTCAAGGCCCGGGCTTCGGGGGAATTGAGCAGCGAACTGATCACGATGGGCTGGCACGTCAACCCCCGGACTTTGGCGATGAAGGCGGTGTTGGTGCCCTTGCCGGCGCCGGGCGCGCCACCCAGCAGGATGATCTCCTTGGGAAAACGCAGGTGTTCGTGGCCAAATTCCGCCTCCAACTCGCGCCAGATGGAACCAAAAATAAGTTGGGCGTCCTTGATTTCAAGATCGCTGCGCTTGGTTGCGCCCGGGGCAACCGGCAGTGTGGCAGGCTCAATGGGTGCAGTCATAGGATCGAATGCGAACAGTAACCGTGCCCGCCTTCAGTATCTCAGTTTGCGGGTAATTGCCGGCCAGGTCAACCTGTCTTCGCAGGCTGTCTTCGCAGGCCGTTCGGCGAATCACATGGCGGGTGTGAGCAAAACTCTTCAAGCTTCGGAGCGCGGCTCTGTGAGCCGCAGCAATGTCCAGACTTCAAGACGACTCCGGTTGGATTTAAACGGGCTCCGACGCACGCAATTGCGGCGGGTCACAGTCCCGCCGGTCCGGCGGCAGTATCCGGAGCGCCGCCAACGATCACCATGCGCAACTTCAGTTTGACATCATCAAGTTTCTCACGAATTCTTCACGCCATGTCTGAGCTGCTTTGGTTTGTTGCCCACACCCGGCCGCGGCGGGAGAAAAAGTTGGTGGAGTACTGCCTGAAACAGGGCATCGCCGCCACGCTCCCCTGCTATGATTCCGCGCATAAATATCGCGGCAAAACCGTCGTGTTTCGCAAGCCCCTGTTTCCCGGCTACGTCTTTCTGCAAATGGAACCCGAGCGGAGGCTTTCCCTCCGGCAAAATGAGCATGTCGCCAATTTGCTCGACGTGTTCGATCAGGAAACGTTCCGGCGGCAATTGGAAGGCATCCTCCTGGCCTTGGATGAGGATTTGGAAGTGCGGCTGGTGCCAACGATTGGCGAGGGTATGCGCGTGCGCATCAAATCCGGACCGCTCCGCGGGATCGAGGGCTGGGTCCAACAGCGATCCGGGCGGACCACGGTGTTGCTGCGGCTGGACTTCATCGGCCAGGCCGCCGCCGTGCAGCTCGACGCCGACCTGCTTGAACTCACGTGAATGTGAGGGGTGCTTACTTCAGTAGGGAGCGACAGGATTGTAATTGGTGCTGCTCAAGCGGTTGAGATTTGGCCAAGATGGATTATGTTCGATTCCATGAAAATTGAAACGCAGCTCGACTACGAAGTGATTCTGGCCAACCGGGCCGTTCCGGTGTATTTCACCGTCCACTTCGAAGCGCCGAACGCCGGACAGACCCGGCCCAAACCGGCGGCGTTCTGCCTGGTCCTGGACCGCAGCGGATCCATGGCCGGCCCGCCGCTCGAGAAAGCCAAACAAGCCGCCCTCCTGGCCGTGCGTAATCTTCGGCCGGCAGACAACTTCGCCTTGGTGATTTTCTCCGAACATGCGCAAGTCGCCATCCCGTTCCAGCCGGCCACCAAAAAAGAGGATTTCATCCGCGTCATCGCGGGCATCCAAAGCAACGGCAACACCAACTTGACCGGCGGCTGGATGCTGGGACGCGATGAGGTGAAGAAATCACCGGCCGAGGCTTCGCGCCGCCTCTTATTGCTCAGTGACGGGTTGCTGAATAGCGGGGTTACCGACCCGCGAGCCGTCCGCCAAGTGGTGGTGGCCGGACGGGAGCAGGATAGCGTCCGGACTTCCTGCCTGGGTTTCGGTGACAACTACAATGAAGACCTGATGACCACGATGGCCCAGGTCAGCGGCGGCCAGTTTTATGACGCGGACGCGCCGGAGCGGCTGCCCGCCATCTTTGAATCCGAACTGGACGGGTTGCAAAAGCTGACGGTTCAAAATCTCCGCGTCCGGGTGCGGCGATTGGATTTTTGTGACGCCCTTCAGCCGCTGGGCCATTACCCGTCAGTCGAGCGTCCGGAAGGCTGGACAGAGTTCTTCGTCGGGGACCTCGTCAGCGGGGAAAGCCGCGTCGTATGTTTTCAGCTTGGTGTGCTGCCATTGCCCTGGCTGGAAGGCCGGCCGGTCGTCAGTCTGGAGGGGGAACGCCTGCTGGAGGTGGAAATGCTTTACGATGAAATCAGCGCGGCGGAAATCATTTCCCGGACGGATGCCCGGGTGGTGCGCATTCAGGCTACGCAAAACCCCGAAGAAGTCAGGCAGCAGGCGAAGGTCATTCCCTGGGTGGCCTTGCAGCGCGCCGGACTGGTCATGGACGATGTGACAAAACTCATGGACGGTGGGCGGCTGGAGGAGGCCGTCATGGCTTTGAACCAGACCATTGCCGCCTTGAGAGGTTACGGGCCGGAGGCGGCTGTCGGTGAAGCGGTCGGGCAGTTGGAAAAGCTGCTTGGCCAGCTTACGTCTGGCGAATGGTCACTGCGCTTGCGCAAGAGCAGCAAATACTTCAGCCATAGTACCCGCAGAATGAGTACCAGCGAGCACTGGTCCGGTAGCGGGGCAGCTCCCAGCTTCAAGCCCAAGCCCTCGCCCCCACCGTCCCCATCGGTCCCACCAGCCCTGCCCGCCCCACCGGTGGATCCAAACCAGCCGCCAACGGGTGGCCAAGTCGCGTGAAGTGAAACTTTGCTGGGAGCCTTCAAAAAGTGAAGCCTAGGCCCAAGGTAAGGAGCTGCTGTTTCAGCCGTGTCAAATCCTGACCTCCGTCCGTATAATCCGCCTTTAAGGAGACTTTGCGTGTTTTGTCGCTGGGGTCGCTCCACAGGGTCCACGCAACCGTTGCCTCAAAGGTATATGGAATTCCCCCAAACTTCGTAAAATCGGGATAGTATTGATAGTCAAGCGTCAGGGAAAGTGGCTTCAAGAATAGCGGATCCAACGCTAATTCCATGGTTGGACCCACCCGGCTGAAATCCCGCCTCGCCAAGTTTGGCTTGTTGCCGCTGTTTAACACGCTGCCAAACTCGCCGTGCAGCCAAAGCCGGGCTTGATAGGCGAGCAAAGCGTCATCGGCGATCGAGGTGTGAACCGCAGCACTGGAGCGCCAAAAGATTACCTTCCGGTAGCCGAGCGCCAAGTGTTCTCCCAGATTCAGTTGCGGCTCCCAATCGAACTCCCCGGCCGGGACGGAACTGCGATGATCGAGATCGGTGCCATAGGTGGCATAGCCGCGAAGCTCGTGGGCAATGGAACCGAAAGGTGACAATGCCGAAAGGTTGGGCTGGTAAAGGTGGGCAAACATCCCGACGCGATAGATTAGACTGTCAACATCGTTGGTCCGATTGCCGCTGTCCCTGACCTCATCCAAGGAGGCGCTCGGCAGGAATCCCCAACTGTCAACCACCCAATTCTTCCCGGTTGGCGCTGCGTCCGGACGAAACACGATCGGCACAATCAAGGCGCCGCTGGCTTGCCACTTATCGCTGTTGTTATGCACGTTTTCAGTAAAGCTGAAGCTCGCGCCCTTGATGCTGTCGGCTTTTGCCGGTGGCTTGTCAGCTTTGGAAACCGTAGGGTCCTCGCCGGCCAACACATCGGAGTATTTGGCCCGCACCAGCGGTTTGATTGGCTGGAACCCTGACTTGAGTGGCTGCTTCGGTATCCGGTTAACATCTGCCAAGAATTGTTTGACCTTTTTCAAAGGCAACGGATATTCAGCGTCAGTAAACCGCACGTTTAGCGCGGTGTCCCAGTCCGCCACGGAAGCTCCCGAGAGCGGGGCTTGCACTTCGATGAAGTGCTTGACTTGGTCCTTGGTAAAAACCGGTTCCGGCGGTTTGACTGCCGGAGGCGGCTCGGCCAGCCCGGTGGCAGTCATTATCATCAGGAGTGCCGCGCCCACAAGGAGTGAATGTGTTTTCATTGCCGCAGTGATATTCTTGGATTAGGTTAATCTGCCTTGGGCTTGCAGTCGGAGCGCAACCCGAATCATCACCGTGCCGGCGGTATCGGTGTCGGCAAAATCATCAGGATGGAATGCTCCCGCGGAAGGGAAGAATTTTTCGTTTATCATCGGGATAAACGTGTCACGCACCAGAATCTCCAGCTCGGTTTCGGAGCTGGCAGCGCCGTCCAGCTCGCGTGCGAGTTGGAGGACGCCATCATGAACCTGCAGGGCGGTATACTTTGGATCTTGGGAGCTCATAATTGGCAAATACAGTTGGCGTTTTGTTGGTGGTGGTGGGACCGGCGCTGCGCGTCGTTAAATTGAAGGGGTTATCGGTTTCACGGTTGATTTATCTGGCACGGCCGATGGTTGTTTGGAGTGGACAATCAAGCAGATTGAACATTCATCCTCCCACCGGAGCATTTGGCCCCACCGGCGAGGTTTGACCTGCGGGTGGGGTTGGAGCTGCAGGCGGTGCTTGACCGGTGGGTGGTGCTTGGCCCGCAGGCGGAATTTGTTTACCGGGCGTGGCGGGTTGGGCAACTGACGGCGTGCTGTTGCCAGTCGGCGCTCCGGTGGGGAGGGGCGCTGAATTGACCCCCGGCTTTTGATCGCCGGATTTCTTTTCCGAATCCCGCAAGATGTTCGGCACGAAGGATTCCGAGAAGCCCGCGACAAAGCAAAAGAACATTTCCGCAATGACCAGCGGGTCGTCAGCCGCGGGCGGCGTGCCGCCGTAGGCAATTCCCGCAAACATTTTCGACCGCATGGCCAAGAGCAATCCAATTCCCGCCAGCAGTGCCACCACTGAGCGCGTGGCTCCAGCCACCAGCAGGAACAGGCTTTGCTGATTTACACTTACCTCCAGCGATCCGAGGTTTAAGCATACCGAAAACACACCGCCCGCCATCGCGAGAACAGCCGTCAACACCCAAGGCTGCCATTTTACGGGCAAACTGCCTGTATCCTGAAACCGCAGATAGAACAGCCAGACCACGAACGTGATGGACACGGCGCCCAATTGGTAAATCAACCGCCGTTTTCCTTCCTCCGTGGTTTGCAGCTTGTCAGAGATGCTGTTTAAGATCGCCACCCCATCGGCGATCTCTCCGCAAAAAACCATTTCGCAGGCGTCTGCCGCCAGTTCCAAAGTGGAAAATTTATTGCGATACGTGTAACTGTTCTTATTCTTTGGATTATCCGGCAGCAACCGATTAATGCGGGCCAGGGCCGCATTGGTGCTGCCCAAATCCTGCACCAAGCCCGGCGTGGTTTCGTAGAAAAGTTCACAATCGCAGAAATAGATGATGTAATCGTCGTCCAGCGCGTAGATTTTATCAATTCTGCGCCCTGCCCTGTCCATCCCGCCGGTCTCGTACTTTAGCCATACGCGGTTGGCTTTATCGGCTGGTTCACACATAAAGACGTTGCTTGCTATGTTTTGTTTGGTTCTGATGGCAGCATGATGACTTGGGATGGTCCAGGCAAGGACACAGCGTTATCTGGCGCGGCCATTTGTTATCTGGGGTGGCCAAGGAAGCAGCTGGATGAAAAGCGGAGGCTAGGTGGTAGCCGAGTTAGTCTCGTCTCGGCCCGCAAGGACAGTGGTTTTATACTCGCTCCTGCAGCCCCACAAAATAAAGCCAAGCAACACCAGGGGGAATGGCGAATACGAAATAACCTCGTTGTTGAAATTGGGGATGCTCGTTCATGCCCTGCCAATTCATCTGGTCGGTGGAGGAAGGTGTGCGGCGAAGTCATGGCAGCCCCTGGTGTTGCTGCAAGAGGGCTACGATGTTGGTTTGATGCCATTGTTCGGCGCGAGCCAGCGGCGTGCGGCCCTGATCATCGCGCGCGTTCGCCTTGGCGCCCTTGGCCAGCAGCAGGCTGACGACCTCGGCACAACCGGCTTGCGCGGCCAGATGCAGCGGGGTGGTTCCGCCGGTGGCTTTGACATTGGGTCGGGCGCCGTCATCCAGCAACAGTCGCACCACGCCGGTCTGGCAGTGCGTCGCCGCATAGTGCAAAGGGGTCCGGCCGGTGTCATCAGGCAAATC